>Ga0006562J51391_1037601_pt1 | contig 10671 bp, 10 predicted proteins | sample Ararhi6_input_d2_FD_51391 | JGI IMG/M metagenome (IMG submission 51391) | reverse complement strand
CGTCGATCTGGGAGCGGGTCATGCCGTGCAGGCCGGCCGTCAGGTAGACGTTGTCGCGCACCGTGAGGTCGTCGACGAATCCACCCGTGATCTCGATCAGCGGGGCGACCCCGTCGCGCACGGTCACGGTTCCCTCGTCCGGCAGCATGACGCCGGCGACGAGCTTCAGGAGCGTCGACTTGCCCTGGCCGTTGCGGCCGACCACGCCGATCGCCTCACCCGGCTGCACGTCGAAACTGACGTTGCGGAGCGCCCAGAAGTCGTCCGGGCGCACCCGGCGCTCGCGGGTGGAGAAGAGATCCTTGAACGAGCGGCGGGCTCCGCGATTGCGGCGGAAGCGCACGCCGAGACCGTCGACGGCGATGACGGGGGGCACTCAGATCTCCTTCAGGACGTCGCGCTCGAAGTGCTTGAAGACGAGCCAGCCGATCCCCAGCAGCACCAGTGACATCGCCGCGCTGACGCCGACCAGGAACCAGTCCAGCTCCTCGGCGAAGAACGCCGAGCGGTAGAGGCTGAAGATGCCGGTGAGCGGGTTGAACGCCGACCAGAAATGCAGCGAGAACAGCACGTCCGTCTGCGCGCCGGGATGGGCGGTGAGGTAGGCGGCGCAGTGCCGCGCGGCGATTCCTGCCCCGCACCCGCCGGGCAGGTCGCGGGCGCTGTAGATGATGGGGGAGGCGTAGAAGAGGAAGCGGAGTGCCAGCTTCACGGCGCGCTCCAGGTCGCGGAAGAACACGACGAGCGGCGCCACGATCAGCCCGACGCCGATGGTCAGCACCGTCTGGATGAGGATCGCGACAGGGAACAGCAGCACGTCGACGTTGAGGCGCGCGCCCGTGAGCACGGCGAAGAACGCCAGCACCGGCAAGGACAGCAGGAACTCGATGCCTTTGGACGCAACGATCCGGTTCACCCAGATGGTCCGCGGGATCATCGTCGAGCGGATCAGCTTCGCCTCGCGGATGAACGCCCGCGTGCTGTCCGAGACGGCGCCGTTGAACCACATCCACGGCAGCAGGGCGGCGAGCAGGAAGACGATGTACGGGTTCTCACCGACATCGCGCTTGAAGATGACCGTGAAGACGAACCAGTAGATCGCGCTCATCACGAGCGGATCGAGGATCGACCACAGGTAGCCGAGGACGCTCGTCGAGTAGCGGACGCGGAGGTCGCGCTTGGTCAGCAGCCAGAGCGAGTGCCGGTAGCGCGAGAAGCGCGAACGCTGCGCAGGGCGCACTTCAGTCGGGATACTGGTCACGAGAACCCATCGTATTGATCGAAGCCGCGTGAAAGCTCACGCCGACATCCGACTATACGAAAAGATTCGCGCGCTCCAGGTCCTCCTGGAAGTCGACCTCGACGGCGTACAGGTCCGAGATGTCCACCGGCTCGACCAGCAGGCGGTCCTGCTCGATCGCCAGCTCGATGCCGCGCTCGAAGTAGTCCTGGTCGCCGACGCGCTGCAGCTGACGCAGCAGGGCGGCCTTGTCGCCGGAGGAGATGTAGTTGATGCCGACCGCCTCGCCGAGACCGCCCTTGACGGTCTTGGACAGCTCCTGGATGTAGCCCTCCGGGCCGGTCGTGTACTTGACCTCCTCGTCCGCGACGGACGAGGTGTTCACGGTGACGAAGGTCTGGTCGCGGGCCACCATGGCGGCACCGCGTACGAGGACGGCCGGGTCGAAGACCACGTCGCCGTTCATCCAGAGCACGCCGCCGGGGCCCGATGCCTGCAGGGCGCGCATGAGGCTCTTGGAGGTGTTGGTCTGGTCGTACTGCTCGTTGTAGACGAACTGGGCGTCCGGGAACGCCTCGATGATGTGCTCCAGCTTGTAGCCGACGACGATCGTCACCTGGGCGTCCTTGCCGAACGCCGCGTGGATGTTGTCGAACTGCTGCTGCATGATGGTGCGGCCGTCGTTCAGTTCGGTCAGCGGCTTCGGAAGGCTCCGTCCGAGTCGGCTTCCCATGCCGGCCGCGAGAATCACTACCTGGGTCGTCACAATCATCTCCTTGTCCTACGCGGCCCGGCCTGTGCAGCGACTTCCTTCGTCGCCGCCGGCCTCGCCCGGGAGAGGCTCACCCAGGAATTCATCCGCGCTTACGCGTTTAGACACCCCTTCATGCCTCCCACAGACTACCGGGGGGCATACGCGGGGGGCAGGGGTTGACGGATGTCGTTGTTGGGTCGTTATGTTCCTCACAGGACATTCGGAGCAGACCGATCGCGTCACGCTCGTGCGGGGGGTACGCAGGCGCGTGGGTATTGGTACGTTAGCGGGGTGAGTTCCGAGCACGCGCGTCCCCAGAGCACTGAGCCCGAGGAGGGTCGGGCGACGGAAGCGGCGGAGACGGCGAAACGGGGATCACAGAGGGGGGACACCATGGCGGAGGCTGCAGAGCCGACGACCGCGCAGGGCGGGGCCGACACCGGCCCGGCACCACGGGCGAAGCGTGCCCCGGCGAAGACGGCTGCGGCCGCCGCCGGCACGAGCACTCGCGCTCCGCGGACGAGAACGACCGCGGCGAAGCCGCGGCAGAGCACACGCACGAAGACCGAGACGGCCGCGGCGGGCGCCGCCCCGACCGTCGTGCTGGAGGCGCCGAAACCGGTGGAGACCCGGCCGACGGTGCTGACCATCAGCGGTGTGCAGAAGCGCTACGGCGACACGGTCGCCGTCGACGGGGTGACCCTCGACATCGCGGAAGGGTCCTTCTACGGGATCGTCGGACCGAACGGCGCAGGTAAGACGACGACGCTCTCGATCATCACCGGGCTGCTCCGGCCGGACGCCGGCCGCGTCGTCGTCCACGGCGTCGATGTCTGGGCGGAGCCGGTCCGTGCGAAGCACATCATCGGCGTGCTGCCGGACAAGCTCCGGCTGTTCGACCGCCTCACCGGCGCCCAGTTCCTCCGTTACGCCGGCACCCTGCGCGGGCTGAGCGCCAAGACCGTCCGTGCTCGGACAGGCGACCTCGCCGCCGCGTTCGGGATCGAGGACGCCCTCGACCGCCTCGTCGCCGACTACTCCGCGGGCATGACCAAGAAGATCGCCCTGGCCGCCGCCATGATCCACTCGCCGCGGCTCCTCGTTCTCGACGAGCCGTTCGAGTCGGTCGACCCGGTGTCGGCGGCGAACATCATCGACATCCTGCAGCGCTACACCGCGGCGGGCGGAACGGTCGTCGTCTCGAGTCACGGCATGGACATGATCCAGCGCGTGTGCGACAGCGTCGCCATCATCGTCCGCGGGCAGGTGCTGGCCTCCGGGACCATCGACGAGGTGCGCGGCGAGCAGACGCTCGAAGAGCGCTTCGTCGACCTGGCCGGCGGTCGCAAGGCAGCGGAAGGCATGGAGTGGTTGCACAGTTTCTCGGACTGAAGCTGCGGATCATGGGCAACGCCTTCCGGCGGAGCCCGTGGCAGATCTTCGGCCTGGTGATCGGGCTGCTCTACGGAGGCTTCATCACCGTCCTCGTCGTCGGCTCGCTGGTCGCCGCACGGCTCGTCCCGGATGTCGCGGCGACGCACAGCGTCCTCGTCGTCATCGGGTCGGTGGTGCTCGCCGGGTTCGCCCTGCTCCCGCTGCTCTTCGGCGTCGACGACACGCTCGACCCGCGGGAGTTCGCGCTCTTCGGCATCCCGAACCGATCGCTCGCCACCGGCCTGCTGCTGGCCGGCCTGCTCGGCATCCCGTCGCTCGTGCTCATCATCTGCGCGGCGACCACGGTCGTCACGTGGTCGCAGAACCCCGGAACGGTGCTGGTCGCCCTGATCTGCGCGGTCGTGGTGGTGCTCACCTGTGTGCTGGCCTCGCGCGTCACGACCGCGATCGCCCACTCGATGCTCTCGACGCGCCGCTCCCGCGAGGCGGGCGGCGTCATCGGCATCCTGCTGCTCGTGCTCATCGGCCCGGTGCTGCTCCTGCTCGTCACGGTCGACTGGGGCCGCGACGGTCTCGGAGCCCTCGGCGGCGCGGCCGGCTGGCTCGCGTGGACGCCGCTCGGCGCCATGTGGTCGGCGCCCGGCGCGGCCGCGCAGGGCGACTGGGGCGCTGCCGTGCTGCAGCTGATCATCGCGCTCGTCACACTCGGCCTGCTCTGGCTCGGCTGGACGGCGCTCGTCGCCTACGTCGTCGCGTCGCCGGAACGCGAGCAGCGGTCGAAGGACTACCACGGCCTCGGCTGGTTCGACCGGCTGCCCGGCGGCCCGACCGCCGCGATCGCCGGGCGCTCGATGACCTACTGGGGCAGGGATGCGCGCTACTGGGTGTCGATCGTCCTCATCCCGGTGATCCCGGTCGCGGTGGTGGTCGCGCTCGCCCTCGCCGGGCTCCCGTGGCACTTCATCGTCCTCGTGCCGCTGCCGCTGGTGTGCCTGTTCCTCGGCTGGAGCATCCACAACGACCTGGCCTACGACAGCACCGCGATCTGGCTGCACCTCGTGTCGGGCACGCGCGGCATGGCGGACCGCGCCGGGCGGATGTTCCCGCCGGTCGTGGTGGGCATTCCGGTGCTCGTGGTCGGCTCCATCGCCACGACCATCGTCTTCGGCGACTGGGCCGTGCTGCCGTCGGTCGCGGCGCTGAGCGGGGCGATCCTGGTCATCGGCCTGGGCCTCTCCAGTATTTCGTCCGCGCTGTTCCCGTACCCGGCGACGAAACCGGGCGACAGCGCGTTCACGCAGCCGCAGACCTCGGGCGCCTCCGCGGCGCTGGTCCAGTCGCTGAGCTTCTTCGCCATCCTGATCCTCGCCTCGCCAGTGCTGGTGTTCCTGGTCCTCGGGATCACCGTCAACGCGTTCTGGCTGGCGATCGCGCCGGTCGCGGCGGTGCTGATCGGCTTCGCCACCCTGTTCTTCGGGATCTGGCTGGGCGGCCGGGTGTTCGACCGCCGCGGGCCCGAGATCATGGCCTTCGCGAACCGCAACGACTGAGCGGGCGCTTGTCGGGCATCCCCGACGCATCCTCCCGTACGGCGTCTAAACTGGTGGCATGAACGAAGCGAGCATCTCCGAGCCGGGCGGCCAGCCGAGCGGCGGCGGGGCGACGACGCTCGACCGCGAGCTCGAAGAGCTCCTGCAGAACCAGGAGCCGGGCGACCACGAGCGCTTCTCGCACTACGTCAAGAAGGAGCAGATCCTCGAGTCGGCCCTCACGGGCAAGCCGGTGAAGGCGCTGTGCGGCAAGATGTGGACGCCGAACCGCGACCCCGAGAAGTTCCCGGTGTGCCCGACCTGCCGCGAGATCTACGAGGGCCTGCAGGGCGAGTAGCCCTCGGGCCACGTCGCCCGGCCGGGCTCAGCCGAAGAGCGTGGGCAGCACGGGGTCGCCGCGGCCCAGACGGAATGCCTCGTCCGGCAGCTCCGCCATGGCGAGCGCGCGGTGCTCGCGCGCCCGGCGCGTCCCCTCGACGCCCAGGTGCTCGCGGTGCACCTCGCCGTCCGTGATCAGCGGCACCAGGAGGTCGCGCCCGCTGTCGTCCGGCGTGTCTCCCTTCTCGACGATGTGCACCACCTCGGCCACCGCCGTCCCGCGCGCGTCGAGCCGGCGGATGGGGTGCTTGCGGCCGCCGATGCTGGCCTTGCCGTCCGACTTCTTGGCGACGGAGATCCACTCTCCGCCGTCGCCGCTGCGGTGGGCGACGAGCTTGTAGACCATGCCGGAGGCGGGATGTCCGGAGCCGGTCACGACGGAGGTGCCGACCCCGTAGGAGTCGACGGGGGAGGCGGCGAGGGCCGCGATCGTGAACTCGTCGAGGTCGTTGGTGACGGTGATGCGGGTCTTCGTGGCGCCGAGGGAGTCGAGCTGCTGGCGCACCTGCTTGACCAGCTTGGGCAGGTCGCCCGAGTCGAGCCGCACGGCGCCGAGCTCCGGACCGGCCACCTTCACGGCCGTCTCGATCGCCTTCTCGACGTCGAAGGTGTCGACCAGGAGCGTGGTGCCGGGGCCGAGCGCATCCACCTGTGCCCGGAAGGCGTCCTCCTCGGAGTCGTGCAGGAGAGTGAAGGCGTGGGCCGCGGTCCCCATCGTCGGCACGCCCCACGTGCGCCCGGCCTCGAGGTTCGACGTCGCCGAGAACCCGGCGATGAAGGCGGCGCGGGCGGCAGCGACCGCCGAGCGCTCGTTCGCACGGCGTGAGCCCATCTCGGCCAGCGGGCGACCGACCGACGCGGCGACCATACGCGCGGCGGCCGAGGCCACGGCCGAATCGTAATTGAAGACGCTCAGAAGGAGGGTCTCGAGGATGACGCCCTCGGCGAAGGGGGCGTCCACGATGAAGAACGGCGATCCGGGGAAGAACAGCTCGCCCTCGCGGTAGCCGCGGATCGTGCCGGAGAAGCGGTAGTCGGCGAGCCAGTCGATGGTCTCGTCGCGCACCACGTGGTTGTCGCGCAGGAACTGCAGCTCGGCATCCTGGAACCGGAACTGCTCGATCAGTTCCAGGAGCCGTCCTGTCCCGGCGAGCACGCCGTAACGGCGTCCATCGGGAAGCCGGCGGGTGAACGCCTCGAACACGCACTCGCGGTCGTGGGTGCCGGCGAGCAGCGCGGCGTCGAGCATCGTGAGCTCGTAGCGGTCGGTCAGTAGCGCGGAGGACGCGGCTCTCTCGGTCACGTCGCCAGCCTACTCACGCCGCCCGGCCTACTCACGCCTCCGTGCGCCACCGGACCGGTAGGCTGGAGTGCTGTGACGGATGCGCCGATTGGGATCTTCGACTCGGGTGTGGGCGGGCTGACCGTCGCCCGGGCGATCCGCGATCAGCTGCCCAACGAGTCCATCCTCTACGTCGGCGACACCGCGCACTCCCCGTACGGGCCGAAGTCGATCGCCGATGTACGCCGCTACTCGCTCGAAGTGCTCGACTTCCTCGTCGACCAGGGCGTCAAGATGCTCGTCATCGCGTGCAACACCGCGTCTTCCGCGATGCTGCGGGATGCGCGCGAGCGCTACGACGTGCCGGTGATCGAGGTCATCCAGCCGGCTGTCCGGCGTGCCGTCTCCGCGACGCGCACCGGCCGGGTCGGGGTGATCGGCACGGTCGGCACCATCGCCTCCCGCGCCTACGAGGACGCCTTCGCCGCCGCACCCACCCTCCAGCTGTTCACGCAGGCGTGCCCGCGGTTCGTCGAGTTCGTGGAGGCGGGGGTCACCAGCGGCGAGGAGGTGCTGCGGGTCACCGCCGAGTACCTGCAGCCGCTCCGCGACGCCGACGTCGACACGCTAGTGCTCGGCTGCACGCACTACCCGTTCCTGAAGGGCGCGATCTCGTACGTGATGGGGGAGGGCGTCTCGCTCGTCTCCAGCGACACCGAGACCGCCAAGGACGTCTACCGCACCCTCGTCGGCCAGGGGCTCGAGCGCCGCTCGCCGCTGCCGCCGACCATCCACTACGAAGCCACCGGCTCGGACGCCGACACCTTCCTGCGCCTGGCCCACCGGTTCATCGGCCCCGAGGTCTCGCAGGTCGACCTGGTGCACACCGGGGTCATCGACCTCCCGCTCTGACCATCCCATCCACGCCCACGAGCCATTGATCCCACCGAGGAGACCTGAGTGACCGACATCACCCGCGCCGACGGGCGCACCCCGGACCAGCTGCGTCCCGTGACCATCGAGCGGGGCTGGAGCCGCCAGGCGGAGGGCTCCGCACTCATCTCCTTCGGCAACACCCGGGTGCTCTGCACCGCCTCCTTCACCAACGGCGTTCCGCGCTGGATGTCGGGCAAGGGCCGCGGCTGGGTCACGGCCGAGTACGCCATGCTTCCGCGCTCGACGAACGAGCGCATGGACCGGGAGTCGGTCAAGGGACGCGTCGGCGGCCGCACGCACGAGATCAGTCGTCTGGTCGGGCGCAGCCTGCGGGCCGTCGTCGACATGAAGGCGCTCGGCGAGAACACGATCGTCCTCGACTGCGACGTGCTGCAGGCCGACGGCGGCACACGCACCGCCGCGATCACCGGCGCCTACGTCGCCCTCGCGGAGGCGCTCGAGTGGGGTCGCGAGCACCGCTTCATCGGGCAGAAGGCGACGCCGCTGATCGACTCGGTCTCCGCGGTCTCGGTCGGCATCATCGACGGGACTCCGATGCTCGACCTCGCCTACGTCGAGGATGTGCGGGCCGAGACCGACATGAACGTCGTCGTGACCGGCCGCGGCCTCTTCGTGGAGGTGCAGGGCACCGCCGAGGGCGCGCCGTTCGACCGTGGCGAGCTGAACTCGCTCCTCGACCTCGCGCTCGCCGGCACGACCGAGCTCGCGGGCATCCAGACGGCGGCCCTCGCCCCGGCCGCGGCGGCCGCGGAGGCCTGAGCGTGGTCCGCGTCGTCCTCGCAACGCACAACCAGCACAAGGCGCGCGAGTTCCAGCAGATCCTCGGGCGGGAGGTTCCTGGCCTCGAGATCGTCGCCTACGACGGCCCCGAGCCGGTGGAGGACGGCGTCAGCTTCGAGGAGAACGCGCTGATCAAGGCGCGCGCCGCCGTCGCCCACACCGGGCTCCCCGCACTCGCCGACGACTCGGGCATCTGCGTGGATGTGATGGGCGGCGCTCCGGGGATCTTCTCCGCCCGCTGGGCGGGCTCGCACGGCGACGCGGCAGCCAACCTGCGGCTGTTGCTCGATCAGCTGGCCGACATCCCGGACGCCGACCGCGCCGCGCACTTCACGGCTACCCTCGCGCTCGTCACGCCGGGTGGCGAGCCCACCGTCGTCCAGGGCATCTGGCCCGGAAGCATCGCACGCGAGCCGCGCGGGGAGAACGGGCACGGCTACGACCCGATCTTCGTGCCGGACGGACACGACGTGACGGCGGCGGAGCTGGAGCCCTCGGCGAAGAACGCGGAGAGCCACCGCGCCCGAGCGCTGTCGGCGATCGTCCCGGCGCTGCGGGAGCTCGGCGAGAGCTGAGAACGGCACTCATTCCCATCTAGGTCTGGGCCCTGGCGGTGGAGCGAACTTCTCCCTAGCGTAGAAGCTGAGATGAGTCACGACCACGGCCACACCGCCAACCGCAACCGCCTGCTGATCGCCATCGGCATCGTGGCGGTCGTGCTCGTCGTCGAGGTCGTCGGCGCGTGGGTGAGCGGCTCCCTGTCGCTGCTGGCGGACGCCGGCCACATGCTCAGCGACCTGGCCGGGCTCATCATCGCGCTGATGGCGACCATCGTGGCCGCGCGCCCGGCGACGGACCGGCAGACGTTCGGCTTCCGTCGGGCCGAGGTGTTCGGCGCGCTCATCAACGGCCTCATCCTGGTCGTCGTCGCTGTGACGGTCACCGTCGGCGCGATCGGGCGGCTGGTGGGCGGCGAGACCGAGGTACACAGCATCCCGATGCTCGTCGTCGCGGCGATCGGACTCGTCGCCAACTTCGGCGCCCTGCTGGTGCTCCGGCCCTCCGCCGGTCACTCGATCAACATGCGCGGGGCGTACCTGGAGGTGTTCGGCGATCTGGTCGGGTCGGCCACCGTCATCGTTGCGGCGGTCGTCATCCTGCTCACCGGCTTCACCCCGGCCGACGCGATCGCATCCCTGCTGATCGCCGCCCTGATCGTGCCGCGCGCGTTCGTGCTGCTGCGCGACGTCGTGCGGGTGCTGAGCGAGGCGGCGCCGGCGGACACGGATGTCGCCGAAATCCGGGATCATATCCTCGGCACACCGGGCGTGGTGGCCGTGCACGACGTGCACGTCTGGGCGATCACGTCTGGCGCGCCGGTGTTCAGCGCTCACGTCGTCTGCGAGCCCGCGGTGTTCCGCGAGGGACGGACGGGCACCCTGCTCGACGAGCTCTCCGGCTGCCTGACGACGCACTTCGACGTGGAGCACTCCACGTTCCAGCTGGAGCCGGCGGAGCACGCCGCGCACGAGGACGAGTTCCACCGCTGACCCCGCGGCGCTGACCCGCTGGCGCACGCACGTCGGCGCGGTCGGCGGCTCAGGCCTCCGGGTGCGTGGGCGCGGGTGCCGGCTCGTCGACGACCGCGGGAGCGGCGGCGCTCTCGGCGGCCTTCCGCTTGGACTTGCGCAGCGACTGGAAGTAGTGGAACAGCGTCGGCACCAGCGTGATGACGACCGCGCCGATCAGGATGACGTCGATGTAGCTCGAGACGAAGTTCGCCACCGGCGGGATGTACCCGATCAGATAGCCGAAGAAGGTCAGGCCGGCGCCCCACAGCAGTGCGCCCAGGGCGTTGTACAGCGAGTACTTCTTGTAGCTCATGTGGCCGACGCCCGCGGCGACGGGCGCGAAGGTGCGCACGATCGGCACGAACCGGGCAACGATGACCGCGAGGGCCCCGAAGCGCTCGAAGAACTGGTTGGTGCGCCGCACGTTCTCCATCGAGAACAGTCCGGTCTCCTTGCGTTCGAAGATCCGTGGGCCGGCCTTGTGCCCGATGAGATACCCCGCCTCACCGCCGAGGAACGCGGCGAACGCGATGGCGAGGCAGACCCACCAGATGTCGACCCCGAACACCAGCGAGGTGTGCGTCAGCAGCCCCGAGATGATCAGCAAGGTGTCGCCAGGCAGGAGGAAGCCGACCAGCAGACCGGTCTCGGCGAAGACGATTCCGCAGACCACCAGGAGCGCCCACGGACCCGCCGAGTGGATGATGGTGTTCGGGTCGAGCCACGGGATGAGGCCGGCGTGATGGATCACGGTTCTCCAGGAG
>Ga0006562J51391_1075807_pt1 | contig 10690 bp, 9 predicted proteins | sample Ararhi6_input_d2_FD_51391 | JGI IMG/M metagenome (IMG submission 51391) | reverse complement strand
GGGATGTAGCGCGTCACCGGATCGTCGAGGCTCCCGATCGCACCGTCGCGCAGCGCCGCACCCACCAGCGTGGACGTGAACGACTTGGCCACCGAGAACGACGTCCAGCGGGTCGTCGCGTCCGCGCCGAGGCCGTAGCGCTCAAGGCGAACCTTGCCATCCTGTACCACCATGATGCCCGCGACGTGATGGTCGGCCATGTAGCCGTCCAGCGTCTGCCCATCGTCGAAACGCGGCGCCAGCGCGGCGCCTTTCGGCAGCGGATGGGCCTTGCCGTGGCGAACGACGTTGCTCGCGTACTGCGTCTCCATCGCGCGGAAGTTCGCCTCGCGCTGCGGCTGATTCCAGAACAGCACATCGGTGCGCCGCGCGTGCGGCGGCGCGCACGCGGCGAGCCACATCGCCACGAGCAACACGGCGAGCCGACACAGGAGATGCTTCATGCGGTCACCCTCACGCGCTGGCGCAGCTCGAAGGCGCCGAACGCCACGGAGGCGAGCACCAGCGGCCCGAAACCGTAGATCGCGCGGTAGGCGAGCAGCGCCGCCAGCACCTCCGCGCGCTGCTCCTGCGGGAACGCCGCCAGCGTCAGCGCCTCGAACGCGCCGATGCCTCCCGGCGTGTTGCTGATGATGCCCGCGAGGATGGCGCCGACATAGATGGGCGCGAAGTCGAGGAAACTGCCGGCGATCCCGGCGGGAAGCAGCAGGTACATGACCGTGATGGCCGCGACCATCTCGACGATGCCGATCACGATCTGCGCGGCGGCCGAGCGCGCCGACGGCACAGGCGTGGAGAATTTCCAGATCTTCAGTTCGTCGTGCTTGCCGGCGAGCCAGCGCAGCAGCACGGCGAACAGGACGACCAGCACGACGCCGGGCCAGCGTCCCCAGCCGAGGGCGATCGACGGTTCCAGCATAAGCGCGATGCAGGTGACGCTCGCGAAGCCGAGCGCCACCGCGAAGCCGACGAGGCCGACGATGCGCGCGACGTTGGCCGCGCTGACGCCCTGCGTCGCGAGCATGCGATAGCGCAACGCCGTGCCCGTGATCGCGTGGAAGCCAAGCGCGTTGCAGATGGCGTGGGTGGTGAAACCGGAGAAGATCTTCATCCGCATCGAGACCCTGCCGGGAACCACGGTCTCGACCGCGAAGACGTCGTAGGCGGTCAGGCAGGTCCAGCTGACGAGGGTGGCACCGATCGCTCCGGCGACGTGCCAGCGCGGAATGCGATCGATGGCCTCGCGCACGTCCGCCCAGGCCATGCGCGCGATGTAGCGGTGCAGCAGGAACACGGCGCCGCCGACGATCGCCGCCGTCAGCAGGTATTTCGCCACCCGAAGCACCGCCGCCTTCGCGTCCGCCTTGTCGTGCTTATCCGTCACCGCGCTATCCGAACTGGCGAGGCTATCCCCGCGAAAGACGCGATGATCCCACGAGAGGGGGGCGCCGGGGCTAGACTCGACCGGGGAAACTTCATTCGCGGTGACACGATGCTCCATTACGAGGGTTCGCTCTGGCTCACCGACGGCGCGCGTCGCTGGGGTGGCACCGACCGCATCGAACTGCTGGCCAGGATCGGCGAGACCGGTTCGATCACCGCGGCCGCCAAGGCCGTGGGCATGAGCTACAAGGGCGCGTGGGACGCCGTGGAAGCCATGAACAACCTGGCCGGCGAGGCACTGGTGCTCCGTGCCACCGGAGGCCGCGGCGGTGGCGGCGCCTCGCTCACCCCGAGGGCGCAGCGGCTCATCGCGTCGTTCCGCGGCATAGAAGCCGAACACCGTCGCTTCGTCGAACGCCTCGCCGCGCTCGGCGAAGACGCGACGAACGATCTCCACCTGCTGAGGCGATTCACGATGCGAACGAGTGCGAGGAACCAGCTGGCGGGCACGGTCCGGGATATCGCCGAAGGGGCGGTCAACGACACCGTGACCGTCGAACTCAACGGGGGCGCCACCGTGGTGGCCACGATCACGCGGGAGAGCACCGCCAGTCTCGGGCTTGCGCCCGGACGGCCGGTCGTCGCGCTCGTCAAGGCGAGCTGGGTGATCCTCGGCCTGCCCGACGAGCACCTGCGCGTCTCGGCGTCGAACCGGCTGGAAGGCGTGGTGCGGCAGGTACTGCCCGGCGCGGTGAACAGCGAGGTCACCATCGACCTGGCCAGCGGCGGCAGCATGACGGCGATCGTGACCCGGGAGGCGGCCGCGTCGCTCGAACTGGCCGAAGGCTCGGCCGTGGTGGCGATCTTCGACGCGTCGGCGGTCATCCTCGGCGTCACCGACTGAAACCGCCCATCCGAGGGTCAGTCGTGGCCGACCCGGCCGTCGCGGATCTCGATGGTGTGGCCGTCGAGGGCCTCGACGTCCGCCGGATCGTGCGTGATCACGAGCATGGGCAGGTCGAGGCGCGACTGCAGCGCCAGGAGCTCCGAACGCATGCGCCCGCGCAGCGCGGGATCGAGCGCCGCGAAGGGCTCGTCGAGCAGGAGCAGGCGCGGCGACGAAACCAGGGCGCGGGCGAGGGCGACCCGCTGGCGCTGACCGCCGGAGATGCGTGCCGGATAGCTGGCGGCCACGCCGCCGAGTTCCAGCGCTTCGATCCAGTGCCGCACGCGCTCGTCCTTCGTGTGCCGCGGCGCGTTGAGCCAGCCCCTGTGCAGGCCGAAAGCGACGTTCTGGGCGACGGTCAGGTGGGGAAACAGGGCGTAGTCCTGGAAAAGATAGGCCACGCCGCGTTCGCGCGCGGGCAGGTCGACCCCGGCCGCGTCGTCGAACAGCGTCCGCCCGTCGACGCGGACGTGCCCGGCGTCCGGCGTCAGCAGGCCCGCCATGGCGCGCAGCGTGAGGCTCTTGCCCGCGCCGGACGGGCCGAACAGGACGATGCGCCGCTGCGTCGAGGCGAAGGCGACGTCGAGCTCGAAGTGCCTGTCGTCGGCGCGCAGGAGCTTGCGGATGGCCACGTCCACAACGCTCATGGCCGCACCCGCCGCAGGTGTCCGGGCGCCAGCCAGCCCGCCAGCAGAAGGGCGGCGACGCAGGTGACCGATATCACGGCCACCATGACACCGGCCGTGCGGTCGTCGCCTGCCTGCACGGCCGCGTAGATCGCGACGGAGAGGGTCTGGGTGCGTCCCGGAAGGTTGCCGGCGATCATCAGCGTCGCGCCGAACTCGCCCAGCGCCCTCGCGAAGGCCAGCAGCGCGCCGGCGGTGATGCCTCGCGCGGCGAGCGGCAGGCAGACGCGGAAGAAGACCGAGGCCTCGCGCAGGCCGAGCACGCGCGCGGCGTCCTCCAGCTGCGGATCGACCGCCTCGAACGCCGCGCGCGCCGCCTTCTGCACGAGCGGGAACGCGACCAGCGTGGAGGCGGCCACGGCGCCCTGCCAGGTGAACACGAGTTCGATGCCGAGCCGGTCGAGCCACTCGCCGAACACGCCTCGGCGTCCGAACAGCACGAGCAGGTAGTAACCGAGCACGGTGGGCGGGAGCACCAGCGGCAGCGTCAGTACCGAATCGACCACCTCGCGCGCCGGCGAGCGCCAGCGCGCCAGTCCGAAGGCGACCGCCACGCCGAGCACGAGGTTGATGGCCGTCGCCCAGAGCGCGACCTTGAGCGTCAGCGCGAGCGGCACCCAGATCGCGTCCACGGCGTTCAGGGCGCCTGGAATCCGAACACAGCCAGGATCTTCCGGCCCTCGGCCGAGACCACGAAGTCCTCGAAGGCGGCGGCTTCCCGGGCGTGCTTCGACCCCGCCACCACCGCGATGGGATAGGTGACCGGCGTCGGTGTCGCGACGTCGGCGACCACGTCGACGCGATCGCGCATGAGATGCGCATCCGTCGCGAAGACGAACCCGGCCTCGACTTCGCCGCGCGCGACATAGTCGAGCGCCTGCCTGACGTTCTGCGCGAGCACGCCCTTGGCCGAGACGGACTCCCACAGGCCTTGCTGTTCGAGCGCGGCCTTCGTGTAGCGTCCCGCGGGCACGGAAGCCGGGTCGCCATAGGCGACGCGCCTCACCACCGACGCGCGAAGGCCTTCCGGCGAAGCGACCTTCGCGGGATCGCCTTCGGGCACGATGAGGACGAGGCCGTTGCGGGCGAAATCGCGACGCGTGGACACGTCAATGGCTTTCGCGGCCGCGGCCTGGTCCATCGCGGCCTGGTCGGCGGACGCGAAGACGTCGGCCGGCGCGCCGCTCGATATCTGGCGCAGCAGCACGTCCGACGCCGCGAAGTTGAGCACCACGTGGGTGCCCGGATGCTTCGCCTCGTACGCCTTGCCCACCGCCTGGAAGGCGTCGGTGAGGCTGGCGGCGGCGGACACGACGAGGTCGGCCGCCGCGGCGGAACCCGAGGCGGCGAGCAGGAGCAGCGCGACGAACGGGCGAAGCCGCATGGGTGCGATCCTTGGGACGTGACGACCGCAATATAGGAATCTACATAGCGGGCGGTCAATGCGCCCGACCGCGCGCTCCGCATTACCGGTCGATCCGGAAAGAATCGCCAAGCCTGTTAACGTGAGGGATGGCAGCGTGGCGCCTTACGAACAGGGAAGGGGCACATGAAACACGCGTTGGCGATCATCGGCGGACTGCTCGTGCTGGGCACGCTGGCGGTCCTGCTGTTCTTCTGGCTGGACCGGACGGAAACCACCACCGACGCGTACGTCACCGGACGCATCCATCCGGTGGCCCCGCGCGTGACCGGCACCGTCCAGGTACTGCGGGTGAACGACAACCAGCACGTGAAGGCGGGCGACGTCCTCCTGGAACTGGACACCCGCGACTTCGACGTGGCGGTCGAGCAGGCACGGGCGGAAATCGACCGGGCCAAGGGCCAGGTCGCCAGCGCGGAGGCCCAGATCGCCGAGGCGTCCGCCGCGATCGTGGCCGCCAACGCCTCGACGCGGAAGACGGCGCTCGACCTGCGCCGCGCCGACGAGCTCGTGCACGAGACGCCTCGCGGCATCTCCCAGCAGGAATTCGACGCGGCCCGCGCGGCCTCGGATTCCGCGGTCGCGAACCGGGCGAGCGCGGAGGCGCGGAAGGTCGCCGCCGTGGCGGCCCTCGAGTCGGCGCAGGCGCAGGTCGCCACCGCGGAGGCCGCCCTGCACGACGCCCTGCTCGCCTACGGGTACACGAAGGTCGTCGCGCCCGTCAGTGGCTACGTGGGACGCCGCAACGTCGAAGTCGGCGCGCGGGTGAACGCGGGACAGACGCTGCTCGCGATCGTCTCGGACGAGGTCTGGGTCGTCGCCAACTTCAAGGAGACGCAGCTGCATGGCATCCGCCGCGGGACCGAGGCGCACATGACGATCGACGCGATTCCCGACGTGCGCTTCCTTGGGCACGTCGACAGCTTCGCGCCGGCCTCCGGCTCGCAGTTCGCGCTGCTTCCGCCGGACAACGCGACCGGCAACTTCACGAAGGTGGTGCAGCGCGTCCCGGTGAAGATCCTCTTCTCGTCGGACGACCTGGGGCATTACCGGCCACGGCTCGTCCCCGGGCTGTCGACCATCGTCAAGATTCGCGAAGACGGCAAGGCGGAACCGTGAGCGCGAAGCACGTCATGCTCGCCGCGGCACTGGCCTGCCTCGCCGGCTGCGTGGTCGGTCCGGATTACCGGCGGCCCGACGCCCCCGCGCCGGCGGCATGGCACGACGCTCCCGCGGCGGCAGCACCGCTGCCGGACGCGTGGTGGACGCTTTTCGGCGACGAGGAGCTGTCCCGGCACGTGGAATCCACGCTCGCGGCGAACCAGGACCTGGCCGGAGCGCTCGCGCGTTACGACCAGAGCCGCGCGCTGCTGGGCGTGGCCCGCGCCGACGAATTCCCGAACGTGACGCTCGATCCCGCCTATGCCCGGGGACGCACGTCCGGCACGGTGGACAACCGCCTGCCCATGCTGGAGACGACGCTCTGGCGCGTGCCGGTCGACGCGGCCTATGAAGTCGACCTCTGGGGCCGCGTGCGTCGCAGCGTGGAAGCGGCGGGCGCCGAGGTCGAAGGCAATGCCGACACGATCGCCGCGCTGCGCCTGAGCCTCGCGGCATCCACGGCGTCGACCTATCTGTCCCTGCGCAGCACCGATCGCGACATCGACGTGCTGGTGCGCACGGTGGGCCTGCGCGAGGACGCGCTGCAGCTCGCCGACCGGCGCGCGAGGGCGGGCGTCGTCGGCGATCTCGACGTGCTCCGCGCACGAGCGGACCTGACGCAGACGCGCGCGGATCTCGCGGACGCCCGCCGGAGCCGCGACAACCTCGAACACGCGCTCGCCGTGCTCGAGGCACGCAACGCCCCGGAGTTCTCGGTGCCCGCGCGGCCATGGACGCCGGTCGTGCCCGACGTTCCGGCCGACCTCCCCTCCGCGCTGCTCGAGCGCCGCCCGGACGTCGCGGCGGACGAACGCGCCCTGGCCGCCGCGAGCGCGCGCATCGGCGTGGCGAAGGCGGCCTTCTTTCCGCAGCTCAGCCTCACGGCGTCCGCCGGCGTCGCGAGCAACCGCCTCGGCGACATCACGCGCAGCGACAGCCAGGCATGGTCGATCGGGCCCGCCGTGCGGCTGCCGATCTTCGAGGGCGGGCGCAACCGCGCGAACCTGCAGGGTGCCGAGGCCGCGTACCGCGGGGCCCTGGCGAAGTGGAAGCAGAGCGGCATCGTCGCGTTCCGCGAGGTGCAGGATTCCCTCGACGACACGCGTTGGCTGCGCGAGCGCGGCGAAGCCCTCGATGCGACCGTCGATGCGACCGTCGCGGCGGCGAAAGTGTCGCGATCGCGCTACGACCGCGGACTGGCCGGCTACTTCGAGGTCGTCGACTCCGAGCGACAGGCCCTCGTGACGCAGCGCGCCGCCATCCAGAACGACCGGCAGCGCCTGCTGGCCGCGGTATCGCTGATCAAGGCGCTCGGCGGCGGCTGGCGCGAAGGCGACGCCGTGCCGAGGCAGCCGGTCGCCACCGCGAACGGCGGCCCATGAACGCGACGGCGGCCACCGTGGCCGCGCCCGCTCCCGCCCCGACCGCGCCCCTGCCCTGGCTGGGCATCGTCGCCGTGCTCGTCGGCGCCATCGCCACCACGCTCACCTCGCGCCTCACGTCCATCGGCCTCGCCGACCTGCGCGGCGCGGTGGGCGCGGGCTTCGACGAAGGCGCATGGATCCCGACGGCGTTCTCGGCCGCGCAGATGATGATCGGGCCGATCTCGATCTTCCTTGGTCGCGCGTTCTCGCCACGCCGCGTGCTGCTCGCGGGTTGCGTCACCTACGGACTGGCGGAGTTCCTCATCCCCTTCTCGCCCGACCTGCACACGATGCTCCTGCTGCAGGTGTTCGCCGGGCTGGGCTCCGGAACGTTCATCCCCCTGACCGCCGCGTTCATCCTCACGTCGTTGCCGAAGACACTCTGGCCCTGGGGCCTCGCCGCTTACGCGATGAACATCATCCTCGGTCTCAACGTCGCCTCCACCCTCGAAGGATGGTACGTCGAACACGTCACCTGGAACTGGATCTTCTGGCAGAACACCGTGCTCGCGATGCCGCTGTTCGGCCTCTACTGGTTCGGCCTGCGGCGCATCCCTATCGATCGCGACTTCCTCCGCGCGGGCGATTTCCGCGGCATGGTCATCGGCGCGTCCGGCTTCACCCTGATCTTCATCGCGCTCGACCAGGGCGACCGTCTCGACTGGTTCTCGTCCACGCTCATCGTGACGCTGCTCGCGTCCGGAGTCATCGCCGTGGGCGCGTTCCTCCTGCACGAGGCGACGCTACCCACGCCGAGCATCGATTTCACGCTGCTCATCCGCCGCAACGTGATGGTTTGCATCGTCCTGGTCCTGATCACGCGCTTCCTCGTGACGTCGAGCAACACCCTCGTGGCGAACTACCTCATTTCCGTACGCGGATTGCGGCCCCTCGAGGTGGGCAGCGCCCTGCTGTGGGTGGCGTTACCCCAGCTCGTCATCGCGCCGACCGTCGCCTGGCTGCTCAATCGTATCGACGCGCGCTTCGCGATCGGCACCGGACTGACGATCGCGACCGCGGGGTTCCTGCTGGCCACCGGCATCACGTCGCAATGGTCGGAGGAGAGCTTCCGATGGGCCCTGCTATTGCAGGCGGTCGGCGAGACGCTAGAGCTGACCGCGGTCATCTATTTCTTCGGCCATCATGTCGGCCCCGCGGACGGGATCACGTTCGGCGCCATCATCCAGACCGCTCGACTGTTCGGAGGCGAACTCGGCACCTCGGTGCTCGTCCTCTTCACGCGCAAGGCGGAGCAACTGCATTCCAACCTCATCGGCCAGCACGTGGCCGCCGGCGATCCGGCCACGATGGAGCGTATCGCCGCCTATGTGCAGGTCGTGGGCGCGTCGACGCAGGGCACCGGCGATGCGCAGGCGCGCGGTACGGGACTGCTCGCCGCCGCCGTGCGCGCCCAGGCGTACACGCTGTCGACCCTCGACGGCTTCCTGCTCGCCTCGTGCGTCGGACTGCTCGGCGTCTGCCTCGTGCTCGTGCTGCGCGAACCGCCGCCGATCGTCACCGCGCCCGCCGTGCCGCCACTGCCGTCGTCACGGACCTGACCGGCCCAGCGACACCGTGTCGCATGGGCTTCACGCGACGCCATGCGATGATCTCCGGACCCTGATCCAGGGTTGAATCAAGGGGTATGCCCGTGCGCCGCAGCGCGGTTTCGAAGCGATGGCTGGGATGGATGGCGCTCGTCGCCGTCTGGCTCACCGCGCTCGTACCGACCGTGTCGCGCACCGTCGAGTGGCTCGCGTTCCCGGACCTCGGCCCGTGGTGTGAATCGCGGACGACCGCCCACGGCGGCATGTCCCACGAAGGCATGGACCATGCCGCCATGGGTCACATGGCGATGCCTCCGTCCCACGGCGGTCACGAGGCCTGCGATCCGGATGCGGCCTGCGGCTACTGCACCCTGTTCGCGCAGCAGCCCGCGATGGCGGGCACGGCGTTCATCGGCCACCCGCTGCTCGCGATCCTGCACATGCCCGCCCCGCTTCCGGCCATTCGCGCCGGGCCGGCGATCCACACCATCCACGCACCACCCCGAGGGCCACCGTCCGCGGCGCACGCCTGATCTTCCGATCCCGTACGCCAACGATCATGGACCCCACCTCATGCCCCTGTGCCATTCCCATGGGCGCGCGCTGTCGCGCGCCATCGCCTGCGCGCTCGCGACGCTCTCGTTCGCCGCGCACGCGGACGACGAACCGCAACGCGCGACCACGTTGCGCGAAGTGCGTGTCTCCGCCGCGAGCCACGACAGCAGCGTCGATCCCGACACGCCCTCCGTCGTCGAGACGGTCAGCGCGGCGCAACTCGACCGCCTGAACGTCGTCAACGTCGAAGACGCCCTGAAGTACCTGCCCTCGTTCGGCATCCGCAAGCGCTTCATCGGCGACGAGAACGCCACGTTTTCCGTCCGCGGCACGAGCAACCAGCAGAGCGCGCGCGGCCTCGTCTACCTCGATGGCCTGCTGCTTTCCAACCTGCTGGGCAACAACTGGGCGAATCCGCCGCGCTGGTCGATGGCGTTCCCGGAGAACCTGGCGCGCGTCGACGTGATCTACGGCGCGTATTCCGCGTTGTATCCCGGCAATGCCATCGGCGCGACCGTGCTGCTGACGACACGCATGCCCGATCGCCTCGAGGTGACCGGCGAGGTCCAGGCGTTCACGCAGCACGTGGACGACTACGGTGTCGACCGCGACTTCGGCGGCAGCCGGCAGAGCGCGACGATCGGCGATCGTTCGGGGCGCTTCGCGTTCCTCGTCGGCGTGTCGCACCTGCAATCCAACGGGCAGCCGCTGGTGTACGCCACGCAGAACCTGTCGACGCGGCCCGGCGGTGCGCGCCCGGTCGGCGGCGCGATCGCGGACACCGGCGCCAATGGCCTGCCGCGCCAGATCGTCGGCATCAACGCGGAAGGCCAGGAGGCGACGAGCCAGGACGAGGCGCACCTGCGCCTGACGTACGACTTCACGCCCGACGTGACCGGCGGCGTCACCGCGGGCTACTGGAACCAGGACATGTCGCACCGCACCGAGACGTTCCTGCGCGACGCCGACGGGCGCCCCGTGTGGTCGGGACCGGTGAGCATCGACGGACGCCAGTACACGCTGCCCGCGAACTACTTCGCGCCCAGCACGCGGCAGAGCCGGAACTATCTCTACGGCGTCTCGCTCGGCACGCATCGCGACAGCGGCTGGAACGTCGAGGGCAACGCGTCCTACTTCGACATGGACCGTAACCGCGACCGCGTGGCTTCGGCCGCGACGTACGACGGTGCCGGCCTCCTCACCGCCGGCGACGGCAGCCGCTGGCGGACGTTCGACCTGCGTGCCAGCCATGCGCCCGACGGCATCGCGCCGAACACGCATACGCTGAGTTTCGGCTACCACTACGACGGCTACCGCCTCGACAACGCGAGCTACGCGCTGGACGCCTGGCGACGCGGCGACGCGGGCGCGCGCACGGCCTCGAACGGCGGCAGCACCCAGACGCAGGCCGTGTACGTGCAGGATGCCTGGCAGCTGCTGGACGCGTGGCGCCTGACCATCGGCGCGCGCTATGAGCAATGGCGCGCCTTCGGCGGCATGCGCGCCAACGCGACGGCGCGCGTCGCCTACCCCGAGCGCAAGGAGTCGCACACCTCGCCCAAGGC
>Ga0006562J51391_1042750_pt1 | contig 10715 bp, 10 predicted proteins | sample Ararhi6_input_d2_FD_51391 | JGI IMG/M metagenome (IMG submission 51391) | reverse complement strand
CACCCCGGTCGCCTCGTACACGGTGCACAAGACGGTCTCCACGACCAGCACCGTGAAGCCGGGAGCCGTGGTCAGCTACACGGTCACCGTCACGAACACGGGTGAGTTCGCCTACACCGCGAGCACTCCCGCGAAGTTCACCGACAACATGAGCGACGTGCTCGACGACGCCCACTACAACGGCGACGCGACGCACGGAGCGACCCTCAGCGGCGCCGTGCTCTCCTGGGCCGGCCCGCTGGCTGTCGGCGAGACGATCGACGTCACGTACTCGGTGACGGTCAACAACCCGGCGGCGGGCAACCACCGCCTGGTCAACACCGTCGACCCTGTCGTGGACGGCGGATCGTGCGACCCGTCGGGCGCCTGCGACACCCGCACGCCGATCGACCCGGGCCCCGGCCTGGCGTTCACCGGTAGCGATCTGGTCGCACCCGGGATCATCGCCCTGCTGCTGCTGGGCGCCGGAGCAGCCTTCGTGCTGATCCGCCGACGCCGCGCGACCGAGTAAGACCCCGTGACAGTGGGCCGGCATTTCCCCAAGGTGCCGGCCCACTGTTGCGGGTTCCCGCTGACGTGTCCGGGGGGAGCGTCAGCCCACCGAGGTGCCGGCTCGGGCGCCGGCACCTCGGGTCACGGAGTGCCCATCCGACGACCTCGACGTCGTCAGCCCACCCGCACCAGCGTCTGCTGCCATCCGGTCGATCCGTTCGGCGCGATCGGCGTGCGCTTCTGCTCCTGCACGCGGCCCGCGCGATCGGTGGCGCGCACCGCGAGGGTGTGGCTGCCCGCTGTGGCGTCCCAGTCGAGCGACCACTGCACCCAGGTGTCGGCGTTGATCGGAGTGGAGAGCTTCGCCTGCTGCCACTGGCCGCCGTCGATCCGCACCTCGACGGTGCGGATGCCGACCGTCTGCGCCCACGCGACACCGGCGATCTTCGTCGGGCCGGCGGAGAGCGGCTTGTCCACGCGCGGGGTGTCGATGCGGCTGGAGAGCTTGATCGGGGCTTTCGCGCTGTAGCCGCGGGGAGTCCAGTACGCCTGATCGGCGGCGAAGGTCGTCACCTTCAGCTCGGTCAGCCATTTCGTCGCCGAAACGTAGCCGTAGAGGCCCGGCACCACCATCCGCACCGGGAAGCCGTGCTCGAGGGGGAGCGGTTCGCCGTTCATCCCGATCGCGAGGATGGCGTCGCGGCCGTCGTCGGTGAGCGCATCCAGCGGGGTGCCGGCGGTGAAGCCGTCGACGCTGCGCGACAGCACCATATCGGCGCCCCGGCGCGGACGGGCGAGGGCGAGGATGTCGCGGACCGGCACGCCGAGCCACCGCGCGTTCCCGACCAGGTTGCCGCCGACCTCGTTCGACACGCACGTCAGGGTGACGCCGTACTCGGCTGGGCGCATGTCGACGAGGTCCTGGAAGCTGAGCTCGACGCGCTTCTCGACCATCCCGTCGATGGTGAGGCGCCAGTTCGCCGGGTCGACCGACGGCACGGTGAGGGCCGTATCCACCCGGTAGAAGTCCGTGTTCGGCGTGAAGAGCGGGCTGATGCCGGGAACGTCGAGTTCGGCGCCGGCAGGCACTTTCAGGCGGGAGGCCGGCGTCGGGAGCTTGAGCGCCGAGCGGACCGCGGCGATGGATGACGTGGCAGCGGACCCCAGGCGCGACCCGACCCCGGCGACTAGGGCTCCCGCCGCTGCGACCGACGTGAGCACCAGGAACCGGCGGCGGTCGACGCCGACCCTTTCCGCTCCCGCGGTCCCGTCGCGCCAGGCGTGAAGCCGCCCGATCAGCAGTCGCAGCACCACCGCGCCGAGCAGGGCTCCGACCGCGGCCGGAAGGAAGCCGAACGGGCTGGCCCCCGTGCGGGTCAGCGTCGCCACCACGGCCGCGACACCCGCGAGAACGAACAGCGCGACGCCGACCCACCGACGCCACCACTCCAGCACCCCCGCGACGGCGGCGGCGACGAAGACCGCAAGGCCCAGGCTCGCCAGGAGGAACAGCTTGTCGTTCGACCCGAAGAGGTCGATCGCCAGTTCCTTCGCCCAGCGGGGGACGATGTCGATCACGAACGAGCCGACCGCGACGATCGGACTCGCGTCGCGCACGGTCAGCAGGGCCACCAGTTCGGCCGCTCCGAGGAACACGCCACCGCTCACCGCCCCGGCGAGTGCGGCCAGGGCGATGGTGCCGATTCTCTTCTTCGCTGACATGCCTGGAGTTCGTGGCGGAGAGGCCCCGCGGATTGGTTCCAATCCGATTCGCCGCCGGGGCCGAACCCCTGATGACCGCCCCGCAGCGGCCGCAACGATCGTCACCATCCCTCGAAGGAGAAGAACCATGCGATCCACAGCTCGTCTCGCAGCGGCAGCCATCCTGGCCGCAGCCGCCCTCACCCTCACCGCCTGTTCGTCCGGTGCGGGCAGCGCCACCTCCAGCGACTCCGGCTCCTCGATGAGCAAGTCCACCCCGTCCGCCTCGAAGATGGACCCGGCCGCCGACCTCGTCGGTCCCGGCTGCGCGGCATACGCCAAGCAGGTCCCGTCGGGTGCGGGCTCCGTCTCCGGCATGGCCGAGGACCCGGTGGCCACCGCGGCCAGCAACAACCCGCTGCTGACGACGCTCGTCGCGGCCGTCTCGGGCAAGCTGAACCCGCAGGTGAACCTGGTCGACACCCTGAACGGCGGCGACTTCACCGTCTTCGCCCCGGTCGACGACGCCTTCAAGAAGATCGACCCGGCGACCATCGAGTCGCTGAAGACCGAGGCGGGCACGGCCACGCTGACCTCGATCCTCACCTACCACGTGGTGCCCGGACAGCTTGCGCCGTCTGACATCGACGGCACCCACAAGACCGTCGAGGGCGGCGACGTCACCGTCACCGGCTCCGGCGACTCCATGAAGGTCAACGACGCCAACGTCATCTGCGGCGGCGTCAAGACGGCCAACGCGACCGTGTACCTGATCGACTCGGTCCTGATGCCCCCGGCCAAGTAACTCCCGGCGTCAGCCCGCCCCCGGCGCGGCCGTGCAGCCTCCCCGCTGCACGGCCGCGCCGTCTGTGTGTGCGGAAGTCGTCGCACTCACTCCGAGAGGAAGCCGCTGAGCGCCTGGGTCAGCTCTTCGCGGGCCGTCTCGTCGTCGATGGTGGCCGGTCGGTCGCCCGGCTGGGCGCCGTAGTCGCCGAACTGCGCGTGGTCCATGCCGTCGATCTGCACCATCCGCGCGTCCTCCGGCAGCAGGTGCCGGTTCGCCGCGAGCTTGGCGGGCGTGCTCAGGCCGTCGCGGCTGCCGCCGATCGACAGCACGCGCAGATCGGCACCGCTGAGGTCGTTTGCGCAATACGAGCCGAACAGGATGAGTCCGGTCACCTTCGGATCCTCGGCCAGCTGGCAGGCGCGGACGCCGCCGAGGGAGTGGCCGCCGACGTACCAGTCCGTCACCTCCGGAGCGTGGGCGGTGAACGTGGACAGCGGCCGCTGGTCGAAGAACGCCAGGTTGAGCGTCGGCTTCGTGATCACCACGGTGAGGCCCGTCTCGGCGACGACGCCCGAGAGCTTGTTCAGGTAGGCGTACGGGTCGACCAGCGCGCCTGGGACGAACACCAGGCCGTCGCCGGAGGGCGTTCCGGTCGGCTCCATGACGACGGAGTCGCCGGCGTCGTGGATCTGGACGGCCGGGTCGCGCCAGGCCTCGAGCGCCGCGGACCGGTCGCCCATCATCGGGGTGGACGCCCAGGCCAGGAATCCGACCACGGTCAGGACGAGGACGCCGAGGACAGCGCCACCCGCGATGAGGATGCGGCGTCGGGTTCTGCTGGACCGGCTCACGAATCCAGCGTAGCCTGACCATAAGCTTGCTGACTAATCTCCTAGCAAGGGAGTTTCGATGTCTTCACGTTCCCGCTGGGCCGGCCTGGTCTTCATCAGCATCGGTGTCGCGCTCATCATCGTCGACTCGACGATCGTCAACGTCGCGATCCCGTCCATCGTCGACGAACTCCATATCGGGTCCACCGGAGTCCAGTGGGTGCAGGAGTCGTACACTCTCGTGTTCGCAGCCCTCCTGCTCGTGTTCGGGACGTTGGCCGACCGGTTCGGACGACGCCGGATGCTCCTGATCGGCGTGGCGATCTTCACGCTCGCCTCCGTCGCCGCGGCCCTGTCGCCGACCGGCGCCTTCCTGATCGGGGCGCGACTCCTGCAGGGTGTCGGCGGCGCCATGGTCCTGCCGACCACGCTCTCCCTGATCAACGCGAACTTCCGCGGGAAGGAGCGCGCGATCGCGTTCGCCGTCTGGGGCTCGACCATCGGTGGGATGACCGCGCTGGGTCCACTGCTCGGCGGGTGGCTGACGACCGCGTTCTCGTGGCGCTGGGCATTCGGCATCAACATTCCCCTCGGCATCCTCATCATCGTCGGCGTGCTCGCGACGGTGCCCGAGTCGCGCGACACCCGAGCCGCACGGAGCGTGGACTGGGTGGGCGCCCTGCTCTCGGTCGTCACCTCCGCGAGCCTCGTCTTCGGGCTGATCGAGGGCCGCACCTACGGCTGGTGGCTCGTCGACACCCGACCGTCGATCGGCGAATGGACGTGGCCGTTCGACCTCTCACCCGTGCCGATCGCCTTCGCGGTCGCGGTGCTCGGAGGAGTGCTGTTCGTGCTGCGGGGCCGCGCGCGCACCCGGGCAGGCCGGAGCACCATGCTCGCGCTCGACCTCTTCCGCATCCCGTCGTTCCGCAACGGCAACGTCGCCGCGACCATCGTGTCGCTTGGAGAGTTCGGCATCATCCTGGCGCTGCCGATCTGGCTGCAGAACGTCCTGGGCTACAGCGCTCTCGACACCGGCCTCATCCTTCTCGCCCTGGCGATCGGGTCGTTCCTCGCGAGCGGCTTCGCCGGCGCCTTCGGCAACCGCATAGCGCCCGTCACGATCGTCCGCGTGGGGCTGGTCGCGGAGATCGTCGGTGTGGCCGGGCTGGGCCTCGTGATCTCCTCCACCACGCCGTGGGGAGCGCTGATCCCGTTCCTCTTCGTCTACGGCTTCGGTGTCGGGCTCGCGACCGCGCAGCTCACCGGGGTGGTGTTGCGGGATGTGCCGGTCGAGCAGAGCGGGCAGGGCTCCGGCACCACGAGCACGGCGCGCCAGATCGGCTCCGCTCTGGGCATCGCCGTGCTCGGCACGGTCCTGTTCGCCTCTGCCACCGCGGTGTTCGACGCCAAGCTCGACGACCGGGGCGTGCCGGCTCCTCAGCGCGACCAGCTGGTGTCCGCGGTGGTCGACAGCTCCGGAGCGGCGATCGCCGGGCTGGAGAAGAACCCGCAGACGGCTCCCGTCGCCGCCGACGCGAAGGAGGCGTTCAGCGACGGGACGCGATGGGCGGCGTTCGCCGCGGCCGGTTTCCTGGTCGTCGGCCTGCTGGCGACGGTGTCGCTCGGCAGTGGAGGCCGTCGGCCGAACGCGGCGGAGGAGACGGCCGAGTCCGACGGGTCCGGCCCGGAAGCCGAGTACACCGCCGACGACATCGCCCGCATGGTGCAGCACCTCGCCGACGCGCTCGAGGCCGACCCGGATCTCGACCGCGCCCGCGCCGCCGCATCCCGGCTCGACCACCGGTCGCGTGCGCTGCTGACCCGGTTCTTCCGCGACCTCGCGCAGGGGTGAACCCCGTTCAGGCGGAGGCGCTCCACTGCTCGCCGGGCCGATAGGAGCCGAAGCTCCACTCCCGGCCGCCCGGGTCGAGCACACGTGCCCGGCGGCTGCCCCACTCCGTCTCCTCCGGCGGGAAGACCACCGTCGCGCCGGCGTCCACGGCGCGTGCGAACATCCCGTCGACGTCCTGGGTCACCAGGTACAGGCCGACTCCGGTGGAGGCGCCGACCAGGGGCGGGACGTCGTAGGCCGCGTCGTTCGAGGCCAGCATCACGACGGTGTCGGCCCAGCGCAGTTCGCTGTGCAGCACCGAGCCGTCCTGCCCGGACTGCAGCTGGAGCACGTCGAACCCGAGCGCTTCGAGCCAGGCGATCGCGGCCGGGGCGTCGCGATAGCTGAGGGTGACCGCTGACGAGATCATGGTTCCTCCCGGCCCGTCGGGGTGCTCAGTCGTCCAGGACGGACGATGGCGGTCGTGCCTGCAGGTCGGCGCGGATGCCTTCGAGAACGGCGTGCACCGAGACGCGCTTGGCCTCGGTGTCGACGACGTTGGCGGGCACGGTGACGACCAGGCCGGAGCGGTAGAACGCCCGCACGCGGAAGCCGCCCTGCCACGACGACTCGCTGCTGTTGTCGCTCTCCGTGCCGCCGGAGAGTTCGAAGCGCAGCAGACCCGCGCGGCTCTCCACACGCGTCACCACCTGTGCTCCCGGCGTGCTGTCGTCGATGACCTCGGCGGCGACGACCGTGTGCTCCGTGAAGATGCCGATGCGCAGCGTGACGGTGGAGAGCCCGGAAGCGATGGCGGCGCCCAGGTAGATGATGCGGGCGTCGCCGACGGCGAGCTCCAGCTGGCGGATCAGCACGGGGTACCACTCCGGGTTGGCACCGAGCAGCTCCTTCAGCCCGCGCTCTCCGTCGAGGAGCTCGCGCAGCTGGTCCTGGATCGCCGCCGTGTCCGTCATGGCCTGCCCTTCGGTCGCCACAGAGGCGCGGCGGGAGCCGCGTCTCCCGCTCAGCCTATCGCTAGCCAGGCTAGAGGAGCGATGGTCTACGGATTCTCAGACGGCCCGGGATGCCGTCACCTTGTACCGGGCTCCGCGGTGCGTCTCCGGCAGCCGGTCGCCCGCGCCGTGCAGCTTGTTCCGCAGGGTCCCCGGCGCGTACTCCTCGGGGTATGCGCCGCGCTTGCGCAGCTCCGGGATGACGTACTCGACGATGTCCTCGAACGTCCCGGGCGTGATGGCGTAGGCCAGGTTGAACCCGTCGACGTCGGTCTCCTCGACCCACTCCTGCAGCTGGTCCGCGATCTCGGAGGCCGAGCCGACGATGAACGGCCCGAGCCCGCCGATGGCGCCGTTGCGGCCGATGTCGCGCACCGTCCACTCGCCACCGTCCTCGTTCGGCCGCTGGAAGTTCGCGACCGCCGACTGGATGGCGTTGCTGTCGACGTTGCCGATCGGCTCGTCCAGGTCGTACTGCGAGAGATCCACGCCCATCCACCCCGACATGAAGACGAGCGCGCCCTCGTCGCTGGTGTACTGCAGGAAGTCCTGGAACTTCGCCTGCGCCTTCTCGCTGGTCTCGTCGGTGATGATCGTCAGCAGCGTGTAGATGCGTGCCGAGTACCGGTCGCGGCCCGCCGCCTCGAGGGCGTCGCGGAGCTTGCCGACGGTGGCCTTCAGACCCTCCTTGGTGGAGGCGGCGACGAAGATCGCCTCCGCGTTCTCTGCCGCGAACGCGATGCCGCGCTTGGATGCGCCGGCCTGGTAGATGACCGGCGTGCGCTGCGGGCTCGGCTCGGAGAGGTGGATGCCCGGCACCGTGAAGTGCTTGCCGCGGTGGCCGATCTCGTGCACCTTCGACGGGTCGGTGAAGACGCCGGACTCGCGGTCGCGGATGACGGCGTCGTCCTCCCACGACCCCTCCCACAGCTTGTAGAGCACCTCGAGGTACTCGTCGGCGTGGTCGTAGCGGTCGTCGTGCTGCAGCTGGTCGTCGTGGCCCATGTTGCGGGCGGCGGAGGGCAGGTACCCGGTGACGACGTTCCAGCCGACACGGCCGTTGGTCAGGTGGTCGAGCGTCGACATGCGGCGTGCGAACGGATACGGGTGCTCGTAAGCGGTGCCCGCGGTGATGCCGAAGCCCAGGTTCTCGGTCACCAGCGCCATCGCCGAGACGAGAAGGATGGGGTCGTTCACCGGCACCTGGGCGCCGTGACGGATGGCGGCCTCGTTGCTGCCGCCGTACACGTCGTACGTGCCGAGCACGTCGGCGATGAAGATGCCGTCGAAGTTCCCGCGCTCCAGCAGCTTCGCCAGCTCGGTCCAGTAGGTGAGGTCCTTGTAGCGCCACGCCTGGTCCTCGGGGTGCCGCCACATGCCGGACGACTGGTGGGCGACGCAGTTCATGTCGAACGCGTTGAAGCGGATCTGCCTGGTCATTGGTCCAGGATGAGCGAACCCGGCCCGGGCCGCACGCGCACCGTCATGGTGCGTAACGCGCGCGCCTCAGCTGCGCTGGCGGAGATGCTGCCGCGTCAGTTCGGCCAGTTCCTCGTCGCTCAGGTCGTCGTAACGCTTGCCCTCGGTGCGCTCCAGGCGCATCCATCGGACGAACAGCAGGACGAGCACGGGCACGTCGGCGACCTCGGCGATGAACCACAACAGGTCGCCGGAGAGGTGCTGGTCGTGGAGGGGAGTGGGGAACCAGAACGGCATCCGCCCGACGATCGCCGGGGCGTGGTCGAGGATGCCGTCGTTGAGGCGCAGCAGGAGGCCGGGGATCGCATCCAGCACCAGTTCGACGAACGCGAGCAGGAACTCCACCGTGATGAAGAACCCGGTGCGGACGACGGAGTGCGCGACGATCGGCAGCACCAGCAGGAGGCCGACGAGCGGGGTGAGGACGGAGATGGTCCACTCGGACCACACCGAGTCGCGCAGCACGGCGGCGAGCGGCGTGAGGAAGACGAGGAATACCGCGCACGCGAAGGCGGGGGCGGCGATCGCGTTGCCGAACGCGCGCACCGGACGGGAGCGCATCACCCGGTCCGTGCGGCGGCGGCCCGTGGGGCCGAGGGCCACGCGGGCGAGGGCGACGGGCCGCCCGAGGGCGAGGAACGCGGGGACGACGAAGAGCAGGAGCGCGATCCGGGTCGTGAACGCCCAGCGGAGGTCGGTGCTCTCGGCGCCGAGGAACCCGAACGAGATGACGGCGTACGACCCGAGGCCGAGAAGCAGGAACGAGGCCGTCAGCCGGAGCGGCCAGCGGCGGCCCCGGCGGCGGAGCCGGAGGACGCCGCCCACATACAGAACGGCTGCCACGGCGAGCAGCGCGGCGGCGGCCGGGTCGAACGACCAGGTGGTGAGGAAGACGGCGACGGGGGGCGTGGGCGGCTCCGATCGGTGGCGGGCCTCCCCATTGTCTTCCCCGGCCGGGCGCGTGATCCGGCCGGCGGCCTCCGTCTGAGAGGAACATCAGCCCGACTCAGAGGACTCCCGGTGGGGCAGGGATGCGGCCCCTTAGGCTCGATCCCGGTCGCGCGGACTTCGGGCGATGGGGTGCGGGTCGTGAGACGGACGAGGTCTGGATGACGGGCGGCGAACGACGGCGGGCTCTGGAGCAGGAACGGGCTGAGCGCGGCGGCGGCACCTCGCGGAGGCGTGGCACACGACGAGGGTCCGCGCCCCGAGCCTCCCGTCGCGGGATCGCACTGGGCTCCTCCGGCGCCACCATCGCTCTCCTCGCCGGCATCGCCATGGCGCCGCCGGCCGTCGCGGAGCCCATCGACATCGTGATGGCCGCCGCGAGCGGGCACGCGGGCCACCAGGCCATAACCGTCTCGGCCATCGTCGCCTCCGCCCGTATCGACCGTGACGACCCCGTCGCCTCCGCGGTTGCGGGCATCATCGCCGGCCAGGGCGGCGCTGCGGGCGAGCGGGCCGCCGGGGCGATCGTCTCCGCCCTCGCCCTCGGCGGCGCGCGCGAACAGATCGTCGCCACCGCGCTCAGCTACCTCGGCGACCCGTACGTGCTCGACGGCTCGGATCACTCGGGCATCGACTGCTCCGGACTGGTCATGGTCTCGTACGCCGCCGTCGGCATCCCTCTCGGGCACCTCGTCCACCTGCAGGACGACGCCGGGCGACAGATCAGCGAGAGCGACGCCCAGCCCGGCGACCTGGTGGTGTTCGACGACGAGGAGCACATCGCGATCTACCTGGGCGACGGGATGCTCATCCAGGCGCCCGAGGAGGGCCGCCCGGTCGAGATCACCACCGTCTGGCAGGGCGTTCCCCACCACTTCACGCGCCTGCTGCCCTGAGCGGCCTGCATACTGGTCGCATGACCGTCGCCAGCCTGCTCGCCTTCGCCGGCCTCTGCCTCGTGCTCGCGCTCACGCCGGGGCCGGACACGTTCCTCGTCCTCCGTTTCAGCCTGGCGCGGCAGGGCGCGGGCATCGCGGCCGCCGCGGGCACCGCGCTCGGGTCGCTGGTGTGGGCGGTGGCGGTGGCCCTGGGGCTCGCCGCCGTGCTCGAGCAGTCGGCCGAGGTTTTCCGCATCCTCAAGATCGTCGGCGGTCTGTACCTGATCTACCTCGGCGTGGCCGCGTTCATCGCGAGCCGGAAGGGCAAGGCGCACGGCGTCGAGCCGACCTCCCGTCGCACCGGACTGCGGTCGGGATTCACCGCGGGGATGCTGTCCACGATGATGAACCCGAAGGTCGGCCTGTTCTTCCTGGCCATCGCGCCGCAGTTCGTCCCCCACGACGGCTCGACCATCGCCAGCACGCTGCTGCTCGGAGCGATCGTCGCCGTGGTCGGCTCGCTCTACCTCGTGGTGGTCGCGCTGCTGGCCGGCCGCGCGGTCGCCTGGCTGAAGCGTCCGGCTGTCACGACCTGGCTCGAACGCATCTCGGCCGGGATCCTGGCGGCGCTCGGGATCGGGACGATCGCGCTCAGCGCGGAGTCGTAAGCCCGAGACACACCCCGTGGGTTTATCTACTCGTCGCCCCTCGGGTGAGGAGTAGGCGACCAGGTGTTTGTTGCCGGGACCCAGC
>Ga0006562J51391_1032265_pt1 | contig 10720 bp, 10 predicted proteins | sample Ararhi6_input_d2_FD_51391 | JGI IMG/M metagenome (IMG submission 51391) | reverse complement strand
GGCTGATCTTCGAGGCCTTCTCCGATGGCATCGAGATCCCGCGCGCCCAGCGCAAGGCCGTGCTCGAAGACATCGTCGCCCGTTACGCGGCCCGCGTGGAACACTACGCACGCGTCTATCCCTTCAACTGGTTCAATTTCTATGACTTCTGGCAAGAAATGGGTCCTGCTGCTGACGAGCCTGCTGCTTCCGCTCGCCTCCCTCGCCACTCCGACGCCTGATGCCGACGACGCGAACGCGCTGATCGCCAGCCTGCACCGGCCGGCGCCGGCACGCACGCCGTTCGCCGAGGCGCGCTTCATGCGCGTGCTGGACAAGCCGCTGGTGGTTTCCGGCGAACTCGGCTGGCTGGGTGGCGACAAGCTGGAGCGTCGCGTCGAGAAGCCGGCGAAGGAGGTCTCCACGATCGCCGACGGCGAGGTGACGCAGGAGCGCGAAGGCAAGAAGCCGCGCAGCTTCTCCCTCAATCGCGCGCCGCAGCTCAAGGTGCTGCTCGACAGCTTCGTGGCGCTGCTCGCCGGCGATCCGTCGCGGTTGTCCCAGTCGTTCGACGTCACCCTTGGTCGTGACGCGGATCGCTGGGCGCTCACGCTGACGCCGCGCGACGCGCGCGTCGCGAAGCAGATCGCGCGCATCCAGGTCTATGGCAGCGGCACGGTCGCGCGCTGCATGCGGATGGACGAGGCCGATGGCGACATGTCCATCGATCTCCTCGGCGAGCTCGCCGGGAGCATGCCCGCGGCGCCGACTCGCGAAGGCCTGATCGCCCAGTGCGGCGGCGCGATGTGAGGGGGCGTCGCCTCGGCATCCTCATCGGCTGGCTCGTCGCGCTCGCGCTGCTCGGCGCGGTCGTCGCCACGCATCTGAAGGTCGGCACCGACCTGCGCAGCTTCATGCCCGCGCCGACGACGCCCGATCAGAAACTGTTGATGGACCAGGTGGGTGAGGGCCCGGGCTCGCGATTGCTGCTCGTCGCCATCGACGGCGGCGACGACGCGACCAAGGCGGCGCTCAGCCGCGGCCTCGCGTCGGCGCTGCGCAAGGACGACGGCTTCACCCAGGTCGTCAACGGCGACTTCGACCTCGGCATGCTCGACAGTTCGCTGCTGCCGTACCGGTTCCTGCTCTCGCCGACGCTCGATCACGGCGCGCTCGACGAGACGTACCTCGCGGACGAACTGCAGCAACGCCTCGACGACCTCGGTTCACCCGCCGCGACGCTGCTGAAAGGCCTGCTGCCGCGCGATCCCACGCTCGAAACGCTGAAGCTCGCGGAGCGCTGGACGCCGGCGCGCTCGCCCGAGGTTCGCGAAGGCGTGTGGTTCTCGTCGAAGGGCGAGGCGCTGCTGCTCGCGCAGACGCGTGGCGCGGGTTTCGATCCGGGCGCGCAGGAAGCCGCGATCGGCCGGTTGCGCGCCGCGTTCGCCGCGCTGCCCGGCAGCGGCGGCTCCCACCTCACGATCAGCGGACCCGGCTACTTCACCGTGCTGGTGAACGCCCAGACGCGCGACCAGGCCGACTGGATCGGCCGCATCTCGACCATCGGCTTCATCGTGCTGATGCTCGTGGCCTATCGCAGCATCGGTGCGCTGCTCCTCGGCGCGCTGCCGGTGGCGACCGGTGCGCTGGTCGGCATCGTGGCGCTGACGCTGAGCTTCCCGGAGGTCCACGGCATCACGCTCGCGTTCGGCTTCACGCTGCTCGGCGTGGCGCAGGAATATCCCATCCGGCTGCTGAGCCATCGCCGCGCGGGCGAATCGGCCGTCGCCGCCGTGCGCGGCCTGTGGCCCCTGCTGCTCACGGCGATCGCCTCGGCGTGCATCGCCTACCTCGCGTTCTACGCATCCGGCGTCGGCGGCCTGAAGCAGCTGGCGGTGTTCACCATCGCAGGATTGCTCGCCGCGGGCTTCAGCACCCGCTACATGCTGCCGTACGTGCTGCCGGAGCACGCGCGCGACGTGTCCGGCATGCCGTGGCTCGCGTCGTTCCGCGATTGGCTCGACGCGTTGCCGCGACCGCGCTGGCTACCGCTGCCGATCGTCGCCGCCGTGCTGGCGATGCTGTTCTTCGCGCCGGGTCCGTTCTGGCAGAACGATCTTTCCGCGCTGACGCCGCTTCCGCGCGACCTGCTGATGAGGGACGCGCAGCTGCGCGGTGAACTCGGCGCCCCCGACGTGCGCTACCTGCTCGTCGTGCAGGCACCGGATGCCGATGGCGTGCTCCGCGCCTCGGCGGCGCTCGAGCCGCGGTTGCGCGAGCAGGTCGCGGCGAAGCACCTCGACGGGTTCGAGCTGGCCTCGATCTACCTGCCCGATCTCGCGACCCAGCGCGCGCGCCAGGCGAAGCTTCCCGACCGCGCCACCCTCGACGCGAGCCTCGGCGCCGCGCTCGACGGCATGCCGTTCCGCAAGGATCTGTTCGCGCCGTTCGAGGACGACGTCGAGACGGCACGCCACGCCGCATTGCTGACGCCGGCGATGTTCGCCCGTTCGCCCCTGGGCCAGCGCATCGCGTCGATGCTCGCGCACCGCGACGGTCACTGGGTCGGTCTGTCCACGCTGAGCGGCGTGCACGACGCGTCCGCCGTGGCCGCCGCCGTCGCATCGGCCGGCGTCGACGCGCGCCTGCTCGACCTGAAGGACGCGTCGGAATCGCTGGTCGCGGCGTACCGCACGCGCATCCTCCACGCCGTGCTGGCCGCGACGGCGTTGCTCTTCCTCACGATCACGCTCGCCCTGCGCAGCGTGCGACGCGCGTGGCACGTGCTCGCGCCGATGACGCTGGCCACGTTCCTCGTGCTCGCCGTCGAGCGCATGCTCGGCATTCCGATTTCGCTGTTCCACCTCGTGGCGCTGATCCTCGCGGCCGGTCTGGGACTGCATTACGCGCTGTTCTTCGAGCGCGACACCGGCGATCCGGCGGAACAGCGGCGCACCTTGCACGCCACCGTGGTCTGCGTGATCGCGGCCCTGCTGGTGTTCGGCATGCTGGCGTGGTCCTCGATCCCCGTGTTGCGCGCCATCGGCCTCACGGTGGCGCTCGGCGTCGGCTTCCATTTCTGCCTGTCGATCCTCATGGCCCCGCATGCTCGCAAAGACTGACTTCGTCGATCTCATCCCGCATGCCGGCGACATGTGCCTGCTGGATGCCGTCGTCGCCTGGGACGAGGGATCCATCCATGCGCGCAGCACGAGCCACGTGCTCGCCACGCACCCGCTGCGGGGCGCCGACGGCATGCACGCCGTGCACCTCGCGGAATACGGTGCGCAGGCGATGGCCGTGCATGGCGCCCTGCGTGGGCGCGACGAGGGCCGCACGGCGCCGCGTCCCGGCATGCTCGTGAGCCTGCGCGGCGTGAAGCTGGCGGTGGATCGCGTCGATACGCTGGACGGCGCGCTCGACGTGCACGCCGAATGCCTGATCGCCGATGCCTCCGGCGCGCAGTACGCGTTCCGCATCCTGCACGAAGGTCGGGAAATCGCCTCCGGCCGCGCCGCGGTGATCCATCCCGAAGGGTGAATCGCCGGCCCGGAGGGGCTTGAAAGGTGACTGATGAGGAGCCTGACCGCCACCCTCCGGACCGACGGAGACAAGTGTGGCCGCAGGGCGTCTCATGGATCGCGACGCCGAACCTCGCGCCGCGGGCGAAGGGTGGGAGCCGATCGTATCGGCGATCCCGCGGCAGCGGGCCCGGCGCGGCGACGTATCAGGCCACCGCGGGAAACAGCGCCATCCGCTCCGACTCCGTGTCCGCGAGATGCCCATACCCCTCGCGCACGGAAGGATGATCCACCGCGGCACGTTCAACGATCGTCGCCGCCAGCGCGCGCATCATGCTCACATTGCGCCGCAGGCGCGCGACCAGCGCTTCGTCGTCGAGGCGGTCGTGGAGCGTGCCGTTCATGTCGGCGAACCAGGCCAGGTCGCGCTGGTCGAGCATCGCGCGCGGGTTGCGCCGCTCCGAGACCTCGTGCCAGCGCTGGAAGAACGCCTGCATCGTTGTGTTGAGCTCGGTGGCCTCCGCGAACTCCGGCCCCATGCGCGCGATGAAATCCGAGTCGCCGAGGCGGCCCTGGAACACGATCTGGCAGAGGACGCCCCAGTAGTACGCGTAATCCCAGATCACCTTGACCGGAAGCACCTCGGGATCGCCGAACAGGTTGTACTGCCCGCGGTACATGCGCAGCGTGCCTTCGTAGAACGAGAAGAACAGCCGTTCGTAGTGGCGCGCGTGGGGTGCGAGTTTCTCGCCACGGCGATCGAGTCCGACCAGCAGCGTGATGTACGTGTTCGCGATCGCGATGAAGTCGCTGCCGGGCGAATAGAAGGGATCGAGGAACGCACCCGCTTCGCCCGTGAGCGCCCAACGGTCCGGCGAGAACATCCGCGAGCAGCCGTACGAGAAGTGGCGGAAGAAGGCGAAGTCGAGCAGCTTTTCGCGCCGCGACTCGACATGCCGCGCGACCAGCGGCTGATGTTCGCGCAGCCATTCCAGCGCGAGGTCGAACGTCTTCATGCCTTCGAGCGGATGCATCGCGGCGTCCGCGACGATGCCAACCGAGTGCGCACCGGAAGCCAGCGGAATGAGCCATACCCAATAGCCCGGGCCGACGAGATGGTTCGTGGAACGCCAGCGTTCGGGCGGATGGCAACGGTCCTTCCATTCGGCGTCGTCGCACCAGTCGTCGATGGCGAGGCGGTCGTCGATGCGGAACCACACGGCGTTCGCGTGGTGACCGTTGTCGCGGGTGAGGTCGAGCTTGCGTCGCATCAGCCCTGCGCGGCCCGAGGCGTCGAGCAGCCAGCGGGCGCGAAGCACGTCGTCGCCCTCGGCCGTCGACACGCGGATCGTATGGTCGTCCTCGCCCGGTCCCACGTCGAAGCCGCGCACGGTCACGCCTTCGCGGAAGTCGATCCCGCGACGCCGGGCTTCCTCGCCGAGGAAGTTCTCGAGGATGCCGCGGTCGATCTGGTAACTGGGCGTGGGAAGCACCGCGCTGACGCCGAGTTCGGTGATGTCGGCGATGTCGTCGAGGCCTTCGGAGAAGAAGAAGCGGAAGCCGAACTTGCGGATGTGCCGGGTCTCGAGATGGTCGCGCAGGCCGATCACGTCCGCGAAGTAATGCGCGGCGATCTCGACCGTCGACTCGCCCACCTTGTGCGCGGCCTCGGGCAGGGGGCGGCCCTGGCGTTCGAGCACGACGATATCCATGTCCGGATACGCGCCCTTGAGCTGCATCGCGAGGGAGAGCCCCGCGAGTCCACCGCCAAGTACCACCGCGTCGTGCGTCTTCCCATCCATTCGATGCAACCCCTGGTGCGATTGGTCCGGATCAGTGGCCGTTGCGGCCGCCACCGATGATCGTCGGCGCGCCGAGCGAACGGCGGTAACTGCCCACCACGCTCCCGTAATGAAAAATGCGGCCGATCGTGTAGAGGGTGATGCGCGACACGTCGCGCACCGGCTTGAAGTGGCTCATGCGGAAGTCGCCCTGGTAGCGCGAGGCGATCGGCACGGAAACGACACCGATGCCGCGCTCGCGGCAGGCGGTGATCAGGACGGCGGCCTCGAAGACGAAATGCTCCGCCGGTACGTCGACGAGATCGAGCACCGCGCGTGGATAGAAACGCTGGCCGCTCTGCGTGTCCGCGACGGGGCGCCCGCATGCCCACGAGATGCCCCAGTCGGCGACCGCGTTCGCGCGGCGCCGCCCGTTGGGCTGCTGCTCGCGTTCCAGCAGCCGGGCGCCGATGACGATGCTGCCGGGATGCCGCTCGGCCGCGGCGAGGATGGCGGGTATGTCGGAAGCGAGGTGCTGGCCGTCGCCGTCCATGGTGACCACGCCGTCGTAGCCCTGGCGGATGACCTCGCGAAAGCCCGTGCGCAGCGCTTCGCCCTTGCCTCGCCGCGTGTCGTGGCGAAGCAGCGTCACGGGAAGAGAGCGCACGATCGCCGGCGTGCCATCGTCCGACCCGTCGTCCACCACGATCACCGGGAGGCCGAGCGCCACCGCCTCGCCGACCACGCGCCCGATGGCCCGTTCCTCGTTGAGGCAGGGAATCAGGATGCAATAGCGAGGGGTCGCGGCGCTCATCCTGCGACTCCGACATCGATGTGCAGATCGAGGCCTTGGGCGGCCGCGACGCGGAGCGCCGTCGGGCGCGTCAACGCCAGCGCGCGCATCAACGGTATCGCGCGGGCCGACGGGTTGCTGGCGGCGATGCCGTCGAGCCATGCGTCACCCAACGGCTCGCCGCCGCTGTTGCCGGGCTCGGGGGTGATGTCGAGCCGGACGGCCGCGCCATCGGCGCGTGGCGACAGCACGAGCGCCACGGCGAACGGGCCGGTCGTCGTGGTCATCTCGCCGAGCGGTCCGCTGCCCGCGATGTCGTAGCTGGCCAGGAGCACGTCGCGATCGTCGGCGACCGCCAGCGTGGCCGCTTCCAGCAGCCCCGCGCCGAAGGCGTACTCGCCACCGGAGACGGCGCTCGAACTCGCATGGCAGTGCGTGGCGATCGTCCAGTAACCGGCGGGCGCGTTGTGCACCGAGTTGTGGAACTTCGTGGGCGAGAGCTCGGCCGGCGCGGTGGCCAGCGTCTGGCACATGTAGTCGGTGATCACCTGGTCGCCGTGCGCGGACGCGAAAACGCACGGCAGCGTGTCGGCTTCGCGTCCGCTCATGCGGACGGCCTGACCGGCGGCGGCCGCCGCCAGCAGTACGCTTTCGGGCGCGCGACGGCGTTCGTTGGGCGGCAGCACGTCCGCGGCGGGTCGTGCCGTTTCGCCAGCCGTCGCGGCACCGCTCACGATCTCGCGGAAGGCATGCCAGTCGCCGGCGCCGGGTGCCCACAGGCCGATGCCGCCGACCCAGACGGAGAGTGCCGCGCTCATGCGAGATACCCCGCGCGGGCGAAGGCGAGGCAGGCGTTGTTGCCACCGAAGCCGAACGAGTTGCTCAGTGCGATGCGGATGTCGCGCTCCTCGCGCGTCCATGCCATCTGCGGCCCGCAGAGTGGATCGGGCGCGTCGGCGCCGAGGTTGCCCGGCACGCTGCCGTCGCGCATCGCGAGCAGGGTGATCGCCGTCTCCAGGATGCCGGCGGCGCCGAGCGTGTGCCCGGTGAAGCCCTTGGTCGAGCTCGCCCGTGTGGACGCCGGGAACGCGCGGGCGACCAGGGCCGCCTCCACCTCGTCGTTCTTCTGGCTGGCCGTGCCGTGCAGGTTGATGTAATCGACGTCGCTCGGCTCGATGCCCGCGCGCGCCAGCGCGTCGCGCAGGGCGAGCTCGGCGCCGAGGCCTTCGGGATGCGGCGTGGACATGTGGTGCGCGTCGCTCGCCTCGCCGTAACCGATCAGCAGCGGCGCATCGTCGTCGCCGACGGCGCGCTCGAGCAGCGCGAATCCGGCGGCTTCGCCGATGGAGATGCCGCTGCGCCGGGCGTCGAAGGGACGGCACGGTTCGGGCGACACGAGCTCCAGCGCGTTGAAGCCGAAGAGCACGCTGTCGCAGAGGGTGTCGGTGCCGCCGACCACGGCGGCGTCGATGAGGCCGAGGCGGATCATGCGCTCGGCGTTGGCGAAGACCTTCGCGCTCGACGAACAGGCGGTGGCCACCGTGAGGCAGGGGCCGTCCAGATCGAACGCGGCGGCGACGAAACCCGCCAGCGAATGCGGCGTGTGGATGACCGCCCGGTGCAGGTCGGCCGGCATCCGGCCGTCCTCGAGGCGGCGGTAGCCTTCCTCGGTGGAGCCGATGCTCGCGGTGGACGTACCGAGCAGCACGGCCACGCGTGCCGAGCCGTAGCGTTCGCGCGCGGCGTGGACCGCGTCGGCGAAGCCGTCCTGCTGAAGAGCCAGCCAGGCGAGGCGGTTGTTGCGGCATTCCCACTCGGCGAAGCGGGCGGGCAGCGGTTCGTCCTCGACCCCGGCGACGCGGCCGATCCAGCACGCGAGCGGGGCGACGCTGAAGTCGTTCGGGGCGAGGCCACCGCGCGAGGCGGCGAGGGCGTCTGCGTGGGCGCTGAGCCCCCGGCCGAGGGCGGATGTGGCGGTGTACGCGCGGATGGCGAGAGGAGGCATGGGATGGGGCATGCCGCGAGCCTATCCTTTTTGCTCGGTAGCGTCGCGTGAACGCAAATCGTCGTTCAGCGATTGCACCCCGGAGCGACAGTACGCAGACTGTGCGTCTTCCCGCGGACCCGAGCGATGTCCGGTATCCAGGCACCGAAAATCCTGCGCCGAGGCGTATGGCGATACCTCAGCGACCGCGACATCCTCGTGGCGGCGTTCGTCACCGCGATCGCGTTCGCCGCCACGGCCGGGCTGCTCTACGTGGCCCACGTCGCCCGGGTGGTGTGGCTGGCCACGCGTAGCCCGGCGAGCGCGCCGTCACGCCGCACGTTGCTGGTGTTCGGTCGCCGTCTGGTGGACGACCGGCCCGAGGCCGATTTTCGCCAGCGTCTGGCGCGCGCGCGGGATGATGCGCTGGCGGGTTTCGCCTCGCGGGTGTATCTCCTCGGCGGTTTCAGTGGCGGGTCGGTGAGCGAGGCCGAGGCGGGGCGGCGCTGGCTGCTGGGCGAAGGCTGGCCGCGGGCGGTGCCGCTGGCGCTGGAACAGATGTCGATCGACTCGCTGGAGAACCTGCGCCATGCGCGCGTGCTGCTCCGGGAGCGCGACGACGACCCGTTGCCGCCGGTGTGGCTCGTGACCAGCCGCTACCATCTGGCGCGATGCCTATACCTCGCCCGGCGGCTGGGTTTCGACGCCGGGCCGGTCGCCGCCGAGTCGCATGTTCCGTGGACCCCGCGCTACGCGATCCGTCTCGCGATGGAGGCCGGGTATCTGATGTGGATCGACACCGGCATGCGCTGGGCCGCGCTCACGGGCAACCATCGGATGGCGGCGCGTATCACCTGACCGTGGCGGCTTGCCGCAGCGGTGCCGCCGCGTCCACTTGCTAAGCTCCCCGCCTGTTCCCCTCACGAAGCGGCGCCACCCATGTCCGATCAAGCCGATCTCGCCGAAGCCTACCTGCACGGACTCCAGGACCGGATCTGCGCCGCCATCGAGTCCATCGACGGCAAGGCACGGTTCGAGGAAGACGCGTGGACCCGTCCCGCGGGCGGTGGCGGACGCACCCGCGTGCTTCGCGACGGCGGCATCTTCGAGCAGGCGGGCGTCAATTTCTCGCGGGTGTCGGGATCGCCGTTGCCCCCGAGCGCCACGGCGCACCGGCCCGATCTCGTCGGCGGCAGCTTCGTGGCGACCGGTGTTTCGCTGGTGCTGCATCCGCGCAACCCGTACATCCCGACCACGCACGCCAACGTGCGCTACTTCGAAGCCTCGAAGGAAGGCGTGGAGCCCGTCTGGTGGTTCGGCGGCGGTTTCGACCTGACCCCGTACTACCCGTTCGACGAGGACGTGCGTCACTGGCACCGCGTGGCGAGGGACCTCTGCGAGCCTTACGGCGACGACGTCTACGACCGCTACAAGCGCTGGTGCGACGAGTACTTCTACCTCAAGCACCGTGGCGAGACGCGCGGCGTGGGCGGGCTGTTCTACGACGACGTCAACGAGGGCGGCTTCGACCGCTGCCTCGACTTCACCCGCGACGTCGGCGACGGATTCCTCGAGGCCTATCTGCCTATCGTCGAGCGTCGTCGCGACATGCGCTACGGCGAACGCGAGCGGGAGTTCCAGCTGTACCGCCGTGGCCGCTACGTCGAGTTCAACCTCGTCTACGACCGCGGCACCCTCTTCGGGCTGCAGTCCGGCGGCGCACTGAGTCGATCCTGATGAGCCTGCCGCCCCGCGTGCGCTTCGAATACGCCTACACGCCGGAGCCGGACAGCCCCGAGGCGAAGCTGTCCGAATACCTCAAGCCGCGCGAGTGGCTGTGAGGCGAAACGCCGATCAGGGCGAGGCGCCCGAGAACTTCTTCGCGGTCGCGCCATCGATGCGGCCGACGGTGGCCGAGTCGCTGACGTAGAGCTCGACCTCGCGTTCGAACCGGAGCGTGCCCTGCACGACGGCATGCGGACCGATCACCACCCTGGGCACGCGGCTGTTGCCGTTGAACCAGCTCATGCTCGGCTTCTTGACGACGATGCCGCCATCGATCCGCGCGCCCTCGCCGATGGTGATGTCCGAGTTGGTCGTCTCGATCCCGCCGCCGACGTGCGCCCCCTCGACGGTGATGTCGCCGTTGACGTTCGACAGCTGGCCCTTTACATCGGCGCCCTTCTCCAGCTTCAGGCGGCCGTTGACGGTTTCCACCGTGCCCGAGACCTGGGCCTTCTCGTGCAGCGTCACCGCGCCGTTGACCGTCTCCGCCTTGGTGGCCGACGCGCCTTCGCCCAGCTCGACGGCGCCGTTCACGGTGCTGGCTTCCTTCACCACGGCACGGTCGCCGATACGAACGGAGCCGTTCACCGAACTGACGTCCCCGGCCCGCTGTCCGGCCTCGACCGAGGCGGTGCCGTTGACCTTGCTGACATCGCCATCGTCCGCGAAGGCGGCGCCGGAGACGGACAGGGCGATGAGGATCGAGAGAAGCGTGCGGCGCATGGGTCGGACTCCACGGGTGACTGAGCCCCTAGGATGCACCCCTCCGGCGCAAGGTTTAGCGTGACTGACGGCAGGGGGGGCGGGCCGGAGGCGATCAAGTTGACGCGACCGACCCCTCGCCCCACCATGGCTTTTTCCCTCGCATCGAAACGAA
>Ga0006562J51391_1195128_pt1 | contig 10740 bp, 10 predicted proteins | sample Ararhi6_input_d2_FD_51391 | JGI IMG/M metagenome (IMG submission 51391) | reverse complement strand
GTCCGCGGCATCCGCTGCCGCCAGATCCGGCGCCTCGACGTCCGGCCAGCGGCGCAGCTGCTCGAAGGGGATGCTCATTCGTCGTCGTCCGCGTCATCCGCGTAGCGCAGCCGCGCGTCGCCCGCGTCGCACTCGTCGCCGATCCGGATGCCGTCCGCCAGGCGACCCTCGCTGCGCAGCTGCTCGAGGGAGGCGACGGCGCGCCGCCGCAGCTCCCACGGGTCGATCGTGTTGACGTACACCTTCGTGCCGCCCTCGAAACCGGCGGGCGTGGAGATCCGCCATTTCAGGACGACGCGCCAGGGCATCGGCCACGGTGCACCGGGCGGTCGGTAGTGCCACTCCTCGTTCGTCGGGACGTGGACGCCGGTCGCAGCGTGCAGCGCGTGGACGAGGTCGGAGACGGCGCGGATGCCGGCATCCGAATGCTCCTGCGGCAGGTTCGCGGCGCTCGTGGAGAACACCTCGAACGCGGGATAGCGGTGTCCGATGCCCGCGAACGCGACGGCGCCGTCGTTCGCGGCCACGACGAGCCGCTCCGCGACGGCGAGGTCGGCGATCTCGTGCTGGTAGAGGCGCCGATCGGATGCCAGCATCCGCAGTTCGCGGTCGACCTGCGGGCCGGACTCGTCGATCGCGACGAGCTGCTTGTGCAGATGCTCGAAGGAAGCCCCGGCGGGGCGGAGCCAGTTCTGGAAGACGGCGACGTACGCGGCGTGCGGCTGCGCGGCCTGGATCTCCGCGAGCGAGCGGACGGTGAAGGCCATGTAGGCGGCGTGCTCCCTGGGGGTCAGCGCGCCGGAGGAGACGAGCTGATCATCGGTCTCGGCGCCGTCGACGACGTGGCCGCGGGCGACCACGACGTCGTGCGAGCCGCCGAGGAGGTCGAGCGCGGCCTCCTCGATCGAGGTCGCCTCGCCGGAGGCCTGCGCCCGGATGGCGGCGAGCCGCTCGACGTGGGCGCGGCCCACCGGGTCGGAGAGGTATGCGCGGGCCCACTCGAACACCGAGGCGGGCTGGCGGAAGCCGTGGTTCTCCCGCCAGTACTCCGCCGAGACGATCTCGAACAGGTTGCCGAAGCGGCGAAACTCGGCGACCGTGTCGCCGAGCTCCGCGGCGGGGACGCGGCGAAGCTCGGTGAAGTCGGGGCCGACGAGCCGGGCCTTCTCCGGCGTGGTCTCCAGCTGCCGGTCGGCGCAGAACGCGCACAGCCGGTGCTCCTCACCAGGCGCCAGGCGGCGGGGTGCGGCGGGTGGCACGTCGATGGGCCGTCCGGCGCGGCCGGGGACCGTCCAGACGCGGGTCCCCGTCAGGGGACCGACCTGTTTCACGGTGCCGTCCGGCATCCGCACGATCGCCCGTGCTTCGCTCACCTCGCCAGCCTACTCAGCCCGGCACAATGGACGGCATGCGCATCGTCGTGCTCACGGGGGCGGGCATCTCCGCGGAGAGCGGGGTGCCGACCTTCCGCGACGCGGACGGTCTCTGGGAGGGGCACCGCGTCGAGGACGTCGCGACGCCCGAGGGGTTCGCGCGGGATCCGGACCGGGTGCAGCGCTTCTACGACGAGCGGCGCCGCGCCCTGGCGGCCGTCGAGCCGAACGCCGCCCACCGGGCGCTCGCACGGCTGGAGGGCGCGCTCGGCGACGATGTCCTGGTCGTGACCCAGAACGTCGACGACCTGCACGAGCGCGCCGGGTCGGTGAACCTCGTGCACATGCACGGCGAGCTGCGCCGTGCCCGGTGCGCGGCGTGCGGGGCGCGGCCCGCGTGGGAGGGCGATCTCGTCGGACGGCCGGCGTGCCCGGCGTGCGGGCGCCGGGAGCTCCGGCCGGATGTCGTGTGGTTCGGCGAGCTGCCGTACGAGCTCGACCGCATCGAGAGCGCCGTTCTGGCGTGCGATGCGTTCGCCGCGATCGGGACCTCCGGCGCCGTCTATCCGGCCGCCGGCTATGCCGCGCTGGCGGCGGCGTTCGGCGCGCGGACGATGGAGCTCAATCTCCTGCCGACGGCCGCGGACGTGCCGTTCGACGAGGTGCGCGCCGGCCCCGCGAGCGTGATCGTCCCGCGCTGGGTCGACGACCTCCTGTCCTGACCGCCGCGGGGGCGCGGCGTGACCCATACTCGGATGATGAAGACCACCGCCCGCTGGATCCTCGCCGCCGCCATGATGTTCGCCGGAACCAGTCACCTGTTCTGGGCTCGCGAGGAGTTCCAGGCGCAAGTCCCGGATCTCGTCACGGAGGTCCTCCCGATCGACAAGGACGCCGTGGTCGTGGCGTCCGGCGCCGTGGAGATCATGCTGGGCGCCGCGCTCATCGCGCTGCCGAAGGAGCGCCGCCGCGTCGGCGCGATCCTCGCCGCGTTCTTCGTCGCGATCTTCCCCGGCAACATCGCGCAGGCCCTCGGCAAGCGGAAGGGCTTCGGGCTCGACGACGACAAGGCGCGGTTCGTCCGCCTCGCGTTCCAGCCGGTGCTCGTGGCCTGGGCGCTGTGGAGCACGTCGCCCCGCCGCTAAGTCCGGACGTTCCCGCCGCGCAGGCGCGAGACGGCATCCACCGTGGCCGCCAGGATCAGCACACCACCCGTGACGATCAGGTACACGCCGGCGTCCAGGCGCAGCAGCGCCAGGCCGTTGATGATCGTCGCGATCATGAGCGCGCCGATCGCGGCGTGGACAAGCCGGCCGCGTCCGCCGAAGAGGCTGACGCCGCCCACGACGGCTGCCGCGACGCCGGAGAGGACGATGTCGCGTCCCGCCGCGCCGTCCACCGAGCCCAGGCGCGTCTGCGCGAACAGGCCGGCGACGACGGCGAGGCCGGAGCAGATCACGAAGCAGCCCCACTTCACCCAGCGCACCTTGATGCCCGCGCGACGGGCGGCCTCGGCGTTGCCGCCGATCGCGTACACGTAGCGGCCGAAGGTGGTCCGGTCGAGCACGAACGTGCCGATCCAGAGGATCGCCAGGACGATCGGGACGATGATCGGCACGCCCTCGATCGGGATGACCGACTGCGAGCGGTTGAGGTTGAGGATGGCGACGGCGATGCCGCCGAGGATCGCGATCGCGGCGAGCTTGATAAAGACGAGGGAGATCGCCCGGTTCGGAACGCCCGCGCGCGTGCGGCGCCGACGGTCCCAGAACGCCATGCCGCCGGAGATCGCGAGGATGACGGCGAGCATGACCCACCCGCCCCAGACCGGCAGTCGCCCGTTCTGCAGGGCGATGAGCTCCGGTGCGTTGATCGGGTACAGGCCGCCGGCGCCGATGATGAGGAGCGCGAGGCCCTGATAGCCGAGGAACAACCCCAACGTGACGACGAACGAGGGGATGCCGACGCGGGCGACGAGGAAGCCGATGAGGGCGCCGGTCGCCAGGCCCACGGCGAACCCGATCAGCAGCGCGAGCGGCCAGGGGAGTCCCTGCTTGACGTTCAGCACGACGAACGTCGCCATCGCGACGCCGCCGGTGACGCCCGCGGAGAGGTCGATCTCGCCGAGCAGCAGGACGAACACGAGCGCCATGCCGAGGACGACGAGGGGTGCGGCCTGGTTCATGAGGTTCGCGAAGTTGATCGGCGTGAGGAAGAACCGGTTCAGCATGCCGAACAGGATGACGAGCACGATGAGGCCGGCGATCGCGGGGAGCGCCCCCATCTCGCCGCCGCGCACGCGCTGCAGCCACGCGCCGATCTGATCGCCGAGCCCGCCTTCGACGCCGGAGCCGATCGCGTCGCCGGCGAGCGGGTCGGGCCCCGCCGCCGTCCGGGTGCTGGTGTCCACGCTCACAGGTCGCCTCCGGTCGGGATGGTGCTGGTGCCGACGAGTTCGACGCCGGGCGGGGTCTTGGTTCCGGTGATGTAGCCGACGATCTCGTCGCGGTCGGTCTCCGCGGTCGGGACCTGCGCGACCATCTGGCCGAGATAGAGGACGGCGATGTCGTCCGCGACGGCGAAGACGTCCGCGAGGTTGTGGCTGATCAGCACGACCGCGACGCCCTGCTCGGACAGCCGGCTGACGAGGTTCAGCACCTGCTCGGTCTGCGCGACGCCCAGGGCGGCGGTCGGCTCGTCGAGGATCACGACGCGCGCCTTCTTCAGCACGGCGCGCGCGATCGCGACGGTCTGCCGCTGCCCTCCGGAGAGGCTGGAGACCTTCTGCCGGACGGACTTGACGGTGCGCACGGAGAGCGAGCGCAGCGTGTCGGACGCGTCGCGCTCCATACGGCCCTCGTCGAAGGTGCCCCCGGAGGTCTCCTCCCGGCCGAGGAACATGTTCTGGACGATGTCGAGGTTGTCGCACAGCGCGAGGTCCTGGTAGACGACCTCGATGCCGAGGTGGGACGCGTCGCGCGGCGTGTGCAGGACGGCGGGCTCCCCGTCGAAGAGGACCTCGCCCTCGTCGTAGGGCTGGACGCCCGCAAGGCCCTTGATGAGGGTGGACTTGCCGGCGCCGTTGTCGCCGACGAGCGCGGTGACCCTGCCGGGGTGGACCTTGAGGCCCACGCCGCGGAGGACGCTGACCGGACCGAAGGACTTCTTCACGTCCCGCAGTTCGATGATCGGTTGTGTCATGTTCGCTTCCTTGCGCTGGATGGTGTGCCCTCTGCACCGGTGCGCGCGTGGGGCGCCGCGTCGGTGAGGACGCGACGCCCCGGCGCCGGGACGGGTTACTCGACCCCGAACTCCGCGCACTTGTCGGCCATGCTGACCCCGGCGATGTCGCCGGAGCAGATCTCCGACGCGGACGCGTCACCGGCGGCGACGACATCCTTCACCTGCTCCGGACCGACCAGCTGAGGCGTGACGGCGATGTAGGGCGTGCCGTCCTCGAGCTCCTGGTCAGCGGTCGGCGTCTCGCCCTTCAGCAGGGCGACGGCGATCTCGACGGCCTTGTCGGCCTCGAGCTTGACCGGCTTGTAGACCGTCGCGGTCTGCCAGCCGGCGAGGATGTTGCGGAGCCCCTCGAGGTTCGCATCCTGACCGGAGACGGCCACTCCTGTGATGCTCTTGTCCTGCAGGACCTTGATGACGCCGTCGGCGTTGGTGTCGTTGGCCGCCCACACGCCGTCGACCTTTCCGTCGTTGGCCGTGAGAGCCTGCTCGAAGTTGGTCTGGGTGACGCCACCGTCCCAGACGCCCTTGGGCTCGGCGACCGCCTTGACGCCCGCCGCCTCCATGACCTCGACGGCGCCGTCGTGGAACATCTTCGCGTTGCCGTCGGTCGGGTCGCCGCCCATGTAGAACACCTGCGCCGTCTTCGGGTCCTTCCCGGCGGCCTCGAGGCCGTCGAGCACGGTCTGGCCCTGCAGGCGACCCACCTCGACGTTGTCGAAGGACACGTAGTAGTCGGCGCCCTCGAACGGGCGGTCGTACGCGATGACCGGGATGCCCTGGCCCTTGGCCTTGGCGGCGACGCCCTTGGCCGCGCCGTTGTAGTCGACGAGCAGCATGACGCCGCAGCCCTGCGTGAGCTGCTGGTCGGCGATCGTGGCGTACTTCGAGGCGTCACCCTGGGCGTTCTGGATGTCGACGTCGAAGCCGGCGCCCTCCAGGCCCTCCTGCAGGTACTTGCGGTCGAAGTTCTCCCAGCGCGGCGAGGACGCGGCGTCGGGCAGGATCACGCAGGCGCGCTGCGCGTCAGCGGGCTCTTCGGGATCGCCGCTGCCGGTGGGGGGCGTGCTGCCGGAACAGCCGGCCAGGAGGAGGGCCGCGGCGCTGCTGAGGGCAGCCACCGCGAGCAGGGAGCTCTTCTTCATGATTCGCCTTTCGTCATCGAATTGCGTTCGGGTAGTGCACCATCGCGCTGTGGATGATCATTCATCCGTTCACGTCTTGTCGTCAAGACTTGAACATAACGGATTGGCATCCGTGCCGAGAAGTCCGCGACGTGGATACCGGGTCGGTGCCGCCTCAGGCTCGTCCGGCGGCCACCCGCGTGCGGCGGGAGAGCGAATCGACCGTGACGGCGAGGACCAGCACCACGCCCGTGACCATGAACTGCACCGAGGAGTTGAGGTTCAGCAGGGTCAGTCCCGACGAGATCGACTGGATGACGATGACGCCGAGGAGCGCCGCGAAGGCCGTGCCACGGCCGCCGAAGAGCGACGCTCCGCCGATGACGGCGGCCGCGATGGCGTTGAGGTTCGTGTCGCCCGCGCCGGAGCTCTGATTGGCTGCGGCGAGCCGGGCGGCGGCGAGCACGCCGCCCACGGCGGCCAGGCTCGAGCACAGGGCGAACACCGAGAGGTAGATCCGCTCGACGCGGATGCCGGCGCGCCGGGCCGCCTCGACGGAGCCGCCGACCGCATAGACGGCGCGCCCCCAGCGGGTGCGCGTCAGGGCGAGGTGCAGCAGCACGACGAGGGCGAGGAAGAGCAGGAACATGACCCCGACGCCGCGGGACTGGTTGAGGTACCACGCGGCGGGGAGCAGGACGGCGAGGAGCAGTGCCCCGCGCAGCGCGATGGCCCGGTAGCTCTGGCTGTCGAGGTTCGCCGCCGCCCGCCGCCGCGAGCGCCCGGCGAGCGTCCAGGCGAACGCGGCGGTCGCCGCGACGACGAGCGCGTACGAGGCCCAGTCCGGCAGGAAGGCGTGCTGGGCGAACTGGACGATCCACGAATCGAACGGCAGGTTGATCGATCCGGCATCCCCGAGCACCCACAGCTGCAGGCCCAGGAAGCCCAGGAGCCCCGCGAGGGTGATGACGAAGCTCGGCAGCCCGAACCGCGTGTACAGCAGCCCGTACAGGATGCCGACGACGCACCCCGCGGCGACGGCGATGAGCACGGCGACCAGGAGCGGCCAGCGCAGCTGCACGAACGCGACGGCGAGGATCGCGGCGGCGAGCCCGGACACCGACCCGACCGACAGGTCGATCTCGCCGAGGAGCAGCACGACGACGATGCCGAGCGCGATCGTGCCGATCGCGGCGCACTGCATCGTCAGGTCGACGAGATTGCGGCTGGAGAGGAACACCGGGTTCAGGATCTGGAAGACGGTCCAGATGAGGGCGAGGCCCACGATGACGGGGAGCGCGCCGAGGTCACCGCCGCGGACGCGGCCCCACACCCGGACCGCCGCGGCGCGGACGCCTTCGCGCTCCGGCTCGTCGAGGCTCACGGGGCGCCGCCGTCCGGGCGGCGACGGCCCCGCGGGGTCAGCGGGGTCACGGTGGCGTCCGTCGTCGTCGCCGGCTCCTCGCGCCGCAGCGCCTGCCTCCGGCTGACGGAGTTGTCCACCGCGCCCGTGATCGCCGCGATGAGCAGCTCGCTCGTCACGTCCGCCGCGTGGTACTCGCCGTTGTTGCGCCCGAGCCGCAGCACGACGACGCGGTCCGCCACCGCCATGACGTCGGCCATGTTGTGGCTGATGAGCACGACCCCGTGCCCGCGTTCGCGGAGCCGCTCGATGAGGTTCAGGACCTCGGCGGTCTGCGCGACGCCGAGCGCGGCGGTCGGCTCGTCCAGGATCACGACGCGCGGCTCCCCGACGAGGGACCGCGCGATCGCGACGGTCTGCCGCTGTCCGCCGCTGAGCGAGGCGACCGGGGTCCGGACGGAGGGGATCTTCGCGGCGAGTTCGCGCAGCAGCGCCCACGTGCGCTGCTCCATGCCGACCTCGTCGAGCCGGCCCTCGGTCGTGAGCTCGCGCCCGAGCCAGAGGTTCGCAACGACGTCGAGGTTGTCGCACAGGGCGAGGTCCTGGAACACCGTCGCGATGCCGAGTTCCTGCGCGTCGGCGGGGCTCGTGATGTGGACGGGGTCGCCGTCGAAGAGGATCTCGCCGGCATCCGGGGGGTGCACCCCCGCGAGGACCTTCACGAGCGTCGACTTGCCGGCGCCGTTGTCGCCGACGAGCGCGACGACCTCGCCCTCGCTGACCCAGAAGTCGACGTCGGTGAGGGCCTTCACGGCGCCGAAGTGCTTGTCGATGCCGCGCATGGTCAGGACGCGGTCGCGGGGTCGGCCGCTGCGCGGCGGGGTCACGGTGCTCAGCGTCGGATCCTCACTGGAGGCCGGCGGCGGCGCACGCGGCCGCGTAGTCCGGCGTACAGATATCCTCGACGCTCCAGAACCCGTCCGCAACGACGGTGTCGAGGATATCGGCGACGGTGACCGCGACGGGGGTCAGCAGCGTCGCGGGCGTCCCGTCGACCTCGATCTCCCCGGTCACCGTGCGCCCGTGCAGGAGGTCGACGGCGACCTCGGCGGCGCGCTCCGCCTGCGGCTTCAAAGCCTTGTAGACCGTCATGTACTGGTCTCCGGCCACGATCCGCTGCAGCGCCGACAGCTCGGCATCCTGTCCCGTCACGACGGGGAACGGGGAGACGTCGGCCGCGCGCAGCGCCGCTACGGCGCCGCTGGCGGTGCCGTCGTTGGCGGCGTAGACGCCGGCGATGTCGGCGCCGTACTGCGAGATCTGGCCCGCGACCCAGGACTGGGCCTTGTCGGGGCTCCAGTCCGGGGTGTCGTACGCGGCGAGGACGCGCAGCCCGCTCTCGTCGAGGATGCGTCGCGCGCCGGCGCGGAAGAGGGCCGCGTTGCTGTCGGTGGGGGAGCCGTTGACCATGAGGATGCCGGCATCCGCCTGCCCCCGGTCGGCGAGCGCCGTGACGAGGGCGGTGGCCTGCAGCTCGCCGACCCGCTCGTTGTCGAAGGAGATGTAGTACGCCAGGCCCCCGCCGGAGATGAGGCGGTCGTACGCGATGACCGGGACGTCCTGGGCCCGGGCAGCGGCGACGATCGTCGCCGCGGCGCGCGCGTCGACCGGGTCCAGGACGAGCACCTCGGCGCCGGCCGCGAGGGCGGACTCCGCCTGCTGCTGCTGGCGCGCGGCATCCTGGTCGGCGTTGGCGTAGAGCACGTCGTAGTCGCCGAGCTCGGCGACCCGCGCCTCGAAAAGGGGGCGGTCGAACGTCTCGTAGCGGGCGGTCTTCTTGTCCGGCAGGAGCATCGCGATGGGGCCGTGTGCGCTCGTGGACCCCGGGACGCAGGCGGTGAGCGCGCCCGCGAGGACGCACAGCCCGAGCAGCAGGATCGGCAGGCGCCTCATGCCGTGATGGACAGGACGTCGGCGTCGACGCGGACGTGGTCCAGGGCCGTCGCGATGGCGCCGCGGCACTCGGCCCATTCGCCGAAGGACGCGCCGACGATCTCGGGCAGGCCGCCGGTCGCGGCGAGGGCGGAGCGCTCCAGCGCATGCCGCATCGGCGCCATGAGGATCTCGCCGGCCTGCGCGAGCTCGCCGCCCACGACGATGAGCTCCGGGTCGAAGAGGTTGCAGAGGCTCGCCGCCGCGATGCCGATGTGCCGGCCGGCATCGGCGATCACCCGCTGCGCACCGCCCACGCCGTCCTCGGCCGCGGCGATGAGGTCGCCCAGTCGCTGCATCCCCTCGCTCTCCGGGAAGAGGGCGAGCAGCGCGGGACCCGCGGCGTACGTCTCGAGGCAGCCGCGGTTGCTGCACCGGCAGAGCGGGCCGTTCTCGTCGATCGTGACGTGGCCGATCTGCCCCGTCTTGCCGCTCGCCCCGCGGAAGAGGTCGCCGCCGACGATGAGGCCCGCGCTGATCGTGTGCCCGACGCGGATGTAGACGGAGGACGACGCGCTGCGACCGCTGCCCTCGCGCGCCTCGGCGAGGCCGCCCAGGTTTGCCTCGCTGTCGACGTAGACGGGCCGGTCGATGCGGGCGCTGAGGCTTTCGGCGATGTCGATGCCCTCCCAGCCGGGCAGGAGTCCCGGCGTGGAGACCATCCCGGTGCGCGGGTCGATCGGCGCGGGGACGGCGAGCCCGACGGCGAGGAGGTCGGCGAGCGTGCCGCCGAGGGTGTCCATCATGTCGCCGAGGATGATGCTCAGGCGGTCGAGTTCGGCGTCATGGCGGTGACCCGGCGCGAGCGGCACGGTGTTCTCGGCGACGATCGTGCGCGTCGCATCGGCGATCGCGATGCGCAGCTGACGGCTGGAGAAGTGCACGCCCGCGACGAGGCCGACCTGCCGGGCGAAGGAGACGAGGGTCGCGCGGCGGCCGCTGCGCGACGTGAAGGACGTGTGCAGGATGCCGGATGCCGTGAGCTCCTTGACGATGTTCGACACCGTCGCGGGCGAGAGCCCGGTGTTCCCGGCCAGCTCGATCTGGGTCAGCCGCCCATGGCGCTTGAGCGAATCGAGCAGGCGGGCTCGGTTCGCCTCTCGCAGCGAGGACTGCGATCCGGGTGGGGTGCTCCGGCGTACCACGATCGCCACTGTACCCGTTCGCACCCCACCCGGCCCCCTGTTCGTCAGCGCGTGCGGGCGACGGTGACCGTGCCGGTCTCCTCGTCCAGGCGCGCGCGGTCGACCTCGTCGACGTCGTGCAGCGAGATGCCCCGCGTCTCGCGCAGCGAGATGACGGCCACGAACGTGATGGCGGCGGCGATCGCGAGGTAGATCGCGATCGGCACCCAGCTCCCGAAGCCCTGCAGCAGCGCGGTGGCGATGACGGGCGCCAGCGAGCCGGCGACGATCGACGTGACCTGGTAGCCCAGCGAGACGCCGGAGTACCGCATCCGGGTCGGGAACATCTCCGACATGATCGACGGCTGCGGCGCGTACATGAACCCGTGGATGACGAGACCGAGGCAGATCGCCAGGATGATGATCAGCGGCTCCTTCGTGTTGAACATCGGGAACGCGATGAAACCCCACCCGGCGGCGAGGATCGTGCCGATCATGTACACGGGGCGCCGGCCGATCCGGTC
>Ga0006562J51391_1180404_pt1 | contig 10740 bp, 4 predicted proteins | sample Ararhi6_input_d2_FD_51391 | JGI IMG/M metagenome (IMG submission 51391) | reverse complement strand
GGGGGCGTCCGCCCCGCGCGCGCAACCGTTCGCCGGGTGCCGCCGCCCGACGGGTGTCACCGGCCGACCGCGGGAACCACGGGGGCGTGAGCCGCTCGCGCACGCGCCGTTCGTGAACAGCGCGCACGACCATCACGAGCTCTGCCGCACGCCGCTGCCGCCCTCATGACCGCGAAAGAAACCGGGCACCGAAGGGTGTCCGCCGCGCGGACTACCCTGGAGGGTCGAGCATCCCCCGTGGCAGGAGAGAAATGGCCGTCAATCTGGTCAATGTCGAGAACGTCAGCAAGGTGTACGGGACCCGTACCCTCCTCGACGGCATCTCGCTCGGCGTGTCCGAAGGGGACCGGATCGGCGTCGTCGGCCGCAACGGCGACGGGAAGACCACGCTGATCCGCATGCTCGCCAAGCTGGAGGACGCCGACTCCGGCCGGGTCACGCACTCCGGCGGGGTCCGCCTCGGCGTACTCACCCAGCACGACTCGCTCGACTCGGCCGCGACCGTCCGGCACGAGGTCATCCGGGACATGGCCGACCACGAGTGGGCCGGCAACGCCAAGGTCCGGGACGTGCTCACGGGGCTCTTCGGCGGGCTCGACCTGCCGGGGTTCCCGCAGGGCCTGGACACCGTGATCGGTCCGCTCTCCGGCGGTGAGCGCCGCCGGATCGCGCTCGCCAAGCTGCTGATCGACGAGCAGGACCTGATCGTCCTCGACGAGCCGACCAACCACCTCGACGTCGAGGGCATCTCCTGGCTGGCCCGGCATCTGCGCGAGCGCCGCTCCGCGCTCGTCTGCGTCACCCACGACCGCTGGTTCCTGGACCAGGTCTGCACCCGCATGTGGGACGTGCAGCGCGGCGACGTCCACGAGTACGAGGGCGGCTACTCCGACTACGTCTTCGCGCGCGCGGAGCGTGAGCGCATCGCCGCGACCGAGGAGGTCAAGCGGCAGAACCTGGTCCGCAAGGAGCTCGCCTGGCTGCGCCGCGGCGCCCCCGCGCGGACGTCCAAGCCGCGGTTCCGCGTCGAGGCCGCCAACGAGCTCATCAAGGACGTGCCGCCGCCCCGCGACAGCAGCGAGCTGATGAAGTTCGCTTCCTCGCGCCTCGGCAGGACCGTCTTCGACCTCGAGGACGTCACCGTCCAGGCCGGTCCCAAGGTGCTGCTCAAGCACATCACCTGGCACCTCGGCCCCGGTGACCGCATCGGCCTCGTCGGGGTCAACGGCGCCGGCAAGACCTCGCTGCTGCGGGCCCTGGCCGAGGCCGCCCGCACCGAGGGCGAGGTGCAGCCCGTGGCCGGCCGGGTCGTCGTCGGCAAGACCGTCAAGCTCGCCTACCTCTCCCAGGAGGTCGGTGAGCTCGACCCCGGGCTGCGGGTCCTGGAGGCCGTCCAGCAGGTGCGTGAGCGCGTCGACCTGGGCAAGGGGCGTGAGCTGACCGCCGGGCAGCTCTGCGAGACGTTCGGCTTCAACAAGGACAAGCAGTGGACGCCGGTCGGGGACCTGTCGGGCGGTGAGCGCCGCCGCCTGCAGATCCTGCGCCTGCTCATGGACGAGCCCAACGTCCTTTTCCTCGACGAGCCCACCAACGACCTCGACATCGAGACCCTGACCCAGCTCGAGGACCTCCTCGACGGCTGGCCGGGCTCGATGATCGTCATCTCCCACGACCGTTTCTTCGTCGAGCGGACCACGGACCGGGTCTTCGCCCTCCTCGGCGACGCCGCCCTGCGGATGCTCCCGCGCGGCATCGACGAGTACATCGAGCGCCGGCAGCGCATGGAGGAGGCCGCGGCCGCCTCGGCTCCGGCGGCCGTCGCGAGGCCGGTGACCGAGAAGAGCGCCGCCGACCAGCGCGCCGCCAAGAAGGAACTCCAGAAGATCGAGCGGCAGTTGGACAAGGTCTCCGCGAAGGAGTCCAAGCTGCACGCCCAGATCGCGGACCACGCCACCGACTTCGAGAAGGTCGCCGAACTCGACGCCGAGCTGCGGGGACTGGTGGGCGAGCGCGAGGAACTGGAGCTGCGGTGGCTGGAACTGGCCGAGGACGCGTGAAGGGTGCGTGAAGGCGCATAACGACGGCATCACGGGCCGGTCCTCCCTTGGGAACAGGGGTGGATCGGCCCCGGGAGCCGTCCGTCGCGGGTGATAGAAAGAGCCGTCTGAGAACTTTCTGAAGACGGCTCCGGGCGGGTCACTGACCTGGGGGCGTGGCTCAAAACCAGTGACATAGGGGGAACACGCTGATGGCTCAGCCGCCCAATCAGCCGCCGCAGCCGGGTGGTTTCGGAGCACCGCAGGACCAGCCGCAGGCGCCACAGCCGCCGCAGGCATCGCAGGCGCCACAGGGTGGCTTCGGCGCGCCCCAGATGCCGCCGCAGCCGCCCCAGGGCCCGCCCGCCCAGCCGCCGCAGCCGGGTTACGGCTATCCGCAGCAACAGCCGCAGCAGCCCGGCCCGTACGGTCAGCCGCCGCAGGCCGGTCCCTACGGTCAGCCCCAGCAGCCGGGCCCCTACGGTCAGTCCGGCCCCTATGCCCAGCCGGGGCCGTACGGCCGGCAGCCGGGTTACGGCTATCCGCAGCCGCCCCAGTTCCCCGGCGCGCCCGGTGCTCCCGGTACGCCGCCCGGTGGGCGCAACCCCTTCAAGGGGCGGCCCGCGCTGGTGGTCGGGGCCGCGGTGGCGGCGCTGCTGGTGATCGGCGGGACGGTGTTCGCTGTCACGAACGGCGACGACGGCGGCGACAAGAAGCCGGTCGCCGGGCCGAGCGACGACGGCAAGGCCACGTCGAGCGGCGCACCGGTCAACCCCGGTGACGGCAGCGGCGACGGCGGTGAGGACACCGAGGACTTCAACGCGGACCGCAAGGCCGGCGAGGCGAAGGTGCTCTGGTACAAGGAGGCGCCCGACGCGCCCGCCTCCGGCGCCGACGCCCCCGGCATGTGGATCACCTCCAAGACGGCCGTGAAGGCGGCGTACAAGGAGGTCGTGGCGTACAACGTCGGCGACGGCAAGCCCACCTGGGACACCATCGCGCTGCCGCAGAAGATCTGCGCGGTCACCCCGCAGAAGACGGCGGACGACAAGGTCGTCGTGGCGTACATGAGCGGCACCAGCGACCGTGCCAAGTGCAACCAGCTCCAGCAGATCGACCTCACCACCGGCGCCCAGGGCTGGAAGGGCGTCGTCGCGGACGGCGCGCTGTTCGACAGCGCCATCAGCATCGAGCTGTCGCTGGCCGGCAACACCCTGATGGTGGGCCGCTCGCAGTCCGGCACGGCGTACGACGTCCGCACCGGCAAGAAGCTGTACGACAAGCAGAAGTACGGCGACTCCTGCTTCCCGACGGCGTTCGCCGGCGGGACCCGGCTGATCGCGGTGGCGTCCTGCGACGCGACCGAGGCCAACGAGCACGACGAGATCCAGGAGCTGGACCCGGCGACCGGCAAGGCCAAGTGGACCCAGAAGTTCGACAAGGGCTGGTCGGTCGCGAAGACGTACTCCGTCGACCCGCTGGTGGTCTACAGCACCAACGAGGACAAGAACACCTGGAACATCGCGACGTTCAAGCCGGACGGCTCCTACCGCTCGCAGGTCGGCTTCGACGAGGACTTCGCGCCCGAGTGCGACTCCGGCTTCCTCCAGCGCAACCTCACCGGCTGCACGGGCACGGCCTCCGACGCGAACACGCTCTACCTGCCGACCGAGTCGAGCAGCGGTCCCAACGAGATCGTGGCGATCGACCTCTCCACCGGCAAGGAGAAGTGGCGCGTGAAGTCCCCGACCGACGAGGCGATGCTGCCGGTGAAGGTCGAGGGCGGCAACCTCGTCGCGTACGTCGAGCCGTCGTACGACGCGGCCGGACGAGTGGTGGGCATCCCGACGGCCGGGTCCGCCCACACGCCGACGACGCTGATGCAGCTGCCCCGGAGCACCGCCGAGATCGAGGACAGCTTCTACTCGCGCGACCTCGCCTGGGTCGACGGGCGCCTCTACCTCTCCTCCACCCGGCTGACGGGCAACGACGAGACGAAGGAGAAGCTGATGCTCGCCTACGGCAAGTGAGGCGAACCACCGCCTTCCCCGCCCCGTCGCGTCCCCGTCCGTCCGCCCGAGCTTCCGAGCGTTCTCCCGAGGTGTCCACACCATGACCCAGCCGCCGCCCCCGCCGCCGAACCAGCCCCCGCAGCAGCCGCAGCAGGGCGGTTTCGGCCCGCCCCAGCCGCCGCAGGACACGCCGCCGCAGGACGTCGTGCCCAAGGACGCGGCCCCTCAGGACGCCGCGCCGCAGCCGCCCGCCCCCGACCTGACGAAGGCTCCGGAGCCGGGCTACGGCTACCCGCAGGCACCTCAGCCGGGCCAGGCACCTCAGCCGGGCCAGGCACCTCAGCCGGGCCAGGCACCTCAGCCGGGCCAGGCCCCGGCCCAGGCGGCTCAGCACCCCCAGGCGCCCCAGCCGCCGCAGACGCCTCCGCCCCCGGCCCCGTCCGGGCCCCCGCAGCAGCCCCAGCCGGGGTACGGCTACCCGCAGGCGCCCGGACAGCCGGCGCCCCCGGCCGCCGCCGCCGGTTACGGCTACCCGGCCCAGCCGGGCACGCCCGCGCCGTACGGTCAGCCCCAGCAGCCGGGCCCCTACGGCCAGCCGACGCCCCCGTACGGCCAGCAGCCCGGGTACGGCTACCCGGGGCAGCCGGGGCAGCCGGGGCAGCCGGGATATCCGACCGCTCCGGCGGGTTACGGCTACCCGGGGCAGCCCACCATGCCCATGCACCCGCAGGCCGGCGGCCCCGGCCAGGGACCGGGCGGCGTCGGCAAGAAGTTCAACGCGCAGATGGCGATCATCGTCGGGGCGGTCGTCGCGATCGCGCTGATCGTCGGCGGCGGCGTCTGGTACGCGAAGTCCGGCGACGGCGGCAAGAAGGAAGAGGCGGGTCCCGCGGGTCCGACCGGCGGCGGGGGTGACACCGGCGGCACGGGAGGCACCGGCGGCACGTCCTCCGGCGGCAAGGAGAAGGTGCCGGCCGACCCCGCCTCGGACGTCCTGTTCAAGGTCCCGATGCCCGTGATCAAGAAGGACGACAGCGTCGGCGTCAAGGGCTCCTGGCTGACCGACAAGGCGTACGTGAAGACGGGCGTCAGCGAGATCGCCGGCTACGACCTGGACAAGGGCACCAAGCTCTGGTCGGTCCCGCTGCCCGGACCGGTGTGCGAGGCCAGCAAGTTCGCCACCGACGACTACCGCACGGCGGTCACCTTCCAGGCGAGCGCCGCCGAGACGGCCTCCTGCGACCAGGTCGCGGCGATCGACCTCGCCGCGGGCAAGCAGCTGTGGAAGAAGACCGTCAACTCCGGTGACTACCCGATCAGTTTCAATAACGTGACGGTCAGCGCGAACACGGTGGCCCTCGGCAGCACCAACGGCGGCGCGGCCTTCGACATCGACTCCGGCAAGGTGCTGTGGTCGCCGAAGCCGGCCGACACCTGCTACGACGCCGGTTACGGCGGCGGCCCGAAGCTGGTGGCCGTGCGCAAGTGCGGCGCGTACGACAACCCCGAGCTGCACATCCAGACCATCGACCCCGTGTCCGGGAAGGTGATCTCCGAGTACAAGCTGGCCACGGGCATCGACTACGCGTCCGTCGTGTCCAGCGACCCCCTGGTGGTGGCCGCCGACGTCGGCGACAGCGCCGGTGACGGCAGCGGCATCTCCGACTTCTTCTCCATCGACAACAAGACCGGCAAGCTGCGCACCCGCATCTCGGTCCCGGGCGACCAGTACGCGGCCGACTGCGAGGGCATCACCAGGATCGAGGCCTGCACGGGACTGGCCGTCGGCAACGACCGGATCTACGTCCCGACCGAGGAGCACGACGGCACCGGCGAGTACAGCCGGACCAACGAGGTCATCGCCTTCGACCTGGCCACCGGCAAGCAGACCGGCCAGCGCGCGGACGCCGGCGACGGCTACACGATCTACCCGCTGCGCATGGACGGCAGCAACCTGATCGCCTACAAGCGGCCGCCGTACGACAAGGGCGGCCAGGTCGTCAGCATCGCCGGAGGCTCCTTCAAGGAGACCAAGCTGCTGGAGAACCCGGCCACGGAGGCGGTGCACGACCTGGAGACCAGCATGTCCCCGGAGTACTCGGAGGTCCTCTACTCCCAGGGACGGCTGTTCATGTCCGAGGTGTACGCGGACGACGGCTCGCTCTCGAGCGGCGACCCGCAGTACCTCGCGGTCGCGTACGGCGCGGGCAGCTGATCGTCTTAATCGCCGTGACGGCCCCGTCCCTGCTCAGGGGCGGGGCCGTTCACTTACCGCCCATGCCCCTCGAATGTGAGGAATTTCGGCGATCCGGGGCACTTCTCACCGGTAGGGGGAGCGCAACGTCGAACAAGCGTGTAGCTTCCGGGGGCATGAAGGACAGGGTGCCGGGGGGCACCCTTTGTCGGTCCGTGTGAGTCCGTGTGAGTCCGTGTGAGCCCTTGTGGGCATCCATGGGGGGACTGGGGGGTTGCTCGTTGGGAGTGCGGCTGATGGTGGTCGACGACCACCGACTGCTAGCCGAGGCACTGGCCTCGGCGCTCAAACTGCGGGGGCACCGGGTGCTCGCCGCGGCGGCACCTGCCGCGGGCGCGGCCGAGCTGGTGATCACCCGCGCCCCGGAGGTGTGTCTGCTGGGCACGGCGGTCCCGGCCGAGCCGGGCATCTTCGACCCGGTGGTCCGTATCAAGCGGGAACGGCCACAGGTGGCGGTCCTGGTCCTCGGTCCGGTACCGAGCCCCCGGGGCATCGCGGCGGCCTTCGCCGCGGGCGCCTCCGGGTATGTACGCCACGACGAGCGCATAGAGGGCGTGGAGCGGGCCATCATGAAGGCGCGGGCGGGCGAGGCGGCGGTGGCTCCGGCGCTGCTGCAGGGCGCGTTCAGCGAACTGCTGAACCCGGCGGCCCAGCCGGACGACGAGGGCCAGCGGCTGCTCCAGATGCTCACGCCCCGCGAGGTGGAGGTCCTGGTCCGGGTCGCGGACGGCGAGGACACCCGCCTGATCGCCGCCGGTATGGGCATCGCCCCGTCCACGGCCCGCACGCACGTCCAGCGGGTGCTGATGAAACTGGGTGTCGGCTCCCGGCTGGAAGCGGCGGCGCTCGCGGCCCGCACGGGTCTGCTGGACCGCGCGGGCCCGCTGCCGCACACCTCCCGGGACACGGAAACGGGTACGGGGCCGGAGTTCTGACGAACTCCGGCCCCGTACCGGGCAGTTGCGGGCAGGTCAGCCGAAGCGCAGCTTCGTCGTCGCCCACGCGCTGTCCGCGCTGATCACCGCCGTGCCCGTGCCGATCACCGCGGCGCCGCCCTTGTAGAAGTAGATGCTTCCGGCGCTGGACAGTGCCCAGAGGTCGGGGATGCCGTCGTCGTTGACGTCCGGGGTGCCGTAGAGGTGGCTCGTGGGCACCGTGGTGGTCGACCATCCCTCGGCGTAGACCTCGTCGGCGCCCGTCTTGGAGGCCGCCGCCGTCGACAGGGAGGCGATGGTGGAGCCGCCGGCGCTGTCCTTGATGCCGAACCGCAGGTAGAGGCGGCTGGAGGAGCCGGAGCGCCACAGCAGGTCGGGCGCGCCGTCGGCGTCGTGGTCGCCGACCGAGACCAGGTCCCGGTCCAGCCACGCCGTGGAGGCGATCTTGGTGACCGTCAGGAACGTGGCGCCGGTGTAGCCCTCGAAGGCCCACATCTCGCCGCCGGTGGCGGTGGCGAACAGGTCGACGCGGCCGTCCGCGTCGTAGTCGCCCACGATGATCTGGTCGAAGGTCGCCGGGTCCGGGGAGCCCGAGGGCAGCCGGAGGGTCATGCGCCGGGAGATGTCGACGCTGCCGTAGCCGTCGCCGGGGTACACGTACAGCTTGCCGTCGGGCATCCGGGCGAAGACGTCGCCGATGCCGTCGGCGCCGAGCGCGTCGCCGCCGTGGGCGATCAGCGCCGCCGTGCCGTCGGCGCCCGTCCAGTAGGCCGGCGCGTGGTCCACGCCGTCCTCGTCCGGGTCGGAGAGCAGGCCGACGCCGTTGTCATGGGCGGCCTCCATGCCGACGTGCAGGTCACCGGCGGTCGACGAGGGGTACATCCACAGGTTGCCGCCCGAACTGATCGCGAACAGGTCGGGGGTGCCGTCCCCCGTGGTGTCGCCGGCCACGTCGGCGGTGTCGCGCGGGGTGACGTAGAACAGGTACTTCGTGCCGATCGAGACATTGCCCGCGCTGTCCACGGCCCGCGCGTACAGCACGTTGGGGCCGGCCAGCGGCGGCGGCAGCGACACGGTCGTCGAGGCGCCCGCGGTGACGGTCTTGCTGCTCGCGTAGGTCGTGGTGTTGAACGACCACTGGAACTTGGTGACGTCGGTGTCCTCGTCCGGCGCGAAGGTGAAGTTGCCGGACGTGCCGAACTTCACCGTCGACCAGACCGTGCCGTCCTCGTCCGCCGCCGGGAAGGCGGTGGAGGTGATCAGCGGCTCGTTGGGCACGCTGCTGTCGTAGATGAACCGGCACACGTACGGGTCGGAGGTCGGCGCGTACGGTGAGGCGGCTCCGCTGGAGTCGATCGCGCGCACCCGCCACGAGTACTGGTAGCCGTTGGTGAACGACGACTTGGCGACCGTGACCGACGCCTTGCCGGCGCTGGTGACCGTGACGTTCTTGTCGAGGATCTTGCTGTCGCCGTAGCCGGTCCGCCACAGCTCGAAGTCCAGGTACTTCAGGTCCTGGCGGGTGGAGGTGTCGTCCGCGTCGGAGGAGGCGGCCGACAGCACGAGGTCGCGCTTGCCGATGTGGAGGTAGGGGGTGGTGCGGTCGCAGGTGCCGCCCGGGGTCTGGACGACCGAACTCGGCGTCTTCGGCTTGCGGTTGTAGACGAGGGTGAGCTTGGGGGCGCTGTCGCCCTCCGCGCGGAACTTCTTCCAGGCGTACGCCGAGTCCTCGGTGCTGGCCCGCAGCCCGATGGTCATCGAGGACCAGCCGCCGTCCGCCGCGTCCTGCGCGACCGACTTCGCGTCGTAGCTGACGTAGGAGTCCGGGCAGGAGGAGTTGTAGCCGTAGGCGAAGGACTTGGTGCCGATCTCCGACTTCCAGTCCGGCTGGTTGTTCCAGGTGGTCTTGGAGGAGATGCCGGAGGTCAGCCAGACCTGGGTCTCGCGCGCGGAGCACGACCAGGAGTAGGTCTCGCGCAGCCGTATGGAGGCCGACGAGATGCTGGCACCCTTGATATCGGTGGACCAGCCGAGCTTGAAGAAGGAGCGGGACAGGCCCCAGGTGGTGGACTCGAAGCCGACGCGGGCCTCGGTGGTGCCGCTGTTGTAGTTGGCGCCGTCGTAGAAGCTGGAGCTCGGGTACTTCTTGTAGGCCGTGGTCCAGTTCTTCGTCTTGCCGTAGATCGTGGGGTCGACGAAGACCGGGTAGACGGTGTCCGCGTCCGCGAGCAGGTCGGCGTCCGGCACGATCGACAGGGCGGTGGAGGCGGCGCCCGGGGCGCTCAACGCGGTGCCGGCGACGGCCATGTGGGTGCCAGGGTCGGGTCCGGCGAGGCCCGGCAGGGCGAACACCTGGGCGTCGGTGAGGGCGGCGGACGACGCCGGGTGGAAGGCGGCCGGGTCGGCGGTGGTCGCGCCGGTGTCGCCGTCCTCGGACTCGCCGTCCTCGGTGGCGCCGCTCTCGGTGGCGGTCGCCGTCGGCGCGTCGGTGTCCTGCCCGTCCTCGGGCGCGGCGCTCTCCTCGCCGACCGGCGCGCCGGGCTCCTCGGAGTAGGACGGCGCCGGCGCGGCGCTCTCCTCGGCCGGCTCGGGGTCGGCGCCCTCGGTGACCGCGTACGTGCCGGCCGAGTCCCACAGGTAGGGGGTGGGGGAGACGGCGATCTCCTGGCCGTCGCGGTCCGTGCCGGTGACGATCTTCGTGACGGGGTCGAGGTGGAAGGTGAGATCGGGGGAGGAGAGCCCGTAGGACAGCCGGGTGAGGGCGGGGTCGGCCGCGGCCTCGGCGCTGTGCACGACGAGGACGTGGCTGAAGCCGCCGGCCTGGGCCGTCAGCATCAGGTCGACGCCGTCGAGGACCTCGCGGTACAGCGCGCTCGACCCGCTGATCGTGGGCTCGGGCAGGGTGCCGGGCCAGCTCAGGGTGATCTCGTGGCCGCCGCTGGTGAGGGTGGCGAGCTCGGAGAAGCCCTCGGTGGCGTCGGCGACCCGCACGGCGTCACCGCCGCGCGCGACGGTGTAGACGGCGGCCTCGGCGTTCCTGCCGGTCCTGCCGCTCTTGCCGTTCCCGCCGGTCCGACGGTTTTTGGCGCTCTCGCCGCCGCCGGTCCCGGCGCCACCGCCCGCCGAGAACACCACGGGATCGACGGTCGCCCTGGCGGCCCACCCCTGTGCGGTCCGGGCCAGGCTCGTGTCGATGGGCTTCCAGGCGCCGTTCACCCGGGCCCGCACCGGCGCCCCGTGGGCGACCAGCTCGAAACTGCCGTCGGGGCGCGCGTACGTCGTGGACGTCTCGTCGCGCAGGGCGGTGACCTCGACACGCCTGCCCGCGGCGACGGCCTGTCGCTGCGCGGTGTCCTGGTCCAGAGGACGGGCGGCGGCCTTCTTCGTCCCGGCGGGGGCGTCGGCGGTGCCGGGGTCGTCGAACAGCGGCACGGCCAGCAGCCCGACGCCGATCGCGCCGGCGACGGCTGCGGCGACCCCTGCCCGGCCGCGCCCGGACGCGG
>Ga0006562J51391_1068131_pt1 | contig 10740 bp, 9 predicted proteins | sample Ararhi6_input_d2_FD_51391 | JGI IMG/M metagenome (IMG submission 51391) | reverse complement strand
GGGGAATTGAAGAATTGGGATTCCACTTTCCTCCGTCGTGACAGTCACTTAGCTCCTCTCATGTGAGATCGGTTGGGATTGAATGTGAGATCGGATGGGATTTGGAGTGAGCCTTGTTGGGAGACAAGCGCCACTTCTGTGAGTCCAGATGGGTTCCAATGTGAGTGGATATGGGTTTCAGCCGTGGGCTGCGCCCCTGTTTGGGGTCCGCGGCGGCAGCCAGGCGCGCAAAAGGCCCGCGCCAGGCGCCCTGCCCCCGGTTTTGGGGTCCTGCGGCGCTTGGCATGCGAGGGGCTGGGGTCTTGGTCCCCAATCTTCCTCACAATACTTCGCGGCGCTGTAGCTGAGTTCTCCGCGAAACTTGTTCATTCGACAGATTCTCATAGAATTGCCGTATTCTGTCGAATAAGGCCAAACAAAATGTCCGTTCCTGTTCCTCTGGTCGGTGGAAACCTGGTTTCCAACGACGTCCAGGTGCCTCCCCGCCAAACCATCAACATGCAGAAGATCGCCGCGCTGGCGACCCGGGCCGGGTCGATGGTGGAGCAGATCCGGGGCATGCTGCTGGCGCCGGAAGCCCGCAAGATCCCCCCCACCTACTCCACCGCCCAATTGGCCGCGCTGTGCGGCGTCGACAAGGCGCATGTGGCCTACCGCATCACCAAGGAAGACCTGCCGGCCGGGCGGCTGACCCCTTCGGGCGGCAAGCGCACCTTCGAGCTGGACGAGCTGCGCCGCTGGACCCGGACCTACCGCGCGGAGAAGATGCGGCCGGCCGGGCGCAAGGCCATCACCATCGCCGTGGGCAATTTCAAGGGCGGCGTGGCCAAGACCACCACGGCCATGGTGCTGGCGCAGGGGCTCAGCCTGCGCGGCCATCGCGTGCTCGCGATCGACACCGATCCGCAGGGTTCGCTCACCACGCTGCACGGCCTGCTGCCGGAAGCCGAGGTGACCGAGGACATGACCATCGGCCCGCTGTGCGACGGCTCCGAGAACGACATCCGCTACGCCATCCGCTCGACCTACTGGGACGGCATCGACCTGGTCGCGGCCGCGCCCTTCCTGTTCTCGGCCGAGTTCGCCCTCCCCGCGCGCCAGATGCAGCAGCCCGGCGCCAAGTTCTGGGACGTGCTTAACGAAGGCCTGGAGTCGGTTCGCGACCTGTACGACGTGATCGTGATCGACACGCCCCCTTCCCTTTCGTATGTCACGATCAATGCGCTGTGGGCGGCCAACGGCATCGTCGTTCCGGTGCCGCCCTCGGGCCTGGACTTTGCCTCGTCGGCGCAGTTCTGGTCGCTGCTCGCGGACCTGGGCGGCAACCTGGACGGCCAGAGCAAGGACCGCGAGGGCAAGGCCTTCGACTTCCTGCACGTGCTGCTGAGCCGTGTGGACGCGGCCGACCCGGCGATGCCCGCGGTGCGCCAGTGGATCCAGGCCACCTATGGCGAATACACGCTGCCGGTCGAGATTCCGAAGACCAGCGTGACCAGCAACAAGGCCGCGGAGTTCGCCACGGTCTACGATGTACAGAAATACGAGGGCGCCGCCAAGACCTACAAGCGCGCGGTGGACGCATACGATTCGTTCGTCGAACTCGTCGAGCAATCGGTGATCGGCGCATGGACCGCACAAGGGAGGGCGCAGCAATGAGAATGCCGGCTATGCCTTCCGGAGCCTCTTGGCGTGGAAACCAGGTTTCCACCGGGCGGCTCGCCCTTGATGTATCCGGCATGACGCAAGCCGTGGAAACCTGGTTTCCACGGCCGCGGTTGCCACAGGCCGGATGCGGCGCGGCCATGCCGCGGTACCTGCAGAAGGCCGCAGGGCAGATCGGCAGAACGCCCCGTTTCACGGCATCGAGCGCGGCCCAAGCCGCGCCAAGGAGTGTCCATCATGGCTAGCACCCGCAAGCGGCTGGAGGCGTTGACTGCCGGCCTGATGCTTCCCGAAGCGGCAAAGGATCCGGTCGATGCGCCGGCCCCGGCAGCCGCGCCCGCAGTGCCCCCGTCGGCATCGAACGCCGTGGAAACCAGGTTTCCACCGGCCGTCGGCGGCTCGCTCGCGCCGCGCACCGGACCCGGCCAGATGATGGCTTTCCGCGGCCAGATCCAGCAGGTCGAAGGCGAGATGGCAGCGCTGCGCGAAAAGCTCAGCCAGTACGAAGGCTCGCTGCCCACGCGCAAGATGGACCCCAAGACCATCCACCCGAGCCGCTGGGCGAATCGCCACGACGCCTCGTTCACGAGCAGCGCCTTCGCGGGCCTGAAGGCGGACATCGAGCATGCCGGCGGCAACGTCCAGCCGATCCTGGTGCGGCCGCTCAAGGACGAGCCCGGCCAGTTCGAGATCGTCTTCGGCCACCGCCGGCACCGGGCCGCGCTGGAGCTGGGCATTCCGGTGCTGGCGTCCATCTGGGTCGACGAGCTCGGCGACGCGGCGCTCTTCGCCGCCATGGACCGGGAGAATCGCGAGCGCGCGGACCTGTCCAACTACGAGCAGGGCCTGATGTACCAGCGCGCGCTGGAAGAGCAGCTGTTCCCGACGCAGCGCCAACTGGCCGAAGCGCTCGGCGTGAGCCATACCTGGGTGCGCAAGGCGCTCATGGTGGCGCAGCTGCCGACGGCCGTGGTGGAGTGCTTCCGCAGTCCCCTGGAGATCAGCTTCCGCCATGCCGAGCAGATCAATGCCGCCATGGAAAAGGACCGCCGCGGCGTGCTCAAGCGCGTGGAAAGGCTGCGGGGCCACAGCCTTGCGCCAGCGATGGTCGTCGCCCGGCTGCTCGACGCCAAACCGGGTTTCGAACGCTCGGAAAAGCTCGACATCCTGTCCGCGGGGCAGAAGATCGGCACGCTGGTGCGCGCCAAGAGCGGGGAGATCACGATCACGATCGTGCCGGACGCAGCCACCGAGGCCAGCCAGGATGCGCTCGAGGCCGGCATCGCCGAGGCCCTGCGCAAGGCCCGCACGCTGTAGATTCGCCTGCCCAGGGGGGCGGCAGGGCCAAATGTGAGAACCGTTGGGATTTGCTTGCGCCGTTCTTCCCAGGCATTTGGCGGGCGCAGCGGCACCCAGGCCGCCGTCTTGGCGTCGCCCCCGGGGGGCAGGGCAAGGAATCAGAAAATCGGCCCGGCCCGCCTCGCGGGACCTGGCCAAGGCTTGCGCGCGTAGGGCCGAACCACAATGGCCGGAGGCTGGATCACGACCGCAGGGGGCTGCACGACCACGCCCGGCGGCGGGCCTGCATAGGCCGGCGCTTCGTACACGGGGGCGCGCGAGGCGTGGTCCTTGTACTCGCGGCCGCCGTGGCGTCTTTTGCCGTGACCGCTCTCGTCCTTGTACGGGTCCGCAGCGGCGGGTGCCATGGCACCGGCGGCGAGCAGGCGACCACGGGCAGGGGGCGTAGAAGGGGATCCATGAAAGACCTCGAATGTGATCCGTTCCCATGGCCGGGACTCGTACTAGAGGAAAGGCGGCCAGTGCCTCTATGGGTCGACGGGACGACCGATAGGTCCTGCGGGACAGGGGACCTGGAGGGGGGAGTTTTCGACGACCAGCGGCTGTTGCAGGGTTCCCACGGGTTCCAGTGGCGCTCGGCGGACCTTGAGCAACCCGGATAAAATCCAATCAGATCAACAACTTAGGCAGAGGTGCTCGTGAAGATGCTTGGTTGCAACACAAAATGTGTATTGATGATTACTTCAGTTATCATCAAGCAATTCATGACAACGACCACCGCACCCCACGGCACGCAGGCCTTCGCCAGCACTCAGTTCGATCCCGCCATACCGGCGAGATGGACCGCCGCATGAGTGCGACAGACATGCCTGCCGTTCCCACACCCTCCCAACTGTCCCACATCGATGACGACGAGCTCGCGCGCCTGGCGTCGACCTGGCGGGCCCTTGCGGGCCGCGGCGACCGCGAGGCCTTCGGCATCGCGCATGCGCTCGAGGTCGAGCAGCGCCGGCGCACGCGGGTGAGCCAGCTGCAGCAGCTGCCGGAGGATCCCGGGCCGGCGCCGCGCCCGTGGTGGAAGTTCTGGCAGTCGACGACGGCCGGCGAGCGGAACCCGACATCGGCCTCATGAAGGCCCTGATCCCGCGCAAGCTGCACCGCGGACACTTCGCGTTCATGCGGGCGCTGGCCCAGGGGCTCGACGAACGGGCCAGCTGGGACCGCTACCTGCGGCTCGAAGGCGAGCACACCGACCTGCGGACCGTGCGCCGCACCATCGCCTGGATCCGCGACGAATTCGCGGCGGCGGCGCGGCGCGAGCACAAGCCAGGCACCGCCCGGCTGATCCTGCTCGACGCCGATCGCTTTTCCGCGGCGCCCGCGCTGCCAAGCCTGGCCGAGTTCGCCATCGCGAACGGCCTGGAGGATTTCTCCGAATCCGAACAGGTCGAGGCCTACGAGGCTGCCTACCCGGCCGCGGGCAAGGCAGGGCAGGGCGCCCGGCCCTCGCGGCGGGCGCGCGTGGTCGAGCGCCAGCTCGAAGCGCTGCGCTGGCTCGAGAACCTGGTCGCCCAGGACCCGCGGCCGCTGGACAGCGTGTCGGCCTGGCTCAATCCCTCGTTGGCAAGCCGCCTGGAACGCGCCGGCCTGCGCACGCTCCATGCGCTGGTCGAGCACATCAACGGCATCGGCTCGCGCTGGTGGGTGCATGTGCCGGGTGTGGGCGAGCTGAAGGCGGCGCGCATCCTCGATTGGCTGCGCGCCAACGAACAGGTGCTGGGGCTGCGCATCGGCGCCCACGCGATGACGCCCCGGGCGCAGCTCGGCCCGCTGGCGCTGGCCGCCGTGGTGCCGGGCGGCACCGCGCTCGTGCCTTATGAAAAGTTCGTGCTCCCCGCCGAGCTCGACGGCAGCGCAGGCACCAATCGCGCGCCGCGCGGGCAGTGCCTCCTGATGGCCACCAACGACCACGAGGCCGTGGGCGCCTGGCTCAGCGCCAAGCGCGCGGGCGACGCCACCATCGACCTGTCGGCCACCCAGCGCGCCTACCGCAAGGAGGCCGAGCGCCTGCTGCTCTGGGCCGTGCTGGAGCGCGGGAAGGCGCTGTCGTCGCTCACCGTCGAGGATGCGATCGAGTACCGCGACTTCCTGCTCGATCCGCCCGCCCACTGGTGCGGCGCGCGCCATCACCAGCGCTGGTCGCCGCTGTGGCGGCCGATGGAAGGGCCGCTCGCGCCCTCGGCGCTGCGCCAGGCCATCGCGATCCTGCGCAGCCTGCATGCGTTCCTGGTGAACCGGAACTACCTGGTGGGCAATCCCTTCGCCACCCTGGCGCCGCCCGCGAGCCTGCAGCAGCCGCTGGACTCCAGCCGCGCGCTGAGCTTCGCGCAGTGGGACCATGTCGATGCGCTGCTCCAGGCACATGCCGACACCGAAGCCAGGCGCCGGCTGCGGCGCGGCATGCGCTGGCTCTATGCGACCGGCCTGCGGCTGGCCGAGATCACCAGCGCCAAGTGCGAGGACCTCGAACAGATCGAGTACCGCACGGCCGATGGCGCGCCGGCCACCGGCTGGCAGCTGGTGGTGGCCGGCAAGGGCGGGCGCTGCCGCCGGGTGCCGGTGCCGCCGGCGCTGGTGGCCGAGCTGGAAGACGAACTCGCCCGCCACGGCTTCGAGCGGCAGGTCGGTGCCGTGAGCAACCGCGGCATCCATGTGCTGGCGCGCTTCGATGCCGAACTGCGCCGTCCGGCCGCCTGGTCGGCCTCGGGCCTGTACCAGGCGATCAAGGCCTTTGTCGCGCAGGCCGCCGCCAGCCTGCGTGGCGCCGAGGCGCAGCAGCTCAAAAAAGCGAGCACTCACTGGCTGCGGCACTCGCATGGATCCCACGCGCTGCGCGGCAGGGAAGGGCAGGTGCCGGTGCCGATCCAGGTCGTGCAGAACAACCTCGGACATGCCTCGGTGGGGACCACGGCCATGTACCTGGCGACCGCGCAGCTGCAGAGCCATACCGAAATGCGCTAGCTGCTAGCGCGCCTGGGCGCTCGCTCGCGGGGCGCAATCTGCGCAAGATGCGAGCCATGCAAACACCGGTTCCCTGCCTTTCGCTCGCTGCCGCCACGGAGGCGCGCCATGCCCGCTAGCACCATGGACAAGGACTGGCTGCGCTTTCACCCGAACCCGTCAACGCCACGCTTCACGCCGCCGCGGGGCGCGGTGGACGCGCACTGCCACGTCTTCGGCCCGGCGGCCGTGTTTCCCTTTGCGCCCGAGCGCAAGTACACGCCCTGCGACGCTTCGAAGGACCGGCTCTTCGCGCTGCGCGACCTGCTGGGCTTCGAGCGCAACGTGATCGTGCAGGCCACCTGCCACGGCAGCGACAACCGCGCGCTGCTCGATGCCCTTGCGCATTCGAACGGGCGCGCGCGCGGCGTGGCTTCGGTCGCGCCGGACCTGAGCGATACCGAACTGCACCGGCTGCACGAGGCCGGCATCCGCGGCGTGCGCTTCAACTTCCTCAGGCGCCTGGCCGATTTCACGCCGCGCGAGGTGCTGATGCGCATCGCCGAGCGCATCGCGCCGCTCGGCTGGCACGTGGTCGTGTACTTCGAAGCGCAGGACCTGCCCGAACTCTGGGATTTCTTCACCCGCCTGCCGACGACCGTGGTGGTCGATCACATGGGCCGGCCCGACGTGGCCCAGCCGGTCGACGGGCCGCAATTCGAGCGCTTCGTGCGGCTGATGCGCGAGCATCCGAACGTGTGGTCGAAGGTGAGCTGCCCCGAGCGCTTGTCGGTCTCCGGGCCGCCGGCCTACGATGACGTCGTGCCGTTCGCGCGGCGCCTGGTCGAGACCTTCCCGGACCGCGTGCTGTGGGGCACCGATTGGCCACATCCCAACCTCAAGACGCACATGCCCGACGACGGCACGCTGGTCGACCTGATTCCGCGCATCGCGCGCACCGCGCAGCTGCAGCAGCAACTGCTCGTGGACAATCCGATGCGGCTCTACTGGGCCTGAGAGGCGGCGCGCGCTGGTTTCCTTCGTGTGAACGGACCCCTAGACTCCAGCCCCATGGACCTCAAGCAGCTGGAGTACTTCGTTCGCGTGGCCGAGCTGGGGAGCTTCACGCGCGCGTCGATCGTGATCGACGTGGCCCAGCCCGCGCTCAGCCGGCAGGTGCGCCAGCTCGAAGTGGAGCTGCGACAGAACCTGCTCACGCGCAACGGCCGCGGCGTCACGCTGACCGATGCGGGCACGCTGCTGCTGGCACATGCCAGGGGCATCCTGCACCAGATCGAGCGCGCCAAGGAAGACCTCGGCCGCATGCGCGGCGCGCTGGCCGGCCGCGTCACGGTAGGCCTGCCGCCGAGCATCGCCAAGCGCATCGCCGTGCCGCTGACCCGTGCCTTTCGCCAGCAGCTGCCCGATGCGCGCCTTGCCATCACCGAGGCGCTGTCGAGCGCCCTGCAGGAATCGGTGACCGCGGGCCGCATCGACCTCGCGCTGCTCTACAACCCCGCGCCTTCGGCCGATATCGACAGCGTGGTCATCCTCGAAGAGGACCTGTACCTGGTCGGGTCGGCCACGCAGCCCGGCGGGGAGATCGCGCTGCGCGAGGTGGCCTCGCAGCCGCTCGTGATTCCGACCCAGCCCAACTCCATCCGCATGCTGGTCGAGGCGGAAATGGCCAACATCGGATGCCGCCCGGCGATCGCGATGGAGATCGACGGCGTGGCCGCGATCCTTGACCTGGTCATCGATGGCGTGGGCTCGGCGGTGCTGTCCGCGAACGCGGTGCTCACTGCGCCTCGGCCGGAGGCTTTCGGCATCCGGCGCATCGTGGATCCGCCGCTGCGCAGCCGGCTGGCGCTGGCCGTCAGTTCGCAGCGGCCGGCCACGCTGACCCAGCAGGCCGTTCTCGAGCTGGTGCGCGAGGTGGTGGACCAGACGATGAACGCCTCACCGGCGCCGGCGCTCACTGCTTCGGAATGCCGGCCAGGCGGATGACTTCCGACCAGCGCTGAATCTCGTCCCGGAGGAGCTCCGCCTGCTGCTGCGGCGTGCTGCCCTGCGCCTCCACGCCAAGCTGGCGCAGCCGCTCTTTGACTTCCGGCGCGGCGAGCGCGGCATTGGCTTCCCTGTTGAGCCTCGCGATGACCGCGGGCGGCGTCTTCGCGGGCACGGCAAGCGCATTCCATGACGAGACCTTGAAACCGGGCGCGCCGCTCTCCGCGACCGTCGGCGTGTCGGGCAGCGCGAACGAGCGCTTCGCGCCCATGACTGCGAGGGCGCGCAGCGACTTGCCGCTGATCTGTCCGAGGATCGGCGCGAGGATCTCGACGCCGGCGTCGACCTGCCCGCCGCGCAGCGCCGTGATCAGCGCGGGCGACCCGTTGAACGGGACCACCTGCGCGTCGATGCCGGTGCTGCGCTTGAAGAGCTCGGCCGCCAGGTGCTGCGTGCTGCCCACGTTGATGGTGCCGATGTTGACGGTGCCGGGATGCGCCTTCGCGTACGACAGCAGCTCCTGCATAGTCCTGAACCGGGCATCGGCGGCCGTCACCACGGCCATGTCGAAATAGCCGAGCGTCGACACCGGTGCGAAGTCGCGGACGGTGTCGAACGGCAGGCGCTTGAAGAGCCCCGCGCTCACGGCATTGCCGTTGGACATCAGCAGCACCGTGAGCCCGTCCGGCGCCGCCTTGGCCACCGCGTCGGAAGCGACCACGCCGCCGGCACCCGGCTTGTTGTCCACGACGATGCTCTGGCCCATGGATTCCGACATCTTCTGCGCGACAGTGCGCGCCGTGAGATCGGCCACGCCGCCGGGGCCGAAGGGCACGACCAGGCGAATGGGCTGGGTCGACGAGGGTGGCTGTTGCTGCTGCTGCGCGTTCGCGCCTGCACAGAGCAACGAGAGTGCGGCCAGCGCGAGCGCCGAACGCCGGGTGCGAGTGCGCATATCCATTCTTTTGTCTCCGTCTTCTCTTTTGAAGGGCCGGCGGTGCCTGGGGCCTTGTGCCGGCGTGATGAACTATCGCCATTCCGGCGGCGGCCCGCTATCCGGCCCGGCCACTTCGAGATATGTCGCGGCGGCATATCCGGCGCGCGCGCCTTCCTCGCTAAGATGCGCGCGGAACCGCGTCGCCACTGCCACCGAGGACATCCCTTTGACCATCAACCTGCAAACGCTCAAGTGTGGTGAATGCGGCAGCGGCATGCTCCAGCGCTCGGGGCTCAACCAGTACGCCTGCGCGCATTGCGGCTCGGTGTCGATCGTCGAGGACAACGTCTCCGACCGGCTGGAGCGCGTGCTCGAGCAGGTCAAGGACGAAGCCGGACGAAGGCTGGCGGCCGAGCAGTCGGCGCGCGGCCGCAGCGCGGCCCGGTCGATGGGCATCGCCATTGCGGCGGTCGCGGTGCTGGTCGCCGGTGTCTTCGGCGTCATGGCCTATGTCGTGGACCGCAGCCAGCCGGAGCGGGCCTCGATGCCGCGCACGATTCCGAGCGAGGGCCTCCGGCTCGAGGCGCGCCAGGTGCTGGCGGGCAGCGGCAGTCTGGCGCAGCCCTGGCTGTTGGTGACGGCGCGCAACGAGAGCGGCAGCGCGATCGAGCGGCCGAAGGTCCATGCGATCTTCTACGACCGCGACAGCCGCATCGGCGAGCACAGCGAATCGGTGCCGATCGGCACGCTGATGCCCGGCGAGACGGCGCCGGTGCTGATCAAGCTGCCGAGCGACCAGGCCGTCACACGCTACGAGCTGCAGGCCGATGCGCTGTCGACGCCCTTCTGGACGACCGAAGGTCCGCCGCTGCAGTTCACGCGCGTGCGCCTGGTGCAGCAGGGGGACGAGGTGTGGCTGTTCGGCCGCCTCGCCAATGCGCGCAAGGACGCGCTGTCGCTGACCATCGTCGAAGTGCTGGTCACGCTGTACGACGAGGCCGGAACGGTCATCGGCGTGGGGCGGGGCTTCTCGCAGGCCACCGAACTCCGGCCCGGCGAACGCAGCGCCGCGGAAGTGCGCATCGAGCGCCTCGGGAATCGCAAGGTGCCGATCGCGGCATGGGACTACCGCATCGACTACAGCCTGACCGAAGGCGCGCAGCAGGCCAAGAAGCGCGTGCTGACGAGCAGCAGCCGCGTGATCCGCACGGCCGGCGCGCCCGAAATATTGCGCGCGTCGCAGCGCCTGAGCAGCGCGGACCTGCTGGCCGACAGCGGCGCCGAGCAGGTCGACAAGGCGCGCTGAGGTCTACTTTCTCCTGCGTCCCGATGACGCCGACGGCGCCGAGGTCTGCGAGGGCGCCGCGCCGCCATCCACGCCAAGCCGGCCGCCGCCGCCCAGGCCCTGGCCGCGCACCGTCTGCGCCTTGTAGCTGCGCAGCGAACGCACCATCTGGTTGAAGGCGTCCATGAAGGCCGCGGCGATCACCTTGCCTTGCGGCGTGCGGGTGTAGCCGCCGATGTTGCCGCCGCCGCGCAGGCCGCTCAGCTCGCCGAGGCCCGCGAAGTCGGTCTTGGAAGCGCTGCCCTCCGATGCCGCGACCTGCACGCCCGAGCGGTTGTCGATGAGCGTCAGCAGCGCAGCGGCTTCCTTGGTCTGGAGGCTGGCGCCCAGGCTCGCGATGGCGCGGCCGCGGCCACCGCCGACCAGCCCGCCGATGGTGCCGCCGAGCCCGCCCGCGTCGTTGTTGCTGAACACGATCTCGGGCGACAGGCCGTAGTCGGACGCCACCATCTGGCCGCGGCCGAAGTTGCTGCCGCCGCGCATTTCGCCC
>Ga0006562J51391_1123486_pt1 | contig 10760 bp, 7 predicted proteins | sample Ararhi6_input_d2_FD_51391 | JGI IMG/M metagenome (IMG submission 51391) | reverse complement strand
CGACCTCTCGCGCTTCACGGCGGACTACCCGGAGCGGCTGTTCAACGTCGGCCGGCTGGATGCGGAGACCTCCGGGCTGCTCATCCTCACCAACGACGGCGAACTGGCGCACGTGCTCGCGCATCCATCGTTCGGGGTGACGAAGACCTACATCGCTCGTGTGCGCGGCGTCGTCACGCCGCAGACGATCGGGCGGCTGACGAAGGGCGTCGAGCTGGAGGACGGCCCGATCGCCGCCGACAGGGCGAAGCTGCTGCAGTCGAACCCGCGCGGCGACGACTCGCTCGTCGAGATCACCCTGCATTCGGGCCGCAACCGCATCGTCCGGCGGATGCTCGCCGAGGTCGGGCACCCGGTNGTCGAGCTNGTCCGGCGGCAGTTCGGCCCGCTGCACCTCGGCACGCTGAAGTCCGGCCAGCTGCGCGACCTCACGAAGGCGGAACTGGGCCAGCTGCTCACCATCTCGCGCGAGAACCGCTGAGCGCTCTCCCGCTCATCCCCGCGGCGGCCTCGGCGGGAACGGAGGAGGTTCGGCGCGTGCGCGCCGCAACGACCTCCGTTCGTCGTCGCGCGCCGGCGTGTCGGCCAGGGACTCCTCCGTTTGCGCGTACCCGCCTCAGCTGTGGCGAACGGAGGACTTCTCCCGCGCCGCGCCGGGCGCACGCCGAAAACGGAGGGGATCCGTGACGGATATCGACGGAGCCTCCTCCGAGACCGGTCGAGTGTGAAAACGGGCGGCACGCGCTGGCTAAGGTGGACGGGTGACTGAGATCTCCGCCCGCCTCTCCGGCCCCGTCCGCGTCGTCGGCGCGGGGCTGCTCGGCGCATCCGTCGGACTCGGGCTGCGCGCCCGGGGCGTCGACGTGCTGCTCGCCGACGCGTCGCCCGCGCACCTGCGGCTGGCGGCGGACTATGGGGCGGGTCGGCTCGACGACGGAGGAGCGGAGCCTGCGCTCATCGTGGTCGCCGTGCCGCCGGACCTCACCGGGAAGGTCGTCGCGGAAGAGCTGGCCGCGCATCCCGATGCCATCGTCACCGATGTCGCCAGTGTGAAGGTCGCTCCGCTCGCCGAACTGCAGGAGGCCGGCGTCGACCTCGCCCGCTACGTCGGGGGCCACCCGCTCGCCGGGCGGGAGCGCGGTGGGCCCTCGTCCGCGCGCGCCGACCTGTTCATCGGCCGGCCCTGGGTCGTCGCCGCGCGCCCTGAGAACCCGCGACCGGCCGTGAGCCTGGTGGAGGCGCTCATCCTCGACCTCGGCGCCACCCCGGTCGAGATGGATGCGGCCGAGCACGACGCCGCCGTCGCTCTCGTCTCGCACGCGCCCCAGCTCGTCTCCTCCCTCATGGCGAAGCGCCTGGCGGACTCACCGGACACAGCCCTCGCCCTCGCGGGGCAGGGCGTCCGCGACGTCACGCGCATCGCCGCGAGCGAGCCGGAACTGTGGGTCCAGATCCTCGGGGCGAACGCGCCCGCCATCGTCGAGATCCTCCGTGCCTACCGCGACGACCTCGACCGCGTGCTCATCGCCCTCGGCGACGTCGACGCCGCGGGAGCCCGCCGCACCATCGCGGAGGAGATCGCGGGCGGCAACATCGGGGTCTCCCGGCTCCCGGGCAAGCACGGCCAGGACCGGAAATATTCGCGCTTCGTGGTGATGGTGGAGGACCGCCCGGGCGAACTGGCGCGCCTGCTGAACGAGCTCGGCGAACTCGGCGTGAACATGGAGGACCTGCGCCTGGAGCACTCGCCCGGCGCGGCCTTCGGCCTCGCCGATATCGCCGTGCTACCCGAGGTGCTGCACCGCACCGTCGAAGACCTGACCGAACGTGGATGGAGGATCACCGGATGACCGAGACGATCGTGGTCGCGGTCGACGGACCGGCCGGCAGCGGCAAGTCGAGCGTGAGCAAGGCGGCCGCCAAGCGGCTCGGCTGGGCCTACCTCGACACCGGCGCCGCCTACCGCGCGCTCAGCTGGTACGTCGTGGAGCGGCAGGTCGACCCGACGGACGCCGCGGCGGTGATCGACTCCCTTCCCGACTTCGACTACCGGATCGGCACCGACCCCGACACGTACCACGTGTTCGTCGGCGACACCGACGTGACGGAGGCCATCCGGACGCCGGAGGTGACCGCCGTCGTCAGCGCGATCGCGCGGGTCCCCGAGGTGCGCGAGTTCCTCACCGGGCTGTTCCGGCACATCATCCGCACGACCGACCGCGACGGGATCGTGGTCGAGGGTCGCGACATCACAACAGTCGTCTGCCCGGATGCGCCGGTGCGCATCCTGCTGACCGCCGACGAAGCCGTTAGAATGGCCAGGCGTTCCGCCGAGCTGGCCGGCCATTCCGCCGCCCACGTCGGCGAGGCACTTCGGAGACGCGACGAGGCCGATGCCCGTGTCGTCGACTTCATGAACGCCGCGGACGGTGTGACCACCGTCGACTCCACCGACCTCGACTTCGACCAGACCGTCGACGCGGTCATCCAGGTCGTACAGAAAGCAGCACATGTCTGACATCGAAAACGAGCCGACCGGCGACGACGACCTCGTCACCCGGCTTTCCGAGCTCGACGAGGAACTCGCCGTCCAGCGCGCCAACGCGCTGCGCAGCGGTCTCGAGGAGTACGAGCTCGACGAGAGCGACCTCGACATCCTCGAGGTCGCCGGCGAGGACGTCGACGGCATCACCTACCTGCCGGCACTGCCGGTGCTCGCGATCGTGGGGCGGCCGAACGTCGGCAAGTCCGCGCTCGTCAACCGCATCCTCGGCCGCCGTGAGGCCGTCGTCGAGGACACTCCGGGTGTGACGCGCGACCGCGTCTCGTACCAGGCGGAGTGGAACGGTCGCCGGTTCACCCTGGTGGACACCGGCGGCTGGGAGCCCGACGCCCGCGGGATCGACGCCTCGGTCGCCGCGCAGGCGGAGGTCGCCATCGACCTCGCAGATGCGGTGCTCTTCGTCGTGGATGCGACGGTCGGCGCGACCTCGACCGACGAGCACGTCGTCCGGCTGCTCCGCAAGACCAAGAAGCCTGTCTTCCTCGCCGCGAACAAGGTCGACGACGCACGCCAGGAGCCGTATGCGACCGAACTGTGGTCGCTCGGCCTCGGCGAGCCGCATCCCGTCTCCGCCCTGCACGGCCGCGGTGTCGCGGACCTGCTGGACGAGCTCCTGAAGGCGCTGCCGGAGGTGTCGGCCGTCGCCAAGCAGGAGGTCGGCGGTCCGCGCCGCGTCGCGATCCTGGGCCGGCCGAACGTCGGCAAGTCGTCGCTGCTCAACAAGGCCGCGGGGGAGGAGCGCGTCGTCGTCAACGAGCTCGCGGGCACAACGCGCGACCCGGTGGACGAGCAGGTCGAGCTCGGCGGCCGCATCTGGCGGTTCGTCGACACCGCCGGAATCCGCCGCCGCGTGCACCTGCAGCAGGGCGCCGACTTCTACGCGTCGCTGCGCACATCCACCGCGCTCGAGAAGGCGGAGGTCGCCGTGGTCGTGCTCGATGTGAGCGAGCCGATCAGCGAGCAGGACGTCCGGATCATCGACCTCGTGCTCGAGTCGGGCCGCGCGCTCGTGCTCGCGTTCAACAAGTGGGACCTCCTCGACGACGACCGCCGGCGCTACCTGGAGCGGGAGATCGAGCAGGACCTGGCGCACGTCTCCTGGGCGCCGCGGGTCAACATCTCCGCGCGCACCGGACGCCACCTCGAGAAGCTCGTCCCTGCGCTGGAGCTCGCGCTCGAGTCGTGGGACACCCGCATCCCGACCGGCAAGTTCAACGCGTTCCTCGCCGAGCTCACGGCCGCGCATCCGCACCCGGTCCGTGGCGGCAAGCAGCCGCGCATCCTCTTCGGCACGCAGGCGACGAGCCGGCCGCCGACATTCGTGGTGTTCACGACCGGGTTCCTCGACCCGGGCTACCGGCGGTACATCATCCGCCGCCTCCGCGAGGTCTACGGCTTCGAGGGCACCCCGATCGTCCTCAACATGCGCGTCCGCGAGAAGCGCAAGCGCTGACCCCTCCCCCCGTCGAGTACGCAAAAACTGCACACAAAACCGCCCCGCGGTGTGCAATTTGTGCGGAGTCGACGGTGGGGCTGTGGGGCGGAGTGGCGGCGCGGAGGGGCGACGTCAGCGCTGGCGGGCGACGTCGAGGATGGGGTCGAACGCATCGGGGGCGTGGACGACCACGACCGGGGCGGTTCCTCCCGGGAAGAGGCGGCGCACCGCATCCGGATCGGCGCGGTCGTCGACCGTGATGTCGATGGACTCGCGCCAGCGCCCGTCCGAGAGCCGCTGCACTGTCGCCTCCCAGGTGATCCCGGGCGTCGACCGCGCCTGCAGCCGCAGGTGGATGCCGACAGCGCGCCGCCGCGCGAGCAACGACAGCAGCCCGCGATACACCGCGGTGCGCCCGGCGGCGATCAGCCACGGATCGAGCTCGCGGACCAGCATGTCGGCGTTCCACAGGATCGTCGTCGCGAACCCGCTGCGCGACTGGTAGACGTCCACCGCGATCACGCCCGGCAGTCGCCGAACGGTCTGCCGAAGCGTCCCGCGCGTGATGCCCTCCTCGACCGTGCTGTGCAGGTAGAACGGGACCGATGGCCGCGGCGGCAGTCCGCCCGCACGCACGGCGGCGCGGTCGTGGATGCGCTGGCCCGGCCCGAAGAACGGCGCCAGCCCGGCGAGCAGCAGGGCGACCGACGGATCCGGCGGGTCGGCCTCCACCATCGCCGCCGTGTCCGCGTAGGCGGTCGACTGGTGCAGCGCTCCGATGCGGAATCCGAGCGACAGCGGCGGCCGCGCCTTCACCGTCAGGAAGGGCGCCCCGAGCGACCCGCGAAGCGGATTCTCGCGCCCTTCGATGCGCGGAACCGGGTCGAGCACATGCTCCAGCGCCAGCACGCTCACCGTCGGCGGCACGACGATCCGCCCGAGCGGCGAGCCCGCCACCACCAGATGCGTGACGTCGAGCCCGTCGGCGACCGCCGAGGCGGCGATCTGCGCGGCGACCATCCCGCCCAGGCTGAACCCGGCCAGCAGCACGGGTTCGCCCGGCCGGATGCCCGCCTCCCGCATGGCCGCCAAGCTCGCGCGCGCCACGGTCGGCTCGTCGCCTGCCCCGATCAGCAGGTCCGCCGTGAGGTCGTTGGGCGCCGCGCCGGCCCGCGGATGCCAGGACTTCGTGCTCGCGAACTGCACGATCCAGCGCCGGCCCGAACGCCCGGACCGCGGCACCTCCACGATCCGTACGGTCGCGACGTCGGCGCGGTCGTCGAGGTCCGGGTCGCAGAGGTCGTCGATCTCCCGCTGGCTGAGCAGCACATCCCGCAGTGAGCGGATCGACCGGCGACGCATGGCTCCGGCGGCGATTCCCGGCTGCCCGAGGGGATCGGGGGAGGGCCCCAGCGGCAGCCCCAGCAATCCCGCGGGCACGTCGGGCAGTCCCGGCGTCGGTGTGTAGTCGTCGCCGGCGAGCGGGTCGTTCCACCAGTCGAGGACGTCACGGATGAGCGGGAACGCTCGCCCGAGGAAGTCGTCGTAGTCGGTCAGCACCGCGTCGTGGCCGTCGCGCAGCAGCCCGCGTCTCCGGCCGAGGTTGACCACCTTGCGCAGCAGCGAGGGCAGCGTGAACACCGCGAGGTAGGGTTTCGCCCGCCACCGGGGGAGGAACAGCCCGACCAGCGACACCAGCAGCGCGAGCGGCGAAAGCAGCCACCCGGTGACGCGTGCGACGCCTCCGACGGTCCGCGGCACGAGCGACAGGTACAGGCCACTGAGCGCGACGCGTCGGTTGCGTCGGGTCGTGGGCGGCGGTGCGCCGAAGGGATACGGGATGCGCCGGGTGCGCTGCACCGCGTACCAGACCCACGCCGCCGCTACGGAGAGCAGCCAGCCGACCGCCGCGAGGACACCGCCGAGCACACCGAGGGCCAGGAGCAGCATCCCGAACAGCAGGGCCACGGGGATTCCGACCACCAGGCCCACGATCAGGAGCAGAGTTCCGGCCGGGCTGCGCCCCCGCCACAGCTGCGGTGACGGCTGCGACGGCATGCGGCCAGCCTAGACCGCACCCTCCGACACGCTCCCGACCTTTGATGCATATGCATGGAGATCGATCAGCGCAAGCGCGACACACCGGCCGAATCTGAGAAAGGAGACAGGGAAGCCACCCCAAAGAGGGGGCGACCCTAAAAGGGGTATTTGTACCCCGGATTGTCCTCACTAGTGTGGACAACCGGGAGCCACCCGACCGTGCCCACCCGAGGGCCGGGCTCCCGTCTTCTGAAGGACGCATACCCGATCATGAGTTCTACAACCGCATACACCCCTGCCCGAAAGCGCCAGCTCGGCTCCGAGAAGCGCACAGAACCGCTTCCGACGGTCCACCCGAAACCCTCCGACCGGAAGATCACCTGGAGCCGCGTCGCCATCGTGCTGACTGTCCTCTTCTGGGCGATCTACGTGGTGACCACGATCATCCGCCAGTTCATCGACAGCGGCAGCCAGAACTTCCGCTTCACGATGGAGGCCATCGGCTACACCGTCGTCGTCACCTTCCTCACCTTCTCCGCCCTCATGTATCTGGTGGCCCGGCAGGGAGCGCTCCAGCGCTTCCAGAAGCACGTCCGCGTGCCGCGTGCCGAGCTCGACCGCCACTTCGCCGACAACCAGCCGTCGATCACCGTCCTGGTCCCGTCGTACGCCGAGGAGCCCGAGGTGGTGCGGATGACGCTGCTCTCCGCCGCCCTGCAGGAGTTCCCCTCCAAGCGGGTCGTGCTGCTCCTCGACGACAACCCCGACCCGCGCGACCCGGATGTTCGCGAGCGCCTCGACGCGACCCGCGACCTCGCGCACGACATCAGCGCGACGCTGGCCGAGCCCCGTTTCCGGTTCTCCGACGCACTGATGCGGTACGAGCTCGGCGACACCGGCGTCTACGCGACCGACGAGGCCGCGCGGGAGCTCGCCGATCACTACCGCTGGGCCGCCCAGTGGCTGTACGCCCAGGCGGACGCCCACACCGTCGAGGACCACGTCGACGTCTTCTTCGCCGACCAGGTGCTCCGCGCTCTCGGCGACGACCTGGCGCTGACCGGCGAGGCCGTCTCGGCCGCGATCGCCGAGGGCGCCTCNCTCACCAGCAAGCGCGTCGCGCAGCTGTACCGTCGCCTGTCGTGGACGTTCGACGCCGACCTCGCCGTCTTCGAGCGCAAGAAGTGGGCGTCCCTCTCGCACGAGGCGAACAAGGCGATGAACCTCAACGCCTACATCGGCCTGATGGGCGGCACCTACCGCGTCGAGGAGACGCCGGAGGGACAGATCCTCAGCCCGGTCGCCGCCGGTCAGCGCCGCCCCGGTGACATCGAGATCCCGGACAGCGACTTCCTGCTGACNCTGGATGCCGACTCCATCCTGCTGCGCGAGTACTGCCTCCGGCTCACCTACTTCCTGCAGCAGCCCGACAACGCCCGCGTCGCTGTGACGCAGACGCCGTACTCGTCGTTCCGCGGCGCCGGCACCCGCATCGAGCGTCTCGCCGGTGCGACCACCGATATCCAGCACATCCTGCACCAGGGCAAGTCGTACTACGGCGCGACGTTCTGGGTGGGCGCGAACGCGGTGATCCGCAAGAGCGCGCTGGACGACATCGTCGAGACCGAGTTCGTCGGCGGCTTCGAGGTGCGCCGCTACATCCAGGACCGCACCGTCATCGAGGACACCGAGTCGAGCATCGACCTGGGCACCCACGGCTGGACGCTGTCCAACTACCCGGAGCGCCTCAGTTACTCCGCGACCCCGCCGGACTTCGGTTCGCTGATCGTGCAGCGTCGCCGCTGGGCGAACGGCGGTCTGCTGATCCTCCCGAAGCTGTGGCGTCAGGTGAAGGAGCGGAAGCGCCGCGGCGAGACCGTCTCGCGCATCGAGCTGCTGCTGCGCGTCAACTACATGGCGTCGATCAGCTGGGCGAGCTTCGGCCTGATCTTCCTGCTGGCGTACCCGTACGACGGCCGGCTGCTCAGCCCGATGGTGCTCCTCGCCGCGCTGCCGTACTTCATCAGCCAGGCGGCCGACCTGCGCTACAGCGGGTACAAGGCCACCGACATCTTCCGGATCTACGGCTTCAACCTCATCCTGCTGCCGGTGAACCTGGCCGGTGTGCTGAAGTCGATCCAGCAGTCGCTGACCGGCAAGAAGATCCCGTTCGCCCGCACGCCGAAGGTCAAGAACCGCACGGCGTCCCCGCTGCTGTACGTGATCGCGCCGCTCGCGATCGTCGCCTTCTCGCTGTTCACGCTGTGGCGTGACGTCAACGCGCAGAACTGGGGCAACGCCGCGTTCGCCGCGTTCAACGCCACCCTGGCGATCTGGGCGATCGTCGCCTACATCGGCATCTGGAACACCATCGTCGACATCTGGATCGGGATGACGAAGCCGCTCTACGTGGACAAGTCGCGCCGCCGTTCGACCGAGGAGGCCGCACCGCAGACCGCATCCATCGACTGGCGTTCCGTGCTCTACCACGGCCACGCGGGCGGCGAGGTGCCGCACCTCGCCCGGGTGGGCGCGGTCGTCGACGCTCGGACCGAGGACGCCGAGGTGTCGCTGCAGGGCTCGGAGGTCGCCGTGGATGGCGCTGCCGCCCAGGCGGTGGAGGCGTCCGGCGCCGAGGGCTCCGAAGCAGCGGCTGCCACGAACGGATCCGCTCCGGCCGAGTCCGTCTCCGGCGAGAGGCAGGCCGCCTGATGGCTCGCGCATCCCAGAAGAAGATCTCGGCGGACGCCGTCGAGCGCGCACAGGCTCCCGAGTCCGCGAGCGGCCGCCGCCTGTCGCCGTGGCGCGTGATCGGCGCCGCCCTCGTCGCCATCGTCGTCGTGTCCGCCGGCGCGGTCGGCCTGCAGTGGTGGAGCGCCCGCGCGGCGGTCGACGCGAAGCCGTGGTTCGCCTCCTACGTGGATGTGACGGCGACGCCCCGGTTCGCGTTCGAGAACCTGGGCGGCACGACGACGAAGGATGCCGTCCTCTCGTTCGTCGTGTCGTCGCCGTCGGACCCGTGCGCGCCCAGCTGGGGCGGCGCCTACTCGCTCGACCAGGCTCGTGGATCCCTGGATCTTGACCGCCGCATCGCGCGCCTCCAGCAGCAGGGCGGCACCGTCGCGGTGTCGTTCGGCGGCCAGCGGAACGACGAGCTGGCTGTGCACTGCGTCGACCCGTCCGCGCTGAAGAACGCGTACGCGTCCGTCGTCGACCGCTACAAGATCGGCACGATCGACCTCGACCTCGAGGGCGGCGGACTCGCCGACAAGGACGCCGCCGCCCGCCGCGCCGAGGCGATCGCCGCACTGCAGCAGGAGCGCCGTGCCGCGGGCAAGAGCCTCGCCGTGTGGCTGACCCTGCCCGTGGCGCCCACCGGGATGACCTCGGACGGCACGGATGCGATCGCCGCCATGCTGAAGGCGAAGGTCGACATCGCCGGCGTCAACGTGATGACCATGGACTTCGGCGACGCCAAGGACGCGAAGACCTCGATGGCCAAGACCGCGGAGTCCGCCGTGTCCGCCGCCCAGCGCCAGCTCGGCATCCTCTACGACCGCGCGAAGCTGCACCAGAGCGACCCCAGCCTCTGGGCGAAGCTCGGCGCCACCCCGATGATCGGCCAGAACGACATCGAGGGCGAGGTGTTCACGCTTGCGGACGCCGCCTCCTTCAACAGCTGGGCGGTGTCGAACGGCCTGGGGCGCATGTCGATGTGGTCGGCGAACCGCGACAAGACCTGCGGGTCGAACTATGTGGATGTGACCGTCGTCTCCGACGCGTGCAGCGGCGTCGACCAGGGCAAGAAGTCGTTCGCGACCGTCCTGGCGAAGGGCTTCGACGGACACATCGCGCTGGGGGAGGGCGCCGTCACGACGGCCGAGCCGACCTCCACGGCGACCGCGGACGACCCGGCCCACTCGCCGTACCCGGTGTGGGCGTCGAAGAACTCGTACCTCAAGGGCACGAAGGTCGTCTGGCACCACAACGTGTACCAGGCGAAGTGGTGGACGAAGGGCGACGTGCCCGACAACCCCGTGCTGAACGCGTGGGAGACGCCGTGGGAGCTCGTCGGCCCGGTGCTCCCGGGCGAGACGCCCATCCCGCAGCCGACCCTGCCCGCCGGGACGTACCCGACCTGGGCCGGGACCAGCGCCTACGACAAGGGGCAGCGCGTCCTCTTCGACGGGGTACCCTACGAAGCTAAGTGGTGGACGCAGGGCGACAGCCCCGAGGCCGCCAGCGCAAACCCCGACTCGTCGCCCTGGACCCCGCTCAGCCAGGACGAGGTCGACCAGATCATCGGCGGCTCCAGCCGCTGAACCCAGCTCGGCGGCGGGACGCTGACTCCCCCCACTCGCGCCCCGTCGCCGACTCATACCTGGACACCCGCTGCGGGGCGGGGCGGTCCGGGCGCCCGTTCGCACAGGTCATTCGGCCGGTGCGACGGCGCAGTGCCGGCGGGGATCCGTGTGCCTTCGGGTGGCGCACCGCATCCCTGCCGGCACGAAAGACAGGCGATGACGCTCGCGGCGGGGGCCGACACCGACGGTGACCTTGACGTCGACTGCCACCGCGACGCCGGCTCCGGCCACCGCGTCGCCCGACGACCCGCTCGACGCGCAGGCCGCGTGGTCGTCATCTGTCACCTCGGCGGCACCCTGGGCTCGCCGAAGCTGATGGACTGGGTGACGAAGGACATCTGACCCGGCGTGCGCGGGG
>Ga0006562J51391_1034892_pt1 | contig 10790 bp, 11 predicted proteins | sample Ararhi6_input_d2_FD_51391 | JGI IMG/M metagenome (IMG submission 51391) | reverse complement strand
GGCTACGACGTCGTGCTCAGCAACTCGCGCGGCCCGGAGACGCTGAGCGGCCTCGTGGACGAGCTCGGCGAGCACGCCCGAGCCGCCACCCCCGCCGAGGCGGCCGCCGCCGGCGACATCGTCGTGGTCACGACCCCGCTCGCCGCCGAAGCGACGCTGCCGGTCGAGGAGCTGGCCGGCAAGATCGTCATCGACACGAACAACTACTACCCGCAGCGCGACGGGCACATCGCGGAACTGGACGACGAGTCCACCACCGTCGCCGAGCGCCTGCAGAAGGTGCTGCCGACATCGCACGTCGTGAAGGCCTTCAACCACATCGGCGCCGCCGAACTGACCAGCCAGAGCCTCCCCGCCGGCACCCCGGACCGCCGCGCCCTCATCGTCGCCGGAGACGACCCGGCCGCCCGCGAGCGCGTCGCCGCGCTGATCGACGAGTTCGGATTCGACACCGTCGACGTCGGCGAGCTGTCCGAGGGATGGCGTGCTCAGCGCGACACACCGGCCTACGTCCGCCGCTACGACGCCGCCGGCCTGCGTGAGGCGCTCGCCGCCGCGAAGCGCTACCGCGACATGTGACAAGAGCCGGGGCGCGTCATCCCGTCGCGCCCCGGCCCGTCAGCCCGCGCGCTGCGCGGTGACGAGCTCCACCGTCAGTGCGGCGTCGTCGGCCTCCGCAGCCGCACGCGACGACAGGTAGCTGCCGCTGACGAACGCGATCGCGGCGAACACCAGAGCCACCACGAGATCCGCCCACTCGGTGGGGGTCAGATGCTGCAGCAGGCCGCCCGGACCCTCGGTGGCGTCGGCGGCGTCAGGCGACAGGAGCAGCCCCACAGCGATGGCGCAGACCGCCAGCGCGAAGCCCAGTACGTACCACGCGATTTCCTTCACCTTCCTAGCTAACCTCCGATCGCGGATCCTCTGAACCTCCTTGCGCAGGACCGATGGGGAGTGCTACAAGGCTCGCGCGGCACGCCCTCTGTACATTTGCACATCGAACGCAACACAATGACGTGACATGAGCCACCCTCATGTAATCCGCACGCCGGACCAGCGGCTGCGGATCTTCGTCTCCTCCACGCTGCAGGAGCTCGCCGCTGAGCGCCGGGCAGCGCGGACCGCCATCGAGCGGTTGCATCTCGCCCCCGTCATGTTCGAACTGGGCGCCCGGCCGCATCCTCCGCGCGAGCTCTACCGCGCCTACCTGGAACAGAGCGACGTCTTCCTCGGGCTGTACTGGGAGCGTTACGGCTGGGTCGCCCCGGACGAGGAGGTCTCCGGCCTCGAGGACGAGTACAACCTCTGCCCGACCGAGCTGCCTCGCCTGCTCTACGTCAAGAGCCCGGCCGACAACCGCGAGCCGCGCCTCGCCACGCTGCTTGCGCGCATCCGCGACGACGACCGTGCCGCGTACAAGTACTTCGAGACGCCCAAGGAGCTCGCGCAGCTGATCGAGAACGACCTCGCCACGCTGCTCGCCGAGCGCTTCGACCAGAGCCGCGCCCTCATCACCGCCGATGTGGCGAGCGACGCCGACCGCGTCGTTGAGCCCGTGCGACTGCCGGTCCCGCTGACCGGGCTCGTCGGGCGGGAGGCGGACATCGCGGCGATCGGCGATCGGCTCGCGCGCGGCACCCGCCTCGTGACGCTGGTCGGCCCCGGTGGCATCGGGAAGAGCCGGCTCGCGATCGCGGCTGCGCGCGCCGCCGCCCAGCACTTCGACGACGGCGCGGTGTTCGTCGACCTCTCGGCAGTGCACGACCCGCAGCGGGTGCCGAACCGCATCGCGCAGGCCCTGGGCGTGCGCGACACCGGAGACGCGCCCATCCTCGACAACCTCGCGACGGCGCTGCGCGACCGCAGCATCCTGCTGGTCCTCGACAATTTCGAGCAGGTGCTGGATGCGGCGCCCCTGCTGACCGGTCTGCTCGCGGCCGCACCCGGCGTCGCACTGCTGGTGACCAGCCGGACGCTGCTGCGGGTGAGCGCCGAGCAGAGCTACGACGTCGGACCGCTCGCCGAGGACTCCTCGGTCAACCTTTTCGTCGAGCGGGCGCACGCCGTGAAGCCCGACTTCGAGATCACCGCGGAGAACGCCGATGCGGTCGCCCGGGTGTGCACGGCGCTCGACGGCGTGCCGCTGGCGATCGAGCTGGCGGCCGCGCGCATCCGCGTGCTCTCCCCCGCCGAACTGCTGGACCGCCTCGACCGGCGACTCTCGGTGCTCGTCGGCGGGTCGCGCGACCTCCCGGAACGGCAACAGACCATCCGCCGCACGATCGAATGGAGCACGCAGCTGCTCGCGCCGGAGCAGCGCCGTCTGCTCGCCCGGCTGGGAGTGTTCGAGGGCGGCTTCACCCTGGAGGCGGCGGAGTTCGTCGGCGCGGACGGCGACGATGCCGACGTGCTGTCCGATCTCGCCGTGCTCGTCGACTCCAGCCTCGTCGCCCAGCACGACAGCGACGACCGGCCGCGCTTCACGATGCAGGCGATCGTCCGCGAGTACGCCAGGGAGCAGCTCCACGGCGACGGCGAGCTCGAGAGCGCCCGCGACGCCCACGCCCGCTACTTCATCGACCTCGGCGCACGGGCGCGGCTGCCCCTCAAAGGCGGAGGGCAGCGCGAGTGGATGCAGCGGCTCGGCGACGAGCGCGACAATCTCCGCGCCGCCGAGCGCTACCTGCTGGACGCCCGCGACTGGGACCGGGCAGCCGAGCTCGCCTTCAACCTCTTCCTGTACTTCTGGGTGATCGGCCTGCTCGGCGAGGTGCGCACGTGGATGGACGAACCGCTCGAGTCGGGTGAGGCCCTCCACGACCGCACGCGCGCGGTCGCGCTCTACTTCACGCGGACCATCCGGTTCTGGAAGGACCCGGACGGGCGCGTCGCCGCCGACCTCGCGGAGAGCGCCGACCTGTTCCGCCGCTGCGCCGACCGCTCCGGCGAGGCGATGGCGCAGATCTCCCTCGCCCTCGCGCTCCTCGCCGGCGAGAAACCGGACACCGACCGCGCATCCGACGTGATGGAGCGGAGCCTGCGGCTGTTCCGCGAGACCGGCGACGTGTGGGGCGAGGCGATGGCGCTCGTCCTCCTCGGCCGGGTGGCGCTGCTGCGGCAGGAGCTGCACGCCGCCTTCGAGCGGTTCGACGAGTCCCTCGCCCTCACGCAGCGGGCCGGGGATGCCGTCGGTGGCCGGATCGCCTCCTACCACCTGGGCTGGGCGCACCTCCTGCTCGGTTCGCCCGAGGACGCCAGGAAGGACTTCTCGCTGAGCGTGACCCTGTCCACGTCGCTCGGACACATCGAGGGGATCGCGTACGGGCTGGAGGGCCTTGCGGCCGTGGCCGCCCTCGCCGGCGATGTCGAGCGGGCCGGACGCCTCGCCGGGGCGGCGCACGCACTGCGCGAGCGGTCGGGAACCCACAACGGTCCGACGTTCACCTTCCACCAGCGGTACCTGGACCGCCTCGCCTCCGTCGCGCCGGCCGGGCGGCTGGCCGCCGCGGTGTCCGAGGGTCGCGAGCTCAGCGTCGAACAGGCCGTCGCCGAAGCCCTCGCGGAGCCGAGCCTGAACTGAGCGCTCGTCAACGATGGGAGCCCCGGCACCAGAGGAGGTGCCGGGGCTCCGTCGAATCCCGGTGGGCGCACCCGAAACGCCGGCCAGGATGGTTCAGGGGGTCACGCGATGAGCGCCTGCTCCTCGGCCGGGGCCGGGGCGACCCAGGCGCCGTAGACGGCGACGCGCGCGGACTCCAGCGTCCCGTACACGCCCAGCTCGCGGCCGGTGCAGTCGGTGGCGACGAAACCGTCGTGGTTGCGGTCCACCATGCCCACGTACGCGGTCGGCGTCGAGGCGACCCAGAGGGCGGCCGCCGGCGAGTGCCACGAGACGTACTCGGTGGGCAGGTCGACGATTTCTGCGAGGGACTCGGCCATGGCTCTTTCCTAACTTCTCTTCCGTCGTGGTGCGATTCGAAGATCTAGTTAGATGATCGAACTACCCGCTCGGTGAAGCAAGAAAATCGGGGGGCCTTGTTTTCGTGAAACGCTTCCGCTATAAGCGCTGGGCCAGCCTCAACCCCGGGGATTCGGGCGGATCTCGGACTCCTCCATCACGATCATCCCGGAGGCCCTGCTGGCGGTCTGGATCATGGCCTCGATCCAGTCCTTGTTGAGGGTCGGGACCTTGGAGCCGGAGAAGAAGATGTGCAGGGGGACGCCGTTGTCGACCCAGACGGTGTGACGACCGCTGCCGAGCTCGGCCGGCACCGGCCAGGTGAGGAAGAAGTTCTCCCCGCGGCGGAGCTTGGTGCTGATCGCGATCTGCATGTGGAACAGCAGGCGGTCGTCGAGTTCGTAGCTTTCGCCGTCGTAGCGCAGTGTGCCCACGGATGCCTTTCCTCTGGTCGTTCGTGGCGCCTTGCGGCGCTGCTGCGAGCTTACCCGTCCGGAATACAGGTGTATCGTGACCGCGCGATAGTCTTCTACATCATCCCCACGGAAAGGATCACCGCATGATCGTTCACCGCCTCACGGTCGATGGAAAGGACTACTTCCTCCCCGATCCGGTGGACGACCTGCGCGGGAAGATCCTCGAGGCCGTACGAGCCGGCGGCGGCTACGTCACCATCCCCCCACTCCGCGGCGGCCCCGGCGTGGACGTGCTCTTCTCCCCCGGCATGCCGGTCACCTGGGCGCAGATCGAGGTCGACCCGCCCGCTCCCCGTCAGGAGGAGTCGCGCGTCGACATCGACTCGTTCGACGCACTCTGAGCACCGCTCACCGGACGACCTGGACGCGCTCGGCCTGACCACAGGCCGGGCGCGTTCTGTGTCAGGACTCGCGGGTGCGCATCCGGTACCACGAGAGCAGCGACGTGGCCGGCTGCGGGCGTGCGATCCAGTACCCCTGGGCACGGTCGCAGCCCGCGGCGGCCAGCCGGTCGAGCTGCCCGCGGCTCTCGACGCCCTCGCCGACGACGCGGATGCCGCGGCGGTGCGCCTCGCCGATGATCTGGGCGACCTCGTGAACCCGGTCATCCGCCTGCACCAGGCTCTTGTCGAGCTTCAGCTCGCTGGCATGCAGGGATTCGACCCGCGCGAACGACGAATGCCCTGTCCCGAAGTCGTCCACCGAGATCGTGACGCCGGCCGCGGCGAGCGCCTCCAGCGGAGCAGCGACCCGCTCGGGATGCTCGATGCTGTAGCTCTCGGTCACCTCGACGATGAGCGTCTCCGGGTCGCACCGGCCGGTCGCGAAGGCGCCCTCGAACATGTCGTAGAGGGAGGGATCCTCCAGCTGGGTCGCCGAGACGTTGACCGCCACATCGATGGTGCAGCCCGGGATGTACTCCGACGTCACGTCGGAGATAATCCGAGCCGTCAGCAGCGGGAGCAGCCCGGTCTTCTGCGCGACGTCGACGAAGACGTCGGGAGCGACCTCACCGTGCTCCGGATGCGTCCAGCGGGCGAGCGCCTCCACACCGACGACCGTGCCGTCGGCGACGTCGATCTGCGGCTGGTAGGCGGCCGTGACCTGGCGCTGCGCCAGCGCGATCTCGAAATCGCGGGCGAAGTCCTCGAGGGTCCCGTCCACCAACGTCACCTTCGTGATGATTCCCACGCCAGGCTGGGTTGTCAACTTTTGAGGGACCCCTTGCGGAGAACGGGGGTGTGGCGCTAGCGGGCGCGTCGGCGGCGGTGCCGCTGACCTCCCGCGATGCTCAAGAACGTCGCTGCGGCCGCCCCCGCGACCCCGGCGACCACCAGATCCACCGCCTGGACGACAGGCGACACCGCCTCGCCCACGGGCGCGAGCAGCAGGACGATCGCCGCGACAGCGACCGCTGCGGCGAATGCTCCCGCCGATGACAGACCGTACATGGCCCTTCCCCCTCCGGATGGCCTTTCCCCCCGAACGATCCGAAGCATAGCCAGTCCACAGCTTACGGGGCAGACCCGACTCGGCCTGTTCACCGAATCGTCATCACCGCATCGGTGGCGCTCCCCCGGTACTCCGCCGAGAGGAGGCGGTAGGAGCGGGTGAGGAAGGCGCCGAGCGCCAGCGCGACCATGATGAGGCCGGAGACGAGGAACACCAGGGCGATCCCCCGCGCGCTGCCGTCGCCGAGGAGCCAGCCCCACGTCGCCGAGCCCGACTCGGACGCCATGTACGGGATGATCAGGAACTGCGCCACCGGCGCGATCAGGAACGCGGTGATCGGGGCCGCGGCCGACTCCAGCGCCTGCGCGAAACCGAACACGCGACCCTGCCGGGCGAACGGCACGATCTTCTGGATGACCGTCTGCTCCGACGCCTCCACGGCCGGGATGAGCGCCATGTACGCCCAGATGCCGGCCGCGTACAGCAGCCACCACTCACGGAGGGTGAAGGTCGCGCCGAGCAGTCCCATGATGGCGACCAGGATCAGCATGGTCCGGATGGGGTTCTTGCCGAGGCCGAACTTCGCCACGACCAGCCCGCCGATGATGAACCCGGTGGAGGCGACACCGAGGACGATGCCCCACACCTCCACGGCGAAGAGCTCGAGACCGTACGGATCCATCAGCGCGAGGTAGACGCCGCCGATCAGGTTGTTGAACGTCGAGAAGATGATGAGGGCGAACAGTCCGGGCGCCTGGCGGATCGCCGCGATGCTCCCGCGCAGGTCGACGGCCGACGCCGACGCGTCGCGCTCCGGGAGCTCCTCGGGGATGCGCAGCATGAGCAGGTGGAAGGCGGCCAGCCCGGTCAGGACGATCGCGATGACGAGGGTCCACCCCATCCCGAGCAGGCCGATCGAGAGGCCGCTGAAGACGCTGGTGACGATGAAGGCGAGACCCTGGACCGTGCCGACGAGACCGTTGGCGTTGGCGTGGCGCTCGACCGGGACGAGCAGGGTGACGGTGGTCGACAGGGCGATGTTGCGGAGGTTCTCGACGACGGCGCCGAACAGGATGATGCCCGCGAAGATCCAGAACATCGGGCCGCCCAGGTCGAGCAGCGTCTCCTCGGGGAAGATCAGGTAGAGCACACCGGCGATCGAGAAGGACGCGAGCGTCAGCAGCGAGGCGAGCATCATGACGGACTGCTTGCGATGCCGGTCGACGATCGTGCCGAAGACGATGGAGAACACCGCGACCAGGAGCATGTAGGCGCCGCCCACGATGCCGGTCGCGAGCACCGACCGGGTCTCGAGGTAGACCCAGAAGGTCAGGGCGAACCAGAGGTAGCTCGTCGTGACGTTGGCCACGGCCGTGTTGACGAGCACCTGCGCGAAGGTGCGCATGCCCCGCTCCGGTGACGCCGCCGTCATACGCGAACCCTACCCGCCCCTCCGCCCCACCGTCGAGTACGCACAAACTGCACGCGGAACGCCGCGGGGATGTGCAAAGTTCGCGGACTCGACGGTGGGGCGCGAGAGGCGCGCGAGGGTCAGGCCGCGGGCGGGAAGGGGACGGGGTAGGGCTCGGCGGCGTCGGCGGAACGCGAGACGGGCGCCCACGCGAGGTCGGAGGCCAAGAGGCGACGGTCCTGCGCGACGCTCATCTCGGTGGCGTTCACCCCGAGCGGGAGGTTCTGCGGGATGTCGTCGCTCTTGGCGAGGCGGACGAGGATCTCGGCCGCGCGGTCCGGGTCGCCGGCCGGGCCCTCGTCGGACTGACGGACCCGGCGGTTCATCGCGCCGACGGTGCTCTCGTATCCCTCGGGGATCTCGCGCACCTCCATCGACGAGCCCGCCCAGTCGGTGCGGAAACCGCTCGGCTCGACGACGAGGACCTTCACCCCGAACGGAGCCGTCTCCGTCCGGAGCACGCGGCTGAAGCCGTCGATCGCGAACTTCGCGGCCTGGTAGGAGGCGATGCCGGGCGACCCGCCGACGCGCCCGCCGACCGACGAGAACTGGATGACGAGCCCGCCGCCCTGCGCACGCAGCAGCGGGATGGCCGCCTTGCTGATGTTGTACACGCCCCAGAAGTTGGTCTCGAACTGGGTGCGGAAGTCGGCGTCGTCCGTCGTCTCGATCGGCGACACGTTCGCATAGCCGGCGTTGTTGACGATCACGTCGAGCCGACCGAAGCGCTGGTGCGCCTCGCGGAGCGCCTCGGCGGCGCGGGCGGGGTCGGTGACGTCGAGCCGGAGCGGCAGGATGCGGTCGCCGAACTCGGCGACGAGGTCGTCGAGNTGCTCTGGGCGACGGGCGGTGGCGGCGACGCGGTCACCGGCGCGGAGCGCGGCGACGACGAGGGAGCGGCCGAAGCCGCGGGAGGAGCCTGTGATGAACCATGTCTGTTCCATGACGTTAATGAAACACCGTTTCTTTAAATAATGCAACTCGGTTGCGCTAAACTGGCGGCATGACCCAGCAGGAGACGCGAGAGAGCGGGCAGCGACGAGCCCGATCCCCCGAGGCGAAAGCCGCCCGCGAGCAGGCGATCCTCGACGCCGCCCGCGCCCTCGGCCGCGATCGTGGCATCCGCACGGTCACTCTGACCGACATCGCCGACGCAGTCGGGATGCACAAGTCGGCCATGCTGCGGTACTTCGAGACCCGGGAGGAGATCTTCCTCCGGCTCACCGCCGAGGCGTGGAGGGAGTGGACGCCCGTGCTGTGCGAGCGGGTCCGTCGCGCCTCCACCGCCGACGGCGTCGCAACCGCCTTCGCCTCCACCCTCGCCGCGCGCGGAGCGTTCTGCGACCTGCTCGCGCAGGCGCCCCTGAACCTCGAGCGCAACGTCTCCGTCGAGGCCGTGCGCAGCTACAAGCTCACGAGCGGTGAGAGCCTCGCGGCGATCAGCGACGCGGTCCGGGATGCGCTCCCGGCCCTCTCGGACACCGCCGCACGCGATCTGGTCGCCGCCGCCACCTCCCTCGCCGGCACCTTCTGGCAGATCTCCACCCCGCCGCCGGAGATCGCCGAGCTCTACCGGACCGACCCGCGGCTCGGGCACGCGCTGATCGACTTGGAGCCACGGCTCCGCCGCATCCTCCGCGCATACCTGACCGGAGCGCTCGCCGACTGAGCGGGGCGTACGGTGTCGGCGTGACCGACGTTTCACAGGGCCCCTCCGGAGAGGACACCGCTCAGGGAACCCGTGCGGCGCGCGGTCCGGCCTTCGCGGTCTGCATCGCCGTGGGCGCACTGACCATCCTCGATCTCTCCGGCGTGAACGTCGCGCTGCCGTCCATCCAGCGCTCCCTGCACGCCGACTCGACGCAGCTGCAGCTGATCGTCGCGGGCTACGCGCTCGCCTTCGGCCTCACGCTCGTGCCCTCCGGGCGCCTCGGTGACACCCGATCACGCCGGGCGATGTTCGTCATCGGCCTCGTCGGCTTCAGCCTCGCGAGCGCCCTCTGCGCGCTCGCCCCGAACATCCTCTGGCTGACCATCGCGCGCTTCGTGCAGGGGGCCGCGGCCGGCGTCCAGATGCCCCAGGTGCTCGGGATGATCCAGCAGCTCTACCGCGGACCCGAGCGCGGGCGTGCGTTCGGGGTCTTCGGTGCGATGGTCGGCATCGCCACGGCGATCGGCCCGAGCCTCGCCGGCTCCCTGATCGCGCTCGGCGGCGCGGAGGAGGGCTGGCGGCTGCTCTTCTGGTTCAACGTGCCATGCGGAGCCGTCGCGCTCTTCTTCGCTCTGCGGTTCCTGCCGCGCAGGCAGGAGAGGCCCGCGGGAGGGACGCAGCTGGATCCGGTCGGGCTGATCCTGCTGGCCGGGGCCATCCTCGGCCTGATGCTGCCTTTCCTGCTCACCACGGGCTCCCCCACCGACGACCCGCTCCGCTGGCTGTGGCTCATCGCGTTCGCGGCCTTCGGGTCGGCATTCCTCCTCTGGGAGCGCCGCTACGCGAAGCGCGGGCTCTCGCCGATCGTCCACCTCGACCTGTTCCGGCTGGCGTCGTACCGCAACGGCATCCTCATCGCCGCGGTGTATTTCGCCGGTCTTCCGGCGAGTTTCCTCGTCACCACCCTGTTCCTCCAGGAGGGGCTGCACGCTCAGCCGCTGGCCGCCGGACTGGTCAGCGTCCCCTTCGCCCTCGGCGCGGCGGTATCGGCGTTCATCGGGGGCCGTCTCGTCCAGCGCTTCGGACGCGCCCTCGTCGTCGTGGGGCTCGTCATCGTGATCGTGGGCATCGGCGCCCTGCTCGCCTCGGCGACCCTGGCACCGCCGGCCGCGGCGGAATGGCTGATGGCCGCATCCACCCTGGTCGGCGGCATCGGCGGCGGGTTCGTCATCTCCCCCAACCAGACGCTGACGCTCTCGGAGGTGCCGCCGGAGGAGGGCAGCGCGGCCGGGTCGATCGCGCAGCTGGGCCAGCGGGTCGGAACGGCCGTCGGCGTCGCACTGGTCACGGCGGTGTTCTTCGCGACCGTCCCGGGCGGCGGCGACCATCCGATCGATCAGTACCACCAGGCGGTCCGGGACGGCTACCTCGTCACCCTCGCGCTGCTCGCGGTCGCCCTCGTCGTCGGGTTGGTCGACCTCCGTGCCCGCAAGAAGGCAGGGAAGACCGGCGTCTGACCCGGCAGCCGTTCCCCGCAGAGCGCGCGTCACTCCGCCGATCGGCGCGACCGACGCCGTAGCCTATGCAAGTATTTACGCCCGTTCGGGGATGGGGTGGTTCCGATGGTCTCGCAGCTCGGGCGCGTGCGCGCGCTCACCGTGGCGGCGGCCGTGCTCGCGCTGGCGCTGGCCGGTTGCGCGCCGAAGTCCGGCGCCGACGCCGGGACCCAGACGCCGTTCCCGACGCCGACGCTCACCGCCAGCCCGACGCCGACGCCGACGG
>Ga0006562J51391_1116995_pt1 | contig 10793 bp, 9 predicted proteins | sample Ararhi6_input_d2_FD_51391 | JGI IMG/M metagenome (IMG submission 51391) | reverse complement strand
CCCGCGGGCGCTCAGTCGGCCGGCACCTCGCGCTCCGGCGGAGCACCGCGGGCGACCGCGGGCCACGGCGACACCTCGGTGCGTCGCGGCAACGGCTCCCGCCGCGCGCAGGGCTGACGCCCCGCTCCACACTCGCTCAGACGCGGGCGTTCCGACGGAACGCCCGCGTTTGTCGTCTCCACCTCCCCAGGTGCAGGCTAGGCCGCCAGACGCTCCACTCCCGCGATCACACCGTCGATCAGCACGGCGTAGCTGCGGTCGAGATCGTCAGGCAGGCCGAACCCTCCGCCCAGTTCCAGGGTGATGAACCCGTGAACCGCACTGCGCAGCATCCGGATCGCGTCCACCAGTTCGTCGTCGGGCAACCCGAAGCCGCGCATCACCCCGGCGAGGACCGTCAGCGTCTCGTCGGCACGAGCGACGAGCTGCGCGTCGGCGGGGTCGGAGCTCGGCGCGACCTGCGTCGCCGCATACCGTCCCGGGTGGCGGTGGGCGAACGCGCGAATGGCGTCCGCCGCGGCACGCACCGCATCCGGTCCGGCCCGGCCGATCGTCGCGGCGGCGAGCACCCGGGTCAGCTCCGCCACCGAGGCCGTCGCGACCAGGCGGCGGAGGTCGTCCAGCGACGACACGTGCTTGTACAGGCTCGGGACGGCGACGCCCGCCCGGCCGGCGACGGCGGCCAGCGTCAAGCGGTCGAATCCGGCGGTCCCACCATCGTCAACGAGGTCGATGGCGACAGACGTAACCGCTTCGCGGGTCAGTCCGGCCCTAGGCACGCGCGGCCCACGCGGTGTCCGCCGCGCGGCGCGCCGCGAGGAAGTCGAGCGTGCCGGGAACCGTGACGTCCGGACGCTGGGCGTGCGGGTAGTGTCCCGCCTCGGGAACGCGGACCACCACGGCGCCGATCGACTCCATCCAGGCGCACTCGGCGGCGACGTCGCGGAAATCGGGATCGAGNTCGCCGACGAACGCCAGCATCGGCGCACGGACGTCACCCAGCCGCGGTTCCACCACCGAGTGGGTGAGCTGCAGGGTGAGACGGCGGAAGCTGCGCAGCCGGCCGGGTTCGGAGAGGGAGGCACGGATCGCCGCGACGTGCTCGCCCAGCCACGGCGCGGTGCGGCCGCGGTTGAGCGTCCGGCGGTAGTACCCGGCCCACAGGGCGGCGCCCCATGGCTTCGCGAACATCCCGCGGTACAGCAGGTGCAGCAGACCGGTGGCGAACCGGCCCATCGCCGGATCGCGGAGGAGCGGACCGTACAGCACGAGACCGGAAACGAGGTCCGGGCGCTCTGCAGCGGCCCACGCGGCGGCCGCCGCGCCCATCGAGTTGCCGAGGACGACGGCGGGACCGCCCAGTTCCTCGATCAGGGCGACGAGGTCCCGGGCAGTGGCGACGTCGCCGAACTCGGTGAAGGTGGTGTCCGAGTGGCCGTGCGCCCGGAGATCGGTCACAGCCACGCGGTACCCGGCGGCGACCAGCGGCGCGACCAGTTCGCGGTAGCTGGAGCGGAGGTCGCCCATGCCCGGCACGGCGACCACGAGAGGGCCAGCGCCCTCGACGGTGAAGCTGACGCGCCCCTGCGGACGCTCGAGGTAGCGCACCTGCGACTCGATGGAAGTATTCATAGCCNTAAAGCTAATACCATTAGCTGATTGACGCAAGAGGCACTTCGGGCCGGGACCCGCCGCCGATCAGGCGATGCGGCCGACCGACGCCATGGCCGCCTTCACGAGCGCACCGCGGCCGCCTTCGAGCTCCTCGGACACCGTCAGCGAGACGGCTTCCTCCGGTGTCATCCACGTCAACTCAAGGGCATCCTGTCGCGGATCGCACGTGCCGGTGACCGGTACGACGTAGGCGAGCGACACGGCGTGCTGTCGCTCGTCGGTGTACTGCGANACGCCCGGCATCGGGAAGTACTCGGCCACCTGGAACGGCACCGGGCTCGCCGGCAGCTGCGGGAAGGCCATCGGCCCGAGATCCTTCTCGAGGTGACGGAACAGCGCCTCACGCAGCGTCTCGCCATACATGACGCGGCCGGAGACGAGCGTGCGGGTGATCTGCCCGACGGCGTTGGCACGCAGCAGGATGCCGACCTCCGTCACCTGCCCGAGGCCGTCGACCCGCACGGGCACGGCCTCCACATACAGCAGCGGGAGCCTGCGACGGATCTGCTCCAGCTCGATGTCCGACAGCCAGGCCGGACCCGGCTGCGGGCCGTCGCCGGGCAGGGGGTCGGGCGTGGGGTCCGGATCCGGGGTGCGAACGCTCATGCATGAATCCTACGGACGAGATCGGCGACCACCTACGGCAACCAGGACGATCTGTGGATGACGGCACTCCGACGGGGGCTGTGGACGACTCCGCTTCCCAGCGCACAATGGAGGGTGCCGTTTCCCGCTCCCGACCTGCGCATCGACCGTGACGCCGTCCTGTGGTCCGCCTCGGAACGCGATCGCGCCGGGCGACCGCTGCTCATCCTCCTGCACGGGTACGCCTCCGACGAGGCCGACCTGTTCGGCATCGCGGCCTACCTGCCGCTGGAGCCGGTGATCGCGTCGCTGCGCGCACCGATCCCCGAGGGCGCCGGCTTCGCCTGGTTCTCGCGCTTCACGAACGTCCCCGGCGATCCGCTCGCGGGCAACGCGGATGCCGCCGCGCGCGCCGTGCTCGACTGGCTGGACGAGCAGCCGCGCGTGCCCACCGGCCTCCTCGGCTTCTCGCAGGGCGGCGCGATGGCCCTCCAGCTGCTGCGCCTCGCTCCCGAACGTTTCGACTACGCGGTGCAGCTCTCCGGGTTCGTCGTGAAGGGCGATCAGCCGCGGGACGCGGAGCTCGCCGAAGCGCAGGTGCCCGTCTTCTGGGGCCGCGGCACGCTGGACGACGCGATCCCGGCGGCGTCGCTCGACCGGACGTCGGACTGGCTTCCGGAGCACTCCGCACTCGATGCCCGCATCTACGAGGGGATGGGGCACGCCATCTCGCCGCTCGAACTCGGCGACATCTCGTCGTTCATCCGCGCGAATCTGCCTCGCTGAGCGTTATCCACAGGTCTTGCCGGAGCCCCTGACAGTGTCAGTGGCCGGGTGCAGGATGGAGGGATGGCCGATGTGCTGGATCGATTCTCCCCCGCGACCCGGGAGTGGTTCCGGGGGGCCTTCGCCGCGCCCACGGCCGCGCAGGAGGGCGCCTGGGAGGCTATCTCGCACGGCAAGCACGCGCTGGTCATCGCGCCGACCGGTTCGGGCAAGACGCTCGCCTCCTTCCTCTGGGCGATCGACCGCCTCGCGAACCACCCGCGTCCCGCCGACGCGAAGCCTGGTACGCGCGTCCTCTACATCTCTCCGCTGAAGGCTTTGGGCGTGGATGTGGAGCGCAACCTGCGCGCGCCGCTCGTCGGCGTGACGCAGACGGCCAAGCGATTGGGGGCCGAGCCACCGCACGTCAGCGTCGGGGTGCGTTCGGGCGACACACCGGCCTCGGATCGGCGGGCTCTGCTGAGCAATCCGCCCGACATCCTCATCACGACTCCCGAGTCGCTGTTCCTGATGCTCACCTCGCAGGCGCGTGAGACGCTGACCTCGGTCGAGACGGTCATCGTCGACGAGGTGCACGCGGTGGCGTCGACCAAGCGCGGAGCGCACCTGGCCCTGTCGCTTGAGCGGCTCGACCAGCTGCTGGAGCGTCCCGCGCAGCGCATCGGGCTGTCGGCGACCGTCCGACCGCCGGAAGAAGTCGCACGGTTCCTCGCGGGGAGCGCGCCCGTGGAGGTCGTCGCGCCGCCGGCCGGTAAACGCTTCGACCTACGCGTCGTGGTCCCGGTCGAGGACATGAGCGAGCTCGGCACCTCCACGTACGCCAGCGAGAACCCGGGCGACGGCTCTCCGCCCCAGGCCGGTTCGATCTGGCCGCACGTGGAAGAGGCGATCGTCGACCGCGTGCTCGAGAACCGGTCCACCATCGTCTTCACCAATTCACGCCGACTGGCCGAACGCCTGACGGCGCGGCTGAACGAGATCTACGAGGAGAGGATCCTCGGAGGGACGGCCGGCGAGTCGCCCAGCCGCGCGCCCGCGGAACTGATGGGAGGCTCTGGTCAAACCCGCGGGTCCCAGGCCGTCGCCGACGCGGAGGCGCTCGTGCTGGCACGCGCCCACCACGGCTCGGTCAGCAAGGAGCAGCGGGCGCTCATCGAAGACGATCTGAAGTCCGGTCGCCTCCGCTGCGTCGTCGCCACGTCGAGCCTCGAACTCGGCATCGACATGGGAGCCGTCGACCTGGTCGTCCAGGTGGAGGCTCCCCCGTCGGTCGCCAGCGGACTGCAGCGTGTCGGCCGCGCCGGACACCAGGTCGGCGAGATCTCGCGCGGCGTCGTCTTCCCGAAGCACCGCGCCGACCTCATCCACTCGGCGGTCGCCACGGAGCGGATGACCGCCGGGCTCATCGAGTCGCTCTCCGTCCCGGCGAACCCGCTCGACATCCTCGCCCAGCAGACGGTCGCCGCGGCGGCCCTCGAATCGATCGATGCCGACGACTGGTTCGACACCGTCCGGAGGAGCGCTCCATTCTCGACGCTGCCCCGCAGCGCCTACGACGCGACCCTCGACCTGCTCGCCGGCCGGTATCCGTCGGACGAGTTCGCCGAGCTCCGGCCCCGCATCGTCTGGGACCGCGACACCGGCGCCATCACCGGGCGCCCGGGCGCCCAGCGTCTGGCGGTGACGAGCGGTGGGACCATCCCCGACCGCGGCATGTTCGGCGTCTACATGGTGGGCGAGAAGGCCAGCCGGGTCGGCGAGCTCGACGAAGAGATGGTCTACGAGTCACGGGTCGGCGACGTGTTCGCGCTCGGCTCGACGAGCTGGCGCATCCAGGAGATCACGCACGACCGCGTCCTCGTCACCCCCGCGTTCGGCGAACCCGGCCGTCTGCCGTTCTGGAAGGGCGACGGGATCGGCCGTCCCGCCGAGCTCGGCCGCGCGGTCGGCGCCTTCATGCGCGAGGTGAGCACGGCGTCGCCGGCGGATGCGGAACTGCGTTGCGTCGAAGCCGGCCTCGACGCCTGGGCGACGAACAACCTGCTGTCGTTCCTGCGCGAGCAGAAGGAGGCGACCGGCCACGTCCCGACCGACAAGACGCTCGTCGTCGAGCGCTTCCGCGACGAGCTCGGCGACTGGCGGGTGGTGCTGCATTCCCCGTTCGGCATGCAGGTGCATTCGCCGTGGGCACTCGCGGTGCAGGCCCGGGTGCGAGAACGGTACGGGGTCGACGCGGGGGCGATGGCGGCCGACGACGGCATCGTCGTCCGCATCCCCGACACGGAGGCGCAGCCGCCCGGAGGCGAACTGTTCGTGTTCGAGCCGCAGGAGCTGGATGAACTGGTGACGGCGGAGGTCGGCGGCTCGGCGCTGTTCGCCTCGCGGTTCCGCGAGTCCGCGGCCCGCGCACTCCTGCTGCCCAAGTACAACCCGGGCAAGCGGTCGCCGCTCTGGCAGCAGCGGCAGAAGGCGGCGCAGCTGCTGGATGTTGCGCGCAAGTACCCCAGCTTCCCGATCATCCTCGAGACCATCCGCGAGGTGCTGCAGGACGTCTACGATCTCACCGCGTTGACGGATGTCGCGAAGCAGATCGAGCAGCGCAGCATCCGGCTGGTCGAGGCGTCGACCGAGACCGCCTCTCCCTTCGCGCGGTCGCTGCTCTTCGGATATGTCGCTGCGTTCATGTACGAGGGCGACAGCCCGCTGGCGGAGCGCCGGGCTGCGGCGCTCTCTCTCGACGCCGGGCTGCTCGCCGAGCTGCTTGGCCGGGCGGAGCTCCGCGAACTGCTCGACCCGACGGTCATCGAGCGCGTCGAGCTCCAACTGCAGCGGCTTGCACCCGAACGCCGAGTACGCGGGGTCGAGGGCGTCGCCGACCTGCTGCGGCTGCTGGGTCCCCTGTCGGTGGAGGAAGTGGCCGAGCGTCTCGAAGCCGAAGGCGAGAGGGCTGCCTCCGCCCGTTCGGCGGAGTCCGACGAGGCCGGCCGGCCCGGCGAGGGCGGCGAGCCCGGCGAGGGCGAGCTCACGGCACCGCACGCAGACCGGGAGGCCGCGGCCGGACACCTTGCGACCCTGGTCGACACGCACCGGGCGCTCGCGGTCACCATCGCGGGAGTGGAGCGCTTCGCCGCGATCGAAGACGCGAGTCGCCTCCGCGACGCGCTGGGAGTCCCGCTCCCGATCGGTGTCCCGGTGGCCTTCATCGAACCCGTCGACGACCCGCTCGGCGACCTGGTGAGCCGCTTCGCGCGCACCCACGGGCCGTTCGAGACGGTCGACATCGCGAGCCGGCTCGGTCTCGGCCCGGCGATCGTCCACGACGCCCTCCGACGGCTCGCCCGCGACGGGCGCGTGGTCGAGGGCGAGTTCCGTCCGCACGCGCACGGCACCGAGTGGAGCGACGCCGAAGTCCTCCGGAGGCTGCGTCGCATGTCGCTCGCGGCGCTGCGGCACGAGGTCGAGCCGGTCGACACGGCCACGTTCGGCCGGTTCCTTCCCGAGTGGCAGCACGTCGGCTCCACGCTGCGTGGGGTGGATGCGGTCGCGTCGGTCATCGAGCAGTTGTCCGGTGCGCGCATCCCGGCATCGGCGTGGGAGTCGCTCGTCCTTCCGAGCCGCGTGGCCGACTACAGCCCGGCAATGCTGGACGAGCTGACAGCCACGGGCGAGGTGATCTGGTCGGGCGACGGCAGCCTTCCCGGCGACGACGGCTGGATCAGCCTCCACCTGGCCGATTCGGCCCCGCTCACGCTCGCGCCGCCCTCGGATCACGAGCCGGATGAGCTGCAGCGCGGCATCCTGGATGCGCTCGGCCGCGGAGGCGGGTACTTCTTCCGGCAGTTGTCCGACACGCTCGGCATCGAGCGCGGCTCGGCGATCGACGACTCCGAACTCGTGACGGCGCTGTGGGATCTGGTGTGGGCCGGGCGCATCACCAACGACACCCTGGCGCCATTGCGGACTCTGACCGCGGGCGGGTCCGGGGCGCACAAGCGGCCGCGCCAGCCGACACGAGCGCGCATGTACCGCGGCCGCGTTCCGACGCGAAGCGCGATGGTCACGCGGATGGGACCGCCGACTGCGGCGGGGCGATGGTCACTGCTGCCCGAGCGTGACCTCGATTCCACCGTGCGCGCGCACGGCCAGGCCGAGACGCTGCTCGACCGCTACGGGGTCGTCACCCGCGGATCCGTCATGAACGAGGGGACGCCCGGCGGATTCGCGCTCGCGTACAAGGTGCTCAGCGGATTCGAGGAGACCGGGCGGGCGCGCCGCGGCTACTTCATCGAGACGCTCGGCGGCGCTCAGTTCGCCAACGGTGCGACGGTCGACCGGTTGCGGTCCTACGCGCGCGACCACACGCAGCAGCGCCCGTACGAAGCCGTCGCGTTGGCGGCGACCGACCCCGCGAACCCGTACGGCGCGGCGCTGCCGTGGCCGGCGGTGCCGAGCGAGAGCGGCACGGGCCACCGCCCGGGCCGGAAGGCCGGAGCGCTGGTCGTGCTCGTCGACGGCGAGCTGACTCTCTACGTCGAGCGCGGCGGGAAGAGCCTGCTCTGCTTCGTAGCCGGAGCGGCGGGCACGGCCGCAGCGGCCCCCGCAGCCGGCGGAGGCTCGGGCACAGCCGGGCCCGAGCAACCGACGGAGGAGTCCGGACTCGTGCTGGCCGCGGCGGCCCGCGCCCTCGCGGCGCTCGTCACGTCGCGCCGCGTCGACAAGCTCGCGGTGGAGACCGTCAACGGCGGGTTCATCCTGGGCTCGCCCGTCGGCGATGCGCTGTCCGAGGCGGGCTTCCTCGCCACTCCGCGCGGATTGCGGCTGCGCGCATGACGGCCGACACGGTCGACACCGGCCGGGAAGCCGCGCATGCCTGAGGGCGACACCGTCTACCAGGCGGCTCAGCGCCTCCACCGTGCCCTGGCGGGTCAGATCCTCACGGAGACCGACTTCCGCGTCCCTGCCTACGCGACCATCGACCTCTCCGGCGAGCGCATGGACGAGGTCGTCAGCCGCGGCAAGCACCTGCTGATGCACGTGGGTGACCACACCATCCACAGCCATCTCAAGATGGAGGGGTCATGGGAGGTGTACCCGCCCGACGGCCGCTGGCGGCATCCCGGCTACCAGGCGCGGGCAGTGCTTCGCACGGCCGACGCGCAGGCCGTGGGCTTCCAGCTCGGCGTGCTGGAGGTCCTCCCCCGCGACCGGGAGAACGAGGTGGTCGGGCATCTCGGCCCGGACCTCCTCGGCTCTGACTGGGACGCCGAGGAGGCCGTCCGTCGGATCACGGAGAATCCGGACGTGCCGGTGGCTGTCGCGCTCCTCGACCAGCGCAACCTCGCCGGCCTCGGCAACGTGTACGCCAACGAGCTGTGCTTCCTGCGGGGGATGCTTCCCACCCGGCCGGTTCGGGATGCCGACATCCCCGCGGCCGTCGACCTCGCTTTCCGGCTCATCACGGCGAACCGCGACCGGCCCCTCCGGGTCACCACCGGAGACACCCGCCGCGGACGCAACACCTGGGTCTACGGACGCCGCGGCCAGCCCTGCCGTCGCTGCGGCACGCGCATCCAGTCGTCGTCGCTGGGCCGGACGGACCTCGAAGAGCGGGTCACATACTTCTGCCCGGTCTGCCAGACGTAGCAGACCGGGCAGAAGCCGGACCGGGCAGAAGCCGGAGAAGGAACGGCGAGGAGCGTCAGGCCGCGGCCTCGTCCTCATCCTGCTCGGCGGCACCCGCGCGCACGGTCTCGAGCGCGGCGGACCAGGCCTCGAGCTGGTCGAACAGCGGGGTGAGAGCGGCGGTCTGCTGCTCGGTCGGCTTCAGCTGCCAGTTCTCGAAGTCGTGAGCGAGGCTGAGGCCCACGTGTGCGCTGACCGTGGCGACCTGGAGCTGCGACAGCACCAGACGCAGGTGCTCGACGGCGCGAGCGCCACCGAAGACGCCGTAGCTGACGAACCCGGCGGCCTTGTTGTACCACTCGGCCCCGACGTAGTCGATCGCGTTCTTGAGGGCGCCGGAGGTGCTGTGGTTGTACTCGGGGGTGACGAACACGAAGCCGTCGAACTCGGCGATCTTCGCCGCCCACGCCTTGGTGTGCTCACCGGCGTACTGCCCCATGGCGGCGGGCATGGCCTCGTCGAGGTGCGGGAGGTCCCAGTCCTTCAGGTCGACGAGCTCGTACTCGACGCCGGAGCGCTTCGCGGCGTTCTCGTAGACCCAGCGCGCGACGGCCTCGCCGTTGCGCCCTGGACGCGTGCTTCCGATGATGATGGCGATCTTCGTCATGTCAGCCTTTCGTTTTTGATGACGTGTCATCCAACGCGAACCAGCCGCGTTCGCGATTCATTCCCGGCTAGGCTCGCCGCATGTCCGACCAGCGCGATCACCGCAACGACGACATCCATCTGCCCGAGGATGCGTCCGAGAATGAACGACGCCAGGCGGGCGACCGGCTGCGCGAGCGGATCTACGTCACCTTCACGGCCCTCGCGATCCTCATGGCGATGAACTCGCACGGAGAGGCGCTCGACTCGCCCACCGTGCTCTGGACGCTGGTCATCTCCGTCATCGGAGTGCTGCTGGCCGGCCTCGTCTCGGACCTCGTGTCGCACATGATCGTGCACAACACCCTCCCGTCGGTGGCTGAGTTCCGGCACATGCTGGCGGTGTCGTCGCGCGCGCTCGGCGTCCTTGTGGTGCCGCTCATCGCCGTGGGGCTGGCGGTGTTCGACGTCATCGAGGACCGTACCGGCCTCACCATCGCGATCGTCGCGCTCATCGCCTCGCTCGCCGTCATCACCCGGATCGCCGTCTCGCGCACCGGACTCTCCGGCTGGCGGCAGCTCGCGGTGCTGGTCGTCGTTGTCGCGCTCGGCGTGCTCGTCGTCTTCCTGGAGGCGCTCGCCCACTGACCCGCGGCGCGTGTCAGGATGGCGTATGGCCACCGTGCGCACCCGTCCCGACCCGAGGAAGCTGTCGGACGACGAGCTGGAGCTGTTCCGCGCCTTCCACCTGATGCGGCGCGGCTTCGACCGGACGCTGGATGCGCAGCTGCAGCAGGACGACGGCATCTCGATCTCCGAGCTCGAGGTGCTGATGGCTCTGGTCCGCTCGCCCGGGCGGCGGCTGCGTGTCCGGGATCTGGTGGATGCGACGGGCTGGGAGAAGAGCCGCGTCTCGCACCAGGTGACCCGCATGGTCGCCCGCGGGTTCGTCGAGCGACAAGAGTGCGAGGAGGACCGCCGCGCGATGTGGATCCACCTCACCGGCGAGGGCCGGCGCGTGGTGGTGCGCGCGCTGCCGAAGCACTCGGCGACCATCCGCCGCATCCTGTTCGACGCCCTGACGCCCGAGCAGCAGGATGCCCTGCTCGGCATCGCACGCACGATGAACGCGGCGATCGACGACGAGGAGTGCGAGCCGCCCGCCGACTGCGACGACTGAGCGTTCTCGCAGGCGACCCGCCGTCCCATCCGGGTCTGGGCTGGGAGGCGCGGGCGGAAAAGCTGGTGATTCCTCGGGAACACCGCGCGAAACCAGGCGGTTCCAAGGCGCCGCCCCCTAGCGTTTCGGTGTGCGACGCCCGAACTTCCCCGCCTCAGATCCCGGTGCGGACGGCAGCGACCAGCAGCTGCCGCCCACCCAGGTGTTCGGACGCGCGCCGTCCGCCGACCCGCGCCGCCCCGTGCGCGCGACGCGTCCGGCCTCCGGCGTGCCCACCGGGAGCGGCGGCGCTGCGAGCGGT
>Ga0006562J51391_1138373_pt1 | contig 10808 bp, 9 predicted proteins | sample Ararhi6_input_d2_FD_51391 | JGI IMG/M metagenome (IMG submission 51391) | reverse complement strand
GTCATCATGGACGATTTCGCCATCGCCGCCTCGAGCGCGCAGTGGCTCACCACGGGCTTCCTGCTGACGATGGCCATCGTGATCCCGACCACGGGGTTCCTCATCCAGCGCTTCACGACGCGTTCGCTGTTCGTCGTGGCCGTCGGGATGTTCCTCGTCGGCACTCTGGTCGGCGCTCTCGCGCCCACCTTCATCGTCCTGCTCGTCGCCCGCATCGTGCAGGCCGCGGGCACGGCGATCATCATGCCGCTCCTCATGACCACGACGCTCACGTCCGTGGCGCCGCGCTACCGCGGCACGGTGATGGGGCTCAACTCCGTCGTGATCTCGGTCGCCCCCGCGATCGGCCCGACCCTCTCGGGCATCGTCATCCACAGCTTCGGCTGGCGCGCCGTCTTCGGCTTCATGCTGCCGGTCATCGCCATCCTCTTCCTCGTCGGCGTCGTCGCCATCCGCACCAACCACGAGACCCGGCGCCCGTCCTTCGACGTCGCCTCCGTGATCCTGTCGGCGTTTGCATTCGGCGGCATCGTCTACGGACTGGCCTCGATCGAGTCGCTGATCACGCACGGAGCGTGGCAGCCGATCGTCGCCTTCGTCGTCGGCATCGCCGCGCTCCTCGTCTTCGTCGTGCGTCAGGTGTCGCTGCAGCGCACCCGCGACGCGGCCCTGCTCGACCTGCGCCCGTTCACCGTGCGGAACTTCCGCCTCAGCGTCTTCATCGTCATGATCGCCTTCGGCACGATGCTCGGCACCGTCACGGTGCTGCCGATCTACCTGCAGAAGGGTCTCGGCATCAGCGCGCTGGCCACGGGCCTCGTGCTGCTGCCCGGTGGCGTCATCCAGGGCGTGCTCTCCCCCGTCATCGGGCGCGTGTACGACAAGATCGGCCCACTGCCGCTCGTCATCCCCGGTGCGGTGCTCCTGGCCGCCGGCCAGTGGGCGCTGACGACGCTCGGGGATGCCACGCCGCTCGGCGTCGTCATCGCGATGCACCTCGTGTTCTGCGCCGGCATGGCGCTCATCATGACGCCGCTCATGACGCTCTCGCTGAGCGCGCTGAACCCGCGCCTGTATGCGCACGGCAGCGCGATCATGAACACGCTGCAGCAGCTCGCTGGCGCCGCGGGCACCGCCGCGCTCGTCGCCGCCCTGACGATCGGCGCCGCGGCAGCGGCCGGCGACGAGGTCGCGACGGGGATCGCCGAGGTCGTGGGCACGCAGCACGCGTTCGTCGTCGGGGCGATCATCGCCTCGGTCGCCGTCGTGGCCGCGCTCTTCGTGCGCCGGACGCCGGTTCAGCACCGCTGAGCCTCGGGGTTGTCGCGCCGCGGTCGGACTTCGGTCCGGCCGCGGCGTTCTGCGTTGCGGGCGGGGGTTTGGGGTCAGTCGAGGTCGCCTCGGGGGCCCTGTTGCGGCGCGAACTGACACCAATGCGCCGGGCGCCAGGGAGCGCGCGGGATTGGGGTCAGTCGAGGTCGCCTCGGGGGCCCTGTTGCGGCGCGAACTGACACCGATGTGCGGGGCAGCCAGGGAGCCCGGGGTTTGGGGTCGCTCGAGGTCGCCTCGGGGACCCTGTTGCGGCGCGAACTGACCCCAATTCGCGGTGCAGCCAGGGAGCCGGCGGGACTGGGGTCACTCGAGGTCGCCTCGATGAGCCCCAGGCGGCGCGAACTGACACCAATGCGCCAGGCAGCCCAGGGTGAGCAGTGCGCCACACCACCCCTGCCAGCCCGGGTCAGCGCGGAGCGCGGCGGCGCAGCGCGGCCGAGGCCACGGCCACGGCCGTACCGATCGCGACCCCGATGAGCGTGTCGAGGGCGCGATCCGCGAGGAGCGTCCCCGGATCGGCGGGGGCCACGAGCTGGATCATGAGCAGCGCGAGCGGGGTCACGAAGAGCATCGCGATGCCGTAATTGCGGCCCACGTAGAGCTCGGCGCCCACCTGGCACAGGACGGCCACGCCGATGGTCGCGAGCGGCGGCAGGTCGAGAGCGAGAAGCCCGGCCGCGATGAGCACGCCGAGCAGGGTGCCGGCGAGGCGCTGCAGCCCGCGGATGACCCGCGCCGTGAGCCGCGCGCCGCCGAGCGCGGCGACCGCGCCCACCATGGCCCAGTACCAGTGATCGCCGATCAGGGCGAGACCCGCCAGACCGGCCAGCACGGCGCCGATCCCGACGGTCACGGCCTGCGCGACGGCATCCCGGGACGACGGCGTCCGCCGCCGCTCGACGGGACCCAGCCGTCCTCGGCGGCGCGAATACGCGATCGAGGCGGTGAGAGCGATGCTGAAGGCGGCCGACGCTCCGCCGACGACGAGCACGTCGAGGAAGGAGCGCGGATCGGCCGGCAGGCTTGCGCAGGCGCCGGTGGCGAAGACCGCGAAGAGAGCACCGGGCGGATGCCATCGCCACGCCGCCGCGAGGAGCGTCACGACCGTCGCGATGAACGCGACGACCAAGACGCGGATCCCGGTCGACGCCTCGAGCACGGCCGCTGCCGTGCCGATGAGCATGACGAGGATGAGCATCCCGCCGGCGGCGGCCTGCATCCGGATGCGGTCGGCGTATCCGTCGTGCCGGCCGTAGAGCGAGGCGAACGCGCCGAAGCTCGCGTAGATGCTGAGGTCGAGGCGTCCGATCGCCCAGAGGACCAGCAGCGGCACGGCCAGCGAGATCGCAGCCCGCGCGGCGACGCGGTGGTCGCCGCGGTGCGGCGCCAGGGCGACGAACCCCGACCAGAACCCGCGCGCCGCACCCATCCCTCGATCGTAGGTGCGGCACCAGTGCCTCCCGGGCCGCGTGCGCCGCGGATCGGTGTCAGTGGACGTCGCCTCGGCCGCCGCGGCGCGGCGCGAAGTGACACCGATTCCCGCGCGTTCGACGCGGCGCGAATACGCGCTCGACGCGGCGAATACGCGCTCGAGGTCGCCACGAGGGGCAAGGGGTCGGGTGGGGTCGCCTCGATGCCTCCGAGGCGACCACAACCGACCCCAAAGCACCGAGCGTCAGCTGCTGCGGCGCATCGACCGGATGCCGACGGTCAGGCCGACGGCGGCGAGCGCGAGCGCCGCGACCCAGCCCCACAGCACGACGGGGCTGCCGATGTCACCGGCGAACAGGACGCGCTCGGCCTGCACGACCCAGTTGATCGGGTTGACGGTCGCGACCGCCCGCATCCACGCCGGACCGGCGTCGAGCGGCAGCAGCATCCCGGAGAGGATCAGCAGCGGGAAGATCAGCGTCTGCTGCACGCCCCAGAACAGCCACTCGCGGTCCTTCGTGGCCAGCGCGAGCGAGTACGAGAGCGAGCCGAGCCCGACGCCGAACACGGCGAGGAGCAGCAGGCCGATCACGAGGCCGCCGACCTGGATCGTGAAGCCGAACGGCCACGCGATGAGGACGATGATGAGGCCCTGCACCATGATCGGCGCGACCTCCTTGAGCGCCCGCCCGACCAGGAGCGACGAGCGTGCCAGCGGCGCGACGAGGGTCCGCTCGTGCGAGCCGGTCATCATCTCGTACTGCAGGTTGGACCCCACGGCTCCGGTGCCGAACAGCACGATCATGACGAGGACGCCGGGGACGAACCACTGCAGCGTCTCCCCCGCCGGCGCGCCGGACTGGCCGATGAGCAGGGGTGCGAAGAGCCCGAGGAAGACGAGGGGCTGGAGCAGGCTGAAGATCAGCGTGAAGGGGTCGCGCACGACGGCCTTGAGCTCGCGTGTCAGGACGTTCCACGTGTCGCGGGCGGCGTTCTCCCGCACCGGGGTCGAGGTTGTCGTGGTCATCGGATCGCTCCTGTCTGGTGTGCCGACGCGGCCGGCTCGTCGGATGCCGTGGATGCCGCGGCATCCGTCTCTTCCTCGCCCGGCGCCCCTTCGCCGGCCTCGCGCAGGGTGCGACCGGTGAGCGCGAGGAAGACATCGTCGAGGGTGGGCGGGACACCGGTGGCCCGCTCGACGCGGAGCCCCTCGGCATCCAGGGCCCGCACCGCGGCGGGCAGCAGCCGGTCGCCGTCGGGGGCGGTCAGCGTCACGGAGGCGCCCTCCCGTGCGACGTCCCGTTGGGCGAGGCGTCGCACGATGTCGACGGCCCGCTCGGCGTCACCGTCGGAGCCGAAGCCGAGGGTCACGACGTCGCCCGCGAGCTCCGCCTTCAACCGCGTCGCGGTGTCATCGGCGATGACGCGACCGCGGTCCATCACCATGACGCGCTCGGCGTACCGATCGGCTTCCTCGAGGTAGTGCGTCGTGAGGAACACCGTCGTGCCGTGCTCGGCGCGCAGGCGCAGGATGTGCTCCCACAGGTTCGCCCGGCTCTGCGGGTCGAGGCCCGTCGACGGTTCGTCGAGGAACAGCAGCGGGGGCGCGTGCATGAGCCCGAGGGCGATGTCGAGGCGTCGCTTCTGCCCGCCCGAGAGCTGCTGCACCGTGCGCGTCGCGAACGAGGCGAGGTCGAGCGATGCGATGAGCTCGTCCGCACGGGTGCGGGCGTCGGGGGCCGGCATCCCGTAGAACGCGCCCTGGCTGAGCAGCTCGTCGCGGACGCGCTGCGAGAAGCTGCCGCTCGTGAGCTGCCCGACGTACCCGATGCGCGCTCGCACGGCGGCGGGACTGCGGAGGATGTCGTGACCCACGACGCGCGCCGTGCCGGCCGTCGGCGGGAGGAGGGTCGTCAGCATCCGGAGGCTCGTCGACTTGCCGGCGCCGTTGGGCCCCAGGAAGGCGACGAGTTCACCGCGCGTGACGGTGAACGTCAGGTCGGTGACGGCCTCGACGGTCTTCTTCTTGACGGTGAAGCGCTTGGTGAGTCCCTGCGCCTCGATGATCGGTTGGTTCGTCATGCCGCGAGCGTAGGATCGGATGCGGACAGATCCTGTCCTGATCGCCGAGGAAGATAGTCCCATGTCCTACACCACGTCGCGTGCCCTCTCGCTGCTGAACCTCCTGCAGACGCACCGGCACTGGCCCGGTTCCGATCTCGCCGACCGGCTGGGTGTCACCGAGCGGACCGTACGACGCGACGTCGAGCGGCTGCGCGAGCTCGGGTATCGCATCGAATCCTCCCCCGGTGCCGCCGGTGGCTACCGGCTGGAGGCCGGCAGTGCGCTGCCGCCGCTGCTCCTCACCGACGACGAGGCCGTCGCGATGGCGATCGGGCTGCGGGTCGCGGCAGCCCAGCGACTGGTGTCGGGGCCGGAGACGACGCTCACCGCGCTCGCGAAGCTCGAGCAGGTCCTGCCCGCGCCGCTGCGCCGACGGGTGACCGCACTGGCCGAGGCCGTGCAACCGGCGGGCCTGAACGCCGGCGCGGCGGTCTCCGGCGAGGTGCTCGGCGAGCTGGCGCTGGCGTGCCGCGACCACGAGCGGGTGCGCTTCACCTACACGTCGACCGCCGGCGAGGTGACGCGCCGCCGCGTCGAGCCGCACGCCCTCGCTCCCGCCGATCGGCACTGGTACCTGCTGTGCTGGGATCTCGACAAGGCGGATTGGCGGACCTTCCGGGTGGACCGGCTAGCGGATGTCGAGCACACGCGGGTGCTGTTCGCACCGAAGCCGCTGACCGCCGAAGAGATCGAGGAGTTCGTGCTGGTCGCACGGAGCTGGGTGCGGCAGGCCGTCGAGGCGGATGCCGTGATGGAGCTGCCGATCGACGACATGCGCGCGTACTTCGGTCAATGGGGGCAGGGCGCCGAGCCGGAGGACGAGTCGCACACGCGCTGGCCGGTCGGCGGTGCGGACTTCCGCGAGACGATGTACGGCCTCACCTGGATTCCCGCGGGGGTCGAGTACACGCTCGACCTCGCGGAGCCGGCACGCGGCGAGTTGCGCGAGGCGATCGAGCGGATGCTGCGGGCGATCGACGCTCCTCCCCCGATGCCGCGCGAGCGGTGACGCGCCTACGCTGGATCCAGTATGCGAGGAGGAGCCATGGCGACGGTCGACGAGGTCCGGACGGAACTGGCGGCGCTGGAGGACCCGCGCATGCGCGAGGTGAACGAGCGGCACGGCGATGACCACGGCGTGAATCTCACGAAGCTCCGGGCGGTTGCGAAGAAGCTCGGCACCGATCCCGACTTCTCCCGCGAGCTGTGGGCGACCGGCGAGACGCCGCTGCGCCTCGTCGCGCTGCTGATCGCCAAGCCGCGTCACTTCACGGCCGACGAGCTGGATGCCATGCTGCGCGAGGCGCGCGTACCCAAGGTCGTGGACTGGCTCGTCAACTACACCGTCAAGCCCGGCCCGCATGCCGAGGAACTGCGGCGCCGGTGGATCGACGATGAGGATGCCACCGTGTCCGGCGCCGGCTGGGCGCTGACGGCGCACACGGTGACGAAGAAGCCCGAGCTGCTCGACCTGCCGGCGGTGCTCGACACCATCGAGGCGGAGATGAAGGACGCGCCCGACCGCCGGCAGTGGGAGATGAACACGACGCTCGCGATGATCGGCATCCATCACCCGGGCCTCCGGCCGCGCGCGCTCGATATCGGCGAGCGGCTCGAGGTGCTCAAGGACTACCCGACCCCGCCGAACTGCACGTCGCCGTTCGCGCCGGCGTGGATCGGCGAGATGGTCGGCCGGCAGGGGCGTTAGCGGGGTCGCGGACCTCCCCCGCCGGCTCGGGGCGGGTACGCCTGCGAAGCACACTGCAGGACCGGGCGTGACTGCTGGGGCAGGTGTGGCTCAGCGGGCCCACTGGTAACGGCCGATCCTGCGCATCGCGCCGCGCAGCCGGCGATGATGGGGCGTGAGCGGTGACGACGCGCCCGGTCACTCCTCCTGCGGGGAATCCTCCGCGTCGAGAACCGGCGGGGCGGCGGCGATGTGCGAGATCGAACGCCAGACCAGCACGAGCGTGATGGCCGATCCCGCGAACGCGAACCACCACGGCGCTGTGAGGCCCCACGCCTGCGCGATGAGCCCGCCGAGGAACTGCCCGATGACGAGGCCGCCGAACACCCCGACCATGTTGACGGAGGCGATGCGGCCCTGCAGCGGGAGGGGTACCAGGCGCTGTCGCACGGTGGTCGAGATCGTGCCCCACACGAACGCGTAGGCGCCGAAGCCGAACATGATGATGAACGCGACGACGCCGGAGGTCGTGAGTGCGAAGGAGAGGTGCATGAGCACCTCGAGCGAAAGGCAGACGCGCATGAGCGTCGCGAATGACACGTGCCGCTCGAGCCAGCCGAAGCATCCCGTGCCGATGAGCCCGCCCAGCGCCGACGCCGTCGTCAGCGCCCCGAACCCGACGGCGCCCATGCCCAGGTGCTCCGTCGCGTAGAGCACGAGGATGCCCCACGGGGCCGCCCACGTCACGTTGAACACGAGGATGATGACGACGAGCGTCCGAACGGGCGCGTTGCCGCGCAGCCAGCGCAGACCCTCCCGGATGCGGTGGCTCGTCCCCGCGGGAGTGGCGTCGGTATCGGCATCCGGATCGGGGATCTGCGTCCGTGCGATCCGGGAGATGAGGATGACGGCGAGGCTCACGCACAGGATCTGGACCAGGAACGGCCAGAACGACCCGAGCGCGAAGAGGAAGGCGCCGAGCGGCGGGCCGGCGAGCTGATTGCCGACGAGGAACCCGGCCTGCAGTCGCGCGTTGCCGATCCCGAGGTCGGCGGGGCGCACCATCATCGGCAGCAGCGTGCTTCCGGCGGTGTCGGCGAACACCTCGGCGGTGCCGTAGAGGAACGACGTGACGAGCACGATCCACACCGTGACCTGGCCCGTCGCGAGGAAGACGACGAGGCCGAGCACGATGACGGCCCGCGACGCGTTGGCCACCATGACGAGCCTGCGCCGGTCATGGTGATCGGCGATGGACCCGGCGAGCAGCCCGAACAGGAGCCACGGCAGGAACTGCATCATCGCGCCGGCCGCGACCAGCAGCGGCGACGAGGTGAGCGAGGCGATGAGCAGCGGAGCGGCGGAGAGGGCGATGCCGTCGCCGATGTTGCTGGTCCAGGAGGACGCGAGGAGCCAGCGGAAGTCGACGCCGAGCCGGCGGGGTGCTATCAGCTCGCCGAGCGAGCGCCGCGACATGCGCCTCTGTTCGCCGTCCTCGCCCTCCGCCGCCCCCGCTCCGCTACTCGGCATCGGCCGGCGTCGTGGCGAAGGCGGGGTGGGGCTCAAGACACATGGATTAGAGGGTACCCCGCGGCTCCGACGCGCCGCGGGCGCTGTCCGCGGACAGGCGTCGGAATGTCGCGGGTCTCACCGGGGCCGGATGAACTTCAGGCCGAGAAGCACCGCGATCACCTGCATGGTGAGGCGCGCGGCCGCTGAGGCAGGGGCCACGGGCCTGCGGTGCCGCTGATCAGGTCTTCTTGTTCGTGGCGTTTCGCCGGATGAGTCCGAAGAGGATGGTGCCGACGAACAGGACGATCCCGATGAGCCCGAGCCAGAACAGCCCCTCGAAGACGAAGCCGACGATCGACAGCACGACCCACACCACGAGCAGGATGATGAGAACTGTCCACATGTCGCTCACGGTACGCGCGATGTCGCGGACAGGATAGGGCTCCGCCGCGTCGCCGCCCGGACGGGCGTGCGCAGCGGGATGCGGATCAGAAGGGGGCGTCTTCCGCGCCCGGAGGGACGTGCTCGGCGAGCGAGAAGGCGACGGCCGGTGTCGGTGCGTCTTCGCGGTAGATCGTGCCGAGGGGTGACGTCCATTCGAGGACCCCACCCCCCAATTGTCGGACCCGCCAGGCGGTGAACTGCTTCATCGAGTGATGCCGCTGGCACAGGCACCCCAGATTCCGCGTCTCGGTCTTCCCGCCCTTCGCTGCGTCGTGCGTGTGGTCGATCTCGCAGCGGATGGCCGCCAGCCGGCATCCGGGGAAACGGCAATGCTGGTCACGCGCCTGCAGGTATCGCCTCATCGGCATCGGGACGCGGTAGCTGTCCACGGCGAGCACCGTTCCCCTCACGGGGTCGGTCACGAGCCGCTCCCAGGTGGGGGCGTCACCGGCGAGCCGCCGTGCGGTGCCCGCATCGATCGGGGACCGGCCGACGAGGTCGCACGGCTCATCCGCCCCGCCGATCGCGACCGCGGGGACCACGACCTGCACCCGAGCGCGGATCGCACCCAGCGGACCCGCGGTCGTGTCGTACGTGTCGTCGAGCGCCGGAGTCCCCGCGAGGAGCAGGTCGGCGAAGACGTCGGCGCGCACCTGGTCGGTGGTCCGTGCGTCGGTGCTGATGACCTCGCGTCGGTCGTCTGCCGACGGCACGGCATCCTGGCCATCGGCGGGCGCCTCCGCGCCGGCACGCTCGTCGCGCGTGTCGATGATCGCCCGCGCCTGCCGCGTGAGCCGGTCGTGGATGCCTTCGGCGATCACGGTGGGGAGGGTCGCGATCAGATCCGACATGCCGTTCTGACCGGGCATCAGCCGCACGCAGCGCTGGGCGGCAGCCGCTTCGTGCCGCTCGCTGAACGACCGCGGATGCATGCGCTGCGCGAGGATCTCCAGCTCCGCCCGCACGCGGTTCGGCGTGTCCTTCCGGCAGCGTTCGATCGCGACGGCTTCGAACGCCGGTCGCACCTCAGCGGGGAGGACCACCCCGGCATCCACGATGACCATCACATGTGCACGCGTGATCGCTCCCTGCTCCCACGCACCGAGCGCGGCCGGGTAGTCCTCGACGATCGTGCGCGCCTCATCGATCCGGCGCTGCACCGTGCGGTCGGTGACGCGCATCGCGCCGCCCAATTCCGCCGCGATGGAGCGGACCGCCATCTCATGCGCCTGCACCACGGCGGGCGCCCCGGCGGCCTGCTTCTCGGCCAGGCGACCGGCGCGGGCGAGCAGGCGCAGCTGCGCGATCTGGACCAGGGACAGCCGGCGCTCGACGCCTGCGACCTCGTAGACGAGGTCGGTGAGCGCAGCGAGATCTGCGTCCGATCCGAGGGCCTCCGCCGTGCTGGTCATGCCTCCATTGTGGCGAGGGCCTCCGACATTGCGGCTGCTCCGGCGCGACTCCCCACGGGCGCCGAGGAGCACCCGCATCCCCCATCGCTCAGCTCGGCGAGGCCACCTCGTCGGCGACCTCGATGAGGTCGCGCGCCCACTTCGCACCGAGCTCCCGCGTGTACCGGGCGATCGGGACGGCGATGCTGATCGCGGCGCGGTGCCCGCCGGGCCGACCCACCGAGATCGCCATGGCGGCGAGGCCCAGCTCGCTCTCCTCGAAGTTCCAGGCGATGCGACTCTCCCGCACGTCGGCGAGCTGGTCGAACAGCGAGTCGAGGTCGACGTCGAGGTGCTGCCCGCGCGGCCCCGCCATCGCGAGTGCGTACCGGGCCCGTACCTCCTCGTCGGTCAGGTCGGCCAGGAGGGCCTTTCCTCCCGACGTCATGTGCGCGGGCAGCCACACCCCGACCCGCAGGCCGAAACGGAGGAACTGCGAGGTCGCCTCGATCCCGTCCAGATGCTGGATGCGGGTGCCCACGAGCGTCGAGATGTGCACGGTCTCCCCCGTGCGCACGAACAGCGCACGCCGGACTCGCCGCCTTCATCGCGTCACGTGACTCGTCGTTCACCACGGGCTTCGTCTTCGACGCCTCCGGTGGACGCGCCGACTACTGAGCCCGAACCCGAGGAGCAACCCCATGGCCCAGATCATCCGCAGCGCCGTCGTCACGGGAGGTGCCGGCGGCATCGGCAGCGTCCTGTCCGACCGCCTGGCACGCGCCGGCTACCGCGTCGTCGTCGCCGGCGCCTCCGCCGAGGCCGCCGACCGCGTCGTCGCGGCGCTCCCCGGCGACGGCCATGTCGCCGTCGCCGGCGACCTCACC
>Ga0006562J51391_1046867_pt1 | contig 10812 bp, 7 predicted proteins | sample Ararhi6_input_d2_FD_51391 | JGI IMG/M metagenome (IMG submission 51391) | reverse complement strand
GTGACCTGGTGGGACGCGGTGGACGTCATCTCCTCGAGCGGCTACTACCCGGTCGACCAGTGGGAGCGGCAGCTCGACCGCATCGCGCCGGTCGTGCAGGCCGCGGGCAAGCCCTTCTTCTTCATGGAGGCCGGGTGCCCGTCGCGCGTCGGGTCGGCGATGCTCCCCAACGACTGGGCCCTTCCGGGCGCACCGTCGGGGTCCGAACAGCTCGCCTACTACCGCGTGATGTTCGACGCGTGTGCCGCCCGCGAGTGGGTGGGCGGCTTCATGCTGTGGGACTGGCCGGCCGAACTCTACGGTCTCGCCGATGCCGAGACGAACGACGACTACTGCCCGTACGGCAAGCCCGCCGGCGCGTGGCTGCGCGAGCGGTACGCCGCGATGACGGAGGGCGCGAAGTGAGCGCAGTGCTGGCTGTGGATGCCGGGCAGACCGCGATGAAGGTACGGGTCCGATCGGCGGACGGCGTGTTCGAGGAGCGGCTCCCCGGCATCCGCACCGACGAGCCGCTCCTGCCGCAGCTGGCCGACGTCGCCCGCACCGCCCTCGCCCTGTCGGGCGTCGCGGCCGATGTGCTCACGGCCGGCGTGTCGGGGCTGACGGCGAAGGATGCCGACGCCTCCGCCCTCGCCGCGTTGCTGGACGGCACACCGTTGCGGCGCGTCGTGCTCGCGCACGACTCCACGACCTCCTTCCTCGGAGCCCTCGGCACCGCCCGCGGAGTGGTGGTCGCGGCCGGCACCGGCGTGGTCACGCTCGGTGTCGGCCGGGAGCGGATCGCCCGTGTCGACGGCTGGGGCCACACGATGGGCGACGCGGGCAGCGGCTTCTGGATCGGGCGCGAGGCCCTGGCGGCAGTCATGCGCGCCCACGATGGTCGTGGTCCGCAGACGACCCTGACCGACGCGGTGCGCGCCGTATGGCCGTCTCTGCCCGACGCCTACATCGAACTGCAATCGGACCCGGACTGGGTGAGGCGCGTCGCGGCGTTCGCCGCCGCCGTCGCCGACCTCACGACGGCGGGCGATGCGGTCGCGGCCGGCATCACGGACCGGGCGGCGCACGAATTGGCACACAGCGCCATCACGGCACTCACCCGCGTCGACGAGTCCGATGATCCCGACGCGCGCGTCTGCATCGTCGGCGGGGTCTTCCGCTCCGAGTCGCTCCGCTCCGCCTTCACGGCGACACTTCGCGATGCGGGCGTCGCGGCGCGGCTCGAACCGTCCCACGGCGAGGGCATCGACGGCGCGATGGCACTGGCCACCCTCAGCGCCGACCACCCGTTCGCGACCCACACGTCCGTGTATGGCTGACGCCGGTCACGAGCTTCCCCCCGGAGACCCCGAACGCGCGCTGACGTCGAGCGTTCGGCGCGCCCAGCCGCTGCGATCGCTGTTCCGACTGCTCCGGCCGCATCGCGCGGGGATGATCACCGCCGTCTTCGCGTTCATCATCAAGGACAGCCCCGGCTGGGTCCTCCCCGCGGTGACCGCCGCCATCATCGACATCGTCGTGCTGGGCGGACCGGTCGAGCGCGTGTGGCTCTGGGGCGCGCTCGCCCTCGGGCTGATCGCGCTCAACTACCCGTTCCAGATGATCGTGGTGCGGCTCACCAGCACCGCCACCCGCACGGTGGCGTACACGGTGCGCACGGGTCTCGCGGCCCGGCTCCAGCGCCTGTCGCTCGGATTCCACAACCGACAGAGCGCCTCACTCGTGCAGACGAAGATCGTCCGTGACGTCGAGAACCTCGAACTCATGCTCGCGCAGCTGTTCCCGACGATCGTGTCGGCGACCGCGACACTCACCGGGGCACTGGTCGTGACGGCGTTCGTCGTGCCCGCGTTCGTGCCCGTCTACGTCGTGACGATCCCGATCGCGGCGGCGCTCATCGTCTACATCCGGAGGCGCGCGAGTTCCCGCAACGAGGAGTTCCGCCACGAGGTGGAGCGGCTGTCGGCGCAGGTGTCCGAGATGGCGGCGCTGCTGCCCATCACGCGCGGCCACGGGCTGGAGGACGTCGCGATCGCGCGGGTCGCGGAGCGTGCGGAGTCCGTGCGCCGGGCCGGGCGCGAGCTGGACATGCTCAACGGGCGATTCGGGGCGCTGTCATGGATCTCCTACCAGCTGCTCGGATTGCTGTGCCTGGTGGGTGCCGCGTCGGTCGCGATCGCCGGCATCCTGCCGATCACCCCGGGCGAGGTCGTCCTGCTCAGCACCTACTTCGGCATGCTCACCAATGCGATCGTGATGCTGATGAACGCCGCCCCGATCTTCACCCGGGGAATGGATGCCATGCGCTCCATCGCCGACGTCGCCGAGGAGCTCGACGTCGAGGACAACGCCGGCAAGCGCCCGGTCACCGCGGTGCGGGGCGACATCTCCCTGCACGCGCTCGAGGTGCGGTACGAGGACGGACCGCCCGCACTCGACGGCATCGACTTCGAGATCCGGGCGGGAGAGACGATCGCGTTCGTGGGGCCGTCGGGCTCAGGGAAATCGACGCTGCTCAACGCGATCTTGGGCTTCGTCCGCCCGACGGGCGGGCGGGTGCTGCTGGACGGTGTCGATGCCGCGACACTCGACCTCCGGTCACTCCGCCGCTTCGTGTCGATCGTGCCGCAGGAGACGGTGCTCCTGGCCGGAAGTGTGCGCGAGAACGTCGCCTACGGCGCGCCGGGGGTCACCGACGTGCAGGTGATCGCGGCGCTCAGCGAGGCGTTCGCGCTCGACATCATCCAGGGCGACGCGGGGCTGGACACCATCGTGGGTGAGCGCGGCACGAGCCTGTCGGGCGGGCAGCGGCAGCGGTTGGCGATCGCTCGGGCGCTGATCCGCGACCCGCGCATCCTGGTTCTCGACGAGGCCACGAGTGCCCTCGACTCCGAGTCCGAGGCGCGCGTGACCGAAGCGCTCGATCGCGCCCGTCGCGGGCGCACGACACTCGTCGTCGCGCACCGACTGTCGACGGTCCGCCGCGCGGACCGGATCGTGGTGATCCAGCGTGGGCGCATCATCGAGTCGGGGACGCACGACGAGTTGGTCGCCGCGGGCGGCGCCTACTCGCGTTTGGCCTTCGCGCACCCGTGACCTGGGCCCCGCGGCATCCCTCCCCCGCGACATCCCTCCCCCGCGGGTGGGCCGCCGGGCAAGCGGTCTCGCCGGCGGGCGGGCCGGCGGGTGCGGGTGTCAGGCCAGGGCGTCGATGACGGAGTTGAGCGTGGCCGAGGGGCGCATGACCGCCGCCACCTTCGCCGTGTCGGGGTGGTAGTAGCCGCCGATGTCGACCGACCGACCCTGCACGGCATTGAGCTCCGCCACGATCGCATCCTGCTGCGCGGTGAGCGCCTCGGTGACCGGGGCGAACGCCGCCGCAAGCGCCGGATCGGTCGTCTGCGCCGCAAGCTCCTGCGCCCAGTAGAGCGCCAGGAAGAAGTGGCTGCCGCGGTTGTCGATCGTCCCGATCGCGCGCCCCGGCGACTTGTCGTTCTCGAGGAACGTCCCCGTCGCGGCATCCAACGTGTCGGCGAGGACCTTCGCGCCGGCGTTGCCGGTGAACTCCGACAGGTGCTCGAGCGAGGCTGCGATCGCGAAGAACTCACCCAGCGAATCCCACCGCAGGTAGTCCTCCTCCACGAGCTGCTGCACGTGCTTGGGGGCAGAGCCGCCGGCTCCGGTCTCGAACAGGCCGCCGCCCGCGAGGAGCGGGACGATCGAGAGCATCTTCGCCGATGTGCCGACCTCGAGGATCGGGAACAGGTCGGTCAGGTAGTCGCGCAGCACGTTGCCGGTGACCGAGATCGTGTCCAGGCCCTGACGCAGGCGCGCCAGGGTGTAGCGGGTCGCCTCTGCCGGGGGCAGGATCGTGATCTGGATGCCGGCGGTGTCGAGGGTCGCGAGACCCTGGTGCACCTTGGCGATCAGCTGCGCGTCGTGCGCGCGGTTGACGTCCAACCAGAAGACGGCGGGCGCACCGGTGGCACGGGCACGGGTGACGGCGAGCTTCACCCAGTCCATGACGGCGATGTGCTTCGTCTGCGTGGCACGCCAGATGTCGCCGGCGCCGACCTCGTGCTCGATGAGCACGGTGCCCTCGCCGTCGAGCACCTGCACGACGCCCGCGGACGGGATCTCGAAGGTCTTGTCGTGGCTGCCGTACTCCTCGGCCGCCTGCGCCATCAGACCGACGTTCGGCACGGTGCCGATCGTGGTGGGGTCGAGCGGACCGTTCGCGATGACGTCGTCGATGACCGCCTGGTACACGCCGGCGTACGACGAGTCGGGGATGACCGCGATCGTGTCGTCTTCGCCGCCGTCGGCGCCCCAGAGCTTGCCGCCGTTGCGGACGAGCGCGGGCATCGAGGCATCTACGATGACGTCGCTGGGCACGTGCAGGTTCGTGATGCCCTTGTCGCTGTTGGTGTACGACAGGCGGGGGCCGTTCTGCAGCGCGGCGGTGAACGCCGCGGCGATCTCCTCGCCCTCGGCGACCTCGGAGAGCCCGGAGAGGATCGCGCCGAGGCCGTCGTTGGCGGTGAGTCCTGCCGCGGCGAGCGCGTCGCCGTAGCGGGCGAAGACGTCGGCGAAGAACGTGCGCACGACATGACCGAAGATGATGGGGTCGCTGACCTTCATCATCGTGGCCTTCAGGTGCACCGAGTACAGGACGTCGTCGGCCTTCGCCTGCGCGATGGTCTCGGCCAGGAACGCATCCAGCGCCGCGGCGGAGAGGAACGTCGCGTCGATGACCTCGCGCGGCAGCACCTTCAGGTTCTCCTTCAGCACCGTGACGGTGCCGTCGGCCGCCGTGTGCCGGATGCTGAGCAGGTCGTCGTGGGCGGCGACCCAGGACTTCTCGTTGGCCTTGAAGTCGTCGTGCCCCATGGTGGCGACGCGGGTCTTCGAACCGGCCGGGAACGGCTTGTTCAGGTGCGGGTGCTTGCGGGCGTAGTTCTTCACCGACAGCGGCGCGCGGCGGTCGCTGTTGCCCTCACGGAGCACGGGGTTCACCGCCGACCCCTTGATGCGGTCGTAGCGGGCGCGGACGTCCTTCTCCTCGACCGTCGTGGGGTCATCCGGGTAGTCCGGGATGTCATAGCCCTGGGCCTGCAGCTCGGCGACGGCCGCCTTCAGCTGCGGGATGGAGGCGGAGATGTTCGGGAGCTTGATGATGTTCGCCTCGGGGAGCGTGGCGAGGCCGCCGAGCTCGGCGAGCGCGTCGCCGACCTGCTGCTCGGGGGTGAGTCGCTGCGGGAAGGCCGCGAGGATGCGACCGGCCAGCGAGATGTCCCGCGTCTGCACGGACACCCCTGCCTGTCCGGTGTAGGCCTGCACGATCGGCAGGAACGACGCGGTCGCCAGTGCCGGTGCTTCGTCGGTGTACGTGTAGATGATGGTGGGCTCGGGCACGTGTCGTCTCTTTCGTTCGCGAGCGGAGTTGTCTCGATATCAAGATACCGGAGGCCTCAGGTGAACGACGCGGAAACAGATGTGCCGGGGTTGCGTCGGCCCGATAGCCTGGAGGACATGTCTGAGCTGCGAGTAGTGGAGCTGTCCGCATCGACCATCGTCGCGGTGAACAACATGTCCCTCAAACCCGGTCAGGAGCAGTACCTCGCGCCGACGAGCTACGCGGTCGCCGGCGCCGTCGTGAACCCCGCCACGGCGTGGCAGCGCGTCGTGATGGACGGCGACGAGGTCGTCGGGTTCGTGAGCGCGAACTTCGACCAGGAGGCCCCGCAGGAGCACTTCCGCTCCGTGCTGTGGCGCATCAACGTCGACGCCGACGACCAGGGCCGCGGCGTCGGGCGCTTCGCGGTGAAGCAGCTGCTCGAAGAGGCCCGCGCCCGCGGCATGGACCACGTCAACGTCATCTACGAGGCCGGTGACGGCGGCCCGGAGGCCTTCTTCCGCCGCGTGGGCTTCACCCCGGTCGATGAGACCGAGTTCGGCGAGGTCGTCGCCGAGATCCGCCTGTAGCCCCGGTTCGCACCCGCGCCGGCCGCCGCCTCGGGAGGAGATGACGCCTCGGGAGGACGGCATCCCGGCATCCATCCTCCCCGGCTGCCATGTCCTCCCGAAGCGTCACGTCGACGCGGATGCCGAGGCGTCAGACGAGCGATTCCCGCCAGGCCGCATGCAGCTGTGCGAACTTGCCGGTGCCCGCGATGAGGGCATCCGGGGCGTCGTCCTCGATGATGCGGCCGTGCTCCATCACCAGCACCCGATCGGCGATCGCGACCGTCGACAGGCGGTGCGCGATGATGATCGCCGTCCGGTCGGCGAGCAGCGTCTGCAGGGCATCCTGGATCTGCCGCTCACTGGGCATGTCGAGGGATGCCGTCGCCTCGTCGAGGATCAGCACCGCGGGGTCGGCGAGGAACGCGCGCGCGAACGAGATCAGCTGACGCTGCCCCGCGGAGACCCGCCCGCCGCGCTTGTTGACGTCGGTCGCGTACCCGTCCGGCAGCTTCGAGATGAACTCGTCCGCGCCGACGGCGCGTGCGGCCGCCTTGATCTCGTCGAGCGTCGCCTCGGGCTTGCCGAGCGCGATGTTGTCGGCGACGGTGCCGCTGAAGAGATACGCCTCCTGCGTCACCATGACGATCGCGCGGCGCAGGTCCTTCGGATGCATTGACCGCAGGTCGACGCCGTCGAGGGTCACCGCCCCACGCGACGGGTCGTAGAACCGCGACACGAGCTTGGCGAGGGTCGACTTGCCGGCACCGGTCGTGCCGACGAGCGCGACCGTCTCCCCCGCCGGGATGTCGAGGGAGAAGTCCGGCAGGATGACGCGGTCGTTCGCGTAGCCGAACTGCACGCCCCGGAACTCGATGTGCCCCTTCGCCGCCCACAGGTCCACCGGCTTCGCGGGGTCGGGGACGGTCGGGGCCTCCTCCAGGACGCCGGACACCTTCTCCAGGGCGGCCGTGGCCGACTGGTAGGAGTTCAGGAACATCGCCACCTCTTCGAGCGGGCTGAAGAAGTTGCGGACGTACATGACCGCCGCCAGCAGCGCGCCGAGCGCGAGGGCGCCGTCGACGACGCGGAACGCGCCCCAGAGCAGGACGATCGCCATCGTCACGTTCGCGAGCAGGATGAGGCCCGGGTCGAGCACGCCGTACAGCTTCACGAGCTTGAGGTTCACACGGCGGTACTCCGCGGAGATCTCGCCGAACTCCTCGTCGTTGCGCTTCTCCTTGCGGAACGCCTTGACCGCCCGGATGCCGGTCATCGTCTCCACGAACTGCACGATGAGCTTCGCGCTCACGACCCGCGAGACGCGGAAGCCCTTCTGCGACTCGATGTAGAACCAGCGCATGAGCAGCCCGAGCGGGACGCCCATGACGAGGAGGACCACGCCGCTCTGCCAGTCGAGCAGGAACAGCGCCACGAGCGTGAAGACGCCGTAGAGCGCGCCCTGCACGAGCTGGTTCAGCCCGCCGTCGAGGAGCTCCCGGATGGATTCCAGGTCGCTCGTCTGGCGGGAGATGATGCGCCCCGACGTGTAGGTCTCGTGGAACTCCAGGCTGAGCCGCTGCGTGTGCCGGAAGATGCGGGTGCGCAGGTCCATGAGGATCGCCTGCGTCAGTCGTGCGGAGAGCACGACGTACCAGCCGATGAGCCCGGCGCCGGCGATGCCGGTGACGAGGTAGATGACCGTGACGCCGACGGCCGGCAGCCAGTCCATCTGCTCGACGGCGCGCGGCAGCGCCGTGTCGATGCCGTACGCGATGAGCGCGGGGCCGAGGACGCGGAACGCCGTGGAGACGACGATCACCGAGGCGGTGAGCGCCAGGAGGCCGCGCATGTTGGAGACGAGGGAGCCCAGCAGGCGGAGCGACCGGCGGCGGATCGCGCGGCTCTCGTTCTTCGTGTAATCGCTGCGGTCTTCGCCGCGGGTCCCCTGGACGGATTCCTCGCTCACAGGTTCACCTCCATCTCTCGGTGACGGTTATCCTCTGCCTCGAGGCTCGAGATGACGTGCCGGTAGTGCTCGCTCGTGCGCAGCAGGTCGACGTGCGTGCCGACGGCGGTGATGCGGCCGGCTTCGAGCACGGCGACCCGGTCGGCAAGGGCGACGGTGGAGGGCCGGTGCGCGACGATGAGCGCCGTCGTGGTGGCGAGGACCCGTCGCAGGGCCGCCTCCACGAGCGCCTCGGTGTCGACGTCGAGCGCCGACAGCGGGTCGTCGAGGACCAGCACGGTCGGCCGCGCAGCGACGGCGCGCGCGAGCGCGAGCCGCTGGCGCTGGCCGCCGGAGAGGCTCAGCCCCTCCTCCCCGACCGTCGTGTCGACGCCGTTCGGCAGGTCGTGGACGAACTGGGCCTGCGCGATCTGCAGCGCCTCGGCCAGCACGGCGTCGGCTTCGGGGCTGTCCAGCGCGAGGTCGTCGCGGCCGAGCAGCACGTTCTCCCGCACGGTCGCGGAGAAGAGCGTCGCATCCTCGAACGCCATCGCGATGTGCCGACGGAGGTCGTCGAGGGTGAGGTCCCGCACGTCGACGCCGTCGAGTTCGACGGCGCCCTCCGTCACGTCGTACAACCGGGTCGGCAGCGTCGTCAGGGTCGTCTTGCCGGAACCGGTCAAGCCGACGAGGGCCATGGTCTCGCCGGGCTCGAGCACGAGGTCGATGCCGTCGAGCAGGTCGCGCTCGGTGGCCGCGGCATCCTGGTACCGGAAGTGGACGCCGCGGAACGCGAGCTCACCGCGCGGCTCGGCGATGGTCTTCGGCTCCGCCGCGTCGACGATCGCGTTCTCCTCGTCCAGCACCTCGTAGATGCGGTCGATGGCCGTGCGGGTGTCGACGAGGAAGGAGAAGAGGAAGCCGAGCGACTCCAACGGCCACCGCAGCGCCGTCGCCATCGCGAAGAAGCCGAGCATCTCACCGACGGTGAGCTCGCCCTGCGTCGCCAGCCAGATGCCGATGAGCAGGCACAGCGCGAACGCGACCATCGGGACGACCTCGAGCCAGAACCACAGCAGGCCGACCTCGCGGGCCTTGCCGAGCTCGGTCTGGCGGAGGCTCTCCACCTGGCGCGTGAACTTCTGCAGCGCGTGCTTGCCGCGGCCGAATGCCTTGAGCACCCGGATGCCGTGCACGCTCTCCTCGACGGAGGTCGCGAGGTCACCGGCCTGGTCCTGGCTCTGCCGGGCCAGGACGTTGTAGTGGCGTTCGAAGCGGTAGCCGAAGAACCACAGCGGGATCGACACGATGAGGAACGTCGTGCCGAGCGCCCAGTGCCAGCGGAACAGCAGCACGGCGCCCATGACGACCGTCAGCATGTTGACGATCAGCAGGATCGAGCCGAACGCGAGCCAGCGCCGGATGAGGTTGATGTCCTGCATCATGCGGCTCAGCAGCTGACCCGACTGCCAGCGGTCGTGGAAGGCGACGGGCAGGCGCTGCAGCCGGCGGTAGAAGTGCTGGCGGATCTCGTACTCGACGCCGGTCGCGGGCGTCAGCACGAACGCGCGCCGGAGGTAGACGAACAGCGCCTCGAGCGAGCCGAGGACGAGCACGCCGATCGAGGCCCAGACGATGATCGCGAGGTCGCCGGAGGCGATCGGCCCGTCCACCGTCGCTTGCAGGACGAGCGGGATCATGAGCGAGACGACGGCGGCGCCGAGCGCGCTCAGCGCGCCGGCGAACAGTCGCGGCATGACGGGCTTGGCGAACGGGAGGATGCGGGCGAGAGCCCGGAGGGTGGAGAGACGTTCCGGAGGGGTCATGGTCCTTGGAGGGTGGTGGCGGATCGCGAGGCGACAGGTCGTGGGAGGGCGCGGCGGCGCGGCAGGTGCGATGCCCTGACGGAGTGAACGCGGGGTGCGGCGGGTCTATGCCGCCGAGGAGGTGCGGATCGCCGCGTTAACCCTCGAAGGTCCCGAACCCACCGACGGCGAGGAGCACGGGCTTCGTGGTGACGATGGCCTGATACATGGCGTCCTCCTGGTCCGGTGAGTGGGGCTGTCGCGCGCCGAGGCGACGCGACAGCCCTCCAGACTATGTCTGGGAGTTCGCTGAGCGCAACCTCCGATGTGCTCAGGCCTCGCGGGCGAGGAGCGCGCGCTTGACGTCGGTCCCCCACGCGAAGCCGCCGAGGGACCCGTCGGAGCGGAGGACGCGGTGGCACGGGACGAAGAGGGCGGGGGCGTTGCGCGCACAGATCGAGGCGGCCGCGCGCACCGCGCGGGGCTGCCCGATCACGGCGGCCAGCTCGGTGTAGGTGAGCGGCCGCCCGGGAGCGATACGGCGGAGGGCGGCCCAGCCGGCGGTCTGCAGCGGCGTCCCGCTCTGGACGACCTCGACGGCGTCGATCGCCGCGAGGTCGCCGTCGTAGTAGCGGCGGACGGCGTCGGCGGCCGCAGTCTCCCCCGCCTGCACGCCGTCGGGCAGCACGCGCAGTCGCCCGAGGATCGCCTCGGCGTCCGCGGTCCACCCGGAGGCGAGGACGCGTCCCGCCTCGTCGGCGAGCAGGGTGAAGGGGCCGTCCGGAGTGTCGAGGGTCTGGATCACGGCGGTCATGTCTGCTCCTGGCTGATGTCGGTGCGCGTCGGCGGGGTCGGTCGTGTCGTCCGGCGCGGGCGTGGTGCGGTGGATGCGGCGCGCCAGAGGTGGGCCGTGAGGTAGCTGCGCCACGGGGCGACACCCGCGGACCACTCCTCGAGCCCGCGGGGGTCCGCCGGGATGCCGGCCGCCGCGGCGCCGGTGCGGACGGCGACGTCGCCGGGCAGCGAGACGTCGGGATCGCCGAGCACGCGCATCCGGACGTAGTCCGCCGTCCACGGGCCGATCCCGGGCATCGC
>Ga0006562J51391_1057291_pt1 | contig 10818 bp, 9 predicted proteins | sample Ararhi6_input_d2_FD_51391 | JGI IMG/M metagenome (IMG submission 51391) | reverse complement strand
CGTAAGGTCGTGTAGGTTGCCACAGAGACGGTAAACGCGGCAGATCACGTTTTCTTGCGACGGCCGACCGCGGATGGCCATGAATCGGATAGCCGACCAAAGCTTCGGCTAAGGATGAGGAAAGGGAGTCGTAAGCCCCTGCGCCTACCCTGCCCGGAAACTGGTCCCGTTGGGCCGTCACGATCCGAGAAGCAGCATGCGCGCGCCCCCGACCTCCGTTCAGACCCTGCGCCAGAGGTTCCGGCCGCTCGTGTGGTTCGGCGTCCTGTTCCTTGCCGTCGCCTTTCTCGTCCGCCTCGTTCTTACACTGCGATCCCGCCACGAGCTCCCGGGCGCGCCGCTCGAGTGGCTGTACGCGTTCGTCGCCGGCTTCGGCTACGACCTGGTGACGTTCGTCTACGTCGCCTGGCCCCTCCTCCTGGTGACGTGGCTCGTGCCGCGCCGGGCGTGGTCCTCGCGCTGGGGCCGCCGGGCGGTCGTCGGGCTGTGCGCCGTGCTCGCTTTCGCCACCCTCTACCTGGGCGCGGCCGAGCTGGTGTTCTGGAACGAGTTCAGCGCGCGCTTCAACTTCATCGCCGTGGACTATCTCGTCTACACGCACGAGGTCATCGGCAACATTCGCGAGTCGTACCCGATCGGCACCTGGTCGGCGCTGCTGCTGCTGGCGACCGTCGCCGTCATGGTCGGCAGCCGTCGCGTGCTCGTGGTGCGCGACGAAGGGTCCCGGTTCCTCCAGCGCGGCGCCGTGGTCGGCGTGTGGTTGCTGCTGACCGTCGCGGTGAGCTTCGCGGTCGACGGGCAGATGAAGGATCGCTCGTCGAACCAGTACGTGAACGAGCTCGCCGGCAACGGCATCTACGAGTTCTTCGCGGCCTTCCGCGAAAACGAGCTCGACTACGCCAAGTACTATCCGACGCTACCGGACAAGGACGCGTTCGCGAACCTTCGCCGCCTGCTGAAGACGCCGGACGCGACGTTCACCACCGACGATCCGCAGGACATCACGCGAACCATCGTGGCGAATCGTCCGGAGAAGAAGCTCAACGTCGTCCTCATCAGCGTGGAAAGCCTGTCGGGCGACTACGTGGAAGGTCTCGATGTCAGCAAGCACAAGCACCTGATGCCGAATCTCGACGCGCTCGCGTCGAAGAGCCTGTTCTTCAGCCAGCTCTACGCCAACGGCACGCGCACCGTGCGCGGCCTCGAGGCGCTGGCGCTGTCCGTGCCGCCGACGCCGGGCGAGTCGATCGTGAAGCGGCCGAACAACGAGAACCTCTGGTCGCTCGCGGACGTCTTCAACGAGAAGGGCTACACGTCCGAGTTCCTGTACGGTGGCTACGGTTACTTCGACAACATGAACCACTTCTTCGCGAGCAACGGCTATAACGCCGTGGATCGCGACGCCATCGCCGACAAGGACATCCACGCCGAGAACGTCTGGGGCGTGGCGGACGAGGACCTGTTCACGCTGGTCATGAAGCGCATGGACGACGCGTACGCGGCCGGCAAGCCGTATTTCGGACACGTCATGACGACGTCGAACCACCGCCCGTTCACGTTCCCGCAGGGACGCGTCGACCTGCCGCAGGGCTCGCGTCGCGCGGCGGTCAAGTACACCGACTGGGCGCTCGGCGATTTCCTCCGCCGCGCGGCGACGAAGCCGTGGTTCGACGACACCATCTTCGTCATCACGGCGGACCATTGCGCGACGAGCGCGGGCAAGACCAGCCTGCCCGTCGACCGATATCACATCCCGCTGTACATCTACTCGCCGAAGCACGTCGCCCCGGGACGTGTCGATCGCCTGATGAGCCAGATCGACATTCCGCCGACGCTGCTGGGCATGCTCGGCTTCAGCTATACGTCGCGGTTCTATGGCTACGACCTCTTTCGGCTCGAGCCCGGCCGCGAGCGCGCGTTCCTGAGCACCTACCAGGAGCTCGGTTACCTGCACGGCGACCGGCTGACGTCGCTGATTCCGCGCCAGCCCGTGAAGCAGATGGTGCCGACGCTGCAGTCGGGCGACGCGGTGCCGGTCGAGCACAAGGATCAGCAGGACGCGGACGACGCCGTGACGTACTACCAGACGGCGGCATACCTGTTCACGCACGGACTGATGAAGCGCAACGCCCAGGCGCGCTAGCGAAAACCGGCCGCCTCGCCGTGGACCCCGGCGTGCGCCGGGGTGACGCTGGTCTCCGTCATAACGGCGCACGCCGGCCCCGGTCCACGAGGTCCGACCGCCCCGCCCTTTGTCGGCGCCCCGCGCCCGCTCCGACGTGTCGCAGGTCCCGTCATACCGGCGTACGCCGGTATCCACGTCCCCGGTCGACGAGGTCCGACGGCGCCGCCGGTGTCAGCGCCCCGCGGCGGCCCTCTCGCGTACCTCGGCGAACGACCAATCGCGCAGCAGTTCGCCGTTCTCCCACACCGTCTGCATGACCTCCTCCCAGCCGTGCTCGAGCGCATCGGGCGGAAGCGAGACGGCGTCGCCGGGTAACGCGGCGGTGCGGTACGTGCCGTATTCGCGGTGGCGCAGCAGAGTCATCCGGCCGCGCTTGGACATCTTCCCCTGGTCCGTGACGGGATCCTTCCACACGTCGCGCCATGCGCCGTCCACGCGCGCCGCCGAACACTTCAGTGCGAACTTCTGCGTGTCGCGCGTCAGCTTCTGCAGCAGCGCGCCGCCCATGCCGAACGCGAGGTTGTCGGCCGAATAGCCCGCGCCAACGATGCGCTCGAGGATCGCGCGGATGCTCTCGGGATTCACGCCGTCGCCCTGGATGACGCGGACGTGGTTGAGGACGCGGAAGCCCCTGCCGTTCACCGTGCTGCCGAAGGCCTCGTCGAGCAGGCTCACGCAGCGGTGCACCACCTCGACCGGGTCGCCCGAATCCGGACGCACGACGACCGTCGCACCGGAGGCGATCACCTCGTCGCGCAACGCCTTGCCCCAGAGCTCGCGAATCGCGTGGTAGATGTCGTAGCTGTCCGACACCACGGCGACGAGCGAACCCGGCTTCGCGAAACGCCGCAGCATGTTCCTGTACGCGTCGACCTCGTGGTCGCGTCCCCAGCTGGTGATCGTGCTGTGCTCGGCGGCGGGAATGGAGAAGCCCGCCATCGGCTCGCCGTAGTAGGCGCGGGCGGCCAGCACGCCCGACACGGTATCGGTGCCGAGGAAGTTGACCAGGTGCGCCATGCCGCCGAGCCCGGCGGATTCCGCGCTCGACACGCCGCGCGCGCCGAAGTCGTGCAGTTTGAAAGGAATCTGCGCTGCGGCGTCGTCGGACGTCCGTTCGAGGTAGTGCAGGATCGTCCGCCGCGCCTGCCAGCTGGTCGTCGTTACCGTGACGGGATACCACAGACGTAGCAGCAGCGTTTCCAGGTAGGACGGCAGCCAGTACGCCGCCGGATCGGTGGATTCGACGGTCACCAGCGCCTGGTGCGTCGGCACGACGCTGCCTTCCGGTACCGCGCGCACTCGCACGGGAAGGCGGCCGCCGTGCGTGTCGACGATGTGGCGCCAGCCGTCTTCGTTGAAGGGTTCGCCGTGGGCGGCGAAGAAGTCGCGCGCTTCGTCGACGTCCGCGTGCGTGACGCGGCGGCCGAGGCGGGACTTCAGGATGGCCTGGAGGCCGAAGAACACCGTGCTTTCGTACGTGCCGCCACGCGATTCCACGTAGAAGAAAGTGGCGTCGGTTCCGGGCGGATACTGCAGCCAGTGGCTGGCCTTGTAGCTATCGGTGTCGAGGATCGGGTTGTCGAGATGAAGCATGCCGTGGGTCGTCATGACCCACAGCATACCCTTCGGTCGGCTTACGCGGCGGCGTCGACGAGCACCAGTTCCGCGTCGTTCGACGCGGTGATGCGCAGCACGTCCTCGTCGCGGATCGCCGCGCCGTCACGTGCGTTCAGCTGCACGCCGTTGACCTCGACCGTGCCCGTGGCCGGCACCATGTAGACGTGGCGGCCCTTGCCGACGGTGTACTCGACCGTCTCGCCGGCCTTCACCGTGGCGCCGAGCACGCGCGCATCGGTGCGGATCGGCAGGGCGTCGGTGTCGGCTTCGCTACCGCTGGCCAGGGTGACGAACTGGCCCGAGCGCTCGCCCTTCGGGAAGGGGCGGGTGCCCCACGACGGCGCCTTGCGCTCGCGGTCGGGGATGATCCAGATCTGGAAGATCCGGGTCGTCTCCGGCTCGGCGTTGTACTCGGCATGGCGGATGCCGGTGCCGGCGCTCATCACCTGCACGTCGCCCGCTTCGGTGCGCCCCTTGTTGCCGAGGCTGTCCTCGTGGGTGATCGCGCCTTCGCGAACGTACGTGATGATCTCCATGTCCGAATGCGGGTGCGGAGGAAAGCCGGTGCCCGGGGCGATGGTGTCATCGTTCCAGACGCGGAGCGCGCCCCAGCCCATGCGCTTCGGGTCGTGGTACGAGGCGAAGGAGAAGTGATGCTTGGCGTCGAGCCAACCGTGGTTGGCGCCACCGAGGCTGTCGAAACGACGGACGTCGATCATGTCGTGCTCCCCCGGGATTACCGGACTGGATGAGTGGATGGGTGTATTTTCCTCTTCCGTCCCCCGCCGTGGCGCATCGCTTCCGGGAACGGATTGTTTCCCGGAGCCGACTTTATGGGTTGCAAAGCCATCCCCCGCGCCCATGTGGGAGGGATTGGCGGACCGTCCGCCGCCCCCTTTCTCGAGGTGCCTTCCGGATGATCCCCTTCTCCGTGCTCGACCTGTCCCCCGTGATCCGCGGCGCCACGCCCGGCGACGCCCTGCGCAATTCGCGCGATCTCGCCATCCACGCCGAGGGGCTGGGCTTCCATCGTTACTGGCTGGCCGAACACCACAACATGACCGGCATCGCCAGCGCCGCGACGTCGATCGTGATCGGCTACGTGGCCGAGGCGACGAAGACGATCCGCGTCGGCTCCGGCGGCATCATGCTGCCCAACCACGCGCCGCTGGTGATCGCGGAGCAGTTCGGCACGCTCGCCTCGCTCTACCCGGGCCGCATCGACCTCGGCCTCGGGCGCGCGCCCGGTACCGACCAGGGCACCGCACGTGCGCTGCGCCGTGCGCTCGGCCCCAGCGACGACCGTTTCCCGGAGGACGTGCAGGAGCTGCAGTTCTTCCTCGGCCCGCAGCAGCCCGGCCAGACCGTGCGGGCCGTGCCGGGCATGGGTACGAACGTGCCGATCTGGTTGCTCGGCTCGAGCCTTTTCAGCGCGCGCCTCGCGGCGGAGCTGGGCCTGCCGTTCGCCTTCGCGTCGCACTTCGCGCCTGACCTGATGATGAAGGCCCTCGAGGTCTATCGCACGATGTTCCGTCCGTCGGAAACGCTGGACAAGCCGTACGCCATGCTCGGCATCAACGTGGTCGCGGCGGATACGGACGAGGAAGCGCGCCGCCTGTTCACCTCGCAACAGCAGGCGTTCTGGAACCTGCGTCGCGGTGCGCCGGGCCAGCTCCCGCCGCCGGTCAACACGATGGACGGTGTGTGGACCCCGATGGAGAAGGCGCAGGTCGACCATGCGCTCTCCTGCGCCGTCGTGGGTTCGCCGGACACCGTGCGCGAAGGCCTCGCCGCGTTCATCCAGCGCACCGGCGCCGACGAGCTGATCATCACGGCGCAGATCTACGACCACGAGGCGCGCAAGCGCTCGTACACGATCGTGGCGGAGCAGCACGCGCAGCTGGCCGCGCGCGCGGCGGCCTGATCCCGAGTGCGGGTCGTCCTCGACACGAACGTCTGCCTCGACGCGTTCGTCTTCGACGACCCGCGCGTGGCGCGATTGGTCGCCGCGCTGTCCTCGGGTGAACTGGAAGCCGTCACGCGCGACGATTGCCGCGCGGAATGGCTGGCCGTGCTGCGTTACCCGGCGCTGAAGCTCGACGACGCGCGGATCGCTTCGTCGATAGCGCGTTTCGATGCGCTGGTGACGGCGTTGCCAGCCGGCGCCACGCGCACGTCGCTACCGCGTTGCCGCGATCCGGACGACCAGAAGTTCCTCGAACTCGCGGCCGACGCGGGCGCCGCGCTGTTGTTCTCGCGCGACGCCGAGGTGCTGCGCCTTGGCCGGCGCACACGACGCGAGGGCCTCTTCGCGATCCTCAAGCCCGAAGACTGGCCGCCGCCGTAGGAGCGCGCCCTGCGCGCGACATCTTTTCGCCGCGATGGGAGGGCTCGCGCGCCAGCTCCAGGTCACGGCCTCAAAACATGTCGCGCCCAGGTGCGCTCCCACAACTGTCTCGAAGCTGGTCCCGGAGGGCCGCGGCAGCGTTTCGCCCCGGTCCCCAGAAGCTCCCGGTCACGGCCTCAAAGCTGGTCCCGCAGGCCGTTGTGGGAGCGGACCCGGCCGCGACAGCGTTTCGCCCCGGTCCCCAGAAGCTCCCGGTCACGGCCTCAAAGTTGGTCCCGCAGGCCGTTGTGGGAGCGGACCCGGCCGCGACAGCTTTTCGCCCCGGTCCCCAAAAGCTCCAGGTCACGGCCTCGAACGATGTCGCGCCCAGGTGCGCTCCCGCATCGGATCAGTCCGCCGGCACCAGCGCGATGAAGTTGCGCAGGCTGTAGTAGCGCTCGTGCTGTGGCCAGTCGACCGATGCGATGGCCTTGTGGCCGGCGGCCCAGGGTTCGTTGTCGAGGAGCACTTCGATCTGCGTCTTGCCGTTGCCCACGTTGCCGTAGAACACCCGGATCCAGTGCACGTCGAGCGTGAGCGGTGCCGTGGCGATCGCGGCTTCGAGGGCCGAGAGTCCGTCTTCGGGAATCTCCATGGGTGCATCCTTCTCGCCGCGCAGCGTGAAGTCGCCGACGAACACCGTGAAGCGCTGCGTGCCGGCGCTCAGCTCGCGCACGGCGAGCTTCTTGCCGTTCACCACGTTCCAGCAGGCGGCGAGCACGACGTGGAAATCGTTGCGCGCGAAGCTTTCCAGCGCGTCGCGGCAGCCCGCCTTGCCCTGGCCGATGCCGCCGAAGCTTTCCTCGATGGTGCGCTCCTCGTCCAGCACGATGTCGATGTCGAGGCGGCCCATGCCGCCGTCCTTGCCTTCGTGCCAGATGCCGCGCACGGCGGGATAGTCCTCGCCTTCCGTAAGCAGCCAGTCCTCGTCGGGCTCGAGGGCGACGCCATGCTCGGCGAAAAGATCGATCAGGGTGTTCTGGATGAGACGGTCCATGGGGCATCCGTGGAAGGAAAGGCTGCGATTATGCGCCGTCGGTAAGTCTACGCAGTGCGACCGCGGCCGAGGGATTGCGGACCTTCGCCGCGGCGATGAAGAACACGAAGACGTCGCGCGGTGCCGACGGAGCCTCGATGGCGGCCACGTGCGGCAGCGCCTCCGGATCGCCGCCCGCCGCCCATGTCGCGGCATGATCCGCCCACGTGCGTAGCGCCTTCGGTGTGTAACCGGTCGCCCGGTCGGCGACGCTCCGCATGAGGCGGGCGTAGATGAAGGGGCCCGTGATGTCCGCCATCGACGGGTAGTCCTCCGAGTCGGTAAAGACGGTGGCGACGCCGCGCTCGCGCGCGAGCGCCACCCAGCGTGGATCGAGGAAACTCTCGTGCCGCACCTCCACCGCATGGCGCAGGCGCAGGCCGCCGTGCTTCTCCGGCAGCAGATCGAGGAAGGCGGCGACGTCGTCCGGATCGAAGCGCCGCGTCGGCAGGAACTGCCAGAGCAACGGGCCCAGCCGGTCGCCGAGGGCGACGGCGCCGTCGAGGAAGGCCGCGATGCGCGTGCCGGTGGCGGCGAGCGATTTCGTCTGCACGATGTGCCGCGGCGCCTTCACCGAGAAGACGAACCCCTCCGGCGTCTGAGCGGCCCATCGGGCGTACGTGGCGGCGTCGGGCGCGCGGTAATAGGTGCCGTTGATCTCGATGGCACGTACATGCGTGCTCGCGTATTCGAGCTCCCGCTTCTGCACCAGGCCCTCGGGATAGAACGGGCCGCGCCAGGCGGGAAATACCCATCCGCCCATGCCGGTGCGGATGCGTCCCGACGCTGGAGCGCCGGCCTTGCTGCGTTTCGTCGCCATGATCACGATGCTCGCAACGGTTGGAGGGTACGTCCTTACACGCTTGTCGCCGAAAGATTGCGCGATACTCGTCCCTTTCGAGTTTCCCGACTGTGAACCATGGCGCCCATACGAATCCTGACCGTCGATGACCATCCCCTCCTCCGCGAGGGCATCGCGGCGGTACTCGAGGGCCATGACGGGCTGGAGCTCGTCGCCGAGGCCAGCACGGGCGAGGAAGCCATCGAACGCTACCGCGAGCATCTCCCCGACCTGACCCTGATGGACCTGCAGATGCCCGGCATGGGTGGCATCGCGGCCATCGAAGCGATCCGCTCGGAGTTTCCGGAGGCGCGGATCCTGGTGCTGACCACTTACCGTGGCGACGTGCAGGCCCTGCGCGCGTTCCGCGCGGGCGCGCAGGGTTACCTGCTCAAGAGCGAGCTGCGCAAGGACATGCTGGCGACCATCCACCAGATGATGGAAGGCAAGCGCCGCATTCCGGAGGAAATCGCGCAGGAGATGGCGGGCCACGCCGAGGACGACGAGCTGACCCCGCGCGAGACCCAGGTGCTCACCCACGTGGCCCGCGGCGAGGCCAACCGGGATGTCGCCGGGGCCCTCGGCATCGCCGAGGAGACCGTCAAGGCGCACATGAAGAGCATCCTGGCCAAGCTCCAGGCCAACGACCGGACGCACGCGGTGGCGATCGCGCTCCGGCGGGGGATCATCGAGCTCTGAGGCGCTAGCCGATACCTTTGCCGCCGCCCCTACCGAAGGGTGGGAGCCGATCGCATCGGCGATCCCGCGGCAGCGGGCCCGTTCTCGACGGGACTCAGGAAAGCGCCGTCGGCTGCTCGAACGGCATCGGCACGGCGCCGGTCGCGACGACCGCCCTGTCGGCCCGATCTTCCGCCTCGCCGTCGGCATCGACCACCAGCAGGATGCGGCCCGACTCGATCGTTTCCTCGAACTTCTGCCGCACGGGATCGGGCGACGAGGCGCCCATCAGCGCGGCCGTCCATCCGCCCACCAGCGCACCAGCGGCGCCCACCGCGAACGCGCCCGCGATCGTCACGCCCAGCGGCGGGATCGCCATGGCCACCAGTCCGGCCAGCAGACCCGTGACGCCGCCCTCGGCCAGCCCGCGCACGGCGGCCGGCTTGAAGTCCGTATGTTCGTCCTTGTCCTTCTCCGGGATGCGGTCGAGTTCGATGTCCGACCGGGCGATGAGCGACAGGTCCTCGTCGGGAACGCCGGCCTGCCGCGCGGCGGCCATGGCCGCACGGGCGCTGGCGAGGTCGGGCGTGCTGTAGACACGTCGGGTTTTCATCGCGGCTCCTGAGGATGAGGTCGCTCCGATGGTTCCGCCGCGTGGGTCGAACCGGTGTGACGGGACGATCAAGCGTGTCGCTCCCGACGATTACGAATGAAACCGCTCATGTAATTGCTCTGAGAATCATTCGCACTTACGATGGCCGTTTTTCGCCCGAGCAAAGGCCGCGTTCATGCCGTTCCGCCCCACCGCCCTCGCCTTCGCGCTGGCCGGCGTCCTCGCCGCCGCCCACGCACGGGCCCAGGACGCCGCCCCGCCGCCCGCCACCGAGCTGGAGGGCATGAAGGTCGTCGGCGACTGGCTGGGCGAGGCCTCGCGGAACGTCGTCGAAAACCATCCCGGCGCGCGCACCGTGGTCCGTCGCGAGCAACTGCGCGAGGCCGGGGCGATCAACCTCCGCGACGCGCTGCGCCGGATTCCGGGCGTGCAGGTGCAGGAGAGCAATGGCACGGGCGGCAGCGACGTCTCGCTGAACGTCGGCGTGCGCGGCCTGACCGCGCGACTCTCCCCTCGCTCGACGATCCTGCTGGACGGCGTTCCGCTCGCCGTCGCACCGTACGGCCAGCCGCAGGTCTCGATGGCGCCGGTGGGCCTGGGCAACCTGCAGGCGGTGGACGTCGTGCGTGGCGGCGGTTCCGTGCGCTACGGGCCGCAGAACGTCGGCGGCATCATCAACTTCGTCACGCGCGACATCCCGCGGGACTTCGGCGGCAGCGCGGGCGTGCAGTTCCAGGGCGGCGAGCACGGCGGCATCCGGACGAATTCGAACGTCCTCGTCGGCGGCACCACGGCGAACGGTCTCGGCGTGGCGCTGCTGTACAACGGCCTGCACGGCCCCGGCTTCCGCGAGCGCGAAGACAACGAGAGCATCGACGACCTCATGCTCAAGGCGAAGTACGCGATCACGAACGACGACACACTCACCGGCAGCATCCACCACTACGACGGCCAGGCGGGGATGCCGGGCGGCCTGAACCAGGCGGATTACGACGCCGACCCGTTCCAGTCGCGCCGCCCGTTCGACGATTTCCACGGTCGTCGCACCGACTACGTGCTGAAGTACAGCCACGTCGACGATCGCCGCAGCTTCGAGGTGCAGACGTACTATTCCGACAGCTTCCGCGGCAGCCACATCGAGACGATCACGGCGAACGCCAACGGTACGTATGCCCACCAGCTGATCGCCTATCCGCGCAACTACCACGTGTTCGCGATCGAGCCGCGCTATTCGCAGCTGTTCGACTGGGGCCAGGTCACGCACGAGATCGGCGTCGGCTACCGGTACACGAGCGAGGCGATGCACGAGCGCACGCTGCGCAACAACCGCTACGTCTCGAACCTGCCGTACACGCCCTACGACAGCTTCCCCTACGGCGGCTCATACGTGCTCTCCGGAGATAACACCGGTAGCAACGAGGCGCACGCGTTCTATCTCGACGACACGATCAACGCCGGCAAC
>Ga0006562J51391_1096029_pt1 | contig 10820 bp, 11 predicted proteins | sample Ararhi6_input_d2_FD_51391 | JGI IMG/M metagenome (IMG submission 51391) | reverse complement strand
GCGCCGTGCGCGCCGACGTGCTCCGGCGCGCGGGAGCCTACGCGCTCCTCATGCCACCGGCGGCGTTCTTCGTCGGCGCGACGGCAGGTGTCATCCTCGGCCTCGGCGTGCCGCATGGGTTTGAGCTCTGCGTCGGGGTGCCGCCTCCCCACCGCGCGCCCCGGCGCACCGGCATCCACGGCGTGAAGCTCGCTCCGAGCCAGGCGAGGATCATCGAGCGACGGCCTGCGCCTCACCGACTCCGCGTCGACCTGGGCGACGCTCGCGGGCCGGTTGGGCGAGCGCGACCTCGTGCGGGTCGGCGATGCGGCCGTGCGCGTGCCGCGCGACGACCGGGGGCGGCACCGTACGGAGGCCGACCTCGCGACGATCGACGACCTCCGCGCCGCCGCGCTCGTCCCCGGGCGTCGGCACCGCGCCGCACTGCTGCGGGCGCTGGACCGCGTGCGCGTCGGCAGCATGTCGCCCCTCGAGACGGACTTCCGCCTGGATGCCGAGGACGCCGGGCTGCCCGAACCCGAACTGGACGTCGAGATCCGCACGGAGAGCGGCCGGCTGCTCGGGATCAGCGACCTCGTCTACCCCGGGTACCGGACCGTCGTCGAGGTCGAGGGCGACCACCACCGCACGACGCGGCAGCAGTGGAACCGCGACATCGAGAAGTACGCCGCCTACGCGGCCCAGGGCTGGGAAGTCGTCAGGCTGACCTCGACGCACATCCGCGGGTGGCAGCCGCAGGCCGTCGCACTCGTGTGCGGGGCGCTGCTGCGGCGCGGATGGCGGCCGCCCGCGCAGGCGACGCCAGATAGGGGTCGGTCTGCGCCGCATCCCGGCGCCGGAGGCGGCACGAACTGACACCAAACCCCGGGCACGAGCCCCGCGTCACCAGAAAAGGGTCAGTCCGTGCCGCACGAGCCCGCCCAAGGCGGCTCGAACTGACACCAAACCCCGGGCACGAGCCCCGCGTCACCAGAAGAGGGTCCAAACCCCGCGCACGAGCCCCGCGTCGCCAGAAAGGGGTCAGCCCACGCCGCATCCCGGCGCCGGAGGCGGCACCAGCTGACACCAAACCCCGCGCACGAGCCGCTCGTCACCACAAGAGGGTCAGTCCGTGCCGCATCGGCCCGCCCGAGGCGGCACGAACTGACACCGAACCCCGCGAGGGCGCCGAATCAGCACTCGATGACGTTGACGGCGAGGCCGCCCTCGCTCGTCTCCTTGTACTTCGTGGACATGTCGATCCCGGTCTGGCGCATCGTCTCGACGACGGCATCCAGCGAGACGTAGTGGCTGCCGTCGCCGCGGAGCGCGAGGCGCGCGGCGGTCACAGCCGTCGACGCCGCGATCGCGTTGCGCTCGATGCACGGGATCTGCACGAGGCCGCCGACCGGGTCGCACGTGAGCCCGAGGTGGTGCTCCATCGCGATCTCCGCGGCGTTCTCGATCTGCCGGTTCGTGCCGCCCATGACGGCGGTCAGACCGCCCGCGGCCATCGCGCACGCCGAGCCGACCTCGGCCTGGCATCCCCCCTCGGCGCCGGAGATCGACGCGTTCGCCTTGAAGAGCGACCCCAGCGCCGTCGCCGTCAGCAGGAAGCGCCGGATGCCGCGGCGGCGGTTCGCGTCCGCGACGGCCTTCGCGTCATCCGTGCCGGGCACGGGCGCATCCTCCGGCGCGTGGAAGCCCAACAGCGCCGACCCGACCAGCTCGCCGTAGGGCGTCACGGCGTTCCCCGACCCGAGCCCGGAGTCGGCGAGGAACCGCCACCAGTACATCGCGACGGCCGGGACGATCCCGGCGGCGCCGTTCGTCGGCGCCGTCACGACGCGTCCGCCCGAGGCGTTCTCCTCGTTGACCGCGAGCGCGAACGCCCCCAGCCACTCCCCCGGCAGCTCGCGGCGGCCATCGGCCTCCGCCTCCTCGAGCTGTGCCCGGATCGCGCCGGCCCGGCGCTTCACCCGCAGCATCCCGGGCAGCTGACCCTCGGCGGCGAGACCCGCGTCGACGCACGCCGCCATGGCGTCCCAGATGCGATCCAGCCCCGCCGCGACCTCTTCCTCGGGGCGCAGCGCCTCCTCGTTCCGGCGCGCCGCTTCGGCGATCGTGATCCCGCGCTCGTCGCAGAGCGCGATGAGCTCCTCGGCGGTGTCGAACGGCAGTGGGAACTCGCGCGATGCGACACGCGGCGGCTCGCCCTCGCGGCGGATGAACCCGCCGCCGACGGAGTAGTAGGTGTCTTCGGCCACGTCCGCGCCGTCCGCGGCGAGCGCCGTGAGCGTCATGGCGTTGGGATGCCCGGGAAGCCGCGTCCGCGGCGCGAACTCCACGTCGGACTTCGCGAACGCGATCTCGTGCGTGCCGTCCAGGCGCAGCGTCTGGCCCTCCGGCCAGTCCGTCCACGCCGCACGCACGGCGGCCGGGTCAACCGTCTCCGGCTCGAGCCCCGCGAGCCCGGCGACGACGGCATCCGGTGTGCCGTGACCGATGCCGGTGGCTCCGAGCGATCCGTACAGCACACAGCGCACCCGCGCCGCGGCGGGAAGGAGACCCTCCGCGCGGAGGCGCGCGGCGAAGTCGCGGCCCGCCCGCATGGGACCGACCGTGTGGGAGCTCGAGGGTCCTACACCGATGGAGAACAGCTCGAACGCCGAGACGTAGGCGCTCATGCTCCCAGGCTACGCGCGGATGCCCCGGTCGTCTCCGATCGGGGCATCCGGTGCGTCGTCAGCCTTCGCGGGCAGCCAGCTCGCTCGCCGCGCCGTACAGCTCCTCCAGGAATCCCCCGCCGGGCAGCTGCTGCCAGACGTCCGCCGTCGCCTCCAGCACCGCGCCGAGGCCCAGCGCGTAGCCGTGGTCGAACTCGGGGTCGATCTCGGTCACCCGCCACGGGTACGGACGCGGCGGCCACGGGAACGGCCACGGCCACGGCGGGCGGGGCCGGGGCGGTGGGCAGATGTCCACGATGTCGAAGGCGAACTCGAGCCCGAACGCCTTCGCCATACCGGCCGCCCGGACCAGCTCGTGCCCCACGAGCGCGCCCGTCTCGATGCCCGCGAAGATCTGCCGCGGCGGCAACGGCTGCGGGTTCAGCTCGGCGAGCCGGTGCGCGTACTTCGCCGAGTGCGCGACGTCGACGATCGGCCCATGCGGGAACACGACGTCGTAGATGGCCGGATGGATCCGACCGATGATGGCGATGAGATTGCCCTTGAGCGCCATGGCGCCTCCCCCTGTTCGATCCGCGATGCGGATGCTGCGACCCGTCCCCCACGGGTCACACAGAAGGAGCGGCCGGCCCCGCGCCTGATACCGGTCAGGGACGCTGGAAGGCGATGAGCCCGACCGTGTTGCCCTCGGTGTCGCGGATGAACGCCTGCCATTCCTCGTGACCCTCGGGCCCCAGCAGATCGGAGTCGTGGGTGAAGATCACGTGCGGCTGCGTGACGACGTCGGCGACGCCGGCGAGACGCTCGATGGTCTCGTGCACGTTGTCGACGCGCAGGTAGTGCAGGGCGGTCGGCGCGTTCCGATCGAGCAGGAGGCGCGTGCCGCCGAGGTCGAAGAACAGCAGACCCGGCGGGTCGAAACGGGCGACCGGCGGCTCCCCGAGCAGCACCGTGTAGAAATCGGCGGCGCGGTCGAGATCATCGGCGTGCTGCGCGACCTGGACGAGGTGCATCGGCGGTCCTTCCTCCCCGCGGAGTCCGTCGCCCGTGCGACGGCCTCCCTCTAGTGTGGATGCCAGGAGGAGCACACGCCAATGACTACGCTCACCACGGTCGATGCGGACCGCGCCGCCGCCCTGTCCGCCGCCGATGCGTCCGGGCGCGTCGACGAGGCGTTCCTGGGGCGGTTCGACGAGCAGTTCCCCCGCCTCCACGACCTGTTCACCCGCCTCTACGGCGAGCGCGCCGACGGGCAGGAGCAGCTCGCGCAGGTCGTGACGTTGGCATCCGCGTCGTGGAACGCCCGCCCGCTCGATCTGCGGGTGCGCGGGAGCCGGCACGCCGAGGATCCGGACTGGTTCCAGTCCGAGCGGATGCTGGGCGGCGTCTGCTACGTCGACCGGTACGCCGGGAATCTCGCCGGCATCCGCGAGCAGATCCCCTACTTCCGCGAGCTCGGACTGACCTACCTGCACCTCATGCCGCTGTTCGACGCTCCGGACGGCCCGAACGACGGCGGCTACGCGGTGTCCAGCTACCGCCGGGTGAACCCGAGCCTGGGCTCGATGGCGCAGCTCGCCGACCTCGCGGCGGAGCTGCGCCTAGCCGGGATCTCGCTCGTGCTCGACTTCATCTTCAACCACACGAGCGACGAGCACGAGTGGGCACGGAAGGCGTACGCGGGCGACCCCGAGTTCGAGGACTTCTACCTGATCTTCCCCGACCGGACCATGCCGGACGCGTACGAGGAGACGACCCGCGAGATCTTTCCGGAGGATCACCCCGGGTCGTTCGTGCAGCTCGAGGACGGCCGGTGGGTGTGGGCGACATTCCACTCGTACCAGTGGGACCTCAACTACGCGAACCCCGCCGTGTTCCGCGCGATGGCCGGCGAGATGCTCTTCCTCGCGAACCAGGGCGTCGAGGTGCTGCGGATGGACGCCGTCGCCTTCATCTGGAAGCGCCTCGGCACCCCGTGCGAGTCGCTCCCCGAGGCGCACCTGCTGCTGCAGGCGTTCAACGCGCTGCTCGCGATGGCGGCGCCGGGCACGCTCTTCAAATCGGAGGCCATCGTGCACCCCGACGAGGTGCTGACCTACGTCTCCCCAGAGGAGTGCCAGCTCTCGTACAACCCGCTGCAGATGGCGCTGACATGGGAGGCGCTCGCGACCCGCGACGCGCGCCTCCTCCAGCAGGCATTGGAACGACGGCACGACCTGCCGCCGCACACCGCGTGGGTCAACTACGTGCGCAGTCACGACGACATCGGATGGACATTCGCCGATGAGGATGCCGCCGAGCTCGGCATCGACGGATACGCGCACCGCAGATTCCTCAACGACTTCTACGTCGGCCGGCACGAGGGCACTTTCGCGCGGGGCGTCCCGTTCCAGGAGAACCCGCGCACCGGCGATGCGCGGGTCGCCGGGACCACGGCATCCCTCGCCGGTGTCGAAGCCGGCGACCCGGGCGGCGAGGATCGGGTCGTCCTCGCGCACGCGATCGCGCTGTCCACCGGCGGCATCCCGCTGCTGTACCTCGGCGACGAGGTCGCGCAGCTCAACGACTACACCTACACGGACGATCCCGACCGGCGGAGCGATTCCCGCTGGGTGCACCGTGGCAACCGGCCGCGGGACCGGTACGCCGAGCGACTGACCGCCGACACCGCCGCGGGACGGGTGCACCGCCGGCTCACGAAGCTCATCTCCGCACGCGCCGGCGCCGCGGAGTTCGCGGGCAACGCGCTCGTCGGCTTCCGTACGCCCGACCCCGCCGTGCTCGGCTATCAGCGACCGGGCGAGGGAACCGTCGTGCTCGTGCTCGCGAACGTCGGCGATGAGCAGAGCCTCATCGATCCGCTGACGCTGTCGGGGTTCGAGCGGATGGCACACGATCTCGTGCTCGGCGTGGACGTCGACCTCGATGAGGGCCTCGCCCTTCCGCCGCACGGTTTCGTGTGGCTGCGCGTGCGACCGCTGTAACCTGACTGTTCCGCCCACCCTGGAGATCCCCGCATGCGTCCGTCCGCCCTCGCCGCCGCCCTCGCACTCGGTCTCGGACTCCTCGGCATGACGGGCTGCTCCGCCGTCGATGGGAGCCAGAGCGTCGAGGAGGCCTGCCTCGTCCTCTCCGATGGGATGGCCGACATCCAGGGCGGTCTCGCGGAGGCGCAGGACAGCCTGTCCGAGGACGGTGACCTGACCGGCGCCGCCGAGGTGATGTCCAGGATGGAGGGAGAGCTCGACGAGCTGGCTCCCGAGATCACGAACGCGGAGGTGACGGCAGCCCTGTCCGACTTCCGGGCAGGCGTCCGCGCCTTCGCCACGGCTCTCGGGGCCACCGACGATGTCGAGGACCTCGTCGCGAACGACGAGTTCGCCCAGGTCGCCGAGTCGATCCAGTCCGCGACCACGCAGTTCGCGGAACTCTGCAGCTGAGCTCGACGTCGCTTCCGTTCCGGTAGTCAGTATTGCCAACTACCGGTAGTCAGTGTTACCGTCTACCGGTAGTCAGCAGGACTGAGTAGACGGGAGCCGCTCGTGGCGAGCCAGATGACGGAGATGCTCAAGGGCACCCTCGAGGGGGTGGTTCTCGCCATCCTCTCCACGCAGCCCGCATACGGCTACGAGATCACGGCGCGACTCCGCGAGCAGGGCTTCACCGACCTCGTCGAGGGGACGGTCTACGCCCTCCTCATCCGCATCGAGCAGCGGGGCTTCGTCGACGTCGAGAAGGTGCCCTCGGAGAAGGGCCCGCCGCGCAAGGTGTACTCCCTCAACGCCCGGGGAGAAGACCAGCTTGCAGAGTTCTGGAGGACATGGGGCTTCCTCTCGGACCGCATCGAACACCTCCGCCCCACCCACCCTGAAGAGGAGAACTGACGTGGCCGCCAAATGGATCGAGGCCCTCACCGGGTCGCTGGAGCAGAAGAAGCAGTACAAGCAGGACAAGGCCCGCATCGACGCGCTGCCGGGCCCCTACGCCACGGCAGCCAAGGCGCTGCACCGATACTTCATGTACTACGGCGGCGTCACCGACGGCGACACCCTCATCACGATGCTGGGCGACCTCGCCGACCTGTGGGAGCGCGCCGCCGCCGACGGCACACCCGTCCGCGACATCGTCGGGCCGGACCCCGTCGAATTCGCCGAGACGTTCGCGCAGGCCTACACCGGCACGCAGTGGATCGACAAGGAGCGCGCTCGCCTCACGAAGGCGATCGAGGATGCCGAAGACGAGGAACGACCGTGACCGCCGCAGCCATCGACGTCGCGGGACTGGAGAAGTCCTTCGGCGACGTGAAGGTGCTGCGGGGAATCGACGTCGCGGTCGCGCGCGGAACCGTCTTCGCTCTCCTGGGCGCCAACGGCGCGGGCAAGACGACTCTCGTGCGCATCCTCTCGACCCTGCTCGCGCCGGATGCCGGGACGGCCAGCATCCACGGTTTCGACGTCGTGCGCGAGGCCGGCGACGTCCGGGAGTCCATCAGCCTCACCGGACAGTTCGCCGCCGTCGACGACGTGCTCACCGGCCGGGAGAACCTCGTGCTCGTCGCGCGCCTGCGTCACCTGAAGCACCCCGGTGCCATCGCCGCCGAGCTGCTCGCGCACTTCGCCCTCACCGAGGCCGCGGACCGGAAGGCCGCGACCTACTCGGGCGGTATGCGCCGGCGCCTCGACATCGCGATGAGCCTCATCGGCGACCCGCCGATCATCTTCCTCGACGAGCCCACCACCGGGCTCGACCCGCAGGCGCGGCTCGACGTGTGGCAGACCGTGAAGGACCTCGCGGGGGCCGGCACCACGGTCCTCCTGACCACGCAGTATCTCGATGAGGCCGAGCATCTCGCCGACCGCATCGCGATCCTGCACGACGGGCGGATCACCCAGGACGGCACCCTCGAGGAGCTGCGACGCCTCCTGCCGCCCGCGGAGGTCGAGTACGTCCAGAAGCAGCCGTCACTCGAGGACGTCTTCCTCGCGCTCACCGGAAAGGCAGACCGATGACCACACACGTCCTCGGCGACACCGCCATCCTCACCGGCCGGTCGCTGCGGCACATCCTGCGCAGCCCCGACACGATCATCACGACCGCCGTCACCCCGATCGCGCTCATGCTGCTGTTCACGTTCGTGTTCGGTGGCGCGATCGAGACCGGCTCGGCCGACGCGTACGTCGACTACCTGCTGCCCGGCATCCTGCTCATCACGATCGCCTCCGGCGTCGCCTACACCGCGTACCGGCTGTTCCTCGACATGCAGGGCGGCATCTTCGAGCGGTTCCAATCCATGCCCATCGCGCGATCCAGCGTGCTCTGGGCGCATGTCGTGACCTCGCTCGCGGCGAACCTCGTCTCGATCGCCGTCGTCGTCGGCGTGGCGCTGCTCGTCGGGTTCCGCACCGGCGCGTCCGTGCTGGCATGGCTGGCCGTCACCGGCATCCTGATCCTCTTCACCCTCGCCCTCACCTGGATCGCGGTCATCGCCGGCCTGTCGGCCAAGACGGTCGACGGGGCGAGCGCCTTCAGCTACCCGCTGATCTTCCTGCCGTTCATCAGCTCGGCCTTCGTGCCCACCGAATCGATGCCCGGTCCGGTGGCCTGGTTCGCGGAGAACCAGCCCGTGACATCCATCGTCGACACCCTGCGGGCGCTGTTCGCGCAGGAGCCCGTGGGCGGCGACATCTGGATCGCCCTCGCCTGGCTCGTGGGGATCCTCGTCATCGGCTACGCCGGCGCGATCGCGGTGTACCGCCGGAAGATCCGCTAGGGTCTCGGCGTCGGACTCGGCCTGCGGGCCGAGCCCGCGGCTATGGCAGGAGGCGGTCAGTCCCAGTCGAGGTAGTCCTCGATCACGGCCGCCGTGTGCCCGGCGTGGGTGGAGACGAAGAGGTGGCCGCCGCCGTCGATGTCCACGAGGGTGGCGCGGTCGGCGGCACTGGCCTGCAGGCGCCGGCCACCGGCCGCCGGGGTGATGCGGTCGTCGGTCCCCTGGATGATGAGGGCCGGGAGTCCCGGCGCGATGGCGGCCCACTCCGGCTCGGGTGTGGCGGCGAGCGCGGCGGCCTGCACCGCGTCGATCGCGGTGTCGCGGGCGCGGGCGAGGAACTCGTGGTCGGGGGCGGAGCCGGACAACGACTCCGTCTCGCCGGCGTCGACGCCCAGCAGCAGCACGCCGTTCGCGCGGTCGTGGTGATCGAGCGCGACGGTGCGCGCGACGGCGCCGCCGAACGCGTGCCCCCCGATCCAGGCGTGTTCGACGCCGAGATGGTCCATGACGTCGACGACATCCTGTGCGAGGTCGTGCATCGTGAGCGCGTCGGCGCCAGGTCGGCGCGCACCGACCTGCACGACCCGGAAGTCCTCCTCGACGAGCACGCTCGCGAGCGTCCCCAGGTAGGTGATGTCGAGGCCGCGCGCGGGCAGCAGCAGGAGCGCCGGACCGGTTCCTTCGTCGACGTACGGGATGGCGCGGCCATCGGGTTCGAAGATCTGGCGCTCGGTGATCGACATGGTTCCCTTTCGCTGTGGGGTCGCCGTCCGGTCTGCGGACCCCGCCCCTTCCATTGTGCCCGGTGCCGGAGAGCCGCCCGGCGCGAGGGGGGCGTATCGCCTCCCAGCGTCCCCGTCAAGCCCCCGGGCTGGATCGGCGATCACGGCTAGATTGGTCATGCCCTCGGCGGAGATGTTCGGGTCATCGAGCTGTGGGACGGCGGCCCAGGTCGGACGAGGCTTCGGGTGCCCCTGATTCTGGGCCGCCTTTCCTCTCCGTCGGTTCAGCCGGCTCAGAGACCGTCGGCGACGGCCGCGGCGGCCCGCATCCACGCGTCGCGCGTCTTCGGCTGCAGGCTGCCGTAGCGGATGCGGCCGGCCTTCAGCGCGTCGTCGAACGGGATGACCTCGACGGCGCGCACGTGACCGACGAACCCCTCGGCGATCTCCTGCACGGCGGCGGCGTTCGAACGCTCCGACTGGCTGACGATGACGACGGCGTTCTCGGCCAGCCGGCGGGAGTGCTCATCGCGGCGACGCAGCGCGTCCAGGAGAAGCGCTGCGGACTCCGCGGACTCGGGTGCGGCCAGCGTCGGCACCACGAGCTGGTGCGCGGAGTCGATCATCCGCAGCCAGCGGTCGGCGGACTCGTCGTTGCCGGAGTCGAAGATCACCATGCGGTAGTACCGTGCGGCGACCTGCATGAGCAGGTCGAAGTCGGCCGTCGTGATCCGCTGATCCGCAGCGAGGAGCTCAGGGTTGGAGCGGAGCACGTCGTAGCGGTCGACGCTCTGGTGGTGGACGTACCGGGCGATGTCGGAGACCGACGCCGTGGTCTCCAGCAGCTTCGCGGCCTGCGGCAGCAGGTCGCGGATGGTCGTGTCGTAGTCGCCCTGCTCGGTGCGCCAGCCCAGTGTGCCGCGCGTGTCGTTGTTGTCCCACGCCAGCACCGTGCCACCGCCGTGGCGCGCGTAGACGGCGGCGAGGACCGCCGTGGTCATCGTCTTGCCGACGCCGCCCTTGCCGTTGGCGACGGCGATCGTCCGGCAGCCGGCCCAGTGCCGCGAGACGGCCATCTCCCGCGCGGCGCGCTCGATCGCGGCCCGTGACGGGCGCATCGGAAGACCGAGCTGCGCGAGGAACGCACGCCAGCCGTCGAGCTTCGCGGGGTGCTCCCCGGCGGGCTCGATGAAGGAGGGGCGGGCGCTCTCGCCGAACGTCGCGAGCGGACCGGACAGGACGGGGACCGGCGGGATGTCGGTGAGCCCGGTGGGCATGGCGGGCGGGATCACGAGGGGCTCGGAGGGCTCGGCAGGCTCATCCGCGCGGCCGGACGGCGCGCCCGCAGGCTCGTCGGACTCGATCATGGGGTCCGCAGGCTCGGCCGGCGCGTCCGCGGGCTCGGAGGGCGCGTCCAGCGCGGCTGGCGCGTCGGCGGAGACCGGCGCCCACGGCGACGGCGCATCCTCGACGTCGTCGATGTCCTCGTCGTCCTCATCGGCATCCGGTTCGCCCAGGGATGTGGACGGCTCGTACGGGCCGATGTCGTCCGGGAGCGCGAACGCGAACTGCGGCGTCCCGAGATCGAACGCGACCGGCGCGGGGTCCGCCTCCCCCGTCGCATCGAGGTCGTCGTCATCCCCGGCGTCGAGCGCCGCGGTC
>Ga0006562J51391_1024725_pt1 | contig 10836 bp, 11 predicted proteins | sample Ararhi6_input_d2_FD_51391 | JGI IMG/M metagenome (IMG submission 51391) | reverse complement strand
GCCAAGCTGGATGTGTCGGCGGCCACCGCACGCCGCGACCTCGACGCCCTGGCGTCGCAGCAGCTGCTCACCCGCACCCGCGGCGGAGCGATCGGCCAGTCGGTCGCCTACGACCTGCCCATCCGGTACAAGCGCGAGCAGCACGCGCCTGAGAAGCTGCGGATCGCGCAGGCGGCGAGCGCCCTCGTGCCTCGCGGCGCCGTGGTCGGCCTGTGCGGCGGAACGACCAGCACCGCCGTCGCGACCGTGCTCGGGTCGCGCCCGGACCTCATGGAACCCTCGCCGCATCCCAGCCTCACCGTTGTGACCAACGCCATCAACATCGCCGCACAGCTGGTGATGCGACCCCAGATCAAGACCGTGATGACCGGCGGCGTCGTGCACGCGCGCTCGTACGAGCTCGTCGGGCCGTACAGCGACGTCGTGCTGGAGAAGATCACGATGGACATCGCGTTCATCGGCGTCAACGGCATCGACCCGGTGGTCGGCGCCACCGTGCACGACGAAGGCGAGGCGAGCGTCAACTCACTGATGGCGCGCCGGGCGACCCGCGCCGTCGTGGTGGCCGACTCGTCCAAGATCGGCCGCAAGGCGTTCGCGACCCTCGGCGGTCCGAAGGTGTTGACGACCCTCATCACCGACGAGGGCATCACCGCCGAGCAGCGTGCCGCGTTCGTCGAGCAGGGCATCGAGGTGATCGTCGCGTGAGCGACGGCCATCTCATCCACTCGGCGCGGCTGGTGGACGGCGGCACGGTCGTCGAGGACGGCTGGGTGCGGTTCGACGGCGACATGATCGCCGCGGTCGGCAGCGGCGCGACATGGCGCGATGAGCCGGGCGTAGTGGATGTGGCCGGCACCGATCGCGTGACTGTGACGGATGCGGGCGGGGCGTGGCTCACGGCCGGCTTCGTCGACATCCACGTCCACGGCGGCGGGGGCGCGAGCTTCGACGACGGGCCCGACGCGATCGACCGGGCCCTGGAGCTGCACCGGCGGCACGGCACCACCCGCTCGGTGCTGTCGCTCGTCACGGCGCCGGTACCGGAGCTGGCCCGGCGGGTGCGGGAGGTGGCCGCGCTCACAGCGGCCGACCCGCGCATCCTCGGGTCGCACCTGGAGGGGCCGTTCCTCGACGTCGGGCACAAGGGAGCCCACGACCCGGCACTGCTGCGCTCGGCGACCCCGGCCGACATCGAGCTGCTGCTGGATGCCGCCGCCGGCACCCTGCGACAGGTCACCATCGCGCCCGAACGTCCCGGCGGGATGGACGCGGTGCGCGCCTTCTCCGCCGCCGGCGCGGCCGTCGCCGTCGGCCACACCGCCGCCGACTACGACCAGGCGCTGGCCGCTTTCGACGCGGGCGCGAGCATCCTCACGCACGCGTTCAACGCCATGCCGGGACTTCACCACCGCGCGCCCGGACCGGTCGCCGCGGCCGCCCGCACCCCGGGGGTGACGCTCGAGATCGTCAACGACGGCGTGCACGTCCATCCCGAGATGGTCCGGATCGCCTTCGCCGCCGCCCCCGGCCGGATGGCCCTGGTGACGGACGCGATGGCCGCCGCCGGTTCCGCCGACGGCGACTACGTGCTCGGGTCGCTGGACGTCGAGGTGCGCGACGGTGTCGCCCGGCTCGCCGGCGGAGGGTCGATCGCCGGTTCGACGCTCACCCTCGACGACGCTCTGCGGCGCGCGGTGCTCGAGGTCGGCATCCCGGTCGCCGAGGCGGTGCGCGCGCTCACCGAGACGCCGGCCGCAGCCGTCGGGCGCGCTCACGACCTCGGCCGTCTGGCCCCGGGTTACGCGGCCGACGCCGTGCTGCTGGACGCCGACTTCCGCGTCCGCCAGGTGTGGGCGGCGGGCGCACCCGTCGCCTGATCCGTGGGTCGCAACACGCCGTTATGGGCGGCCCATAACGGCGTGTTGCGTCCCACAGCCGCGGTCAGTGCGTCGCCGTCAGTGCGCCGCGACGACCGTCCGTGACATCCGGCCGACCACGAGCACCAGCACGACCGACACGACCAGCAGACCGACGTACGCCCACGGCAGCACCATCAGGCCGCCCGCGTCGTAGATGACCGCCCCGACGAGCGCTCCCCCGCCGATCCCGACGTTGAAGGACGTCGTGTACAGCGCGCTCGCGGTGTCGCGGAACGCCGGCGAGGACGTGTGCAGCATCCGCGTCTGGAGCAGCGGCGGGAGCGCGCCGAAGGCGAGCCCCCACAGGATGAACGCGATCAGCGCGAGCACGATCTGGCCAGCGAGCACGGCGAGCGCCGCCACGGCGATCCCGGTCACGACGAGCGCGAGGATGAGCCCCAGCTGCGGCCGCGGACCGAACACCGAACCGGCGAGGATCAGGCCGCCCGCACCGGCGATGCCGTAGAGGAACAGCAGCGCACCGACGTCGCCCGACGGCACGCCCATCGGCCCGGTCAGGAACGGCACCACGAACGTGTAGAACGCGTAGTGCCCGACCATCGTGACGGCCGCGATCACGCAGACCATGATGACCAGCGGGACGGTGCGGTCGCGCGGCCGGGGAACCGTGCGGTCGCGCTCGCGCCGTCGCTTGCCGTCCGCCTCCCGCTCGACCGCCGGCAAGAACTTCCAGATCACCAGGGCGCCGACCATCATGAGGGCGGCGAGCAGCCCGAACGACAGCCGCCAGCCGAAGACGTGCCCGGCGAACGTGCCGAGCGGCACACCGAGCACGAACGCCAGCGTCCCCCCGCCGAGCGTGATGGAGACGGCCCGGCCGATCTGCTCCTTGGGCACCAGGTGGCCGGCGTACGCGCCGACGATCGACCAGAACATCCCGTGCGCCACACCGCCGAGCACGCGCGAGCCGACCACGAAGGCGTAGTCGGGCGCGATGGCGGTGAGCGCGTTCGAGATGCCGAGCACGACCAGGATGCCGATCAGCAGGCCGTGCCGCGGCCAGCGCCGGGTCAGCGCCGTCAACGGGGCGCTGGTGACCACCACGGTGAACGCGAACACCGTCACGAGCAGCCCGATCTGGGCCTCGCTCACGCCGAGGGAGGCGCTCATGTCCGGCAGCAGGCCGGTCGGGATCATCTCGCTGGTCACCGAGAGGAAGGTGGCCGTAGCCAGGGCGATCAGCCCGGTCCACGGGAATTTCGGCGCAATGCGCGCCGGAGTCGTCGAAGTGGCAGTCATACGGATCTGTCCAACGGACGGCGTTCCCCGGCCATTCCGCCGCTACTGCGGGCCTCGGCGCCGGTGCCAGTGGCTGGCTGCGGCTTTCCGGGAGGGGATGGCGGGTCGACTACGCGCCCATGTGCGCGCCCAGGGCCGCGCGGGAACCGCCGACCACGGACGATTCTACCGGAGGCCGTCCAGAATGGCAGCGCTGTCCGAGATCTCGATCAGCGGCGCGTACAGCGCCATCGCATCCAGTGCGCGCTGGTGGTCGGCGTCGCTCAGGCCGGCACACGCGTCGGCCGCGACCCGGATGCGCACGCCCGCGTCCGCGGCTCCCAGTGCCGTGCTCAACACGCAGCAGTCGGTGGAGACGCCGGCGAGCACCACATCCTGCGACCCGTCGAGCGCATCCCGCAGAGCAGGACCCCACTTGCCGAACGTCGTCTCGGTGACCACCGGATGCCCGGTGTCGCGAAATGCCAGCACCAGGTCGTAGATCGGGTCGTCGGCGGGGACGAGCGCGAACGGCCACTGCTCGTAATACGGCACCCAGGCGCCCTCCGGCTGCTCCGGTGCGATGAAGCGGGTGAACACCACGCGCTCGAAGGCGGGCACCATCCCCGCGATCACGGCCTCCGCGTCCGCGAAGCGCGGCGTGAACCACGGGCTCGCCGGGTCGCCGAACACCTGCTGCATGTCGACGACGACGAGCGTCGGGCCGGTCATCGCTCCTCCTGTCGGCGCACCGCACCGCGGGAGAACAGCAGCGTGCCCAGGTATCCGATCACCAGTGCGACGAGGACGCCGAGGTTCGCGAAGGCCCAGTCGCCCTGCTTGCCGCCGATCGGGCCGAGCAGGTAGCCCTGCCAGGCCAGCCACGAGGCCGAGCCGTTGGTGACGAGGCCCCAGCCGATCGCGGTTCCGACCACGATCAGCGCGATCGGCAGCCAGCGGACGGCGCCGTAGCGACCGCGCCGGTCGTACAGCTCGGCCTCCGCGTAGTCGCGCCGACGCAGCTGGATGTCGGCGACGAAGATGCCGCACCAGGCGGCGATCGGCACGCCCAACGTGATGAGGAAGCCTTGGAACGGGCCGAGGAAGTCGGTGGCGAAGAACACGACGTAGATCGCGCCGGCGGTCATGATGACGCCGTCGATGCCCGCCGCGACGTACCGCGGGACGCGGACGCCGACGCTGAGCAGCGCCAGCCCGGACGAGTAGATGTCGAGCACCGCCCCGCCGACCAGCCCGAGCACGGCGACGATGACGAACGGAACCAGGAACCAGGTGGGCAGCAGCGACGCGAGCGCGCCGATCGGGTCGGCGGCGATGGCCTCGCTCAGCTTCGACGAGGAACCGGCCAGCAGGATGCCGAAGATCAGCAGGATGACCGGGGCCAGCGACGAGCCGAAGGTCGTCCATCCCACCACTCCCCCGCTGCGGGCGCTGCGCGGCAGGTAACGGGAGTAGTCGGCGGCGGCGTTCACCCAGCCGAGCCCGAAGCCGGTGAGCATGAACACGAACCCGCCGATCACATGCGGCGCGTCTCCCGCCGGGAGTGCAGCCACGGCGCCGAGGTCGATGTGGTTCAGGACCAGCAGGATGTAGACCACGGTCAGCACGCCGGTCACGATCGTGATGACCATCTGCATGCGCATGATCAGGTTGAAGCCGATCACGCCGCCGACGATGACGAGCGCGACGACGACAATGAGGGCCACCAGCTTGGTTACGACCCCGCCCTCCCAGCCGAGCTGCTGGAACACCGTCGCGGTGGCGAGCGCGGCGAGCGAGACGAGCACGGTCTCCCACCCGACCGTCAGCAGCCACGACAGCGCCGAGGGGACGCGATTGCCCTCCACCCCGAACACGGCGCGGCTGAGCACCATCGTCGGCGCGGATCCACGCTTGCCGGCGAGCGCGATCACGCCGCACAGCAGGAACGAGGCGACGATCCCGACCACGCCGACGATCGTCGCCTGCCAGAACGAGATGCCGAACCCGAGCAGGAACGACCCGTAGCTGAGACCGAACACGGAGACGTTGGCGCCGAACCACGGCCAGAACAGGTCGCGCGGCCGCCCCTTCCGCTCACTCTCGTGAATGGTGTTGAGCCCGTTCAGCTCCACGTCGAAAGCGGACGCCGCGCCCGAACGGGTATCGGGCGCATCCTCACCGGTGCTGGTCATGCACCGATCGTGGTGCACCCCGCCCCGGCGCGTCAACCGCGGCGCGCTCAGGCAGCCCAGGGATCGATGACGGGGACGCCGACGTCGGCGAAATCCTTGTCCCGCGTCGCCACCGCGTCAGCTTCGGCGGCGAGGGCCGTTGCTGCGATCATGGCGTCGGCGAGCGCGATCGGGCGGCCCGCCGCCTCCCGGACCGATCTGATGGTGGCGCACTCCGCCGCGGCGACCGGATCGAACGGGAGCGTGCGGGCGTGGTAGTACCCGAGGATCTCGAGGATGATCCCGGCCTTGTGTTCCGACCGACGGCCGTCCTGCATGCGATTGGCTCCGGTGAGCATCTCCATGACGGTGACGACCGAGATTCGCAGCTCGTCGTCGCCGACGGAGGCGAACCAGGACAGCACACGCGGGTCCGGCTCGGGTTTCGCGAACTCCGACAGGACGTTCGTGTCGAGCAGGATCATTCGTCCATCGCTTCGACCCGGTTGCGGATGAACTCCACGAAGCCCAGCTTCTTGTAGTTCGGACGCGGGTCGACAGGTTCCCCCACCGCGACCCGTCCCGCGATGTATTCGAGCTCTTCACCGACCGTCCGACTCTCGCCGCGAGCCATGAGCTCGAGGGTCTCGTAGATGTCCACGTCGAGACCGACGGTCACCGATACTTGCTTCATCATCAAATGCCTCCTAATGCAGACATATTTTGGATATCAACCAACGCTATCACCCCGACCGCTACCCTGATCTGGTGACCGACTCCTCCGCCTCCAACCACTGGGTGCTCACCTTCAGTTGCTCCGACCGCCCCGGGATCGTGCACGCGGTCAGCGGCGCGATCGTCGCCGCGCGCGGCAACATCACCGAGAGCCAGCAGTTCGCGAGCACCGACACCGGCCGCTTCTTCATGCGGCTGCAGGTGGAGTCGGCGGCGGGACGCGACGAGTTCGAGCGCGCGCTCGCCCCCGTAATCGAGGAGTTCGGGATGACGCACCGGGTCGACAACGTCGGCCGTCCGCTCCGGACGCTGGTACTCGTGTCCAAGGCCGCGCACTGCCTCAACGACCTGCTCTTCCGCCAGCGCGCCGGCCAGCTACCGGTGGAGATCCCGCTCGTGCTCTCCAACCACGACAGCCTGAGCGACCTCGCCGGGTTCTACGGCGTCCCCTTCGAGTCGAGGATCGTCACCGACCCGGACTCGAAGGCGGCGTTCGAGCAGCGCATCCTCGACGCGGTCGACGAGCACGACATCGAGCTGGTGGTGCTCGCCCGGTACATGCAGATCCTCTCGCCGGAGCTGTGCGAGCGCCTCGCCGGGCGCGCGATCAACATCCACCACTCCTTCCTCCCCGGCTTCAAGGGCGCCAACCCGTACCGCCAGGCGCACGCGCGCGGCGTGAAGCTGATCGGAGCGACCGCCCACTTCGTCACCAGCGACCTCGACGAAGGGCCGATCATCGAGCAAAACGTCGTCCGGGTCGACCACAGCAACACCGTGCAGGAGCTTGTCGCGATCGGACAGGACGAGGAGAGCCGGACGCTGACGCAGGCCGTGAAGTGGTTCGCCGAAGACCGCGTGCTGCTCGACGGCGCGCGCACCATCATCTTCCGTTGAGCCGCGCTGTCTCAGCTGCACGACGCGTCGGTAGACTGCCGTGGTGACCTCAGCACCCGACCAGCACGCCCGGCTCACGGTGGGGCCGAACGACATCCTGCGCTTCGTCCTGGAGCTGTTCGCCATCGTCTCGCTCGGCATCTGGGGGTTCCTGGCCTGGCCGCTGCCGTGGAACTTCCTCGTCGGTATCGGCGCTCCGGTCGTGGCCATCCTGCTGTGGGCGCTGTTCCGTTCGCCGCGCGCGGTGCTGCACGTCGACCCGTTTGTGAAGGCGATCGTCGAGATCGTCGTGATGGGCTCCGCGGCGTTCGCCTGGTGGGATCTCGGCCAGCCGGTCGTCGCCATCGTCTTCGCGGTGATCGCGACGATCAGCGGCGTGATCAACGGACGGCGCGAGTTCTCATGAGCGGCCTCGTCATCCACAGCGCCCGCAAGGTGGATGCGGATGGGCTGGTCGACGATTTCTGGCTCGCCACCGATGGAGCGCACATCACCGCGACCGGCACCGGATCGGGCTGGCGCGAGGTGCTGCGCGGCACGGACGACGACGCCTCATCGACCGCCGAGCCGCACATCATCGACGCGCACGGTCACTGGCTGACCCCGGGCTTCATCGACCTGCACTGCCACGGCGGCGGAGGCCACCCCTACGACGACGGCATCGACCAGATGCGTGCCGCGCTCGCGACGCACCGCGCGCACGGCACGACCCGCTCCCTGATCTCGCACGTCGCGAACCCGCTGGCCTCGCTGCGCGAGAGCCTCGCCGTCGTCGCCGAGCTGACGGCGAGCGACCCGCTCGTGCTCGGGTCGCACCTGGAGGGCCCGTTCCTCGCGCCGGAGCGACGCGGAGCGCACGACGCCCGTTTCCTCCGCGACCCCGAGCCGGAGGCCGTCGAGGAGCTCATCGCCGCCGCCCGCGGAACCCTCCGGACCGCGACCATCGCGCCGGAACTGCCCAACGCCCTGGAGGCGATCGGCGTGCTGATCGAGGCCGGTGCGGTCGTGGGCGTCGGCCACACGACCGCCGGGTACGCCGAGACGGCCCGCGCCTTCGAGGTGGGCGCGCGGCTGCTCACGCACGCGTTCAACGCGATGCCGGGCATCCACCACCGGGCGCCGGGCCCCGTCCTGGCCGCGATCGACAACCCCGAGGTCACGCTCGAGCTCATCCTCGACGGGCTGCACGTCGACCCGACCGTTGGTGCGCTGCTGTTCCGCGAGGCGCCGGGGCGCGTCGCGCTCGCGACCGACGCGATGGCCGCGGCCGGCGCCACCGACGGCGACTACCGGCTCGGCGGCCTCAACGTGACCGTCCACAACGGATTGGCCGTGCTCTCCGGCACCGACACGATCGCCGGCTCGACGCTGACCCAGGATGTCGCGCTGCGGAACGCCGTCACGCTGGCCGGACTCGACCCGGTCACCGCGGTCGCGGCCCTCACGCGGACCCCCGCGCACGTGCTCGGCGAGGGTCACCGCCTCGGACGGCTGCACGCCGGTTATGTGGTCGACGCAGTCCTCCTCGACCACGACTGGCGTGTCACCGCCGTCGTTGCCGACGGCGCCCCGCTCGCCTGACCGCGCCCGATCCCCCCAACGTCTGCGCGCGCCCAACTCCCCTGCCGTCGAGTACGCGAACTTTGCACGCGCCGGCGGTGTTTCGTGTGCAGTTTGTGCGGACTCGACGGTGGGTGGGTGCGGGTGAGGACGGGTCAGAGGGTCTGCCAGGAGGGCTTGTTCGCGTAGGCGTAGCGGTAGTAGTCGAGGTTGCGCAGGCGGGAGGCCGCCGGCTCGTCCACGAGGACCGTCACGTGCGGGTGCAGCTGGATGGCCGAGCCCGGGTTCGAGGCCGACACCGGACCCTCCACCGCACCCGCCAGGGCCTCCGCCTTGCCCTCGCCGAACGCCAGCAGCATCAGATGCCGCGCGCGCAGGATCGTCGACAGCCCCTGCGTGATGCAGTGCATCGGCACGTCGTCCTCCGACGCGAAGAAGCGGGCGTTGTCCTTGCGGGTCTGCTCGGTCAGCGTCTTCACGCGGGTCACCGACGCGAACGACGAGCCGGGCTCGTTGAACCCGATGTGGCCGTCGGTCCCGATGCCGAGGAGCTGCACATCCACTCCCCCCGACTCGGCGATCGCCTTCTCGTAGTCGGCTCCGGCGTGCTCGATGCCGTCGAGCGACCCGTTGGGCACGTGGATGAGCGACGGCGTCAGCCCGAGCGGCTCGACGACCTCGCGCGTGATCACCGCACGGTACGACTCGGGATGCCCGGCCGGCAGCCCCACGTACTCGTCGAGCGCGTACCCGCGCACGTGGGACACATCCACACCGCGCTCGTGGATGCCGCGCTCGAGCGCCCGGTAGACCGCCAGCGGGGTGGACCCGGTCGCGAGGCCCAGCACCGCATCGGGCTTGGCGGCGATCAGATCGAGGATGCTGCGCGCGGCGAGCTCGCCCGCGGCGTCCTGGTCGCGGACGACGACGATTTCGGCCATCAGTTCTCTCCTACGAGTGCCGCGCCCAGCGCGGCGACGGGGGTGCCTTCGGGAACGAGGCGCACCCTCCCGGGCAGGTCGAGCGACGCCAGGAACGGCGACGTGCGCTCCCAGTCGTGCAGCACCTCGTGGACGTCGTCGAGCAGGCGCTTCCCCAGGTGGCTCAGACCGCCGCCGATGACGACGGTGCCGACATCGACGGTGAGCACGAGGACGCGCACCGCTGAGGCGATGCCCGCAGCCAGCCTAGCCGTGATCGCTCGGGCAGCGGGGTCGCCGTCGTCCGCCGCGGCGAACACTGCGCGCACCGGCAGCGGGTCGTCGGTCGGCCACTGGCGGGCGACGCCCGATCCGCTCGCGACGGTCTCCAGGCAGCCGCGCTGACCGCAGGCGCAGAGCGCTCCCTGCGGGTCGACGGGCAGATGTCCGATCTCGCCGGCGATGCCCGTGCTCCCGCGCCAGAGCCGTCCGTCGACGACGATGCCGGCGGCCATCCCGGTCCCGAGGTTGAGGAACGCCATCGTGCCGGTCAGGCCGAGCAGGTGGTACGCGCCGAGGGCGGCGGCCTTCACGTCGTTCTCGACACGGACGCCGACGCCGAGGCGGCCGGCGAGCATCCCGCCGAGCTCCAGCTGCTCGAGCCCCAGGTTGACCGCGTGTGCGACCTGTCCGGAGACGGTGTCGACCATCCCGGGCACGCCGATCCCGATCGACTGGAAGCCGCCCGGTGCGAGGCCGGTCAGCTCGCCGATGCGCGACACGGCGGCCACGGCGGTCTCGACGACGGCGTCATGTCCGAATCCGGTCGCCAGGCGCACCCGCTGGGTGAGCGCGCCGAGTTCATCGACGGCGACCGCGTCGGTCTTGGTGCCGCCGATGTCGATCCCGAGCCTCACGTTCTGCGTCCGAGCAGTTCGAGGAGGGCGCGACCGACCAGGCGGGAGGCGCCGAAGGTCGCGATGTCGGCGTACGCGCGGTCGTCACTGGGCCAGCCCATGTCGACGACCAGCACGCGCTCACGTTCGGCGCGCAGCCGGTCGATGGCAGCTCGGGCGAAGGGGTGCCGGTGGTTGTCCTTGCCGATGACGAGCACCGGGGACTGCGCGGCGAGCACCAGGTCGGGGTGGTCGTTCTCGGTGAAGACGACCGCCGGGTTGGCGGTGAATGCTGCGGCCCATGCGGTTCCGGGGTCGGCCTCGACCTCCGAGAACGGCCCCCAGGGCGCCGTCCCGACCGCGATGTTGGCGACTGTGTCGATACGGACGACCGAGTACCGTCCGCCGCCGTTCTCCCGCAGCCACTCGCGCGCGTGCTCGCTCACGTCGAACGCGCGCTCCGCCGCCGCGACATCCGCCTCCCGCACCTGGC
>Ga0006562J51391_1095070_pt1 | contig 10857 bp, 7 predicted proteins | sample Ararhi6_input_d2_FD_51391 | JGI IMG/M metagenome (IMG submission 51391) | reverse complement strand
GCGCCGGCGGCTCCCGCAGCCCCGGCCCGGCACGCGTCGTCGTCGACATCGGCGTCGGCGCACGCCCACGCGGCGTCCGCCCCGGCGCCGTCCCGTCCGCCCGCCCCGGAACCGGTGGCTCCGGAGGACGACACCCCCGAGGACGACGACCCCGACCTCAACGAGTCGGCCCTCTCCGGCTACGAACTGATCGTGCGCGAGCTCGGAGCGACGGTGGTCGAGGAGTTCACCAACGAGTAGGGGGTGACACGGACGTCCCCCGGCGGCGCCCTTCCTCCGCGCCTGCCGCTTGGAGGAAAGCACGACATCCCCGGCTCCCGGCTTTCGGAAGCCCGCACAAAACACCCCCGCCCCCGCCCGTTAGGCTGACCCCCGTGAACGTCCTCGTCATCGGCAGCGGCGCCCGCGAACACGCCCTGTGCCGCTCACTGTCCCTCGACCCCGCCGTCACCGCGCTGTACTGCGCTCCCGGCAACGCCGGCATCGCCGAGGTCGCCGAGCTGCGCCGGGTCGACGCCCTGGACGGCGAGGCCGTGTCCGCGCTGGCCGTCGAGCTGGGCGCCGAGCTGGTCATCGTCGGCCCGGAGGCGCCGCTGGTCGCCGGGGTCGCCGACGCCGTGCGCGACGCGGGCATCCCGGTGTTCGGCCCCTCCAAGGAGGCGGCGCAGCTCGAGGGCTCCAAGGCGTTCGCCAAGGACGTGATGGCCGCGGCCGGCGTGCCGACCTCCCGCTCCTACGTCTGCACCACCCCCGAGGAGGTCGCCGAGGCCCTCGACGCATTCGGCGCGCCGTACGTCGTCAAGGACGACGGGCTGGCCGCCGGCAAGGGCGTCGTCGTCACCGACGACCTGGAGGCCGCCGCGGCGCACGCGGCCGGCTGTGAGCGCGTCGTCATCGAGGAGTTCCTCGACGGCCCGGAGGTCTCCCTCTTCGCGATCACCGACGGCGTGAGCGTCGTCCCGCTCCAGCCCGCCCAGGACTTCAAGCGCGCGCTCGACGGCGACGAGGGCCCCAACACGGGCGGCATGGGTGCCTACTCACCGCTGCCCTGGGCCGACCCGAAGCTGGTGGACGAGGTCCTGGAGACGGTTCTCCAGCCGACCGTCGACGAGATGCGCCACCGCGGCACCCCCTTCTCCGGGCTGCTCTACGCGGGCCTCGCGATCACCAGCCGCGGTGTCCGGGTCATCGAGTTCAACGCCCGTTTCGGCGACCCCGAGACCCAGGTCGTCCTGGCCCGGCTGAAGACTCCGCTGGCCGGTGTCCTCAAGGCGGCCGCCACCGGGGACCTCGCCGACCTGCCGGCCCTGCGCTGGAGCGAGGACGCGGCCGTCACCGTCGTCATCGCCTCGCACAACTACCCCGGCACCCCGCGCACCGGCGATCCGATCTCCGGTCTCGCGGAGGTGGCCGCCGAGGACGCCCCGCACGCGTACGTCCTGCACGCCGGGACGAAGTACGACGGTGACGACCGCGACACGGTCGTCAGCGCCGGCGGGCGCGTACTGTCCGTCACCGCGACCGGCACGGACCTCACCGAGGCCCGCGAGCGCGCGTACCAGGCTGTCGGTCGCATCGGGCTCGACGGTGCGCAGCACCGTACGGACATCGCCGCGAAGGCGGCGGCCGGCGCGTAGGCACCCGCCGCGGCAGGCATCAGCAGGGATCTCTCAGGCCCCGGGCCACCATGGAACTCCGCACGGAGGACCCATGGAACCCGGGGCCTGATCGTTGCCCACCGTCATCCACCTTTCCCCAAAGCCATTCCATCGTGTGAGCGCTGAGCTATCCGGCTGACGTGGGCCGGAGCGCCAACTAGGGTGCGGCGCAAGCGTTCCGGTACTCGTTCCGGCACTTGGCCCACCGGCATTGCGATGTCGGTGGTCGGTGCCACAGTGGGGGAGTGACCACTGCGAAGACAGCCGGGGGAAACGGGACCGTAGGGAGGGGGTGAGGTCCGGTCGTGACCGGTATGGGAGTGGAAATGGGCGCGCAGGCCGCGCGGGCCCGGGCACTGGCGGTGCTACGCATCCGCAGCCGGGCGCTCGCCGTCGCGCTGCTGCCCGCGGCCGCCGCGGTGATCCTGCTGGCGGGCGGTTCCACCGGGCACTTCGTGGGCCCGGGATGGGACGCCGCCCGCTGGACGGTGTCCGTCGTCGCGTCGGTCGTACTGCTGGCCGCCGGCGTCATCGGCCTGGTCGTCGCCCGCGCGCGCCCCGCGGTCAGCCCCACGGTCGCCGTCGCCGAGGAGGCGGCCCCCGATCTGTACCGGCTGGTCCGGGACCTCGCCGACCGCCTCGACGTCCCCGCGCCCTCCGCGATAGCGCTCACGCCGGACTGCGACAGCTGGCTGGAGGACCGTACCCACCCGGCCCACAGCCCGTCGCCGTCCCGCGGCGGTGACGAGATAGCCGGCCCGGGTGGCTCCCACGGCCCCCTCCACCGTCGTGCGGGAGCGTCACCGGTGCTCGTCATCGGCTCCCCGTTCCTGTGGTGGATGCGCGTGGGCGAGCTGCGCGCCGTGCTGGCCCCGGTCGTCGCCGGTACGGGCCCTTCGGCGCACCCCGACATAGCCGCGGCCCGGCGCTTCGTGCGCGGGCTGGACGCCGCGGTGGCCGTCAGTGCCTACCGGGGCGACCGGTATCCCGTGTTGCGCCCGGCCTGCTCGGGCATCGGCTGGGCCGCCCGCCTGATGCTGCGCGGCTGTCAGATCCACGCCGCCGAGATGGAGCGGGGCGTCGCCGCCGCGGCCTCCGAGCGTGCACAGGCTGTGGATTACGGGCTGCGCATCGTCGCCCAGGAGCAGGTGGGCCTGGCCTACGCGGGCTGGGACCGTCTGCTGACGCGGGTGGCGCTGCCCGCCTGGCGGATGGGCCGCTGGCCCTCCCGGCTGGACGCGGGCGTCGTCGCCGCCCTCACCGAGCTGTCCCGGCGCGACCGGCTGGCCGAGGGGTTCGCCTCCCGGCTCGGCGAGCGCCCCGCCTGCGACCTGCTCGAAGAGCCCGGCACGATCGACGAGGCCGCCTCGCTGCTCGCCGCCCGCCTCTTCCACGGCGGCCCCGCGGATCCGGGCCCGGACTGGTCACCGGTGGCCTGGGAGGACTACCCGGACGAGGTGGTCGACCGTAAGTGGCGCACCGACGCGGCCCGGCTCCACCGGGTCCTCGACACCCTCGGCGTCCGCCGCACCTGCGACCCGACCGGCGCCGCCCATGCCGCCGGCTCCCACAGCGGCCCCACCCTGGCTCGAGTCCTGGACCACCTGACGGACAGACCCACCGCCCCGGAGGGCCCCCACCCGACGGACCCGCCCGACTTGGCGGACCCGCCCGACTTGGCGGACCCGTCGGATCCGACGGACCCGACGGACTTGGCGGGCCCTACGGAGCCGACCGACCTGAAGGCCCTGGCGGACCCGACGGACCCGACCCACTCGACGGACCTGACGGACCCGACCGACTTGGCGGAGACGACGGAGCCGACGGTCCTGGCGAATCCGGAGACGACGGACCCGACGGACTCGGCGGACTCGGCGGAGCCGACCGACCTGGCACACCCGACAACCTCTGTCGCTCCGACGGCCACCCCTGTCCCCGCCGCCGTCCCCACCTCGGTCGACCGGGCCACCGCCGCGAACCCGGACCAGGACCCGAACCCGGACCTCGCTCCGAACCCGGACGTCGCTCCGAACCCGGACCAGGGCCCGAACCCGGACGTCGCTCCGAACCTGGACCTCGCTCCGGGCACCGGCCTCGCTCCGGGCGCCGGCCTCGCTCCGGGCGCCGGCCCCGCTCCGGGCACCGGCCCCGCCGCCGCTCCCGGCACGGGGGCCCCGCTCCCGGACCCCGAACCCGTCTACCTCGTCGATGACGAGGAGCTCTTGCCTCCGAACCCCCGCAGCGCGGCCCTCGCCGCCGGGATCGGTGCCGAGCTGGGGCGGGAGGAGGCCGCTGCAGCGGCGGCGGCGCCCCCCGCTTCGTCCGGTCCCGCGGCGTCCGGGCAGGGCCCCGACATGGCCCTGTGGGACCAGGACGCGCTCCCCCTGTTCCCCCTCCAGCCGCCGCGCACCGACCGCGAGCTCCTGGCCGATCACGTCACGGCGATGGTCTGTTGCGCCGCGATGGACACTGTCGGTGCCCTTCCGGGTCTCGACTGGCTCGACGGCCCGACCCTCCTGGTCGACGGCGAGCGCGTGGCCGACCTGGCGCCCCGGGTGCTCAGCCTCGTCGAGGACGGCGACGCGGTCCCCCTGCGCACCTGGCTGGTGGAGTTCGGGATACGCCCGGAGAAGCCGGTACGGCTCGGCTGAGCGCCCCGAAGCACCGACGCCGCCCGTGCCGTCCGCGCCGTCCGCTTCCGGCCGCCCTCAGCCGACCCCGGCCGCCCCCTCGGCAACCCCGGCGCCCCACCGACCAAGCCCTAGCGGAGCTCTATATTCCACTTTCGGCCAATTCGCAACGAATAGTGACTGCCTGCGCGCGTTATGTGATGTGCTGGGACCGATCGGGCCCATGGCAAGGGCTTGCGACATAGGACAAACGCGCAGGGCGGTCACGTACGGCGTACGCACGAACCAGCACGGGGGCACACGGGAGGGGAGCACCATGGGACCCGGACCAGGACCGGAACACATCCGCCGATGGGAGTCGGGAGCACTGGCCCACGCCGTGACGGACCCCTTCGGACAGGGCCCCGTCCCGTGGCTGCGCGGCAGCGAGACGTACTTCGGCGACACCGGTCAGGTCGTCCCCTGGTACGTGGACGCGGCCCCCGACCCCGCCCGGGGCGGCCTCCGCATCCCGGCCCCCCGCACCGAGCCCCCGGCCGGCGGCCCCCGCTCGGCCGACGACGTACGCCGCCAGATCAAGGGCTTCGTCTCCACCGGCGCGGTCGCCCCCGGCGAGGCGGTCGACTTCCACATCACGGTCGACCCGCCCCAGGAATTCAGCGTCGACGTCTACCGCATCGGCCACTACGACGGCGACGGCGCCGCCAAGATCACCACCAGCCCGCGCCTCTCCGGCATCGTCCAGCCCCCGCCGCTGACCGCCGACCGTACGGTCTCCTGCCACCACTGGTGGCTCTCCTGGCGCTTACAGGTCCCGTCGTACTGGAACGTCGGCGCGTACGTGGCCGTCCTCACCACCGTCGACGGCTACCGCTCCCACGTCCCCTTCACGGTCCGCGACCACCACCCCGCCGATCTGCTCCTGCTGTTGCCCGACGTCACCTGGCAGGCCTACAACCTCTACCCCGAGGACGGCCGCAGCGGCGCCAGCCTCTACCACGCGTGGGACGAGGACGGCCGTCTCCTCGGTGAGGCCGACGCCGCGACCACGGTCTCCTTCGACCGCCCGTACGCCGGGGCGGGCCTGCCCCTGCACGTCGGCCACGCCTACGACTTCATCCGCTGGGCCGAGCGCTACGGCTACGACCTCGCCTACGCCGACGCCCGCGACCTGCACGCCGGTCACATCGACCCCACCCGCTACCGCGGCCTGGTCTTCCCCGGCCACGACGAGTACTGGTCGACGAGCATGCGCCGCACCGTGGAGCTCGCCCGCGACAGCGGCACCTCGCTGGTCTTCCTGTCCGCCAACTCCCTCTACTGGCAGGTGGAGTTGGGTCCCTCCCCGTCCGGCGTCCCCAGTCGCCTGCTGACCTGCCGCAAGCGCAAGGGGCCCGGCAAATCCGTCCTGTGGCGGGAGATCGACCGCGCCGAGCAGCAGTTGGTCGGCATCCAGTACGCGGGCCGGGTGCCCGAGCCGCATCCGCTGATCGTCCGCAACGCCGACCACTGGCTGTGGGAGGCGACCGGCGCGTGCGACGGCGACGGCATCGAGGACCTGGTCGCGGGCGAGGCCGACCGCTACTTCCCGCGCACCCCGCTCCCGCCCCACGAGGACCGCATACTCCTCGCCCACTCCCCGTACGCCGACAGCGAGGGCGTCCTCCGCCACCAGGAGACCTCCCTCTACCGGGCCCCCTCCGGCGCCCTGGTCTTCGCCTCCGGCACTTTCGCCTGGTCCCCGGCGCTGGACCGCCCCGGCCATGTGGACCCCCGCGTCCAACGCGCCACGGCCAACCTCCTGGACCGCATCTGCAAACGCGACTGACGCGCCTACGCCCGCTCGCACCACCCGCTGTCCTTGATCGATCCCGATGTACGGGACAATCGACCCACTAGGACAGAACCACGGGGAGGAACCGTGTCCGGATTCGTAGAAAAGCCCGAGCCCCTTCAGGTGCCGGGTCTGGTGCATCTGCACACCGGCAAGGTGCGCGAGCTGTACCAGAACGAGGCGGGCGACCTCGTGATGGTCGCCAGCGACCGCACCTCCGCCTTCGACTGGGTGCTGCCGACCGAGATCCCCGACAAGGGCCGTGTCCTCACCCAGCTCTCCCTGTGGTGGTTCGACCAGCTCCGCGACCTGGTCCCGAACCACGTCCTGAGCACGGAACTGCCCGCCGGCGCCCCCGCCGACTGGGCCGGCCGCACCCTGGTCTGCAAGTCGCTCCGGATGATCCCCGTGGAGTGCGTGGCCCGCGGCTACCTCACCGGCTCGGGCCTCGCCGAGTACAAGGAGTCCCGCACGGTCTGCGGCCTCGCCCTCCCCGAGGGCCTGGTCGACGGCAGCGAACTCCCCGCGCCGATCTTCACCCCGGCGACCAAGGCCGCCGTCGGTGAGCACGACGAGAACGTCTCCTACGAGGAGGTGGCCCGTCAGGTCGGTGCCGACACCGCGGCCAAGCTCCGCCAGGCGACCCTCGCCGTCTACGGTCGCGCCCGCGACATCGCCCGCGACCGGGGCATCCTCCTCGCCGACACCAAGTTCGAGTTCGGCTTCGAGGGCGAGAACCTGGTCATCGCCGACGAGGTCCTCACCCCGGACTCCTCCCGCTTCTGGCCGGCCGACCAGTGGCAGCCCGGCCGCGCGCAGCCCTCGTACGACAAGCAGTTCGTGCGGGACTGGCTGACCTCGGCCGAGTCCGGCTGGGACCGGGCGAGCGAGCAGCCCCCGCCGCCCCTGCCGCAGCACATCGTGGACGCGACCCGCGCGAAGTACATCGAGGCCTACGAGCGCCTGACGGGTATCGGCTGGGCCTGACGCGAAAGGCCCCGGTCGATGACCGGGGCCTTTGTGACGGAGCGGACGACGAGGCTCGAACTCGCGACCTCAACCTTGGCAAGGTTGCGCTCTACCAACTGAGCTACGTCCGCAGTGCGCCGTGGCGCGAGGCCAACTATACCCAACCGCGCTCCCGGGCGAGCCGCACGGCCGCGTGCCGGTTCTCCGCCCCGAGCTTGGACACGGCCGACGACAGATAGTTCCGTACGGTCCCCTGGGACAGCGCGGCCCGCTCGGCGATCTCCGCGACGGGCGCCCCGTCGGCGGCGAGTTCGAGAACCTCCGTCTCACGCGAGGTCAGCGGCGAGTCACCGGCGGCGATCGCGTCGGCCGCCAACTCCGGGTCGACGTACCGGTTCCCGGCGTGCACGGTACGGATGATCTCCGCGAGCCGCTGCGCGCTCACCGTCTTGGGGACGAACCCCCGCACACCGGCCGCGAGCGCCCGCTTGAGATGCCCGGGCCGTCCGTGGCTGGTGACGATCAGTGCCTGGCACTCCGGCAGTTCGGTGCGCAGGGATGTGGCGACGTTCACACCGTCGGTGCCCGGCATCTGCAGATCCAGGACGGCGACGTCGGGCCGGTGCGCCAGCGCCATCGCCAGCGCCTCCGGCCCGGTGGCCGCCTCGGCGACGATCACCAGGTCGTCCTCCAGGGAGAGCAGCGCCGCCAGCGCACCCCGGATGAGATGTTCGTCGTCGGCGAGCAGCACCCGCACGGTCATGAAGCGACCTCTCTCACAGCAGTCTTTCCGCTCAACGGAACCTCGGCGACGACCCGGAAGACGCCCGCCTCGGCGGAACCCGCCTCCAGCGTCCCGTCGACGCCCCGCAACCGCTCCCGCAGCCCGGCGAGTCCCGAACCGCCGCCGGCGCCGGTGGGCCCCGCGCCGTCGTTCTCCACCGTCAGCACCACGTGCCCCTCCGTCCTGTGCAACGCGACCGAGCACCGGCCGGCGTTTCCGTGCCGGAGCACGTTGGTGGTGGTCTCGCGCACCACCCAGGCGAGCGCGGACTGCACCTCGGCGGACAGCCCGCCGCTCTCTCCGGTCACCGCGCACGCGATCCCCGCCGCCTTCAGCACCCCCTGCGCGCCCGCGAGTTCGACGCCCAGGTCGGCCTCCCGGTATCCGCGTACGACAGCACGCACCTCGCGCTGCGACTCCTGCGCGATGCGCTGCACCTCGATCATCTGCTCCACGGCGTCCGGTCGTCCCCGTCGGGCCAGTTGCACGGCCAGCTCGCTCTTCAGGGCGATCACCGCCAGGTTCCGGCCCATCACGTCGTGCAGATCCCGCCCGAACCGGAGCCGCTCCTCGGCGACGGCGAGCCGGGCCCGGGTGTCACGGGCCTCGTCGAGCCGGTAGACGGCGTCGAGAAGCCAGACGGAGAAGACGGAGGTGAAGGCGAGGAATCCGCCGCCGACGAACACCGCGGTCATCGTCGCCAGAGTGGCCGGGCCGGGCAGTCCGACCGGGAACGCCACGATCCCGGCGCCCAGCGCGAAGCCGGCGACGACCGCGAGCACCCGTCGTCGTCTGCGCACGCCGAGCGCGGTGAAGCCGGCCCCGAAGACCAGGACGACTCCGAAGACCCCGCCCGCGGCGGTGTCGACGCCTTCGCCGTCCGGACCGTGCTCCGCGATGCCGATCGCGGTGACGGCGACGACCGCGGTGGCCGCGGCCAGGGCCCACAGCAGCCGGACGGGCTGCGGCCGGCGCCCGCGCGTCCAGTCCAGCGCCCGTGACGCCGTCATCGCGCTCAGGACGCAGTGCGCGACCGTCATCGCCGGCAGCCACCACCCCGTGCCGGTCCGCAGCCCGCCGGTGAGCGGCAGTCCCACCGCCATGAACTCGGCCACGGCGAAGAAGTGGAACGACCACCGCGTGTATGTCTCGACCTTCGCGGGCGTGCTCTTCCGCCCCCACCAGCTCCACGGCCTGCGCATCCGCACGCCCCCCGTCTCCCCGTGCTCCCGGCGCCCCTCGTACCTCAGCGCCGGGGCTCCCATCGGAACCACCGGCGTACAGCAAACACCGCCAGCAGGGTCCAGGCCAGTGCGGTCGCCAGGGCGCCCAGGGCGTCGTACGCCGACAGACTTCCCGTCCAGCCGCCGCGTATCAGGGTGATCACCGGGGACAGGGGCAGCAGTTCGCAGACGGAGGCGAGCCGGTCGGGCAGCAGTTCCAGGGGGACGGTCACGCCGGAGCCGGTCATCGACACGAGCACCATGGGCATCGTGGTGACCTGTGCGCTCTCGACGGTCCGGGTCACCGCCGCCGTGACCGCCGCGAGCGCCGCGCACATGACCAGGCCCAACAGCAGTCCCAGAACGGCGAGATGAGGGGCCTTCGGGGCCGGCACGTCGAGCAGGACCGTGCAGCCGGCCACCAGCACCAGGGTCTGCACCAGCCCCGTGGCGACGACGGTCAGCGCCGCCCCGCCGAGGATCTCCGGATCCCGCAGTTCACCGGTACGAAGCCGCTTCAGCACCAGCTCCTCGCGCCGGGCGGTGTAGATGGCCGCCAGCGCCGAGTACACCCCGAACAGCAGCGAGAAGCCGATCGCGGCGGGCAGCAGCACCAGGCCGACGCTGAGCCCGACGTCCTCCACGTCCATGTCCTCCACCACCGACGCCAGGCTCACCGGCAGCACCAGCGGCAGGAACACGGCCGCGATGATCGTGCTCCTGCTCCGCCCGAGCAGGGTCAGCTCCGCGCGGGCGAGGGCGGCCATCCGGCTCGCGGGAGTCGTGACCGCACGGGCGGCCGCACGGGCGGCCGGGTCCTTCACCGATGCCCCGCTCATGCCGCGACCTCCTCGGTCTCGTCGTTCCTCGACGCGTCCCGGGCGATCCCCAGGAACGCCTCCTCCAACGAGGCCGACCGCACATCCAGCCTGCGCAGCGCGACCTGGGCCCGCTCGGCCCACACCAGGAGCCCGGTCGCCGCCCGCTGGAGCTCCCGGGTGCGCAGCCGTACGACGCGTCCGTCGAGCTCGTGACCGCACACACCCAGCTCGCCCAGCGGAGGCAGATCGCCCACGAAGTACCCCTCGGGCAGTTCGAAGGAGATCCGGGACGGCTGGGCGCCGGTCACCTCGGCGGGTGTTCCGGCGGCCGCGATACGGCCCTTGTGCAGGATGGCCAGCCGGTCGGCGAGGTTCTCCGCCTCCTCCAGGTAGTGCGTGGTCAGCAGCACCGTCGTACCGGCGTCGCGCAGCGCGCGCACCAGGTCCCAGGTGTCCCGGCGACCCTCGGCGTCCAGGCCGGTGGTCGGCTCGTCCAGGAACAGCACCTCGGGCTCTCCGAGGACCGCGAGCGCGAGGTCGAGACGCCGCCGCTCACCGCCGGACAGCTGCTTGACCCGGACGTCGGCCCGCCCGGCGAGCCCGACCAGTGCCAGGGCCTCCCCGACCGGGCGGGCGCGGCGCACACAGCCGGCCCACATGCGCGCGGTCTCGGCGACGGTCAGCTCGGAGGGGAAGCCGCCCTCCTGGAGCATCACGCCGGTGCGCGGCCGGACGGCGGCGCGCTCGGCGTACGGATCGTGGCCGAGAACCCTGATCCGCCCGCCGTCGGGGCGGGCGAGCCCCTCCAGCAACTCGACCGTCGATGTCTTTCCGGCGCCGTTGGTGCCGAGCAGCGCGAAGATCTCACCGCGGCCGACGTGGAAGGAGATCCCACGGACCGCTTCGAACCCGCCCCCGTACACACGCCGGAGGTCGGT
>Ga0006562J51391_1066967_pt1 | contig 10860 bp, 9 predicted proteins | sample Ararhi6_input_d2_FD_51391 | JGI IMG/M metagenome (IMG submission 51391) | reverse complement strand
CGTCGAAGCGCGTTCGCAGGGCGACCACCTCGTGGGACAGGTCCAGCACCGTACGGCTCCTCGCGAAGGCATGGCCGCGCAGCAGCGACAGCGCCTCGTCCGCGGCGACGCCGAGCTGGGCCATCACCATCCCGACGGCCCGGTACACATCGTCGTGGTCGGTGGCCAGCGGGCTGAGCCACAGGGCGACGGCGTCCGGGTCGTCCGACTCGGCCCGCGGCAGCGCCACCAGCGCGTCCGTCACGATCTCGGCCACCACCCGCGCCCTGCGGACCACCTCGGCGGCGAGCTCGCCTGGCACGTCCCGGTAGAGATCGAGGGTGCCCACGCACACCGCCCGGTCGCCCAGCGGGAGCGCGTACACCGACCGCACCCCGAGCGCCGCCGTCTGCTGGGCGAACACCGGCCAGCGGGAGGCGTCCCGGCTCGACATCAGATCCCGGGCCGATACCACCGAACCGGTCTCGACCGCCTCGAAGCAGGGCCCGTCCCCCAGGCTGACCTGCATCTCCATCACATACGCGGCCCGCTCGTCACTCGCGCTCAGCGGCACCGGAATCCCGTCGCCGCGCAGGGACATGCTCGCCCCGCTCACCGGCAGCAGCTTCAGCACGGCGTCGCACAGCCGCTGCGGCACCTCCGGCGGACCGGCGCCGCGCGTCTCCTCGGCGATGACCTCGGCGACCCGGTCCCGATCCCGGTGGTCCATGGTCATCACCTGCCATCACCTGCGTCGACGGGCCGGATCACCTCCCGTGACGCGCCGGGTACCCCTCCCGCTCGCCGGGACAACCTGCCTCGGCTACGGGTTCTCGTACGGATCCGCCGGCTGTTTCACCCGCGTGACCGTGGCCGCGTCCAGGACCGGCGGCCAGGCCGCGTCGGAGCCGAGCCTGCCCTTCGGACGCCAGGTGCCGATGACGGTGACCCAGGTGTCGGCGGGCAGGACGTCGTCGTCCGCGTCGCGGATCTCGACCTTGCCGGTGGTGGCGTCGGCGGCGCAGCAGGTCACGACGAGGCGGGTGACGTACCAGGTGCCGTCGTCGCCGTGGGTGACGAAGCCGGTCAGGCGGACGGTACGGCCTTTCAGCGAGCGTCCGCTGTCGTAGATCGCGCGCGAGCTGAACTCGGCGACCGTCAGCTCGACCGGGTTCCCCGCCGGGAGCGCCGGGAAGGCACCTACTCCCTGCGCGGCCCGCTGGGCGGCCTCACGGCCGGCACTGTAGGAGCCGAGGGCCGGGGGCGGGAAGAGGAGGAGCGCGAGGGCGGGGAGCGTGAGCAGCCAGGCGACGCGGGGCCCGGCGGGGCCGTGGGAATGCCCCTCGTGCCCCTCGTCGTCCCCGTGGTGGACGTCCCCGTGGTGGACGTCCTCGTGAGGGCCGGGCGTGCGGTGGCGCAGGACCGCCGTCACGAGGCCCAGCAGCACCAGGGCGACCCCGGACACGATCAGGTAGGGCCGCAGGCCCGCCTGCACATAGCGCAGGTACAGATCGCCGAAGAGGGTGATCCGCAGGACCGCGCCGCCCGTCAGGAGGAGCAGTGCCGCCGGTCCGTACCGCCTCACAGCAGCCACCACCCCACGAGAACACTGGCGGCCACGGCCACCACCCAGGTCGCCGACGCGTACCGCACGGCGAAGGACCTGCCGAAGGTGCCCGCCTGGAGGGCGAGCAGCTTCAGGTCCACCATCGGGCCCACCACCATGAACGCCAGCCGCGCGGTGGGCGGGAAGGCGCTCAGGGAGGCGGCGACGAAGGCGTCGGCCTCGCTGCACACGCACAGCACGACGGCCAGTACGGCCAGCAGCGGCACCGCGAGCCAGGGCGACCCGGTGAAGAGGTCGAGCACCGAGCGCGGGACGGCGATGTTGAAGGTCGCCGCGGCCGCCGCGCCCAGCACCAGGAAGCCGCCCGCGTGCAGGAAGTCGTGCTGGAGTCCGGTGAGGAAGGCGCGGGCACCGGTGGCGTGCGCCGACGGCGTGCCGCGCCCCGGGAGCCGCAGCCACTTCTCCTTCCCGAACCGCGCCCACAGCCAGCCCATCAGCACGGCGGTGCCGAGCGAGGCGAGCAGCCGGGCCAGGACCATCTTCGGCTGGCCCGGGAAGGCGATGGAGGTCGCGACGAGCACGACCGGGTTGATCGCGGGCGCGGACAGCAGGAAGGCGAGGGCGGCCGCCGGGGCGACCCCGCGCCGCATCAGGCTCCCGGCCACCGGCACGGAGGCGCACTCGCAGCCGGGCAGCACGGCACCGGCGAGTCCGGCCACCGGTACGGCGAGCGCGGGGTTGTGCGGCAGGAACCGCCGGAACACCCGCTCCGGCACGAACGCGCCGATCGCCGCCGAGACGACCGTACCGAGCAGCAGGAAGGGCACCCCCTGGACGGCGACGGCGGTGAACACCGTCCACCAGGCGGCCACCGGCGGGGTGTAGAGGTCGAGCGCGAGCAGAGGCCCGAGAACGGACACGACGGTCGCGATGGCGATGAGCGCGGCGCCCCCGAGCACGGCGTACACGGACGCACGCACGACGACCCGCAGGCCGTCGGCCACAGTCCGTTGATTCTGCACGCCTCGCAAGCTAACGGCGACGGCTGTGCCCGACCGGCCACTTTCCCAGGAGAATGCTGTGACTACAGCGGCGGCTGCGCGGGTGCCGGCCCCAGGGTCGTCGTCCCCGGCGCCGTACGGTGCCCCAGCCCCGTGCGATACGCGTCGAGCGCCGCCTCCACCCGCCCCGTACGCCGCAGCAGATCCCCCAGCATCCGGCACAGATCGGCGAGATCCCCCGCGGCACCCGCCCGCTCCAGCAGGCTGAGGGCGCGCACATAGTGCTCCTCCGCCGCCTCCGTGTCCCGCGCGTCCTCGGCGATGATCCCGAGCAGCCGGTGCGCCCCCGCCGAGTGCACGGCACCCCGCTCGGGCGACAGATCCCCGAGGACGGTGTGCAGCAGCGCGGCGGCCTCCTCCGACTTGCCCCGCCGGTGCAGGACGTCGGCCAGCTCGACGGCGACCTGGCTGCTGTAGAGGGCGGCGCGCTGCGCGGAGAGCATGGCCTGGGCCTGCTTCAACTCGTCCTCGGCGCGCTCCAGTTCGCCGTTCTGCGCGTAGACGTAGCCGCGCATCCAGTGGCAGTTGGCCAGCTCGGTACGGAGCTGGAGCTGACGGTAGAGCTCGGACGCCTTGGCCAGTGAGGCGTCGGCCTCCGCGAGGCGGCCCTCGGCGAGCAGGGTGCGGGCGACGGACCGGTGCATCCGGGCGACCAGCGCGGGGTCGCCGGCCTGGGGCGCGAGGGCGAGGGCGAACTCGGCGGCCTGCGCGGCGCGGGCCTGCGCGCCCATGTCCATGTACGGGCCGATGACGGAGGCGTAGAGCAGGAGCAGCGCGTCGGGGTCGTGCAGCCCGCCCCGGTTGAGCTCGTCGAGGGTGGATTCCAGCAGGTAGACGGCGTAGCGGAGTTCACCGGCGAGGTAGTGGGCGACGGCGCGGCCGCGCAGGGCGGGGACGCGGGCGGGGAGCGGCGCGTGCGCGAGAGCGGCCTCGGCGCGCTCGAAGCAGCGCAGCGCCGTGTCCAGGTCTCCCGTGTCGATCCCGCACTCCCCGAGGCCGAGCAGCGCGGTGGCCTGCTCCTCCGCCAGCCCGTGCTCCTCGGCCTCCGCGAGCAGCCCGGAGTACTGCAGGGCCGCCTCCTCCGCCGCCCCGGTGGCCAGCGCCCGCTGGGCCTCGGTGAGACGGAGCCGCAGATCGGTGACGAGACGGGCGGGGCGGCCGGTCGCCAGTTCCTCGAAGTCGACGCCGAGCCGCTCGGCGATGTGCTTGAGCGCCTCGTCGGAGGGCCGCACCCGGCCGGCCTCCAGTGTGGAGACGTAGGCGGGGGTGTACGTCGGCTCGGCCAACTGCCGCTGTGTCAGACCTCGTTCGACCCGCAATCGCTGCACCCGGCGACCGACGACCTCCGGTTCGTCCCGCTCTCCCACGCCCGGCTCCCCCAACTACCCCTGTGCCTCTTGCCGTTGGACTATCTCAGCCCCTAGGTTAAACGGCGAGTTAAGCATGCTTAACAGCTTGCTGACGTGAGTATCGCAGTCGCCGACGTTGCGAGGTAGCCGTGCCCGGACGCCCATCCGCACGCCCTTTCGCGCCCTATGTCAGGGCCGTCGCCGCGGCCGTCCTGACCGTGACGGCCCTGATCACCGCGGCCAACGCGGGCCCCGCCAGAGCGACGGACGCCGGTCCCGCCTCCCCGACGTCCCGGCACGAGACGGCGGAGCGCCGCTAGGGCCTGCCGCCGGGTGCCTCGGACTCCCCCGCCCGTCCGCCGGCGGCCGCTGCGTCGCCGGGACGGCTCAGCCCTGCGTCTGAAGCTGCCGCAACTGCTGCCGGACGTGGTCCAGCGCGCCCTCGCGGCGGCCCGGTACCCGGCCGCGCAGCTGCGCGATCCCGGGGCCCAGCGCGCGGGCCCGCGACACGTCGGGGATCCGCCCCCACTGGTGGTGCGCCCGGTCGACCGCCGCCTCCACGGCCGGCGCGTCCACCGGCTGCCCGGCCTCCAGCCGGGCGACGGCGACCGCCATCCAGGTACGGCAACTGCGCTCGGCGTCCCCCGCGAACATCGCCAGATCCGCCCGCACCTCACCCCAGTGCAACGCCTCCTCCGACCCGACCCCCCACGAGACGGCGGCCGCCTGCTCCAGCCGAGCGGCAAGAACATCGGCATCACCGTGCCGCCCGTCCCGCACGGCGGTGGAGATGGCGACGTGGGGGTCGGCAGGTATGCCGGGGGCGGCAGGTGTGTCGGGGGCCCCGGGGGCGGCAGGTGCGCCGGGGGCGGTGGGCACGCCGGGGACGCCGGGGACGCCGGAAGCGATGGGCACGCCAGGTGCGTCAGAAGTGGCACGTGCGGCCGAGGCGAGAGGTGCGGCCGGGGCGACGGCGGATACGCCGCGAGCTGCGGGTACGGCCGAAGTGAGAGGTCCTCCCGAGGCGGCGGACACGCCGGGAGCGTCGGGTACGGCCGAGACAAGAGGTGCGCCCGGGGCGGCGAGGGCGCCTGACCCGACAGGTACTCCGGAAGCGGCGGGTGCGAGCGACGCCAGGGGTGCACGCGCGGCGACGGGTTCGGCGAACGCGGCAGGCACGCCCGGAGTCGGCTGTGCGAGCGACGCCAGGGGTGCACGCGCGGCGCCGGGTTCGGCGGCAGCCACCGGCACTCCGGAAACCGCCGGTGCAAGCGACGCCAGGGAGGCGAGCGAGGCACCAGGATCGCCCGGCGCGGCAGCCACGCCCGGAGCCACCGGTGCGACCGAAGCCAGAGGTGCACGCGCGGCGACGGGTTCGCCGGACGCGGCAAGCGCGCCGGGAGCCGTCGGGTCCGCCGGCTCAAGAAGGGCACGCGCGGCGCCGGGTTCGGCGAACGCGGCAGGCACGCCCGGAGTCGGCTGTGCGAGCGACGCCAGGGGCGCACGCGCGGCGACGGGTGCGTGGGAGGTGGTGGGCGTGGACCAGGGGGTGAGTACCAGGTCGCCCACCTCGCCGTCTCCCGCGATGCGGGCCAGCGCCGCCTGGTGCAACCGCTCGACCGCCGGACGGCCTCCGCTGCGCAGTATCGTCGCGACCGCTCTCATGTACGACGGCGCGGCGACGGCCCGGCGGCCCGGCGGCGGCGCGATCCGCCCGTAGACGGCGACCGCGGGCCCGCAGTCCAGGGTGTTCCCCCGCAGCCAGTCCCAGGTCTCCGGGTCCGCGCGCAGATCGAGCACCAGGGTCGTGGAGCCGGGCGCCCGCAGCCGCAGCTCCTCACGGAACCAGTGCCACGGGAACGCCGTGTACCGCACCGTCGGGGGCGTCGTGCGGGCGAGCGCCAGGTGGGGCAGCCGTTGCCGCCGGTCGAGCTGGAGCTGACCCGCGACGAACAGGGTGAGCGGCCCGGGGGCCACCGCGGCGGCCCGCAGCCGGGTGAGAACGGCCTGTGGATCCAGCGGATCGGCGAGTTCGACGACGTTCGCGGTGTCGGTGCCGGCCAGCACGGGAGGCGGCACGGCCGCGAGCACGGGGAGCACGGAGGCCGCGTCCACCAGACATCCCTTGCCCATGGGCGAGGCCGCGAGCAGCAGCACGGTTCCGGGCATGGTCCCCTCCCGCATGGTCCCCTCCCCTGTCGATCACGTACCTCAGCACCGTAACCGCTGCGGGTGCAAAGGGGACCCTCAGCCCTGCAAACGTCCCCCTACGGGGCCTTCGTCGACCGAGGCACAGGCTGCCCCCGGCGCCACAGGCCGCCCCGGCCGCACCAGCCGCACCAGCCGCACCAGCCGCACCAGCCGCACCGGCTACCCTGACGCCCCCGTGGCCCCCAGCTCCCTGACGCCCCGGCGTCCTCGGCGCTCCCGTCGCCCCCGTGCCCCCGTGCCCCCGTGCCCCCGTGCCCACTGGCGGCACTGGTGCCCCAGGCGTCACCGGCCCCATCGGCCCCACCGGCTACCCCGGCGCCCCCGGCGCCCCCGTGACCCCTGGCGGCGCAGGCGCCCCCGGCGCCCCCGGCCGTACAGGCGTCACCGGTCGCACCGCGAAGACCGTCGTGTCGTCGGCGAGACGCCCTCGGCAGTGCCGCAGCGTGCCGTCCCGTACGAAGGCCACCAGCCGGCCCGGTTCGGCGGTCCGCGGATCGCGGGCGAGGCCGGCCGCGACCTCCTCGGCCAGCGGGTAGAACTCACCGGCGCCGTCCCGCGCCTCGGTCACCCCGTCGGTGACCAGCAGGAGCGTTTCACCGGGGGCCACGGCCACCCGCAGCACCGGCGGGGGCCCGTCGTCCTGCGCGACGAGCTCGCCGAGGCCGAGCGGGAGCCCGTCCCCGTTCGGCAGGGCCCGTACGCCCTGCGGCCCGCCGACCGCGAGCGTCGGCTCGTGCCCGAAGCCGACGATCTCGACCAGGCCCGGCTCCGCCACGGCCACCCCGTTCTCCGCCTCCGCGCCGGTCCCGCGCCCCGGGAACCCGATCAGCACGGCCGTGGCGAACCGGTCGCCGTCCGCCCACCCGAGGGCCGCGGTATGCGCACGGTGCCGTCGCATCCGGGTCTCCAGCCGGCCGGCCACGGTCGCCAGATCCGCCTCGTGGTAGGCGGCCTCGCGGAAGGTGCCCAGCAGCGCGGCCGCCGCCTCCACCGCGCCCAGCCCCTTGCCCTGGACGTCACCGAGGAGGACCCGGGTGCCGTGCGGACCCGGCTGGATGTCGTAGAAGTCGCCGCCCACCCGGGCCTCGGCGTCGGCGGCCAGATACACCGCGGCGTGGTCGAGGCCGCCCCAGCGCGGCGGCAGCGGACGCAGCACCGTACGGCGGGTCGTCTCGGCGATGTCCATCATGTGCACCATGCGCCGCTCGCTCCGCACCCTGAGCGCCGCGGCCAGCACGGACAGCGCACCGCCGACCAGCACCAGCACGAAGTCGGCCGCGCCCTCCCGGTACTCGGACGGCCAGGCGGAGTCACTGGTGGCATAGGTGATCAGGGCGAGCACCGCGAAGAGCGCCGTCGTCCACACCCCGCAGAGCGCGGCGGCGATGGCGGCGACGAAGACGCACCAGGACACGATGCGGAACTCACCGGTGGTGTGGAAGTCGGCGTACGTGATGGCGACGAGCATCACCAGCGGCACGAGCCAGGTGACACTGCGGCCGCGGATCTGGAGCAGCTGGTGCCGCTGGAGGACGTCCCGGCGCCGGGCCCGCGGAAAGCGGTCGAACAGGCCGTGACCGCCGGACTCCATGCGGCCAGCGAAACACGGGGGCGCGGCGCCCGCATCCGGGAACCGGCGGACGAACCCGGTGAGGGAACCCGGTGCAGCCGACTTGCCACCGCCCCCGGCCAGGTGTGCCCTGGAAGGCGGGGGGCGAGGAGAGAGGAGTCCTCTCATGGCTCATGCGGCACCCGCGTCAGGCACACGGACACCGTCCGCACGGTCCCGTACGCCCGATGTCTTCAGCGAACGGGCCCACCGGGCCGCGGAGTGGACGACACCCGTGGCACTGGGGCTCGTCTACGGCTACTGGGTCGCGGCCAACAACCGCTCCGGAGGCCCCATCACCGGCTGGAACCTGCTGCTCGGCTTCGTGAGCGCGATCGTGTTCGCGGCCCTGTGGACGGGCATCCACGCCCTGGCCCCACACATGCGGCGCGAGCTGCACGCCCTGCTGTGGACGGCGTTCGCCGGCTGCGCCTTCGGCTTCCTCTACAGCCAGACCGGCGCGACCGTCCTGCGTTCCGTGGGGATGTCCCTGGCCATCTCGGCAGGCGTCTTCCTGACGCTGTTCTACCGCTTCTACACACAGGAGGACGCGGAGGGGAAACGTATCCGCTGATCCGCCCACCGCAGGCGTCCGCGCAAGGACGCACACGGGCCCCGGCGTGGTGACGCCGGGGCCCGTGCCTTCCCTCATCCCTCCACTCACCGGCCGACCGGGACCCACTCCCAGTCACCCGACGAGGTTCCTGATGTCCCGGAGGTGCTGACGCTCCAGGAGCCGGAGAAGCTGAACGTCACGGAGGCCGAGACGCTGACGGAGACGTTGGTGAACGGGTCGTCCCAGTTGGTCCAGTCGCCGTTCTTCCACCGCGGGCACGGATCGGCGCAGTCGGGCACCCGCGCGCCGCCGGTGTCCACGAAGGCGGCGCTCGCCCAGCCCTGGGAGCCGAAGAGCCAGTACCAGTCCGGGTTGCCGTTGACGCTCTGCCCCTTGACCCTGCACTGCACACGGTCGTGACTGCCGGGCGCGAGCGTCGCGACGACGGGCGAGCGGGTGGTGGGGTCCTGTCGCACACTCAGTTCGGAGCGGGAGACGACGGTGCCCCTGATCGAGCTGTTCCCGTCGCCGCCGCCGGTCGAAGGGGCTGCCGCCGCCGTGGTTCCGAGGGTCGCCCCGGCGAGGGTGCCACCGGTGAGCAGGGCCGCGGCCAGAGTCCGCAGGGCCAAAGTGGTGCGCATGATCGACCTCCTTCTCCCCAGAACCAGGAAACACCCGTTCGGGTGAACCCTCCACCGGAGCGCGTCGCGAGGCCTGCGCGGGGCGCCACCCGGACGGCCGCCATGGGCTCGCGTTCCCCGCCCGGACCCCGTTGCCTGGAGGGGTGTCCCCAAGCCTGCGGACCGCCCTCTCGGCCGTCCTCGTCGCGCTGTCCTGCCTGCTCGTGCCGATCAGTGCGCTCGCGGCCTGGGCGGCGTACGGCCTCACCGACACCCGCGGCTATGTCGCCACGATGGCGCCGCTCGCCTCCGACCCCGCCGTACGGAACGCCGTCGCGGACACGGTGGGTGACGGAGTGGCACGCGAGGCCGGGCTGAACCCGCTCTTCCTGCGGGACGCGGTCCGCTCCTTCACCGCGACCCGCGCCTACCGCACGGCCTGGGACGCGGGCAACGAGGCGGCCCACACGGCCGTGATGAGAGCGCTGAACGACGAGAGCGCCGACCGCGACTCCCATCCGGTGACCGTGGACCTCGCGGCCGTCACCTCACCGCTGAAGCGTCAACTGACCGCCGACCACGTGCCGTTCGCCGACCGCGTGCCGGTGGAGCACACCCGTGTCGCACTCGTCCCGCCAGCTGGACTGGCCGCTCTCCGGAAGGGCTACCACGTGCTCCACGTAGCCGGATTCTGGCTGCCCCTGGCAGCCGTCGTGTTCGCGATGGCCGGTATCTCCCTGGCGGTCTCCCGCCGAAGGGCGGTCACGGCGACGGCCCTCGGCACCGCCCTGGGCGGCGCGTTGCTGGGTCTCGCCGTCGCGATCGCCCGCCGCCTGACCCTCTCCGACCTTCCCGACGAGGCCCACCGCCCGGCCGCGGGCGCGGTGTACGACGCCCTCACCGCCACCCTGCGGACGGCCTCCTGGCTGCTGCTCGCGCTGGGCCTGACGGTGGCGGCGGCGACCTGGCTCATCCGCCGCCACTCCCCGGCGGTCCGCCTGCTGCGACGGCGGCGAGTGTGCGCAGCGCCCGTGCCAACTCCTCCTCAGGAGCCGACGCGAGTCCGAGCCTGACCGCGTCCGGGGTGCGGTGCGGGTCGACGGCGAAGGCGGTCCCCGGGGTGACGGCGATGCCGTGCGCGGCGGCCGCGGCGGTGAAGGTGTCGGCCCGCCAGGGCGCGGGCAGCTCCCACCAGGCGAAGTAGGCGTGCGGATCGGTCCGTACCGTGCCCACCGCGCCCTGCTCGCCGAGATGTGCGGTGAGGTTCGCGGTGGTGTTCTCGGTGGGGTGTGCGGTCAGGTGGTCGGTGGGGTGTGCGGTCAGGTGGTCGGTGAGGAGCGCCTGGCGCCGGGCGGCGTCCGCCCGCTTCTCCTCGACGAGCCGGCGCACCACCCCGTCCGCCGTCCACCGCACGGCCGCCTCCAGGGCGAACCGCCCCGCGCTCCACCCGCCGGACCGCACCGCCGCCCCCACGGCCTCCGCACGGCCCTGCGGTACGACGAGAAAGCCGACGGTCAGCCCCGGCGCGACCCGCTTGGACAGCCCGTCGACGACATGGGTCAGCCCCGGGGCGTGCGCGGCGAAGGCGGCGGCGTCCGGGCGGAGAAAGGACCAGATGCGGTCCTCGACGACCGGCAGCCCCAACGCGACGACGAGGTCGCCCAGTTCGCCCCGCCGCCGCTCGCTCATGGTCGAGGACGTCGGGTTGTGGAGCGTGGGCTGAAGGTAGAGGGCGGAGAGCGGAGCGGCCCGGTGGACGGCGGCGAGGGCGTCCGGCCGTACTCCTTCCGCATCACCCGCGAGCGGGACGAGAACCACCCCCAGCCGTCCGGCGATCTCCTTGACCAGCGGATACGTCAGCTCCTCCACGCCGACCCGGCCGCCCGGCCGGACCAGGGAGGCGAGGGC
>Ga0006562J51391_1031775_pt1 | contig 10860 bp, 8 predicted proteins | sample Ararhi6_input_d2_FD_51391 | JGI IMG/M metagenome (IMG submission 51391) | reverse complement strand
TTCCTCAGGTAGGGGCGCGTCAGGATGCTCAGGCGCAGGGGCTTGATGGTTTTCATCAGTAGGCGCTTGACGGTATTTCCAGCGGCGTGCGCTCCCGATCGATCGCCACCCGATCGGGCGCATCTCGCGCATAGATCACGTCGATCTTCTTGCCGACCGAGAAATTGGCCAGCAGTCCGAGTTCGATGAAAGTCGCAACCGTCACTTCGTGACGGTTTCCCGCCGCGTCTTCATATGCGAGCAACAGATCGGTGGCGGCGACTTCGTTGTTGCCATAGTTGCCGTTCTTGGTCAATCGATTCGCCTGCCTCGAGATGCCGACCACCACACCTTGCGCGCGCACGCCTTGGCCGCGCAGTGCTTGCCAGGTTTTTTCTTCGGCCATGTAGCGGGCGTTTGCAGCGTATGAGGAAACGATAATGTGTACCCCAAACACCCCCGCAATACCGCACAGGCCGAGGCACAGGGTTGCCGCCAGGATGTTCCACCAGCTCACTTGCGTTCTTTCGAAGGAATGCCGCGCATCAGGCCTTCATGAAAAGGCTCTTGAATGCCACTGCGATGTAGCCGGTCTTGAGACTGAGTCCGACTGTCGAGATGCCAACGGGATTGAGCTTGTATTTGAACTTCGCATCGATGATGCTGGTCACGGACAGGTTGATGAAGACGCCGTTGAACTGGCCGTTCACCCCCGAGAATTGCAGCTTCACGCCATTGACATCGACTGCCGCCACATTGACGCCCGTATGTTCGAGCGTTCCGTGGTTGTCCGTGTTGCGCCACCAGCCTTCCTTGGCTGCGTTGACGGTGTTGTCGCCCGCATTGATCGTCCGCCTGTCCGAGTTGTCAACAATGTCCGGCGCGTTATTGATCGTGGGTCCGGTCGTGGTGGTCGTGCTGCCCCCCGTGACGACATGCGTGTGGTTGCCCAGGACGTTGCTGGTGACCCCGCCATTCACCATGAAGGTAAGGCCGCCGCTGATGGTCTCGTTCACGCCGCCCGTGATCGTCTGGGTCACGCCGCCGGTGATCGTCGAGTTCACACCTCCACTGATCGTCTCGGTCGCACCACCGCTGATGGTTTCCGTGAACCCTCCGCTGACAGTGCGCGTTTCGCCGCCGCTGATCGTCTCGGTCGCGCCGTCCGAAATCGTCCGCGTCTCGCCGCCGGAAACTGTCTCGGTCGCTCCGCCGGTCACTACCGTGCGAGTCTCTCCGCCGTCGATCGTCTCCACCGCGCCCTCGGTGATATGACGTTCTTCGCCGGCTTTGTAGGTGGCCGATTCATGCCCCACGATGACGGTCGTGCGCGTGCCACCGGTGTCGTGGGTCTCGTTCTTCTCCACCGAGACATTCAGGTCGCGCTCTGCATGAAGCGCTACGTATTCAGCGCCCATCTTGTCTTCGAAGACGAGCGAGTTGGCGGTTTCCGGCGAGCCGCCCGGCGTAGAACGCGTGACGAACCCGCTCTTGGTCTGCTCGCCCGGCAGATTGAAGGGTGGCATCTGGCGCGGGTTGTAGACCCGCCCCACGACGAGCGGCCGGTCGGCCCGCCCGTCGACGAAATCGATCACCACTTCCTGGCCGATGCGCGGCGTGAAAACAGCACCGAAGCCGTCGCCTGCGATGACATGGGACACACGCACGAAGCACGAGCAGTTCTCGTTGCGGCGCCCGCTGCGGTCCCACCGGAACTGCACCTTGACGCGGCCGTACTGGTCGGTCCAGATTTCCTCGCCTTCGGGGCCGACCACCACCGCGGTCTGCGGACCGGTGGTCCTGGGGATCTGCGTGATCCGGGGTGCCCTGAAGGGCAGGGACGTCGGCTGGACGACAAAGTTGAAGCTGTATTCGCCCGGTGCGGCTCCGGTGGCGTAGCCGCCTTCGCGCAGCATGTAGTTCACCGAAACGATCAGGTACTCGCGGTTGTCGTCCGACCTCGGCGAGTTCTGCATCGAGAAGGTGTAGCCGGGCGCCATGCCCCGGACCGTGGCATGGCCCACGCTGCGCTCGGCCATCGACTGCGCTTCTTCCAGCCGCACGCGCGCATAGTGCTCGCCTTCGCCGGGGTTCGTGTACTCGCCGAGCCACTCGTACATCTCATAGCCCGAGTGGTCGTACGGCTGCGGCATGGAGCGGGCACCGCTCAGATCGGCGCCCGGCGTGGTGAAGTTGTAGTCATCCACCGCATAGCTGCCCGAGCGGATCTCGGCCGTCACTTGCCAGTTGTCGATGACCTCCATGTCCTCGGTCACGTCGCGATCGGCCGCGAAGTAATTGATGGTTTCGTAGCCGGACATCGGCTCGTGCATCGTGACGTCGTCGGTCAGCACCAGCGTATGCTGGTTCTTGTCGTGCTTGAAGTAGTAGTAGATGCCTTCGAGTTCCATGAGCCGGCTCACGAAGGCAAAGTCCGTCTCGTTGTACTGCACGCAGTGCTCCCACTGGCGATAGGTGCCGGTGAGCTTCTTCTCGAAGGCGAAGTTGTAGTCGCCGAATACGTCCTCGAGAACTTCGACGACCGTCTTGTTCTGGAAGATCTTGTTGTCGCTGGAGCGCGTGAGATACCAGAGCCATGGGCGCACCGAAGCACGATAGACGGTGTGGCGCGAGGTACCGCCTTCGCGTCCGATCATGGAGAAGCGGACCACCTGGCCGTTCAGGAAACGGGGCGCGCCGGCCGTCTGGATCTCCAGGGCCATGGGTTTTCCGAGCACCGCCTTCATGTCGATCGACGCACTCGGGCTCAGCAGGTCGACCTCGAATTCGAACAACTGCGACAGTCCCTCGGTGCCATGCATCGAGCGGAACTGGAGCTGGTCTTCCCCAAGCGGGGTGTGCGCTCGTACGACTCTGGCCATGAGTTTGTCTCCTTGTCTTCTTAGGCTTCGGAAAATTCGTACCGGAAGTCGTCGCCCGCTGCGGACAGCCGCACGCCGGCGAGCTTGCGCGCACTGACGGTGGCGCCGATGACTTCTTCGCTCAATCGCGGCAGGATGGTGTGCGTGAGGATCGCATCGATCATCCGCCCACCCGACTCGATGGCCGTGCATCGGCGCGCCACCAGTTCGACGGCGCTGTCGTCGTAGTCCAGCGCAATGCCATGGTTCGCATCGAGGCGGGTGGCAATGCGGTCGAGCTGGAGGCGAATGATGCGATGCAATGCGTCGGCTTGCAACGGGTAATAAGGCACTACAACCAGCCGGCCCAGCAGCGCCGGCGCGAACACCTTGAGCAGCGGTTCGCGCAGCGCGGCTGCGAGCGGCTCGGGGTCGGGGCGCAGGGTCGGGTCTTCGCACAGCTGCATGACCAGGTCGGTGCCGACGTTCGACGTCATGATGATCACGGTGTTGCGGAAGTCGATGTGGCGGCCCTCGCCGTCTTCCATCCAGCCCTTGTCGAACACCTGGAAGAAGATCTCGTGCACGTCGGGGTGGGCCTTCTCGATCTCGTCGAGCAGCACCACGCTGTAGGGCCGGCGGCGCACGGCCTCGGTGAGCACGCCGCCTTCGCCGTAGCCCACGTAGCCGGGCGGCGCGCCCTTGAGCGTGGAGACGGTGTGCGACTCCTGGAACTCGCTCATGTTGATGGTGACGAGGTTCTGCTCGCCGCCGTAGAGCGCCTCCGACAGCGCGAGCGCAGTCTCGGTCTTGCCCACGCCCGAGGGGCCGCACAGCAGGAACACGCCCACCGGCTTGTTCGGGTTGTCGAGCCGCGCGCGCGCCGTGCGGATGCGCCGCGAGATGGTCTCCAGCGCGTCGGGCTGGGCCACCACGCGGGCCGAGAGGATCTCGCCGAGGCGCAGCACCGACTGCGCATCGTCGCGCACCATGCGGCCGATCGGAATGCCGGTCCAGTCGGCCACCACGGTGGCAACGGCCTGCGCGTCGACGGCCGCCAGGATGAGCGGCGATTCGCCCTGCAACTGCACGAGCTTGTCCTGCGCCTGGTCGAGTTCGGCGCGGATCTCTTCGGGTGTTCTTTCGGGTTCCGGCGGAGCGGGCTCGGCTTCAACTGGAGCTTCGGCTTCGTCGCCCTCTTCCTCTTTGGCCTCGGCCCGCACCGGCACTGCATCGGGCGAGAGCAGCTTGCGCAGCGCCACGATGCGCTCCACGAGCACGCTTTCTTCCGCACGCCGCTGTTCCAGCAGGCCGAGCTCGGCCTGCGCCGCCGCCACCTGGGCCGCGATGTCTTCCACGCGCTGGTGCTCGCCGACGCCGATCGCCGCCTCGCGCCCGGCAATGCCCGACTCGATGCCCAGCACCTCGATGCGGCGCTGCAGGTCTTCGATCGCCGCGGGCAGCGCATGCTGGCTCAGGGCCACGCGCGCGCAGGCCGTGTCGAGCAGGCTCACGGCCTTGTCGGGCAGCTGGCGCGCGGGGATGTAGCGGTGCGACAGGCTCACGGCCGCTTCGAGCGCGGCGTCCAGGATGAGCACGCCGTGGTGCTTCTCGAGCTCGGCCGAGATGCCGCGCAGCATGACCACGGCCTTGGACTCGGTGGGCTCGTGCACCTGGATGGTCTGGAAGCGCCGCGTGAGCGCCGGGTCCTTCTCGATGTACTTCTTGTACTCGGACCAGGTGGTGGCGCCGATGGTGCGAAGCCGCCCGCGCGCAAGCGCCGGCTTCAGCAGGTTGGCCGCATCGCCGGTGCCGGCGGTGCCGCCCGCGCCGACCAGCGTGTGCACCTCGTCGACGAACAGCACGATGGGCTTGGGGCTCTTCTCGACCTCGTCGATCACCTGGCGCAGCCGCTGCTCGAACTCGCCCTTCACGCCCGCGCCGGCCTGCAGCAGCGTGGGGTCGAGCACCCACAGCGACACGTCCTTGAGCGAGGGCGGCACGTCGCCTGCCGCAAGGCGCGAGGCCAGGCCCTCGACCACTGCCGTCTTGCCCACACCCGCCTCGCCCGTGAGCAGCGGATTGTTCTGCCGTCGGCGCATCAGGATGTCGATGATCTGGCGGATCTCGTCGTCGCGGCCGTAGACCGGATCGAGTTCGCCCGCGCGCGCCTTGGCCGTGAGGTCGCTCGCGTACTTGGCCAGCGCCGAGCCGCCCGCGGCGGCGCCGTCGCCCTGGTGGGACACCGCCGGGGCGGCTTGCCCCGGCGCGGCCGCGGCGTCGAAGTCGTCCTCGGGCGAGCCTTCGGTCCATGCGGGAAGCTGCGCGACGAGCACGTCGGGCACGATCTTGTCGAACTCGCGCGAGATGCCCGAGAGCACCTGGCGCAGCCCCGGCGTCTTGACGATGCCCGCGAGCAGGTAGGCACCGCGGATCGACGTGGCCTCGAAGCGCAGGCTCGCATAGACCCAGGCGCGCTCGACGGCGTTGTCGACGTGCTCCGAGATGTCGCTGATCGAGGTGGCGCCGTGCGGCAGCCGGTCGAGCGCACGCACCAGGTCCTGCTCGACCGCATCGAGGTTGAGGCCGGCGCGCTTGACGATGCGCAGCAGGTCGCTGTCCTGCAGCTGCAGGATCTGGTGCAGCCAGTGCACCAGCTCCACGTAGGCATTGCCGCGCAGCTTGGCGAAGGCGGTGGCGGTCTCCAATGCCTTGTAGAGCATCGGATTGAGTTTCGAGAAAAGGGAGACGCGGCGGATATCGGTCATAAGGCCATGGAAGAGGCTTCGGCCGCCGCGGAAGCAGCCGATGCGGAACGGGAATACAGGGCTTCGGGCTGGAAAAGCATGTCGCCGGCGTCGGTAGGCGAGAGGCGCGTGCCGAGCCAGCTGCCCCAGCCCAGGCGCTGGTCGCTGCCCAGCTGCATGCCGAGGGCTTCCTGCTTCTTGAGCACGAGGCGCAGCTCCCACGCGAACTCGATGCCCACGTACTGGCGCACCCAGTCGACCACCTGCTGCAGGCGCTTGCTGCCCGGCAGGAAGTCGCGGAACTCGCTTTGCGAGAGCGGGCCGAGCTCGAGCCGGAACTTGCCCTGCGCATCGCGCACCGCCAGCCCGACGGTGGCGCCGGCGCCCAGCTTCTGGTTGCGCCCGGAAGTGCCGATGCGGCTGATCTCGCGCTCGTCGAGCATCACCCAGCCGCTCACGAACTCCTCGATGCGCACGGGCACGTCGAAGTACAGCCGCAGGATCTGGATCAGCCCCTCGGGGTTGCGCGTCTGGCGCACGAGGTGCCCGGCCATGAAGGTGCGCGCATGGTCGGCGATGCGGTCGCGTTCCTTCAGGCCCGGCTGCCCCATGTTCATGAGGCTGGCCACGTAGTCGACGAAGCGGTGGCCGTCGGGGCGGTCCAGGCTGTTGACCGACTGGGCATCGGCCCAGGCCCGGTAGAACAGCAGGATGAGCCGGTGGTGGAACAGGTCGGCGAAGGCGCTGAGCGTGTTGTCGCTGTGGTGGCGCTTGCGCTCGCGCGCGTACTCGGTCAGGTGCAGCGGCAGCGGCCCGTTGGGGCCGAACAGGCCGAAGCCGTAGATCGAGATGCGCGGCGGGCCGTCCCCGTCGACATCGACGCCCGAGACGTTCGAGGGCGCAAAGGCCATCGACGGCTCCTGGCCCAGCCGCAAAGGCTCGTCGAGCGGGCGCGGCGCGCGGCCCAGCAGCGGATGGCTGCCGTGCGCATCGAGCCGGCGCAGCAGCATGAACAGGTCGTGCTCGAAAGGCTGGTCGACCAGGCCGGCCCACAGGACCGGATCGGCCTCGGGCGCACCGCGCCGCGCGGGTGCCGCGGCATGCTCGGGCGCGGCATGCTCGACCGCAGCCGGCGGCGCCTGCTGCGAATCGTCGGCGAGCTCGGCCGTGGTGCGCATGCTCATACGGCGGGGCGGCGTCCGATGCGCGGCGTCCAGCGCGCGATCTCGCCGCGCTGCAGGCTGGAGAGCGCGAACTCGGTGAACGCGTTGAGCGACACGTGCCGGCTGAAGAATTGCTCCAGCACGGCGCCGAAGAGATAAGGGCTCGCGCCCGAGAAGGCCACTTCGTCGATCTTCAGCGCGATTTCCACCCCGCGCCCGAAGACGATCGGCCCCGGCTCGGGCAGGCGGCGGAACACCGGCGCCAGCGCCATCGAGCGCACGCCCTGGATCTGGCGGCGCACCGCGGGGTCGGCCAGGTTGCCGTAGAGGTCGAGCATCTCGCGCAATGCGGCCGCGCCCTGCGTGGCGTCGACGTCGGTCAGGCTCAGGTAGTTGAGGCCCAGGTGGCTGATCAGGCGCCAGGTGAGCGCACCCTCCGCCAGCGCCGGATAGGGCCGCGACGGCCCGCGCAGGATGCGGATGCCGCGCACCGGCGCCGACACGCGCAGCGAGAAGTCCGACTCCAGCCCGGTGGGCAGCAGCAGCGGCAGGTCGCGGTTGGTGCACAGCGCGTCGATGGTGATGTGGCGCAGGCTGTGCGGAAAGGGCGCGTCGTGCTGGTCGACCAGCGACACGTACACCTCGCTGCCGGTGTAGCTGGTGCGCGTGCCCTGCGCGCGTGCGCGGTCGGACACCAGGCGCGGCTCGCGGCGCAGAGAGAAGTACGCGCCGAAGTCGCCGTCGTCGGCAGCGAACGAGCCCAGGAAGGGCCTGAACTCGCGCTCTTCCGAGCCGCTCGCCATGTGGCCGGTGACGCGCTCGACCGTGAAGATCTCGAAGTCGCGCGGGCGCGTGCGGTCGATCACCGCATGGTGCTCGTGCTGCCCGGGGCCCACCGGAATGCGGTCGCTGCGGCGCGGCACCAGGTTGATGATGGGCGTGCAGAACAGCGAGAAGTGCTTGGCATCGACCAGCCGCTCCAGGTCGGCGTCGGCGCGGTCGAGCAGGATCACGATTTCCATCGTGGTGCCGCCCATGGCCGAGGCCGCCGCGCGCAGGTTCTTCACGCTGAAGAACAGGTAGCGGTCGGGAAAGGCGAAGTATTCGTGCAGCAGCCGGTAGCCCTGGAACGAGCGCGCGTCATAAGGCAGCAGCGCCTGCTCGGGATCGAAGCCCTCGTGGCGAATGGCTTCGTCGCCGAGCGGAACGATGCGCGCCTTGCTGCCCGGGCCGCTGCGGCACACGGTGCCGATGCTGTGGTGCACCGCAAGCTCGAGCACGCGCAGCGCATGCAGCTCCGCGCCCGAAAGAAAGAACTCGAGCCGCTCGATCGGCATCTCGGCAAAGGTGGTGCCGCCCACCGCTTCGAGCTTGATGGTGATCGCGCTCCTGGCGCGCTGGGCCACCGCGGGCATCGCATGCGCGATTTCCGCGGGCACGGGGCCGATGCTTGCATCCGCGATCCTGATGGGCCACAGCGTGACCTCGTGGCCGGTGCGGAATTCGCAGGCCGTCTGCTCGCCCTTGATCATGCGTCCGCGCATGATCGTGTGGCGCGGCAGCTCGTAGCCGGCCTTCAGCGAGCCCTCGTTGAGGTTGCCGTCGATCTGCACCACCGCCATGGCCGGCAGCGGCGCGAGGAAGTTGGGGTACACCACCTCGAGCAGCCGCTGCGAGAAGCGCGGAAACTCCGCATCCATCTTGAGCTGGATGCGCGCCGTGAGAAAGCTGAAGCCCTCGAGCAGGCGCTCCACGTAGGGGTCGCTGACCTCGATGCCGCGCATGCCCAGCCGCCCGGCGATCTTCGGGTAGCGCTGCGCGAACTCGGCGCCGAGCTCGTGCATGTAGGTGAGCTCGCGGTTGTAGTAGTCGAGCAGCCTGGCGTCCATTCAGAGCCCTCCCGTCGGGCGCAGGACCATGTGGCCGCTCTCGAGGTCGAGCTCGGAGCGCAGGATGAATTCGATCGGGTAAGGCACCGACCACAAGGTGCCGCGGATCTCGAGCGCGAGCAGGTTGTGGTGCTCCAGGTCGGTGGCGTCGGTGACGCAGCGCACGTCGATGCTGTCCTTCATGATGCGCGGCTCGAAGTCGATGATCGCGGCGCGGATGGCGGCCTCGACGTCCGCGAAGTCGACCTCCGACATGCGTCCGCCGGCCCAGCCGCGCACGCCGTAGTTCACCACCGAGCGCCGCGCGCGCGGCATGGCGTTGATGGTGTGGTCCGCGCCGAAGTTGGTGGTGTTGAGCAGCCACTGCAGGTCGCGCAGCACCGAGTCGCGCAGCAGCTTGCCACTCATGAGGAATGCGCCCGCGCGCTCCTGGCGGCTTTGCGGCTGCTTGTCGGTCAGGCGGTCGAGCAGCACCGGCTGCAGGCGGTCGCGTGCAACGCTTTCTTGCTGGTCGCCGTCGGCCTCCATGGCCGGGCGGCTGGCTGGCAGGACGGAACTCACTGCGCAGCACTCTCGGCAGGCGCGAACTCGACCAGCCGGATGTCGAGCAGCGAATGGTCGCCGGCTTCGCTGATCAGCGTGCGCTGGCCGATGCCGGCGTACTGGTCCTCGCCGGCCAGCGGCAGCCAGTCGGTGCGGCGGCCCAGGGTTGTTTCGTCGTCCAGCGCCTCGAGCGCGCCGGGATAGCGCACCGGGACCAGGCCGTTGAGCCCGCGGCCGTCATGCAGCACGATCTCGGCCGGTGCCCAGAGCAGGTCGACCAGGTGCTGCGGACGGGAGAACTTGAGGCGGCGCACCGCCGGTAGCGGCAGCCACGCATAGCCCGAAGGCGTGAGGAGCTCGAGCACGGCACCAATGCGCGCGTCGCCGTCGCAAAGCCAGGCGAACTCAGTGCTTTGCACCGGCTCGCCGTCGATGGCCTGCACGGCGCGGGAGTCCGACCGGTCGACGCAGCTCAGCGTGCCCTGCAATGCGGGCGCATCCTGCCGCGCGGCTTCGCGCAGCTCGGCCGCTTCGGCGGCGCGTTCGGGCGGCAGGGCGGCGGCAGCAATCAGCGCCGCGACCCAGCCGGCCTCGCCGGCCACGACGGCCGGCGCACGGCCGCCGTTCCAGAATTCGGTTCGATGCCGCTCGGCGGCCAGCGCCATTGCGCAGGTGGCACTGGCGGGAGCGAAGGAAGGATCGATCTTCGCGGCCAGCTTGAGCTGGTCTTCAGCCCGCTGCCAGTCGCCCCGCAGCGCAAGAAAGTGGCCGAGGGCAAGCCGCAGGCCGGCATTCTGTGGACTCGCGCGAATCTGCCGCTGTACCCATTCGGTGTGTTCGGCCACGGAGCGCTCGCCCAGCACTGCAAACCCATCGCCCATGAAACTTCCTCATTGACTCGCGCACGGCCCCGGAAGGCCGTCGACAACTATCTGCAGGCGACCGGCCCGCGGCATGCGCGGACCGGTCGGGAACAAGCACGAAAAAAGGGAAATCAGGCTTCCCGGTTTTCCTTGATGTTCCAGGCCAGCACGGTCTCGGCGCCCTTGCCGCCCTTGTCGGTCTGCTCCCAGTACTGCTGCTTGACCTTGGCCGCCTGGAAGGCGAACTGCACCAGCACCGCATCGCCGCCCTGCTCGGCCGAGTACTGCACCGAGGTGACCAGCACTTCTTCCAGCGTCACGCGCGTGTATTCGATCTGCGAGCCCCCGGCCTTGCACACCGACACTTCCACCTTGCTCAGGTGCTTGCCGCTCGCGCAGTTCTTCATCACCGACGGCGCCGCCTTGTCGATGCGCGCGAGCACCTGCAGGTCGTTGAAGCTCGCCTTGCCCACACCGCCACCGCCGCCGCTGACCATGTTGCCAGGCTGCGTTGCTCCCCATGCGAACGACTTGATATCGGTCCAGTCCTTGTGGTTCGAGTCCTTGGATTCGCCGTTCGCGCCCTCGACGCGCATGAACATGTCTACTGCCATGATTAACCCCCAGAGTTATATATATGCCCGATTGCGGGACACCGTTGAACTAGCTGCTGTCCTTCTTGTTGGATGGCAGCTTCGAAACCAGCCGCAATGACACCGTCAGCCCTTCGAGCTGATAGTGCGGCCGGAGAAAAAACTTGGCGGCGTAGTAGCCGGGGTTGTCCCCGATGGCTTCCACCTGGACTTTAGCCGCCG
>Ga0006562J51391_1134926_pt1 | contig 10910 bp, 7 predicted proteins | sample Ararhi6_input_d2_FD_51391 | JGI IMG/M metagenome (IMG submission 51391) | reverse complement strand
AGTCGAGCTTCAGGTTCTGCACCAGGGCCTTGTCGTTGGTGACGTAGGACGGGGAGCCGTCCATGAGCTGGCCCTTGCCGCCGCTCTCGGCGGTGCGGAACTGCGACGCGTACTTGTTGAGGTTCTTCCAGTTCGTGACGTCCGGGTGCTGCTTGGCGAAGTACGTCGGGACGAACCAGCCGATGTGCCCGGTGACGCCGAGGTCGCCGCCGCGCGCGATCGTCTTCTTGTCGTCGACGTAGCGCTGCTCCTGGTCGGGGTGGCCCCAGTCCTCCAGGATCGCGTCGACCCGGCCCTGGCTGAGCGCGTCCCAGGCGGGCACCTCGTCGACCTGGACGGTGTCGACGCGGTAGCCGAGCTTGTGCTCCAGGAGGTACTGGGCGACGGCCACGTTGGCCTGCGCGCCCACCCAGGACTGGACCGAGAGGGTCACGGTCTTGGCGCCCTGCGCGTTGGCGAAGGGCGACGCCTGCTTGGTCATGTCGGCGGCGCCGCAGCCGGTCAGCAGCAGGAGCGCGGACGCCCCGGCGGTCAGGGCAGTGGTACGAAGCCGCAGGTCACGAAGTCGTGTCTGGTGAAGTCGCATGTCACGCTCCCTTCTTCACGCGGCGGTCGGCCGGCTGGGTCACCCGGTCGAGCATCAGGCCGAGGCAGACGATCGCGGCACCGGCCACCAGACCGGTCGCGAGGTCGCCCTGGGCGAGCCCGAACACGGCGTCGTAGCCGAGCGCGCCGCCGCCGACCAGACCGCCGATGATGACGACGGCGAGGACGAGGACCACGCCCTGGTTCACGGCGAGCAGCAGTGCGGGCCGGGCGAGCGGGAGCTGGACCTGGCGCAGTTGCTGCGCGCCGGTCGCGCCGAGGGACCGGGCGGACTCCATCGCCGCCGGGTCGACCTGGCGCAGGCCCTGGGTGGTGATGCGGACGACGGCGGGCAGCGCGTAGACGACGGCCGCCGCGACGGCGGGGGCGCGGCCGACGCCGAACAGGGCGACGACCGGGATCAGGTACACGAACTGCGGCATCGTCTGGAACACGTCCAGAACCGGGCGCAGCACCTGTTCGACGCGGTCGCTGCGGGCGGCGGCGATACCGGTCGCGAAGCCGAGGACGAGGGTGACGGCGACGGCGGCCAGCACCTGGGAGAGGGTGTCCAGGGACGGTTCCCACACGCCGAGCACGCCGGTCGCGGCCAGCGCGAGGACGGCGGTCAGCGCGGTGCGCCAGGTGCCGATCGGCCAGGCGATCGCGGCGACCAGCAGCAGCACGGCCCACCAGGGCAGGCCCTGGAGGCCGGCCCTGAGGGGGTCGAGGACCCAGGTGGTGAAGTGGCCCGCCCAGTCGGCGGTGCCGCCGATCACGGGCACCCCGGAGTAGAGGTGGTCGGTCATCCAGTCGACGGCGTCGTTGACCGGGGCGGCGATGCTCACCGTCCAGGCGTCGGGCCAGTTGAGCCGGCCGACCACGCGCCCGACGAGGGCGACGGCCACGGCGGCACCGGCGGCGTAGAGCCAGCCGGCCCGGTGGCTGCCCGGTTCGCCGTCGCCGGCACGGCCCGCGGCGGCCGTGACGCGGTCCAGGACGACCGCGAGGAGCACGATCGGAATGCCGGCGGCGAGGGCGGCGCCCACGTCGACCGAGGCCAGTGCCTGGTAGACGCGGTCACCGAGGCCGCCCGCGCCGATCACCGAGGCGATGACCGCCATGCCCAGCGCCATCATGATCGTCTGGTTGAGGCCGAGGAGGAGTTCCTTGCGGGCGAGCGGGATCCGGGCGGTCAGCAGGCGTTGCCGGGCGGTCGCGCCCAGCGACTCCACCGCTTCCAGGACCTCCTTGTCGGCGCCGCGCAGTCCGAGTGCGGTGAGCCGGGCCATGGGCGGGGCGGCGTAGACGACGGTGGCCAGGACGGCCGCCGGGACGCCGATGCCGAAGACGAGCACGACCGGGAGCAGGTAGGCGAAGGCGGGCAGTACCTGCATGGTGTCGAGGATCGGGCGCAGGCCGCGGTCCAGGCGCTCGGAGAGACCGCCGGCCAGGCCGAGCACCACGCCCACGACGACCGACACGAGGACGGCGACGATCATCAGGGCCAGTGTCTGCATGGTCGGCACCCACATGCCGAGCAGGCCGCAGGCCAGGAAGGCGGCCGCCGTGCCGAGCGCGAGCCGCACTCCGGCCACCCGCCAGGCGACCAGTGCGGCCGCCGCGGTGACCCCGGCCCAGCCCGCGCCGAGCAGCACCAGGTACACGGCGCGCACCGAGAGGACCACGCCGTTGCTGAGGTAGCCGAAGAAGTAGAGGAACAGGGGGTTGCTGTCGCGGTTGTCGACGATCCAGTCGCTGGCACCGGTGAGCGGGTCGGTCAGGTCGACGGTGAGCGCGTGCGGCCAGGTGCCGCTGGACCACCGGGCGTGGGCCAGGGGGACGAGGATCGCGGCCGCGAGCGCGAGCATCAGGAGCTTGCGGACGGCCTGGTGCTTGAGGAAGCCCGGGAGGGCGACCCGGGGGGCGGGTGTGGTCAGCGTGGCCATCAGACAGCCTCCTTACGGGGCTCCGTTCCGACGGCGACGGATCCGGTCCCCCGTCCGGCCGGGACGGCTGCGGGGCCCGTGCCGGCCACCACGCCGAGCAGTCCCTCGTGGTCGACGACGCCCAGGCAGCGGGCCGAGTCCATGACCCGTACCGGGACGCCCGCCCGGGCGACCGCCTCGATGGCCTGGGACACCGTGGCGTCCGGGGACACGGCCGGGCCGGCGCCCGCCTCCTCAAGGGACGCGGGCCGCATGGCCGTACGCACCGTCAGGACCTGCTCGCGCGGTACGTCACGGACGAACTCGCGGACGTAGTCGTCGGCCGGGGAGCCCACGATCTCCTCGGGCGTGCCCAGCTGCACGACCTCGCCGTCGCGCATCAGGGCGATCCGGTCGCCCAGCTTCAGCGCCTCGCTGAGGTCGTGGGTGATGAAGACCATCGTGCGGCCCTCCTCGCGGTGCAGCCGGACGACCTCCTCCTGCATGTCGCGCCGGATGAGCGGGTCGAGGGCGCTGAAGGGCTCGTCGAAGAGGAGCACCTCCGGGTCGACGGCCAACGCGCGGGCCAGGCCGACGCGTTGCCGCTGGCCGCCGGAGAGCTGGGCGGGCCTGCGCTGTTCCATGCCGTCCAGGCCGACCTTGTCGACGATCTCCTTGGCGCGGGCGCGTCGCTCGGCGCGGCCCATGCCCTGGATCTCCAGGCCGTAGGCCACGTTGTCGAGGACCGTGCGGTGCGGGAGCAGGCCGAAGTGCTGGAAGACCATCGCGGCGCGGTGCCGGCGCAGTTCGCGCAGCCGGGTGCGGTCCATCGCGCGGACGTCCTCGCCGTCGACGACGATGGTGCCGGCCGTCGGCTCGATCAGCCGGGTCAGACAGCGCACCAGGGTGGACTTGCCGGAGCCGGACAGGCCCATGACGACGAAGACCTCGCCCTTGCGCACGTCGAAGGAGACGTTGCGGACGGCGGCGGTGCAGCCGGTGCGGGCACGGAGTTCGGCGGGCGGGAGCGCGGCGAGCTCGGGGTCGGCCGGGATGCTCTCGGACTTGGGTCCGAAGACCTTCCAGAGGCCGTCCACCGAGAAGACGGGGGCTTCGGTGGCCGCGGTGGGCGGCTTACGGGTGGCGGGCATGATCGTCATCGCGCATCGTCTCCGATCAGGTCGACGGCTTTCTCGCCGACCATGAGCACCCCGATCATGGGGTTCACGGCGGTCATGGTGGGGAACACGGAGGCGTCCGCGATGCGGATGCCCTCCAGGCCTCGGATGCGCAACCGTGGGTCCACCACGGCCAGTTCGTCGTCCTCGGCGCCCATGCGGCAGGTGCCCGCGGGGTGGTAGACGGTGTGCGCGACCTTGCGGGCGTACTCGCTCAGTTCCTCGTCGCCCGTGATGTCCGGGCCCGGCGCCACCTCGCGCTTGAGCCAGCCGGCCAGCGGCTCGGTCTTCGCGATCTCGCGGGCGATCCTGATCCCGTCGACGAGGGTGCGGCCGTCGTGGTCGTCCTCGTCGGTGAAGTAGCGGAAGTCGAGAGCGGGCTTCACGGCCGGGTCAGCGCTCTCCAGGTAGAGCCGGCCGCGGGACTTCGGCTTGGGGATGTTGGGGGTCATCGAGACGCCGTACGGCGGGCGTTCGTAGCCCAGGCGTTCCGGGTTGTCCGTGAAGGGGACCTGGTAGAAGTGGAACATCAGGTCGGGGCCCTGGTGGGTGGGGTCGCGGCGTACGAAGAGACCGGCGTCGGAGTCCATCGCGGAGTTCTCCGGGAGCGGCCCGTGGGTCTCCCAGACGATCACCGACTCGGGGTGGTCGAGGAGATTCTCGCCGACGCCGGGCAGGTCGAGCACGACGGGTATGCCGAGCGCGTCCAGGTCGGCCTTCGGGCCGATGCCGGAGTGCAGGAGGAGGCGCGGCGAGTCGACGGCGCCCGCGCACAGCACGACCTCGCGCCGGGCCCGTACGAGGATCTCCTCGCCGTCCTTCGTGCGGACGTGCACGCCTTCGGCGCGGGTGCCGTCGAGCTCCAGCCGGTGGGCCCAGCTCTCCAGCAGGATCGACAGGTTGGGCCGCTCGTCCATCACCGGGTGCAGATAGGCCACCGAGGCGCTGGACCGCTTGTTGGTCTCCGGGTGGTAGGCGAGGTCGAAGAAGCCGACGCCGTCGTCGAAGGGCTTGTTGTTGAAGCCCTCGATCCGCGGCACTCCGGTGGCCTGCTGAGCGGCCTCGACGAAGTCGCGGGCGATGGCGTTGCGGTCCTTCTCGTCGACCGGGACGATGTTGTTCAGCAGGCGCGCGTAGTACGCCTCCATCGGGACCGCGCCCCACCCGCGGGCGCCGGCCGCCTCCCACTCGTCGAAGTCGGACGGCAGCGGCTTGAAGGCGATGAGCGTGTTGTGCGAGGAGCATCCGCCGAGGACGCGGGCGCGGCTGTGCCGGATGTGGGAGTTGCCGCGCGGCTGCTCCGTGGTCGGGTAGTCGTAGTCGAGCTCGCCACCGAGCAGGCCCATCCAGCGGCGCAGGGTGAGGACGTCGTCGCGGCCGACGTCGCTGGGGCCGCCCTCGATGACGGCGACGGCGGTGTCGGGGTTCTCGGTCAGCCGGGAGGCGATGACGGAGCCGGCGGTTCCGCCTCCGATGACGACGTAGTCGTAGACATGTGCGTTCTCTGGCATGGGGGTACTCCAGGGGCGTGCGAAGTCTTCGAGCAGGCTCGGGTCGGGCGGGAGGTCAGCCGGCGAACCAGCGGACGGGGCGCGGCGCGAGGTTCTGGTAGATGTGCTTGGACTCGCGGTACTCGGCGAGCCCGGCGGGGCCGAGTTCGCGGCCCACTCCGCTCTTCCCGAAGCCTCCCCACTCCGCCTGCGGCAGATAGGGGTGGAAGTCGTTGATCCAGACGGTGCCGTGCCGCAGCCGGCCGGCGACCCGGCGGGCCCGGCCCGCGTCGGCGGTCCAGACGGCGCCCGCGAGGCCGTACTCGGTGTCGTTGGCGAGCGCGACGGCCTCGTCCTCGGTGCGGAAGGTCTCGACGGTGAGGACCGGTCCGAAGACCTCCTCCCGCACGACCCGCATCTCGCGGTGGCAGCGGTCGAGGACGGTGGGCTCGTAGAAGTAGCCGGACTCCGGCCGCTGCGGGGCGGGTTCCGGGCGCCGGCCGCCGGACCGCAGGACAGCGCCCTCCGCGAGGGCGGAGGCGACGTACGCCTCGGTCTTGGCGCGCTGCTGCTCGGAGACGAGCGGACCGCACTCGACGCCGTCCTCGGTGCCGCGGCCGAGCCGGATCTGCTCGGCCCTGCGGGCGAGTTCGGCGACGAAGCGGTCCCGGACCGACTCCTCGACGATGAGCCGGGAGCCCGCCGAGCAGACCTGGCCGCTGTGGATGAAGGCGGCGTTGAGGGCCTGGTCGACGGCGGTGTCGAAGGCCTCGTCGGTGGCACAGGCGTCGGCGAAGACCACGTTGGGGTTCTTGCCGCCGAGTTCGAGGGCGACCTTCTTGACGGTCGGCGCGGCCGCCTGCGCGACCTTCGTGCCGCTGACCAGGCCGCCGGTGAAGGAGACGAGGTCGACGTCGGGGTGCTCGGCGAGCCGCGCGCCGACCGTGTGCCCGGGTCCGGTGACGATACCGGCGACCCCGGCGGGCAGCCCGGCCTCGATGAGCAGGTCGATGAGCGCGATCGTCGTCATCGGGGTGATCTCGCTCGGCTTGACGACGAACGTGTTGCCCGCGGCGAGCGCCGGAGCGATCTTCCAACTCGCCTGCAGCAGCGGGTAGTTCCACGGGGTGATGAGCGCGCACACGCCGACCGGCTCGTGGACGACGACGCTGTGGATGTCGGGCGAGCCCGCGTCCACCACCCGGCCCGGGGACTCGGCGGCGACGAGGGCGGCGAAGTAGCGGAAGGCGTCGGCGACGCAGTCGATGTCGACGCGCCCCTCCTCGACGGTCTTGCCGGCGTCCCGGCTCTCCAGCAGGCCGAGCCGTTCGCGATCGCGCACGAGAAGATCGGCGACGCGGTACAGCAGGGCGGCGCGTTCGGCGACGGGGGTGTGCGGCCAGTCGCCCTCGTCGAAGGCGGTGCGGGCGGCCGCGACCGCGAGGTCGGTGTCCTTCTCGTCGCCCTCCGCGACCACCGCGAAGGGGCGGCCGTCCGCGGGGTCGAGAATCTCGCGGGTCGCGCCGGAGACGGCTTCCAGCCACTCTCCGCCCGCGTGGATCGTCCGGTGGTCGCGCTGTTCCGGCTGTTCCGTCCTGTCGGCCATGATCGCTGTCGCCTTCCGTTCCTGTTCAGTCCCCCTGCGTCACCTATGGGTCTGTCTCGGCGACGGCGTCCACATGCCCCCAACCTCTCATTGCATGCGCAATGTTTGGCCGAAAGTGCGCTGCATCACTGAAGTTATGGACATAAAGTGACAAACCGTACGTCCGATCATGACCGGCCGCCCTGGACGGACCATGGACGCGGCCAGAACCTTTGACTAAAGTCAAAGAACTATGGAGCCAGTGCAGACGGAGCCAGTGCAGACGGAGCCAGTGCAGACGGAGCCGGTGCCGGATGAGCAAGTGCCGACCGGGCAAGTGCAGGCGGAGCAGGTACAGGCGGAGCAGGTACAGGCGGAGCAGGTGGCGGCCTTCCGCCGCTTCAACCGCTACTTCACGCGCCGGATCGGCGCCCTGGACGACCACTACCTCGGCCAGGGCCGCCCGCTGGGCGAGGCCCGGCTGCTGTTCGAGGTCGCCGACGCCGAGGCCGGCGTGTCCCTGCGCACGCTGCGCGCCCGGCTCGGCCTGGACGCCGGGTATCTGAGCCGGATGGCGAAGGCCCTGGAGGCACAGGGCATGGTCCGGATCAGCGTGCACCCCGACGACAACCGGCTGCGGACGGTCGAACTGACCCCGGCCGGACACGTCGAACTCAAGGAACAGAACCGCCGCGCCGACGTGCGCACGGCGGACCTGCTGACCGGACTCGACACGCGACAGCGCACGGAACTGACCGAGGCGATGGCCACCGCGCGCCGCCTGCTGCGCCTGGCCGCCATCACCGTCGAGCGGGTCGACGGCGCCGCGCCGGACGCCCGCGCCTGCCTGGAGGCCTACGCCGCCGACCTCACCGCGCGCTTCGGCAGCTTCACCGCGTCCGACCTCGTCGGTCCGGAGGAGGTCTCCGGCGCGACCGGCGCCTTCTTCGTGGCGTACGAGGAGGGACGGGCGGTGGGCTGCGGCGGGCTGCGCACCCTGGAACCCGGCGTCGGCGAGCTGAAGCACGTCTGGGTGCACCCGGACGCCCGCCGCCTCGGCCTGGCCCGGCGACTCCTCGAACAACTGGAGCGCGCGGCGGCCGAGCGCGGCCTGAACCTGCTGCGCCTGGACACGAACGCGTCACTCACCGAGGCACGAGCGATGTACCGGGCGTGCGGGTACCGCGAGATCCCGGCGTACGTCGACCACGTCTACGCCGACCACTGGTTCGAGAAGCGGCTCACGCCCTCGGCGCCGCTCCGCTGACTACCGGGCGAGCAGGTCCCGCACCGCGCCGCGCAGCCAGGCATGGGCCGGGTCGGCGTCGTGGCGCGGGTGCCAGGCCATGCCCAGCCGGAGCGGGGGCAGGGGCAGCGGCACCTCGAAGGAGACCAGGCCGAGGCTCTCCGCCAGCGGCAGCCCCCAGGCGGTGTTGAGGCCCACCAGATCGGTGTCACGGATGACGAACAGGGAGGAGGGCAGGGAACCGACGGTTCCCACCACCCGCCGCTCCAGGCCGAGTTCGGCGAGCGCGGCATCGATGGGCCCGTGCAGCCTGCCACGGCGGGACACCAGGATGTGGTCGGCCTCCCGCGCGTACCGCTCGGGCGTCAACTCGCCCTCCAGCAAGGGGTGTCCGGCGCGGGCGACCCCCACCATGCGGTCCTCGTGAAGCTGTTCGCAGTGCACCTCGGGGGCCGCCGTGTCGAGGACGCCCACCTCCAGATCGGCGGTGCCCTCGCGCAGGAACGGCGCGTCGATGTGGCTCTCGCTCAGGAAGCGGAGCCGGATACCGGGCGCCTCGGCGGCGATGCGGGCGTAGAGGGCCGGGCCGTGGGCGGCCGCGATGGCGTCGTGGCCGAGGATCGTGAAGGAGCGGACCACCGTCCTCAGGTCGGTGCCCCCGACCGGCGCGAACAGTGCCCGCGCCCGCTCCACGACCGCGCTCACCTCGGCCCGTACGGCGATCGCGCGGGGCGTCGGCACCATCCGCCGCCCCGCGCGCACCAGAACCGGATCGCCGAGCGCCTTGCGGATCCGGCCGAGGGTGCGGCTCATCGCCGGTTCCGACAGGTGCAGGCGCCGGGCGGCGCCCTGCACGCTCTGCTCCTCCAGCAGCGCATCGAGCGCGACCAGCAGATTCAGGTCGATGCCCGCGGGGCCGCCCGCGGTTCCGTCCACCGGCCCGATCGCGGATTGCGTCATACGCATTCGTCCCTTGCGAAGGTTGCACTGGAAAGCAGGTCGGAGGCGAGCCTACGGTGACAGGGCCCGAAAGGGCATCCCACTCCGACGAGCTCCCCGGGAGGAGCCGTGCCCTCGCACGCCCTGAAACGGTCCACCCTCCTCGCGCTGTGTGCCTGCGTGCTGGTCGCGCAGAGCATGGTCGCCGCGATCAACCTCCTCATCCCGCAACTGGGTTCGTCGTCCCTGCACCCCTCGCACACCGAGATCCTGTGGACCGTCGACGCCTACGTCATCGCCTTCGCCGGTCTGCTCATCCCGGCCGGCGCGCTCGGCGACCGCCACGGCCGCAAGGGCGCCCTGCTCGCCGGGCTCGGACTGTTCGCCGCGGGCGCCGCCACCAGCGCGTTCGCAACCCACCCGGCGGTACTGATCGCGGGCCGGGGCATCTCGGGAGCGGGCGCGGCACTCATCACCCCGTCGACGATGTCGATCCTCGTCCACCTCGCCGGACCGCGGCGCAGGGCCCAGGCGATGGCGTCCTGGACCCTCGCCCTCGGCCTCGGCGGCCTGGCGGGCAACCTGGGCGGCGGCCTGGTCGGCCAGTTCCTGACCTGGCGGGCCCTGTTCGGCGCGATGGTCCCGCTGGCGGCGCTGCTGGCGCTCGCCGTGGCACTGACCACCCCGCGCACCGACCGCTCCCCGCACAGCAACCTCGACCCGCTGGGCACCCTGCTGCTCACCGCCGGACTGGTCGCCCTCCTCTTCGGCATCATCGAGGGCCCTGACCACGGCTGGACCTCACCGCGCATCCTGGGCTCCTTCGGTGCCGGAGCGCTCCTCGTCGCCGCCTTCACGCTCCAGGCCCTGCGCTCCCGCACCCCCCTCTTCGACCCCCGCGTGTTCCGCTCCCCCGCCCTGCGGGCGACCGGCCTCGGCCTGGCGACGGGCTTCTTCGGCCTGTTCGCGCTGTTCTTCGTCAACTCCCAGTACCTGCAGGACGTGAAGGGCTACGGGCCCGCCGTCACCGGGCTCGCGATCGTCCCCCTGATCACCGGCATGGCCGTCGTCCCGAAGCTGGCCGCCCGCTGGTCGGCGCACCCGCGCCCGGTCATCGGCACCGGCCTCGCCCTGATCGGCCTGGGCCTGCTCGGCGCCTCCACCGCGGACGCCGGCACGCCCTACGCGCTCTACGCCTGCTGGCTGCTGGTCATCTCGGCGGGCACGGGCCTGTCGATGCCCGCCCTCACCCTGGGGGTCGTCGCCTCCCTCCCCCACCACCAGGCGGGCCTCGGCTCCGGCCTCGGCACCTCGGCCCGGGAGATCGGCGCGGCCCTGGGCGTCGCGGTCACCGGCACCGTCCTGGCAGGCCACACCGACTTCACGGGCGGCATGGGCCCGGCCCTGCGCACGGTCGCCGTGCTCGTCCTGGCCGCGACCGCCGTGGTCGTGACCGGCCTGCGCGACCGGGGGACGGCCGCCGAACAGGCAGTACCGGAGAACCGCCCGATCCCGGAACGACGTTGAATTACTCTGCGTGTTCCAGGGGTTACACCGAGGAGCGTGCGATGCCATCGCGACGAGTGGTCACCGGCCGGAGCCAGGAACCGCGCCGCCGGTTCGCCGAGGAGCTGCGGCTGCTGCGCGGCGCGCGCGGGGAGAGCCTGCGTCAGGTGGGCGAGCGGCTGGGCTGGGACCCGTCCACCTTCGGCAAGATGGAGAGCGGGGAGTCGCTGGGCAGCCCCGAGATCGTCGAGGCCCTGGACCAGCACTACGGCACGCCGGGGCTGCTGCTGACGCTGTGGGAACTGGCGCTGGCGGATCCGAGCCAGTTCCGGGAGCAGTACCGGCGGTACATGGTGCTGGAGGCGGAGGCGGTGAGTCTGTGGCACTTCGGCGTGAGTACCGTCCATGGTCTGTTGCAGACACCGGGGTACGCGCGTGAGGTTCTCACTGTGG
>Ga0006562J51391_1146827_pt1 | contig 10920 bp, 8 predicted proteins | sample Ararhi6_input_d2_FD_51391 | JGI IMG/M metagenome (IMG submission 51391) | reverse complement strand
GGCCACCGGGTGTACAAGTCCTTCGACCCGCGCGCGAAGATCATCAAGGCTGCGGCGCACGACGTCCTGTCGGCCCTCGGCAAGTCCGACGAGCTGCTGGACATCGCGCTGAAGCTGGAGGAGCACGCGCTCTCCGACGACTACTTCGTCTCGCGCAACCTCTACCCGAACGTCGACTTCTACACCGGCCTGATCTACCGGGCCATGGGCTTCCCGACCGAGATGTTCACGGTCCTGTTCGCCCTGGGCCGCCTCCCGGGCTGGATCGCCCAGTGGCACGAAATGATCAAGGAGCCCGGCTCCCGCATCGGCCGCCCGCGCCAGATCTACACGGGTGTCGTCGAGCGCGACTTCGTCCCGGTCGAGGAGCGCTGACACCTGCCGGTGGGGGCGCCGCTGTTTGGGGGCGCCCCGTCACTGGGTCGTGTCCTCCCGGCTTGCCGGGCGCGTGGTCCGGGTCCGCTGAGCGGGAGACCGTGGGTGGCCTCGGAGTTGCGGCCGGGGGTCCGGGGGTTGCCCCCGGGTGGCACGGCCACGGGTGTCGTCGAGCGCGACTTCGTTCCGGTCGAGGAGCGCTGACACCTGCCGGTGGGGGCGCCGCCGCTTGATCGGGTGCCCCGTCACCGGTGAATTTCCTGACTGCCCGGGACCGATGTCCCGGGCAGTGGTGTGTGCGGCCCCGGCAGTCCTGGGTGCGGCAGTGGTGTGGGGTGCGCAGGGCATACGGAAGGCGCCCCGGCGCCAGTCCCCCCACGGGCCGACGACCAGGGCGCCTTCCCATGTCCCGGTGCGGATTCCCCCCACGGGATCCGGCCGGGCGTTGTGAGAACAGCGCCTGAATTCGCTGTTTGTAACCATCTTCGGTTGTCGTGCCTGCGGTTGAGCAGAACGAGCAGAACTCGTCCCACCACCGCCGTGTGCGATCTGCCGGGACAGCGCACGCTGGGAGGGCCGCTCAAAGCTTCCCGGTGTGCGTGCCCCGGCAACGCATCTCTGAGGAAGTCCCCCAAGACATCCTCAGACGTCAGGTCGCGCCCCCCAAGACGCTTCCTGACATCGTCAACTTAGACCTTCGAACCCCTTCGATGGTTACGTTCACATCACTGTGATCTGTGTCTCTTGCATATGTCCGTTAGATGCGCAAGAGACCGGATACGGCGATCGGGGCCCAAGCGTAAGGATGATGCGCGAGCCTTGTGAAGAGCTTATGTGAGGCTCGCGCAGGACTCCAGGGGTCTCCCTGATCGGCAACGACCTACTCGGCGGTATTACTTGAAGGCGCGCAGCCGCAGGCTGTTCGTCACGACGAACACCGACGAGAACGCCATCGCCGCCCCCGCGATCATCGGGTTCAGCAGCCCGGCGGCGGCCAGCGGCAGCGCTGCCACGTTGTACCCGAAGGCCCACACCAGGTTGCCCTTGATCGTCGCCAGGGTCCGCCGGGACAACCGGATGGCGTCCGCGGCCACCCGCAGATCCCCCCGCACCAGCGTCAGGTCGCTCGCCTCGATCGCCGCGTCCGTGCCCGTCCCCATGGCCAGCCCCAGATCGGCGGTGGCGAGCGCGGCCGCGTCGTTCACGCCGTCCCCGACCATGGCGACGACCCGCCCCTCGTCCTGCAACCGCCGCACGACGTCGACCTTGTCCTCGGGCAGCACCTCGGCGATCACCCGGTCGATCCCGACCGCTTCCGCGACCGCCTCCGCGACCGCCTGGTTGTCCCCGGTCAGCAGCACCGGAGTGAGCCCCAGCGCCCGCAGCTGCCGTACCGCCTCGGCGCTGGTCTCCTTGACCGCGTCCGCGACCGCGAGCACTCCGCGCGCCACGCCGTCCCACCCCACGACGACGGCCGTGCGGCCGCCCCGCTCGGCCTCTTCCTTCGCCCGGGCCACCTCGTCGGGAACCGTCTCGAAGAGGCGCCCCACGGCCACCTCGTGGCCCTCCACCCGCCCGCGCACCCCGCGTCCGGGCACGTTCTCGAACCGTTCGGCCGCCGGCAGCTCTCCGGCCCTCTCCGCGGCGCCCGCCGCCACCGCACGGGCGACCGGGTGCTCGGAGGCGTGCTCCAGGGCGCCCGCGAGCCGCAGCAGCTGCCGCTCGTCGGTGCCGTCGACGACGTGTACGTCCTGAAGGGTCATCCGGCCGGTGGTGACGGTCCCGGTCTTGTCCAGGACGACGGTGTCGACGCGGCGCGTGGACTCCAGGACCTCCGGCCCCTTGATGAGGATGCCGAGCTGGGCGCCGCGCCCGGTGCCGACCATGAGCGCGGTCGGCGTGGCGAGCCCGAGCGCGCACGGGCAGGCGATGATCAGGACCGCGACGGCCGCCGTGAACGCGGCGACCGTGTCGCCCGTCGCGCCGAGCCAGCCGCCGAAGGTGGCGAGCGCGATCAGCAGCACCACCGGTACGAAGACCCCGGAGATCCGGTCGGCGAGCCGCTGCACCTCGGCTTTGCCGGTCTGTGCGGCCTCGACCAGCTGTGCCATGCGCGCGAGCCGGGTGTCCGCGCCGATCCGGCCGGCCTCGACGACCAGCCGGCCGCCGGCGTTCACGGTCGCGCCGGTGACGGCGTCGCCGGGCCCGACGTCCACCGGGACCGACTCGCCGGTCAGCATCGAGGCGTCCACGGCGGAGGTGCCCTCCACGACCGTCCCGTCGGTGGCGACCTTCTCCCCGGGCCGTACGACGAACCGGTCCCCGACGGCCAGCAGGTCGACCGGGATCCGCACTTCGCGCCCTTCCCGCAGCACGGCCACGTCCTTCGCGCCCAGCTCCATGAGCGCCCGCAGCGCCGCCCCCGCGCGCCGCTTGGAGCGGGCCTCCAGGTAGCGGCCGAGCAGGATGAAGGCGGTGACACCGGCGGCGACCTCGAGATAGATCGTGGAGGCGCCGTCCGTGCGGGAGACGGTGAGTTCGAAGGGGTGCCGCATGCCGGGCATGCCCGCGTCGCCGAAGAACAGCGCCCACAGCGACCAGCCGAGCGCGGCCAGCGTGCCGACCGAGACCAGCGTGTCCATGGTGGCCGCGCCGTGCCGCAGGTTCGTCCAGGCGGCCCGGTGCAACGGGCCGCCGCCCCAGACGACCACGGGCGCGGCGAGCGTCAGTGAGAGCCACTGCCAGTTGTCGAACTGGAGCGACGGGACCATCGCGAGCAGGACGACGGGCGCGGCGAGCAGCACGGAGACGAGGAGTCGGTGCCGCAGGTCCGCGAGCTCGGGGTCCCGCGGGGTGTCCTCCCGGACCGGCTCCGGGGCGGGCACGGGTTCCTCGGCCGTGTACCCGGTCTTCACCACGGTCGCGATCAGGTCGGCGACCTCGGTCCCGGCCGGATAGCTGACCTTGGCCTTCTCCGTCGCGTAGTTGACCGTCGCGACGACGCCGTCCATGCGGTTGAGTTTCTTCTCGACGCGGGCCGCGCAGGAGGCGCAGGTCATCCCGCCGATGAGCAGTTCGATCTCCGCGGGCGGTTCGGCTATCGGCGTTTCCGTGGTGGTGCTGGTCATGTCCGTGCTCCAGGAAGCGGACCGGGCCGTACGGAACCAGTATCAGCTGGTCGGCACGGCCCGGTGGGTGGAGGAGGGGTGTCGAGGAGAGGTGCTGGGGGTGCGGGTGCCTCAGGCCTGGCCGACCAGTTCGAAGCCCGCCTCGTCGACGGCGGCGCGCACGGCCTTCTCGTCGAGCGCGGCGGCGGAGACGACCGTGACCTCGCCGGTCGAGGCGACGGCCTTCACCGAGGTGACACCGGCGAGCTCGGAGAGCTCGCCGGAGACGGCGCCCTCGCAGTGGCCGCAGCTCATGCCGCTCACCTTGTAGACGGTGGTGACGGAGCCCGTGGTGTCGGTTTGAGCGGTCATGTCGTTCTCCTCGTGGAGGCAGGTGGGGCGGGCGGGGCCGCGAGAGGTCTCCCGTCCATCGAGACTATACCCCTAGGGGGTATGAATCAAAGAACGGGACCCGCCGCGCGGAGGGTGTGTGCATGCTGCCGGCAGAGGAGGCGGGTACCCGGACTACCGCGCCGCAGTGGCCCCGGCGCCGCTGTCCTCGACCCGGCCCAGTCGGTCGCCCACCAGTGGCTCCAGGTAGCGGATCAGCACGTGCTTCAGCTCCTGCACGTACGCGTCGCGCTCGGCGCCCTGGTGGCCCAGGACCAGCTCCAGGCCCGCCTTGTACAGCCCCAGGCACATGTGCGCCGTGCGGGTGAGGTCGGCGGGCGGCGAGTCCGGCAGCAGGGAGGAGAGCAGGCCCTCGATGCGGGCGAGCAGGGTGGCGTGCAGCGCGTCGTGCTCCTCGGCGATGTGCCCGGGGATGTCGGGCCCGTGCATGAGCGCGAAGAACACCGGATGGTCGCAGTTGAAGGCGATGAACCGGTCCACGGCCGCACCGACGGCCTCCTCCAGCGGGGTCGCGGGGTCGACCGGGGCGAGCGCCTCGCCGAAGGTGTCGCGCATCTCGTGCATGAGGCGGTCGCCCAGCTCGATCGCGATCGCTTCCTTGTTCGGGAAGAACTGGTAGAGCGTGCCCGGTGAGACACCCGCCTCGCGGGCGATGGCGTTGGTGCTGGCGGCGGTGTAGCCGGTCGTGCAGAAGACGCTGGCCGCGGCCTCGAGCAGCTGTGCGATACGCCGCTCGCCGCGCGCCTGGCGCCGGCGCGGCTGTTCCTTCTCCTGGCTCTCGGCCACGCGTTTTCCCCAGCTTTCCCGGACCCGATTGACAAACGCGAGTGGTCGCTCGCATTCTGGGATCAGAAACGCGAGCGCTCTCTCGTGTTTGCCATTTTACGGCTTGCACGACTGCTTGCAGGGTGAAGGGGACACCGCACGATGACCGAAGTCGACAGCCCACCCCGTCCCGGAGGCTGGACCCGCTTCGTGACCGCCCGGCCCAGGCTGTCGCTGCTCGCGGCCCTGGTGCTCACCGTGCTCGCGGTGCTGGCCGGCAGTGGGGTCGCCGAGCGGTTGGGCAGTGGCGGCTGGGAGGATCCGGGCGCGCAGTCCACGTACGCGACCAAGGCCCTGGAGCGTGGGTTCCCCGGCTCCCAGCCCAACCTCCTGCTGCTGGTCGACGCGGGCCGGGCCTCCGTGGACGACCCGGCGGTCGTCGCCGAGGCGAACCGGCTCACCGCGAGCCTGGCGGCCGAGAAGGGCATCGTCGGCGTCGGCTCCTACTGGCAGGCCGACACGGGAGCGGCCTCCGCCCTGCGCGCGCAGGACGGCCACGAAGCGCTGGTAGCCGCCCGCATCACGGGCGACGAGAAGGCGATGGGGGAGACCCTCGACCGCATCGCCCCCGCCCTGCGCGGCACGCACGGGCCGGTGGAGGTGAAGATCGGCGGCGGCGTCGCCGTGCGGCACGAGATGCAGACGATCATCCAGGAGGACCTGACCCGCGCCGAGATGATCGCCCTGCCGATCACCCTGGTGCTGCTGGTGATGGTCTTCGGCAGCGCGATCGCCGCCCTGCTGCCGCTCGGCATCGGCATCGTCGCGATCCTCGGCACCAACGCCGTCCTCAGCGGCCTCACGCGGTTCACCGACGTCTCGATCTTCGCGATGAACCTCACCACGGCCCTGGGTCTCGGCCTCGCCATCGACTACGCCCTGTTCATCGTCCGCCGCTTCCGCGAGGAACTCGCCGCCGGCGCCGACCCGTCGACGGCCATCGGCACCACCCTGCGCACGGCCGGCCGCACGGTCCTGTTCTCCGCGCTCACGGTCGCGGTGTCCCTGGCGGCGATGCTCCTCTTCCCCCAGTACTTCCTGCGCTCCTTCGCCTACGCCGGCATGGCCGTGGTCCTGCTGGCCGCCGCGGCCGCCCTGATCCTGCTCCCGGCGGCGCTGATCCTGCTGGGCGACCGGGTCAACTCCCTCGATCTGCGCCGCCTGTTCCGCCGGGGCCGGCCCGCGCCGGCGCCCGACGACGAGGGCGGCAGGGCCTGGGGCCGCACGGCGAGCCTGGTCATGCGCCGCGCCCCCTTCTTCGCCCTGGCCACCACGGCCGTCCTCGTCCTCCTCGGACTGCCCTTCCTCGGCGTGAGGTTCGGCACCGCCGACGACCGTCAGCTGCCCTCCTCGGCCGAGTCCCACGTCGTCCAGCAGCACATCAGGGACGGCTTCCCGGGCAGCCCCGGCGGCGGCCTCGAGGTCCTCGCCGAGGGCAGGGCGACCCAGGCCCAGTACGCCGCCTACAAGGAGCGCGTCGCCGCGCTGCCGGAAGTGGCCCGGGTGGACGGCCCGTTGGTGAACGGCGACTCGGCGTACTTCACGGTGCTGCCCAGGGGCGAGGCAGTCGACGACCCGGCCCAGAACCTGGTGGGTGAGCTGCGCGCCACATCCGCACCCTTCGAGACCGCCGTGACGGGCACGGCGGCCGTCCTGGTCGACTCCAAGCACGCGATCGGCGCCCAACTGCCCTGGGCGATCGCCTTCATCGCCATCGTCACGCTGCTCCTGGTCTTCCTGCTGACCGGCAGCGTGCTGATCCCGCTCCAGGCGGTGCTGCTCAACGCGCTCAGCCTGACGGCGATGTTCGGCGCGGTGGTCTGGGTCTTCCAGGACGGCCACCTCTCCGGCCTGCTCGGTTTCACCAGCCCCGGATCCATAGAGACCACCCTCCCGGTCCTGATGTTCTGCGTGGCCTTCGGCCTCTCGATGGACTACGGCGTGTTCCTGCTCTCCCGCATCAAGGAGGAGTACGACCGCACCGGCGACCACGAAGGGGCGGTCGCTCTGGGCCTGCGGCGCACCGGCGGCCTGATCACGGCGGCGGCGGTCATCCTGGCGGTGGTGATGGTCGCGATCGGCACCTCGCGGGTCACCAACACCAAGATGCTCGGCCTGGGGATCGCCCTGGCGGTCCTGATGGACGCGATGGTGGTGCGCAGCCTCCTGGTCCCGGCCATCATGCGCCTCACCGGCAGGGCCACCTGGTGGGCGCCGGCACCGCTGCGCAGGTTCCACCGGCGGTTCGGACTGAGCGAGGGGGAGCCGGCCCGGCAGGCGCCGTCCGCCGCGCCGGAACCGGCGCCGGACGAAGCCGCGCCCGACGGGCCCGGGCGGGACAAGGTCGACGCGCACGGTTAGCGTTCGCGGAGATCCATGGTGGACGGAGGTCCGCGGGTCACCGTGGGTCTCCGCGGGGCACCGCCGGTCTCCGCGGTCGAAGGCGAGGGTGAGGGCACATGCGGGCTGTGGTGTTCGAGCGGTTCGGGGAGCCGGCCGAGGTACGTGAACTGGCCGACCCCCGACCGGCCCCGCACGGAGTCACCGTGCGTGTCGAGGCCACCGGCCTGTGCCGCAGCGACTGGCACGGCTGGATGGGGCACGACCCGGACATCACCCTGCCGCACGTGCCCGGGCATGAACTCGCCGGTGTCGTAGAGGAGGTCGGTGCCCGGGTCACCGGGTGGCGGGCGGGCGACCGGGTCACCGTCCCCTTCGTGTGCGGCTGCGGCAGCTGCCCGTCCTGCGCGGCCGGCGACCACCAGGTGTGCGAGCGGCAGACCCAGCCCGGCTTCACGCACTGGGGCTCCTTCGCCCAGTACGTGGCCCTGGAGCACGCCGACGTGAACCTGGTCGCGATCCCCGACGGCCTGTCGTACGCCACCGCCGCCTCCCTCGGCTGCCGGTTCGCCACGGCGTTCCGGGCGGTGGTGCAGCAGGGCCGGGTCGCGGCGGGGCAGTGGGTGGCGGTGCACGGCTGCGGAGGCGTGGGCCTCTCGGCGGTGATGATCGCGGCGGCCGGCGGGGCACGGGTGGTGGCGGTGGACGTGTCCCCGAAGGCCCTGGACCTGGCGCGGAAGTTCGGCGCGGCGGAGTGCGTGGACGCGCGGGGGGTGCCGGACACGGCCGAGGCGGTCCGTGAGCTGACCGGGGGCGGCGCACACCTCTCCCTCGACGCGCTCGGTTCCCCCGCCACCTGCGCCGCCTCGGTGAACGGGCTGCGTCGCCGCGGCCGGCACGTCCAGGTCGGACTGCTCCCCTCGGCGGACGGCACGACCCCCGTCCCGCTGGCCCGCGCCATCGCCCTGGAACTGGAGATCCTGGGCAGTCACGGCATGGCCGCGCACACCTACCCGGAGATGCTGGAGCTGGTCCGTGCGGGGGTGTTGCGCCCCGATCTGCTGGTGACGTCCACGATCACGCTGGACGAGACCCCGGCCGCCCTCTCCGCGCTGGGCGGCGCCCCGCGCGCCGGAGTGACGGTCATCGATCCGTGGGCCCGAGCGCGGCCCACTCGCGGTCCAGGATCGCCATGAGCACCTCGTCCACCCACACCCCGTTACGCAGCGCGGCCTCCCGCCGCACGCCCTCGACCACGAACCCGACCTTCTCGTAGACGCGCCGGGCCCGTTCGTTGTCGCCGTACAGCTCCAGCTGGACGCGGTGCAGGCCCAGTTGCTCGAAGCCGTGGCCGACGATGAGCCGGGTCGCCTCGGTGCCGAGCCCGCGATCGCGGCCCCGGGCTCCGATCAGCGTGCGGAAGGTGCAGCTGCGGGCGTCCGGATCCCACTCGTGCAGCACGACCTCGCCGACCAGTTCGCCGGTGTCGCGTGCGGTGACGGCGAGGTCCAGCCGGTCGGGCTGCTCGGCGCGGGAGCCGTACCAGGAACGCACCCGCGCCCGGGTGAGGTCGCTGTTCGGCGGGAAGGTGAAGCGGACGACCTCGGGGTCGCCGATGATCTCCCACATGGTGTCGGCGTCGGCCTCGGTGAAGGGCCGCAGAACGGTCTTCGGGCCGGAGAGCAGCGGTTTGACGGAGAAGTTCACCCGAAGCACTGTGCCCCACGCGTCCGTGAGGCACAGCCGGTTTTCTCTCCGCCGAGGGTCAGTCCAGAGCGCGTCCCCGGTTGCCCGGCCGGGAGGCGACCCAGGCACGCACGGTGTCGGCGTACCAGAAGGGCTTGCCGCCCTCGACATGGTCGGGCTGGGGCAGCAGTCCGTGCTTGCGGTAGGACCGTACGGTGTCCGGCTGCACCTTGATGTGTGCAGCGATCTCCTTGTAGGACCAGAGCCTTCGGTCGGTCATGAGTTGCACCTCCCTGCGCGCGCGGGGGTCGGCGGCCGGGAGGCCGCCCGGGGGAGCCCGGCACTGCGCTGGCGATCACCAAGCCTGTGCCCGGTGAACGACACCCGGTGACCGTGAGGAAGCGGCTGTTGTCCTCGTGTGACACAAGACCCGCGTATGCGCGACATGTGTGACACAAAAGGGGAGTTTGTGACACAGGTGAAGCAGAGAAGTGTGCGGGGTCCATGGGAGGGGCGTGTTGACAACGGCCCCGAGGTCGCCGACAGGAGGCGGGCCGGGCCCGCTGCGACAGGCCCGACCCGTTCCCGCTCCCCGCCATCCCCCCGGAACGACCAGAACGACCGAAGAGTCCGGAGTGCCCGAAGCACCGGAAGGCTCCAAGCACCCGGAACGGCCGGAAATCGCCGGATCAACTGGCAGACCCCCAGCCTGTATTCAGCCAATGCGGCGGGTCTTGGAAAAATGCGCACCCGGTCCGGACCAATCGTCCGGGCGGTTCGGCAGGACCAGGCTCGTCGCCTCCCCGCTCAGTCGGTCCGCGGCCGGCGACACCTGTGCCGGAAGCAGCCTGGCCTGCGTGAACTCCCTCGGGGTGCACCCCGTCATCGCCTTGAACTCGCCGCTGAGATGGGCCTGGTCGTAGAAGCCGCAGAGGGCGGCGGTCTCTGCCGCGCTCAGCCCCTGCGCCAGCAGCCGACGGGCCCGTTGCAGCCGCAGCACCCGGGCAGCCGCCTTGGGGCCGAGCCCGATCTGCTCACGGAAGCGGTTCTCCAGGTGCCGTACGCTCCAGCCGACCTCCTCGGCCAGCCGGGGCACCGGTATCGCGCCGCTCGTCCGCACCAGCAGCGACCAGGCCCGCGCCACCCGCTCCGAACTCGGCGTGCCGGCCTCCCGCCACCGGGTGAGCGCCTCGTCCAGCAGTCCGAACCGGTCCGCCCAGTCGGGCAACGCGGCCAGCGCGGCGGCGAGTTCACCGAGGGGCGACCCCAGGGAGTGCGGCAGCTCGTCGGGGTCGACGGTGCGGTTGACGAGCTCGTGCTGGGGCGTGCCGAACAGGGTGAACGCGGCCCAGGGCGTCATGAGCACCTCGATGCCCGAGAACCGCCCGCCGTGCTCCCCGACGGCGGGCGTGGTCGTGGGTCCGCAGTACACCGACACGAGCGTGTCCGGCGTCCGCCCCGCCCGCGAGATCCGCACCGGCTGCTCGAACCCCAGCAGCAGGGTCGAGGCCCCGATGGGCGTCTCGAGCCGCCGCCGCGGCCGGCTCATGGCGAGCCGGATCCCGCGGTAGCTCATCACCCCGGGCCGCAGCCGCGGATGGGGCCGAGCCGCGGCGAACTCCCAGGCGCCATCGGGCCCTTCACCGGATCGGGTGCGTACGGCACTCCCAGCCATGGGCACCCATGGTGCTACGGCAGGGGCAACGCCGTTAAGGGGTGCGGGGCTGTATCCCTGTGCGGCTCGGCCGCGTGGGCGCGACAAGCCCCACACCACCCGCACGCGCACCAGCAACAGAACCCGGCACCCCGGTGGGCGCGTCTACGCCCCGCACGACCTCAAGAACGCCCGCGTGCGTTGCGCGATGGGCAAAGGCGCGTCCGGCTCGCACGGATACATGTCCTGCTCGACGATCGCGAACAGATCGACATCCAGCTTCTGCGCGGCCTCCAGCACCGGCCCCAGCGCGGGCACACCGGCGGGCGGCTCGCACATCACGCCCCGCGCGACGGCCGGCCCGAACGGCACCTGGTTGGCCCGCACGTCCGCCAGGATCTCCGGGTCGACCTGCTTGAGGTGCAGGTATCCGATCCGCTCGCCGTAGGTCTCGATCAGCTTGACGCTGTCGCCGCCGCAGTACGCGTAGTGCCCGGTGTCCAGACACAGCGACACCAGATC
>Ga0006562J51391_1018188_pt1 | contig 10920 bp, 8 predicted proteins | sample Ararhi6_input_d2_FD_51391 | JGI IMG/M metagenome (IMG submission 51391) | reverse complement strand
TGAACTTCTTCGTGCGTGTCTCGCCGTCGCGTTCGCCGCGCGTGGCGTAGACCACGTCGAAGCCTTCCTGCCAGCGAGCGACGAGCGCGGGGATCAGTTCGGGCGGATCCTGCAGATCGATGTCGATGACGACCACGGCGTCCGCGTCGGCGGCGTCGAAGCCGGCCGTCATCGCGGCCTCCTTGCCGAAGTTGCGCGACAGGCGGATCGTCTCGACGCGCGCATCCCGCCCGGCCACGGCGCAGAGCACCTGCCAGGTGCCGTCCTGGCTGCCATCGTCAACGTAGATCACCCGCGACGTCGCGTCGATGCCGTCGAGCACCGCGGACAGCCTCGCGTGGAAGATGTCGACCACGGCGGACTCGTTGTATGCGGGGACCACGATGGCGAGCGAGAAGGTCATGCGGGCCTCAGCGGACGCGGCCGGACACGGGCGCGGGACGGGAGAGATAGGCAGGGCCGCCCAGCTGACCCGCCTGGCGGACGATCCACGCGGTGCGCCGCTCGACGTAGGCGCTGGGGGCGTCGACGCGGAAGCGGCGCGGATTCGGCAGGACCGCGGCGAGGCGCGCGGCCTGCGTCGCGTTCAGCCGGTCGGCGGAGGTGCGGTAGAAGGTTTCGGCGGCGGCGCCGACGCCGTAGATTCCGTTGCCGAGCTCCACGGTGTTCATGTAGACCTCGAGGATGCGCTGCTTCGGCCAGAAGGTCTCGATCAGCACGGTGAACCAGGCCTCGAGGCCCTTGCGGACGAAACTGCGCCCGTTCCACAGGAACAGGTTCTTCGCGACCTGTTGGCTGATCGTGCTCGCGCCACGCAGCCGCCTGCCCTCGTCGGCGGCATCGATCGCGTCCTGGATGGCGTCGACGTCGAAGCCATGGTGGTACGGAAATTTCTGGTCCTCGGCCGCGACCATCGCGATGCCCACCTGCGGCGAGATGCGCTCTGACGGCACCCAGGTGTGCCGGAACGTGAAACCGTCCTCGTGCGCCACCAGCGCCTCGACACGGCGCTCCATCATCATCGCGCTGGTCCACGGCGGCACGAAGCGGAACGCGATCACGACGACGCACGACAGCGCGAGCCACGCGAGAACGAGCAGGCCGACGATCTGGGCGAGGCGGCGAAGGGGAGAACGAGGCGTCTGGCTCATGTCGGCGCGATGACGGAGGATGGCGCAGTATAAGGGCCGTCGGCCGGCATGGGCTTGTCGCTGCCCGGGCGAGGCCCCACCTTTCGTCGGATCACCAGGAGACCCTCACCGTGACCGATCAGATCGTCGATACCCTCGTGTCCGAGGACGTGCTGCACCGCTTCATGCTCGAGAAAGCGGGCGTGCGGGGCGTGCTGGTGCGGCTCGGCGCCAGCTGGAAGGAAATCGCCTCCCGCGCGGAGTACTCCACGCCGCTGCGTGCGACGTTGGGTCAGGCCGTCGCCGCGAGCGCGCTGCTCACGGGCAACATCAAGTTCGAAGGCTCGCTCTCGATCGAGTTCAAGAGCCAGGGGTCGTTGCGCCTGCTGTTCGCCGAGTGCACGGACAAGGGCCGCCTTCGCGGACTCGCGCGCGTCGACGAGAACGAGCCGGGCGCGCTGGCCGATGCCGTGAACCTGGCGCGCGCGCCGGAGGCGCTCCTCGTCATCACGATCGGCCAGGCCGATCGCGGCCGCTATCAGGGCATCGTCGACCTCGCGGGTGACGGGGCCGACGCGTCGACCCACGAGGGCCCGTCGTCGCAGCTCGCCGCCGCGCTGGAAGGTTACTTCGAGAAATCCGAGCAGTTGCCCGCGCGTATCCTGCTGGCCGCCAACGGCGATCACGCGGTGGGACTCATGTTGCAGCCGGTGCCGGGCGAGGGTGGCCACGGCGCGGCCGAGCAGGACGACGACGCATGGGATCGCGTGGGCCACCTGACGGCGACGCTGAGCGCCGCGGAAATGCTGGCCACGCGTCCCGAGGAACTGCTCTACCGCCTGTACCACGAGGAAACCGTGCGGATGTACGAGCCGCGCGCGCTCGAGTTCGGCTGCACGTGCTCGCAGGAGCGCGTCGAGGGCATGCTCCGCGCGCTGGGCCGCACCGAGGTCGAGGCGGCGCTGGAGGATCGCGCCGGCGAGATCGAAGTGGTCTGCGAGTTCTGCGCCACGCGCTACACGTTCGATCGCGTGGACGCCGAACGCCTGCTCACCCAGGCCGAAACGCCCCCGTCACCCTCGACACTCCAGTAAGGACAACGGTAGGAGCGGCCCCGGCCGCGACAGCTTTTCGCCTCGGTCCGGGAGGCCCGCGCCAGCTCGCTGGTTTCGGCGAAAAGCCGTCGCGGCCAGGTCCGCTCCTGCCGTGCCGGGTCAGGCGTCGAGCGACAGCGGCGCGCCCAGCCATTTGCTCGCCGGCTGGGGTTGCGCGAACAGGAAGCCCTGGCCGAAGCGGCAGCCGATGCGGCGCAGCGCGCGCATCTGCGATTCGGTTTCGATGCCCTCGGCGATCACCTGCATGCGCAGTGAGTCCGCCAGCGCCTGGATCGCACGCACCACGGCGGTGCTGTGCGCCGTGCTGTCCTCCGCCGGTAGCTCGGTGACGAACGAGCGGTCGATCTTCAGGGTCTCGATCGGGTACTGGTGCAGGTAGCTGAGCGACGAATAGCCCGTGCCGAAATCGTCGAGCGCGATGCCGACGCCGTGGTCGCGCAGGTTCTCGAGGATCCGCTTCACCTGCGCCGGGTTCTCCAGCAGCGCCCGTTCCGTCACTTCCACGCGGATGGATCGCGCCGGGACGCGATGTTCCGCGAGCAGGTCGAGCAGCCGCTGGTCGAGGTCGGGCGACCTGAAGTGGCTGCCCGATACGTTGATGCTGATGAAGCCTTCGTCGCCGACGAGGGCGCGCGCCTGTCGCGCCACCTGCTCGAAGATCTGCCAGTCGATCGCCTCCGAGCAGCCGGTGTCCTCCGCCACGGCGAGGAACTCGCCGGGCGGCAGCAGGCCGCGCTCGGGATGGCGCCAGCGCAGCAGCGCCTCGTAGCCGACCACGCGGGTGTCCTCGAGGTCGACGATGGGCTGGAAGAACGGGACGAATTCGTTGCGAGTGAGGGCGCGGCGCAGATCGCCCTCCAGTTCCAGCAGCGAAAGGGCCTCGCGGCGCAGGCGGTCGTCGAACACGGCCGCGCGGTGGCGCCCCTCGTCCTTCGCGCGGTACATGGCCGAATCGGCGTCGCGCAGGAGCTCTTCCGGACGGGTGTACTCGGGCGTCGGCAGGGCGATGCCGATCGAGGCGGAGGTGAAGATCTCCTTCGCGCCCAGTCGGAACGGCGTCTGCAGCTGCGCGATGATGCGCTCGGCGATGTGCGTCGCGGCCTGTGGATCGACGATGCCCTCGACCAGCACGGCGAATTCGTCGCCGCCCAGACGCGCGACGACGTCGCGCGTCTTCAGGCAGGCACGGATGCGTCCGCCGACCTGGAACAGGAGGTCGTCGCCGACGAGGTGGCCGACCGAATCGTTGATGACCTTGAAGCGGTCGAGGTCGATGAACAGCACCGCGAACAGGTCGCCCGGATTCTCGCGGTAGTGGTTCAGCGCCTGCTCGAGGCGCTGCAACAGCAGCGTCCGGTTGGGCAGGCCCGTCAGCGAGTCGTGCAGGGTTTCGTACTTCAGGCGGCGCTCGACGCGCTCGCGCTCGGCGATCTGCTCGCGCAGGTCGCGGTTGGCCAGTGCCAGCGCGCGGGTGCGCTCGGTGACGCGACGCTCCAGGCTCGCATAAGCCTGCTTCAGCGACTCGGTCGTGTACTTGCGCTGCAACGCGTTGGCGATGTGGTAGCTGACGAATGTGAGCAGTTCCTGATCGCGCGCGCTGTACGTGTGCTCGGGCGTGTAGCTCTGCACCGCGAGCACGCCCATCGATTTCTCGTTCCAGATCAGCGGCACGCCGAGCCAGTGCAGCGAGCGCGCGCCCGAGGTGGAGAGCACCTGGTCGCGGTTGAGGCGGTCGATCTCGTCGCGATCGGCGAGCAGCGCCTTGCCGTTGCGCAGCACGTATTCGGTCAGCCCGCGGCCGAGCTCGCGCGGCTCGCGCACGCCGTCGAGCTCGTCGACGGAGTAGGGGAACGTGAGCTTGTTCTGGTCTTCGGAGAGCAGCGCGATGTAGAAGTTGCGCGCGTAGAGCAGGCCACCGATGACGCGATGCACGGCGGCGTAGAAGTTCTCGATGCTGTCCGAGGTGTTCGCCAGCTCCGCGATGCGGAACAGCGCCGCCTGGAGCCGCTCGCCGCGCTGGCGCTGCAGCACCTGCTGGCGCAGCACCCGGTTCGCTTCGCGCAACGCCGCGGTGCGCGTGGTGACGCGCCGCTCCAGTTCCTCGTGCGCCTGGCGCCGTTCCAGCGCCGTCTGCACGTGCTGGGCGACGTAGGTGAGCAGGTCGCGATCGTTCTCGGTGTAGCGCGTGTCGTCGCGGTAGCTCTGCACCACCAGCGCACCGACCACGTCGTCGCCACGCTTCATGGGCACGCCCAGCCAGTCGTCGCTCGGCGGACCGATCGGCACGCGGGGGCCCGGGAGATTCTTCTCGAGCTCGCTGCTCGCGCCCATCATGGCGCGGCCGCTCTGCAGCACGTGCCAGGTGAGCGTGTTCTCGATGGCCTCGATCGCGCGGATGCCTTCCGGATCGGGGATGTCCTTGTCTTCGGTGTCCACGAAATACGGGAACCGCACGGTGCGGTTCTGCGCGTCGTAGAGCACGATGAAGAAATTCTCGGCGTACATGAGGCTGCCCACGATGCCGTGGAGCGCGCTCATCATGTCCTTCATGTTGTGCTCGGCACCCGCCTGCTCCGCGATCGCGTAGAGCGCGCGCTGCAGGCGCTCGGCCAGGGCGAGCCGCGAGATGGCCTCGTAGAGGTTCGCCGTCTCCGCCAATTGCCGGAGGCGGGCTGCGGCGAGGCGGCTCAGCCAGGCGAGCATGTCGGCGGCGGCCGCCAGCTCGACCCCATCGGCGGAAACGTCGACGTAACGCTCGTTCTGTGGATCGATCGCCAGTTCCCGCGCGCCGGCGGCGATAGGGTTGGCGGCGGGGCGCCAGGAGACGACGGCGCCGGGCAGGAGGAAACGGACGAAAGCCTCGCACTCCGTACGGACCGACTCGGCGTCCGCGGCGCGGAGCAGGCGCTCGACGGCTTCCTGCAACGGCGCGGCCTCCGTGTGACCGGGTGCCTGCAGGGTCGGGCTTTGGGATGGAGCGAAGGTCATCGCCTGACGGGGTTCCGGTCGTGGTCGATTGCAGTCTATATGCGTTGCGGCGGCGGCGCGATGGGGCGCCGTGGCGCGCTTCCGGGAGCCGCCGCCCCCCGGCGGGCGCCCCCTCATGGACATAAACGGCAACGGACAGCGTTCCTTAAGGGGGACTCGCCGGGGTGTTAGTAAAAAGTAAAACGGGGTATACTCGGGTCGTTCCCGTCAGGCTGAGGCGGGACGCGGGGAAACTCAGCCGTTGCAGAGCACGAACTCCATGCGCCGTTCCTTTCTGACCATGCTTCTGTTGATGCCGCTCGCCGCGGCAGGACAGGTGGCGCCGGTCGGGCAGGACGCCACGGCCAACCGTCTGCTCGGCGCCGGCGGCCCGACCGATCCGTCCAGCGTGCCGCTCTGGCGCGCTCCCGACGGTCGCGCTCTCTCCCTGCGGTCCGACGATCGCGCCGATTCGACCCAGCCCTTGGCCCTGCGGCCGGTGGAATCCGGTCCGGCGTTGACCAGCGGCCTCCAGTACGACATCGGCCCGCGCGTCCAGGCGCATGCCAGCGTGAGCGGACAGGGCTGGATCAATTCGGCCGAATCCTGCGGCGCGGGTAGCCGCGGCGATCGTTGCAGCACACCGGGGGCTCCTCCGCGCATCGTCGGCAGCGAAGTCGGGGCCACGTATCGCGGCTCGGGCTACAGCGTCGGCCTAGGCGTGGGTTCCAGCCGCCCGACCGGCACGGGTGCGGCATTGCCGCGCGTGCTGCCTGGCCTGGCTACCGCTTCGGGCCTTCCGATCGGCGCGCTCTCGTCCAGCACGGAATTCAACGCGCACGGGCGGGTCGATCTCGGCGCGCGCAGCGGCATCGATCTCGGCGCGAGCATCGGCCGCATCCGGCTCCTGCCGGGCAACCTGCTCGGCATCGGTTCCGTCGACCAGAAGGCCTTGAGCTTCGGCGTGGACCGCGGTCCGCTCTCGGGCCTCATCACCGGCCGCACCATGCAGCCGGAAGCCAACGCGGTGAACGGCCTGAATCCGGATCGTCGCTGGAGCGCCATCGATCTCGGCGTTACGTGGCGCCTGCCGTGGCGCGGCGAGCTGTCGGTCGGCGCTCAGAACGTCTGGTCGTCGGGCAACGCGCCGAGCGGCCCGGTAGGCCCGGAGCCCGATCAGTCGCGTACGCCTTACGTGCAGTATCACCAGGATCTCTGAGGCGCTTCTCGCGCGTCGGAACGAAGAAAAGCCCGGCTCTCGCCGGGCTTTTTCGTATGGCGCGTCGCGAAGACCGATCGCCCCGCCCTGGGCCCGCATCGGCCTCCTGCCCGAGAAACTCAGCAGCAGCGCCCGCCGGTCCCTCGATAGCGCGCCTCCTGTCGCTCGCGGAAGAACTCGCCGTAGGACGGCACCGCCCGGTCCGGGTGATGCTCGCGCAGATGTTTCACGTACACGTCGTAGTCGGGCACGCCGCAGCAGAGCCGGGCGGTCTGCACCGCCCAGCGCCATAGCGATCCCGGATGCATGGTCGCCATGATCCGCTCCTCAGCCCGTCACGCTGGAAAGGGCCACGTACGGCTCTTCCTGCGCGGTCGGCCGGTTGGCCTTCCATGCGCGGACGATCGAACGCAGGGAGAAGAACAGCATCGTCAGCACCAGCAGCATGAACAGGCCGGTGAGGACCATGTCGACGCGGTTGTTCGTGATGATCCGCTGCATTTCCTCGGCGGTCTTCGCCGGCGCGAGGAGCTTGCCCTCGGCGGCCGCGGCGGCGTACTTGTTCGCGGCGGCGGTGAAGCTGATCTTCTCGTCGAAGAGCTTCTGCCAGCCGGCGGTGAGCGTGCAGATCACCAGCCACGCGGCGGGCACCGCCGGAACGAGCACGTACCGTTCGCGCTTGAGTTTGACGGTGACCACCGTGGCCAGCATCAGCGCGATCGCAGCCAGCATCTGGTTGGCGATGCCGAACAGCGGCCACAGCGTGTTGATGCCGCCCAGCGGATCGACCGCACCCTGGTACAGGAAGTAACCCCACAGTCCGACGCAGATGACCGTGGCGACGACGTTGCCGAGCCACGATTCCGTCTGCTTCAGCGGCGCCCAGGCCATGCCGGCCAGCTCCTGGATCATGAAGCGGCCGACGCGCGTGCCGGCATCGACGGTAGTGAGGATGAACAACGCTTCGAACAGGATGGCGTAGTGGTACCACAGCGCCATCATGTCCTTGCCCGGCATGACGTTGTGCAGCAGCTGCGCCATGCCGACGGCGAGCGTGGGTGCGCCGCCGGCGCGGCCGAGGATCGTCCCTTCGCCGATGTTGCGCGCCGTGTCGGTCAGTTCGGCCGGCGTGACGAGGAAGCCCCAGCTGCTGATCGTCTGCGCGGCCTGCTCGGCCGTGGTGCCGACGAGGGCGCCGGGCGAATTCATCGCGAAGTACACGCCGGGGTGGAGCGACGCCGCGGCGATGAGCGCCATGATCGCGACGAAGGCTTCCATGAGCATGCCGCCGTAGCCGACGAGGCGGGCTTCCCCTTCGTTCGCCAGCAGCTTCGGCGTGGTGCCCGAGGCGATGATCGAGTGCCAGCCCGACACGGCGCCGCAGGCGATCGTGATGAACAGGAACGGGAACAGGTTGCCCGCGAAGACCGGGCCGGTGCCGTCGACGAACTTCGTGATGGCCGGCATCTGCAGCGTCGGCGCGGCGAGGAAGATGGCCAGCGCGAGCAGCAGGATCGTGCCGATCTTCAGGAACGTGGAGAGGTAGTCGCGCGGCGCGAGCAGCAGCCACACCGGCAGTACCGAGGCGAAGAAGCCGTAACCGATCAGCAGCCAGGCGAGGGCCTTGGCGTCGAAATCGAACAGCGCCGCGACGGCCGGCGTGTCGTTGACGACCTTGCCGTACCAGATGGATGCGAGCAGCAGGATCAGGCCGATGATCGACACTTCGAGGATCCGTCCCGGACGGATGTAGCGCAGGTAGACGCCCATCAGCAGCGCGATGGGAATCGTCGCCGCGACGGTGAATGTGCCCCAGGGGCTGTGGGTCAGCGCCTTGACGACGACCAGTGCCAGCACGGCCAGCACGATCATCATGAGGACGAGCACGCCGACCATCGCGATCACGCCGGGTACCTCGCCGAGCTCCGCCCGCAGCATGTGGCCGAGGGATCGGCCGTCACGACGCAGGGAGAGTCCGAGGATCATGAAATCCTGCACCGCGCCGGCGAAAACCACGCCGACGAGGATCCACAACGTGCCGGGCAGGTAACCCATCTGCGCGGCCAGGACCGGACCCACCAGGGGGCCCGCGCCCGCGATCGCGGCGAAGTGGTGGCCGAAGACGACCCACCGGTCGGTGGGCACGTAATCGAGGCCGTCGTTGCGCAGCACCGAGGGCGTGGCCCGGGTGGGGTCGAGCTGCAGCACCCGGTTGGCGATCAGCCGGCTGTAGAAGCGGTAACCGATCAGGAAGACGGCGATGGACGCCGTCACCAGCCAGATCGCGTTGATCGGTTCGCCGCGGCGCAAGGCGACGACGCCGAGACACCAGGCGCCGACGATGGCGATGGCAGCCCACAGGAGCTTGCCCGCGGGACTGGGTTTGGGAATGGCGCTGTTCATGGTGTTTGGAGCTCCCCGTGCGGATGGACCAAGGGTCGTCCCCGTCGGCGCGGGGGTCAATCGCCGCGCGGGGTTTCACGTATTAGCCATTGGTCGAATGGCCGCGGGACCGGCGGCGTGCCTCCGCGCTTGAGCGGTGGGCGTTTCGGCGCCATGCTGGAGGCTCCCCCATTCCCCGGGACCCCCATGATTCGCGAGATCCTGAAGATGGGCGACGAGCGCCTCCTGCGCATCGCGCCGCCCGTGCCGCCCGAGATGATCGGTTCACCCGAACTCGATGCGCTGATCGGGGACATGTTCGAGACGATGCACCACGTCGGTGGCGTGGGTCTGGCCGCGCCGCAGATCGGCGTCGACCTGCAGCTGGTGATCTTCGGCTTCGACAGCAGCGAACGGTATCCCGACGCGCCGCCGGTGCCGGAAACCATTCTCCTGAATCCGACGATCGTGCCGCTCTCGGACGAGATGGAGGAGGGCTGGGAAGGCTGTCTGTCGGTGCCCGGCCTGCGCGGCGTGGTCGCGCGCTACACGAGGATCCGCTACACCGGCGTTGATCCGCACGGCGCGCCCATCGATCGTGTCGCCGAAGGATTCCATGCGCGCGTAGTCCAGCACGAATGCGATCACCTGATCGGGCGCTTGTATCCGTCGCGGATCACGGACTTCTCGCGCTTCGGATTCACCGAGGTGCTCTTTCCGGGGATGGATGTCGCGGACGACTGAGCGCGCGCGACACCCCGCGTTCTTATTCGGCGTCGGCCAGCGCCTCGATGATGACCAGCAGTGCCTTGCGGCGCTCCTTGGGCATGCGGCTGACCAGGCCCACGAGACGCAGTTGCTCGCGGGAATCGGCGCGATAGAGGGCGGGGCTTTCGCGGACGCCCGTGGCGCCGTTGGGCGAGCCACGGCCGGTCGCGAGCCATTCGAAGTTAACGCCGAAACGAGTCGCCATGTCGATCTGGCGCTCGAGTTCGGGCAGGCCGAGATCGCTGAGCCATTTCCGGGCGGTTTCGCGGCTGACGTCGAACAGATCGGCCAGCTGCGTGATTCGGCCGCGGCCTTTCTTCACGCCAGCCATGTCCAGCGCGACATGCAGGCGTTGGGAAAAACCTCGGTTGGTAAGTGGCATTGACAACTCCGGTGGAACGCTATGGCGCTTCTAGCCCGATATTGTTCGATAGCGCGGAGTAGCAGCGTAAGCCTTTTGCAGTTGCTAAATCGTACAATTTGCGACTGCTATTCGCTTGTAAGCTTACGATAAGAAAGAGTTGACCGATTTTCTCATTTCTTCCGCCGCCCGATGTGCTACGTCGGCGAAGTCCGAGCCGCTGCCGGCGTAGAGGATGGCGCGAGACGAGGAAATCATCAGGCCTGTGCCGTCGGCGGTCCTGCCCTCGCGAACCACCGCTTCCACATCGCCGCCCTGGGCGCCGATGCCGGGAACGAGCAACGGCATGTCGCCGACTTCCCTGCGAACGCGGCCGAGTTCTTCCGGCCAGGTGGCGCCCGTGACCAGCGCGCAGTTGCCGTTTCCGTTCCATTCGCGCGCGATGGTCTGCGCCACGCGGATGTACAGCGGTTCGCCGCCGCAGTCGAGCGCCTGGAAATCCTTGCCGCCCGGATTGGACGTACGGCAGAGCAGGATGACGCCCTTGTCCGCGCGCTCCAGGAAAGGCGCGACGGAGTCGTGCCCGAGGTACGGATTCAGGGTGACCGCGTCGGCGTCGTAGCGTTCGAACGCTTCCATGGCGTAATGCTTCGCCGTGGACCCGATGTCGCCGCGCTTCGCGTCGAGGATGACCGGGATGCCGGGATGGCGGTCGTGGATGTGCCGGATCAGGCGCTCGAGCACGTCTTCCGCGCGCTGCGCGGCGAAGTGGGCGATCTGCGGCTTGAAGGCGCAGACCGAACCGGCCGTCGCATCGACGATGTCCCGGCAGAATTCGAAGATGCCTTCGGTGCCCGAAAGACCCGCCGGCAGACGGCCCGGCTCCGGGTCGAGTCCCACGCACACCAGGGATTCGTTGCGACGCCAGGCGTCCTTCAGGGCGGTCATGAAGTTCATGGATTTACTCGCGGCGTCGGG
>Ga0006562J51391_1057292_pt1 | contig 10940 bp, 7 predicted proteins | sample Ararhi6_input_d2_FD_51391 | JGI IMG/M metagenome (IMG submission 51391) | reverse complement strand
CATGTACGTGCCATCGAGATCAACGGCACCTATTACCGCGCGCCCGACGCCGCCACGTACGCCCGATGGGCCGCTCAGACGCCGGAGGGGTTCGTCTTCTCGGTGAAGGCGCCGCGGCACATCGTGCAGACGAAATCGCTCGCCGCCACCGGCACGCGCATCGCGGCCTTCCTCGACGGCGCCGTCGCCCTCGGCGACCGGCTGGGCCCGTTGCTCTGGCAGTTCCTGCCGACGCGGCGCTTCGATCCGGACGACGTCGCCGCCTTCCTCGATCTGCTGCCGGAGAAGCACGGCGGCCTGCGCCTGCGCCATGCGGTGGAGGTGCGGCACGAGAGTTTCCTCGATCCACGCTGGGTGGCGCTCGCGCGCGAGCGCGGCGTCGCCACCGTCTTTACCGACTCGGAGGACTACCCGTCGATGGCGGACATCACGGGCCCCTTCATCTACGCCCGCCTCATGCGGAGCGTCGCCGACCGGGCGACCGGTTACACACCGAAGGCGCTACGCACGTGGGCGGATCATGCCGCGACATGGGCGGCGGGCGGCGATCCGGAGGCGCTGCCGCACGTGGCCGCCATCGAGGCTCCGTCGGCACCGCGCGACGTCTTCGTGTTCTTCATCGCCGCGGCGAAGGTCCGCAATCCCTCGGCCGCGGTCGCACTGCGTAGACTTACCGACGGCGCATAATCGCAGCCTTTCCTTCCACGGATGCCCCATGGACCGTCTCATCCAGAACACCCTGATCGATCTTTTCGCCGAGCATGGCGTCGCCCTCGAGCCCGACGAGGACTGGCTGCTTACGGAAGGCGAGGACTATCCCGCCGTGCGCGGCATCTGGCACGAAGGCAAGGACGGCGGCATGGGCCGCCTCGACATCGACATCGTGCTGGACGAGGAGCGCACCATCGAGGAAAGCTTCGGCGGCATCGGCCAGGGCAAGGCGGGCTGCCGCGACGCGCTGGAAAGCTTCGCGCGCAACGATTTCCACGTCGTGCTCGCCGCCTGCTGGAACGTGGTGAACGGCAAGAAGCTCGCCGTGCGCGAGCTGAGCGCCGGCACGCAGCGCTTCACGGTGTTCGTCGGCGACTTCACGCTGCGCGGCGAGAAGGATGCACCCATGGAGATTCCCGAAGACGGACTCTCGGCCCTCGAAGCCGCGATCGCCACGGCACCGCTCACGCTCGACGTGCACTGGATCCGGGTGTTCTACGGCAACGTGGGCAACGGCAAGACGCAGATCGAAGTGCTCCTCGACAACGAACCCTGGGCCGCCGGCCACAAGGCCATCGCATCGGTCGACTGGCCACAGCACGAGCGCTACTACAGCCTGCGCAACTTCATCGCGCTGGTGCCGGCGGACTGATCCGATGCGGGAGCGCACCTGGGCGCGACATCGTTCGAGGCCGTGACCTGGAGCTTTTGGGGACCGGGGCGAAAAGCTGTCGCGGCCGGGTCCGCTCCCACAACGGCCTGCGGGACCAACTTTGAGGCCGTGACCGGGAGCTTCTGGGGACCGGGGCGAAACGCTGTCGCGGCCGGGTCCGCTCCCACAACGGCCTGCGGGACCAGCTTTGAGGCCGTGACCGGGAGCTTCTGGGGACCGGGGCGAAACGCTGCCGCGGCCCTCCGGGACCAGCTTCGAGACAGTTGTGGGAGCGCACCTGGGCGCGACATGTTTTGAGGCCGTGACCTGGAGCTGGCGCGCGAGCCCTCCCATCGCGGCGAAAAGATGTCGCGCGCAGGGCGCGCTCCTACGGCGGCGGCCAGTCTTCGGGCTTGAGGATCGCGAAGAGGCCCTCGCGTCGTGTGCGCCGGCCAAGGCGCAGCACCTCGGCGTCGCGCGAGAACAACAGCGCGGCGCCCGCGTCGGCCGCGAGTTCGAGGAACTTCTGGTCGTCCGGATCGCGGCAACGCGGTAGCGACGTGCGCGTGGCGCCGGCTGGCAACGCCGTCACCAGCGCATCGAAACGCGCTATCGACGAAGCGATCCGCGCGTCGTCGAGCTTCAGCGCCGGGTAACGCAGCACGGCCAGCCATTCCGCGCGGCAATCGTCGCGCGTGACGGCTTCCAGTTCACCCGAGGACAGCGCGGCGACCAATCGCGCCACGCGCGGGTCGTCGAAGACGAACGCGTCGAGGCAGACGTTCGTGTCGAGGACGACCCGCACTCGGGATCAGGCCGCCGCGCGCGCGGCCAGCTGCGCGTGCTGCTCCGCCACGATCGTGTACGAGCGCTTGCGCGCCTCGTGGTCGTAGATCTGCGCCGTGATGATCAGCTCGTCGGCGCCGGTGCGCTGGATGAACGCGGCGAGGCCTTCGCGCACGGTGTCCGGCGAACCCACGACGGCGCAGGAGAGCGCATGGTCGACCTGCGCCTTCTCCATCGGGGTCCACACACCGTCCATCGTGTTGACCGGCGGCGGGAGCTGGCCCGGCGCACCGCGACGCAGGTTCCAGAACGCCTGCTGTTGCGAGGTGAACAGGCGGCGCGCTTCCTCGTCCGTATCCGCCGCGACCACGTTGATGCCGAGCATGGCGTACGGCTTGTCCAGCGTTTCCGACGGACGGAACATCGTGCGATAGACCTCGAGGGCCTTCATCATCAGGTCAGGCGCGAAGTGCGACGCGAAGGCGAACGGCAGGCCCAGCTCCGCCGCGAGGCGCGCGCTGAAAAGGCTCGAGCCGAGCAACCAGATCGGCACGTTCGTACCCATGCCCGGCACGGCCCGCACGGTCTGGCCGGGCTGCTGCGGGCCGAGGAAGAACTGCAGCTCCTGCACGTCCTCCGGGAAACGGTCGTCGCTGGGGCCGAGCGCACGGCGCAGCGCACGTGCGGTGCCCTGGTCGGTACCGGGCGCGCGCCCGAGGCCGAGGTCGATGCGGCCCGGGTAGAGCGAGGCGAGCGTGCCGAACTGCTCCGCGATCACCAGCGGCGCGTGGTTGGGCAGCATGATGCCGCCGGAGCCGACGCGGATCGTCTTCGTCGCCTCGGCCACGTAGCCGATCACGATCGACGTCGCGGCGCTGGCGATGCCGGTCATGTTGTGGTGTTCGGCCAGCCAGTAACGATGGAAGCCCAGCCCCTCGGCGTGGATGGCGAGATCGCGCGAATTGCGCAGGGCGTCGCCGGGCGTGGCGCCGCGGATCACGGGGGACAGGTCGAGCACGGAGAAGGGGATCATCCGGAAGGCACCTCGAGAAAGGGGGCGGCGGACGGTCCGCCAATCCCTCCCACATGGGCGCGGGGGATGGCTTTGCAACCCATAAAGTCGGCTCCGGGAAACAATCCGTTCCCGGAAGCGATGCGCCACGGCGGGGGACGGAAGAGGAAAATACACCCATCCACTCATCCAGTCCGGTAATCCCGGGGGAGCACGACATGATCGACGTCCGTCGTTTCGACAGCCTCGGTGGCGCCAACCACGGTTGGCTCGACGCCAAGCATCACTTCTCCTTCGCCTCGTACCACGACCCGAAGCGCATGGGCTGGGGCGCGCTCCGCGTCTGGAACGATGACACCATCGCCCCGGGCACCGGCTTTCCTCCGCACCCGCATTCGGACATGGAGATCATCACGTACGTTCGCGAAGGCGCGATCACCCACGAGGACAGCCTCGGCAACAAGGGGCGCACCGAAGCGGGCGACGTGCAGGTGATGAGCGCCGGCACCGGCATCCGCCATGCCGAGTACAACGCCGAGCCGGAGACGACCCGGATCTTCCAGATCTGGATCATCCCCGACCGCGAGCGCAAGGCGCCGTCGTGGGGCACCCGCCCCTTCCCGAAGGGCGAGCGCTCGGGCCAGTTCGTCACCCTGGCCAGCGGTAGCGAAGCCGACACCGACGCCCTGCCGATCCGCACCGATGCGCGCGTGCTCGGCGCCACGGTGAAGGCCGGCGAGACGGTCGAGTACACCGTCGGCAAGGGCCGCCACGTCTACATGGTGCCGGCCACGGGCACGGTCGAGGTCAACGGCGTGCAGCTGAACGCACGTGACGGCGCGGCGATCCGCGACGAGGACGTGCTGCGCATCACCGCGTCGAACGACGCGGAACTGGTGCTCGTCGACGCCGCCGCGTAAGCCGACCGAAGGGTATGCTGTGGGTCATGACGACCCACGGCATGCTTCATCTCGACAACCCGATCCTCGACACCGATAGCTACAAGGCCAGCCACTGGCTGCAGTATCCGCCCGGAACCGACGCCACTTTCTTCTACGTGGAATCGCGTGGCGGCACGTACGAAAGCACGGTGTTCTTCGGCCTCCAGGCCATCCTGAAGTCCCGCCTCGGCCGCCGCGTCACGCACGCGGACGTCGACGAAGCGCGCGACTTCTTCGCCGCCCACGGCGAACCCTTCAACGAAGACGGCTGGCGCCACATCGTCGACACGCACGGCGGCCGCCTTCCCGTGCGAGTGCGCGCGGTACCGGAAGGCAGCGTCGTGCCGACGCACCAGGCGCTGGTGACCGTCGAATCCACCGATCCGGCGGCGTACTGGCTGCCGTCCTACCTGGAAACGCTGCTGCTACGTCTGTGGTATCCCGTCACGGTAACGACGACCAGCTGGCAGGCGCGGCGGACGATCCTGCACTACCTCGAACGGACGTCCGACGACGCCGCAGCGCAGATTCCTTTCAAACTGCACGACTTCGGCGCGCGCGGCGTGTCGAGCGCGGAATCCGCCGGGCTCGGCGGCATGGCGCACCTGGTCAACTTCCTCGGCACCGATACCGTGTCGGGCGTGCTGGCCGCCCGCGCCTACTACGGCGAGCCGATGGCGGGCTTCTCCATTCCCGCCGCCGAGCACAGCACGATCACCAGCTGGGGACGCGACCACGAGGTCGACGCGTACAGGAACATGCTGCGGCGTTTCGCGAAGCCGGGTTCGCTCGTCGCCGTGGTGTCGGACAGCTACGACATCTACCACGCGATTCGCGAGCTCTGGGGCAAGGCGTTGCGCGACGAGGTGATCGCCTCCGGTGCGACGGTCGTCGTGCGTCCGGATTCGGGCGACCCGGTCGAGGTGGTGCACCGCTGCGTGAGCCTGCTCGACGAGGCCTTCGGCAGCACGGTGAACGGCAGGGGCTTCCGCGTCCTCAACCACGTCCGCGTCATCCAGGGCGACGGCGTGAATCCCGAGAGCATCCGCGCGATCCTCGAGCGCATCGTTGGCGCGGGCTATTCGGCCGACAACCTCGCGTTCGGCATGGGCGGCGCGCTGCTGCAGAAGCTGACGCGCGACACGCAGAAGTTCGCACTGAAGTGTTCGGCGGCGCGCGTGGACGGCGCATGGCGCGACGTGTGGAAGGATCCCGTCACGGACCAGGGGAAGATGTCCAAGCGCGGCCGGATGACTCTGCTGCGCCACCGCGAATACGGCACGTACCGCACCGCCGCGTTACCCGGCGACGCCGTCTCGCTTCCGCCCGATGCGCTCGAGCACGGCTGGGAGGAGGTCATGCAGACGGTGTGGGAGAACGGCGAACTGCTGCGCGATTGGTCGTTCGCCGAGGTACGCGAGAGGGCCGCCGCGGGGCGCTGACACCGGCGGCGCCGTCGGACCTCGTCGACCGGGGACGTGGATACCGGCGTACGCCGGTATGACGGGACCTGCGACACGTCGGAGCGGGCGCGGGGCGCCGACAAAGGGCGGGGCGGTCGGACCTCGTGGACCGGGGCCGGCGTGCGCCGTTATGACGGAGACCAGCGTCACCCCGGCGCACGCCGGGGTCCACGGCGAGGCGGCCGGTTTTCGCTAGCGCGCCTGGGCGTTGCGCTTCATCAGTCCGTGCGTGAACAGGTATGCCGCCGTCTGGTAGTACGTCACGGCGTCGTCCGCGTCCTGCTGATCCTTGTGCTCGACCGGCACCGCGTCGCCCGACTGCAGCGTCGGCACCATCTGCTTCACGGGCTGGCGCGGAATCAGCGACGTCAGCCGGTCGCCGTGCAGGTAACCGAGCTCCTGGTAGGTGCTCAGGAACGCGCGCTCGCGGCCGGGCTCGAGCCGAAAGAGGTCGTAGCCATAGAACCGCGACGTATAGCTGAAGCCGAGCATGCCCAGCAGCGTCGGCGGAATGTCGATCTGGCTCATCAGGCGATCGACACGTCCCGGGGCGACGTGCTTCGGCGAGTAGATGTACAGCGGGATGTGATATCGGTCGACGGGCAGGCTGGTCTTGCCCGCGCTCGTCGCGCAATGGTCCGCCGTGATGACGAAGATGGTGTCGTCGAACCACGGCTTCGTCGCCGCGCGGCGGAGGAAATCGCCGAGCGCCCAGTCGGTGTACTTGACCGCCGCGCGACGCGAGCCCTGCGGCAGGTCGACGCGTCCCTGCGGGAACGTGAACGGGCGGTGGTTCGACGTCGTCATGACGTGTCCGAAATACGGCTTGCCGGCCGCGTACGCGTCGTCCATGCGCTTCATGACCAGCGTGAACAGGTCCTCGTCCGCCACGCCCCAGACGTTCTCGGCGTGGATGTCCTTGTCGGCGATGGCGTCGCGATCCACGGCGTTATAGCCGTTGCTCGCGAAGAAGTGGTTCATGTTGTCGAAGTAACCGTAGCCACCGTACAGGAACTCGGACGTGTAGCCCTTCTCGTTGAAGACGTCCGCGAGCGACCAGAGGTTCTCGTTGTTCGGCCGCTTCACGATCGACTCGCCCGGCGTCGGCGGCACGGACAGCGCCAGCGCCTCGAGGCCGCGCACGGTGCGCGTGCCGTTGGCGTAGAGCTGGCTGAAGAACAGGCTCTTCGACGCGAGCGCGTCGAGATTCGGCATCAGGTGCTTGTGCTTGCTGACATCGAGACCTTCCACGTAGTCGCCCGACAGGCTTTCCACGCTGATGAGGACGACGTTGAGCTTCTTCTCCGGACGATTCGCCACGATGGTTCGCGTGATGTCCTGCGGATCGTCGGTGGTGAACGTCGCGTCCGGCGTCTTCAGCAGGCGGCGAAGGTTCGCGAACGCGTCCTTGTCCGGTAGCGTCGGATAGTACTTGGCGTAGTCGAGCTCGTTTTCGCGGAAGGCCGCGAAGAACTCGTAGATGCCGTTGCCGGCGAGCTCGTTCACGTACTGGTTCGACGAGCGATCCTTCATCTGCCCGTCGACCGCGAAGCTCACCGCGACGGTCAGCAGCAACCACACGCCGACCACGGCGCCGCGCTGGAGGAACCGGGACCCTTCGTCGCGCACCACGAGCACGCGACGGCTGCCGACCATGACGGCGACGGTCGCCAGCAGCAGCAGCGCCGACCAGGTGCCGATCGGGTACGACTCGCGAATGTTGCCGATGACCTCGTGCGTGTAGACGAGATAGTCCACGGCGATGAAGTTGAAGCGCGCGCTGAACTCGTTCCAGAACACCAGCTCGGCCGCGCCCAGGTAGAGGGTGGCGAAAGCGAGCACGGCGCACAGCCCGACGACCGCCCGGCGGCCCCAGCGCGAGGACCACGCCCGGCGCGGCACGAGCCACGTCACCAGGAGGAGGGGCCAGGCGACGTAGACGAACGTCACCAGGTCGTAGCCGAAGCCGGCGACGAACGCGTACAGCCACTCGAGCGGCGCGCCCGGGAGCTCGTGGCGGGATCGCAGTGTAAGAACGAGGCGGACGAGAAAGGCGACGGCAAGGAACAGGACGCCGAACCACACGAGCGGCCGGAACCTCTGGCGCAGGGTCTGAACGGAGGTCGGGGGCGCGCGCATGCTGCTTCTCGGATCGTGACGGCCCAACGGGACCAGTTTCCGGGCAGGGTAGGCGCAGGGGCTTACGACTCCCTTTCCTCATCCTTAGCCGAAGCTTTGGTCGGCTATCCGATTCATGGCCATCCGCGGTCGGCCGTCGCAAGAAAACGTGATCTGCCGCGTTTACCGTCTCTGTGGCAACCTACACGACCTTACGAGACGACCTACCGGAGCCACGGCGCACGTGGAGCAAGAAACCATGGCGGAGCTCCCGTCGACCGATCAGCCTCTCGCCAGGCGTGCCCTCCATCTGACCCTGCTCCGTCGCGCGGGTGGACCGCTGCTCTCGGTCGCGCTGCTGTGCCTGGCCCTTTGGGCCCTGCATGCGATGGCCAGCGAGGTGACGTACCGGCAGATCGCCGGGTATATGCATGCGCTGCCCAACACCGACATCGCGCTGGCGATCCTGCTGACGGCGGCCGGGTACGGGGTCATGACGCTGTACGACTGGTTCGGGCTGGCCAGCATCGGCAAGCGGCTGCCGGCGAAGCGGGTGGGGCTGATCTCCTTCATCAGCTACGCGTTCTCCAACGCGCTGGGCATGTCGCTGCTGGTCTCCGGCTCGATCCGCTACCGCTTCTACGTGCAGGCGGGCCTGACGACCGGCGAGGTGGCGCGGGTCGTGCTGTACACCACGCTGAGCTTCTGGCTCGGGCTGGCGGCCCTCACCGGCGTGACGCTGCTCGCCGTGCCGATCCCTCCCGAGGTGCCGCTCTCCGGTTGGCGGATTCCGCTGGCGATCGTCCTCGTGCTGGTGCCCCTGGCCTGGTTCGCCATCGCGGTGGCGGTGCGCCGGCCCCTGCGCGTGTGGCGCTTCTCGGTAGAAGCGCCGACCCCGGTCGTCGCGGCGCGGCAGATCCTGATCGGCGCGCTCGACTGGGGCCTCGCGGCGGGCGTGCTCTACGTGCTGATGCCCGAAGCGATCGCGGGCGGCTTCGGCCATTTCCTGGCGATCTTCGTCCTGGCGCAGATGGCCGGACTGATCAGCCATGTACCCGGAGGCCTGGGAGTCTTCGAAGCCGTGATGCTGGCCGGCTTCGGTGCCACCGGCAACCACGGGCTCGAGGCCCCGATCCTCGGCTCGCTGGCCGCCTACCGCCTCGTGTATTACCTCCTGCCACTGTGCACCGCGACCGTCATGGTGATCTGGCGCGAGGTGCGCGCCCTGCGGCATACCTCGCTGATCACGCCGTGGTTCAGCAGCCTGCTTCCGCCGTTCTTCGCCGGGCTCACCCTCGTGTCAGGCGCCGTGCTCCTGTTCTCCGGCGCCACGCTGGCGATCCCGGGGCGCATGGAAATCCTCCGCGGCTTCGTGCCGTTGCCGCTGGTGGAGGTCTCGCATTTCCTGTCCAGCGTCGTGGGCATGCTCCTGCTCATCCTCGCGCGCGGCCTGCAGCGCCGGCTCGACGCGGCGTACGTGCTCACGCTCGTGCTGTTGATCCTCGGCGCCATCCTCTCGCTGCTCAAGGGCATCGATTACGAGGAAGCGACCCTGCTGACCCTGCTCGCGCTGGCCCTCGCGCCAGCCCACCGGCACTTCTACCGGCGCGCGTCGCTGTTCCGCGCGTCGTTCTCGCCCGGCTGGGTGCTCGCGATCGGCGCGGTGCTGGCCTGCTCCACCTGGCTGGTGTTCTTCAGCTTCAAGCACGTCGAATACAGCAACAACCTGTGGTGGGAGTTCAGCTTCCGCCATGGCGGCGCGCCGCGCGCGCTGCGGGCGTTGGTCGGCGCGACCGCGGTCGTGATGCTCGTCGCGCTGGCCAACCTGATCCGGCCGGCGCGTGCGCGCCGCTCGCGTCCCGGCGACGCCGAACTCGTGCGCGCGCTGCCGCTGGTCAAGGGTTTCGATTCGGCCCAGGCGCACCTCGCGCTCGTCGGCGACAAGATGCTGATGTTCGCGCCGGACGACCGCGCCTTCATCATGTACGACATCGAAGGCCGCAGCTGGGTGGCGATGGGCGACCCCGTCGGCACCGACGAGGACGTTCGCCGCGAGCTGGTCTGGACGTTCCGCGAGGAATGCGAGCGCGCCGGTGGCTGGCCGCTGTTCTACCAGGTGCGCCCGCGCGATCTCGACCTCTACCTCGACGTCGGCATGAGCCTGCTCAAGATCGGCGAGGAGGCGCGCGTGCGACTCGAGTCGTTCAACCTCGACGGCAAGTCGAAGAAGACCCTGCGCGGCACGGTGAACAAGCTGGCGCGCGACGGCCTGCGCATGGAGATCGTGCCGGTCGACGGCGTGCCAGCGTTGCTGCCGCGCCTGAAGGTCATCTCCGATGCGTGGATGCGCGACAAGAAGGTGCGCGAGAAGCGTTTCTCCCTCGGCCTGTTCGACGAGCGTTACCTCGCGCGCACTCCGATGGCGGTGGTCTGGCAGGGCGAGGAGCCCGTCGCGTTCGCCAACGTGTTCGTGACGGACACGAAGGAGGAAGCCTCGGTCGACCTCATGCGCCACCTGCCCGACGGCCCGTCCGGCATCATGGACTTCCTGTTCATCGAACTGATGGTCTGGGCGAAGGCCGAGGGCTATCGCTGGTTCAACCTCGGCATGGCGCCGTTGTCGGGCCTGCAGAACCGGCGCACCGCGCCGCTGTGGAGCCGCTTCGGCGCCATGGTGTTCGGACGCGGCGAGCGCTTCTACAATTTCCGCGGATTGCAGCGCTACAAGGACAAGTTCGATCCCGAGTGGGAGCCGCGCTACATCGCGGTGCCCGGCGGCATCGCGCTTCCCCTCGCGCTGGCCAACGTCGCCAGCCTGATCTCCGGCGGGCTGGGTGGCGTCGTCCGCCGATGAAGAGACGCATGAAGAAAACGATCCGCTATTCCCTGCTCGGCCTGCTCGCCCTGGGCGTGCTCGCGCTGCTCGCCTGGCATCCGTGGACGCATGCGTCGATGGAGAAATCCACCGTCGAGCTGCCCGCGCTCACGACGGCGCCGGCCGGACAGGAAGACCTGCTCGTCGTCATCTACTCGGGCGACGGCGGCTGGTGGGACCTCGACCAGCGCCTGGGTGCGGTGTTCACCTCGCGCGGCATTCCCGTGGCCGGTGTCAGCACGTTCAAGTACTTCTGGCGATACCGGTCGCCGGAGGAATCGGCGCACGATCTCGACGGCCTGCTCGATCGCTACACGGCGCTTTGGAAGAAGAAACGCGTGCTGCTGATCGGCTATTCGTTCGGCGCCGACGTGCTGCCGAC
>Ga0006562J51391_1027538_pt1 | contig 10948 bp, 3 predicted proteins | sample Ararhi6_input_d2_FD_51391 | JGI IMG/M metagenome (IMG submission 51391) | reverse complement strand
GCACGAGCGGCACCGCGAGGCGGCGGGCCGAATTCGCCGCGCTCACGGGCCCTGTCGAGCGACCCCGCTTAAGAGAGTGCCGACGGGCCGGATCATGACGCCGGTTCGGAAAATAAGTGCGGCGGGGAGGTTCCCGTCCTCCCCGCCGCGCGACGGAGAGGGCTTACCCAGCCTCTCCCTCGGCCGGTCGCTGACCAGATCGGGTCTGGTTCATCGCTTCCGGAGCCTCGGCCGGCGGCGCAGCAGGAGCAGGCCGGCGCCGGCGATGAGCGCGGCCAGCGCGGTCATCGCCCAGGCCAGCGATCCCAGCAGGTCGCTTCCGGTGCTCGCCAGTCCGTGGACGGGCGGATCGGTCACGGTCGCGCACGCCGTCGCCCCGTCACCGCACCGCTCGTCGCCGGTGGACGGATCCCACGGGCCGTTCGGCGTCTCGACGCTGGCGCGGTTGGTCGTGTCCTGCGGCGCGATGAGCTTCGCGGCCAGCGTGATGGTGGCCTTCTCGCCCGCTGCGATGCCCGGGATCACCCAGTGCAGCTCGCCGTCGGTCGCCTTCGCCGCCGCGGGCTGGGCGCCGAGCACCTGGATGCCGCTCGGAAGGTGGTCGGTCACGGCCACATCCTTCGCGTCGATCTGTCCGTCGTTGGTGACGGTGATCGTGTAGACGATCGTGTCGCCGACGGCTGCCGTCGCCCGGTCGGCCGTCTTCGCGATCCGAAGGTGCCCGACGTCGAAGCGGTTGGTCACGGTGACCGTCGCCGCGGCGCCCGCCGAGATCGTCACCGTGCCGTCGGCCGGGTCCATCGTGGTGGCGGTCGCCAGCCCGGCGTCCGTCTCCTCGATGGCGCAGGATGCGCCGGCGATCAGGCCGTCGATGGTGGCCGAGTAGCCGTTCGCCTTCGACAGGACCACGGTGCCGTCGGTGCCGAGGTCGATCGGGGTGACCACCCCATCCGCCTCGTACGTGCAGGTGATCTGCATGGTGAAGGGGCCCGCTCCGAACGAGGCGACGCCGTCGCCGATCCGCTTCTTGTCGATGACGAGGGATCCGGTGTCGAACGTGTTCGTGATCGTCACCTCGGCCGGTGCCCCCGCCGGGACGGTGACGCCGCCGCTCGGTGCGATGGACACGGCGGTCGCCCCGCCCGTCGCGGTCTCGGTCACGTCGCAGTGCGCGCGCTGGATGAGCCCGGTCACCGTGGCCGTGTAGCCGTTCGCGTCGTCGAGGGTGACGAGGCCGGCGTTCGGCAGCGGGATGGTGAGCGTCTGGCCGTCCTTCTGCCAGGTGCAGACGAGCTGCGCCGTGAACGGACCGGCGCCGTAGCGGGCCACGCCGTCACCGACGCGCTGCTTGACGATCGTCACGCTGCCCGCCGAGAACGTGTTGGTCACGCTCACCGTGACCGTCGGCACGGAGCCGTCGGTCGCACCCGGGATGGTGACGGTCGGCGTGTCCACGGTGCTTCCGGTCGCTCCGCCGTCGGTCGTCTCCACCACCGAGCACTCGGTGCCGGCCGGGTAGACGCCCGGGACGGTCAGGGTCTGGCCGCCCACGATGGTGAGGTCGCCGTCGAACAGGGTCTGGTCTCCGGCGTAGACGCAAGTGACGTGGACGGTGAACGGGCCGTCGCCGTATCCCGCCGCCGCATCGCCGTCGACGATCTTGGCGATCGCGAGGGCGCCTGCCGCGTAGTGGTTGGTGATGTCCGCGGTCGTGGCCTGCGGGCCGGTGCCGAGCACCACCGTCGCCTGCGTGCCGTCGGTCGCCGGTGCTCCGTCGACCGAGATCGCGACGTGGTTCGGCGAGGCCGCCGCACCATCCGCATCCGTCTCCGTCACGACGCAGCTGGAGCGCGCCGGGAGACCGCTGATCGTGTGCGACCCGCCGTCCTGGAGCGTGAAGGCTGCGTCACCGGCGGCGAGCGGGATGCTCTGGCCGAGCGGGGCCGTGCAGACCACGCTCACGCCGAACGGCCCGAAGGCGCCGGCCGTCGCCGCGGTGTCCACGTGCTTCGTTACGGTCAGGTCGGTCGTCCCGTAGTCGTTGACGATGGAGACCTTCTGGTCATCCGGCACGGGAGCCGAGGCGTCCGCCGCCGCGATGGTGACCGAGCCGGGCGTGACCGTCCGGCTCGCCTCACCGTAGGAGCCATCGGCGCCGTGCTCCACGACCGCGCACTGGGCGCCGGTCGGGATGCCGTCGATCCTCGCGGTGTACTGGTTCGCCGCGCTGAGCGTCACCGCCGCGTTCGCCGCGAGACCGACGGCGACGCCGCCGATGGTGCAGCTGACATCCGCCTGGAAGCTGGTCGGCGCGTACTGCGCCGCCGGTCCCGTGACGGTCTTGGTGATCTGCAGCGGACCGCCGGTGAGGATGACGCCCGCCTTGATCGGCTCCTGCGGGCCGGCCGGCTGCGAGCCCGACACGTACGTCGGGTAGAAGCCGAACGAGTTCCAGGCGCGGACGGCGGTGACCGGGGCGCTCACCGGAGCGCGGTGGTCGCCGGCCGTGGTGGTCGGCACGTTCGTGCTCGTGTAGGTGACCTTCACGGCGGCGCCGGCCGCGAGGGTGCCGGATGCGGTGCCGCTGAAGTCGAAGACCATCTTGACGCCGGTCACATCCGCTGCCTGGACGGTCGAGCCGATCTCGCTCGACGGGACCCACGCGCCGGTGGGGCAGGAGGAGCCCGGGGTGATGTCGGCGGCACACGGCTTCGCGGCGGTCGTCACGTACCAGGTCATCACCGCACCCGCGGCGTCACCGGTCGGCTGGAAGGTCAGGTCGCCGAGGAACTTCGGCGAGTAGACGGAGCCGCGAGGCGACGAGTCGACCACGCCGGTGTCGCCCGGGTACGGGAAGACGTCGACCGCGGTCAGCGTCTTGGCCGCGACGTTTCCGCCGTTGACCATCTCGAGCTTCCAGTCGTCGGTCGCGCCGATCGCGCTGACCGCCGCACACGGGTACCGGTAGTAGCCGTCCGCGTCGGCGGTGCAGGGCAGGGCCGGGTTGACGACGTTCTGCGCCTGTCCGGTGGACGACTTGACGCCCTTGGATGCGGTGAACGACCCCTGCGACAGCGTCGTCACGACGTTGCTGGTCGAGCAGGTGTTGCCCGCGAAGGTCACGGCGCGCCCGTTGCCCGGGTTGAGTGCGGTGCAGTTCGCGCCGGTGAGCTGGCGGTCGGTGGACACCCCGAAGGTGTTCACCGCCGTCTTCGCCGGGGCGAGTCCCGGCTTGATCTGCAGGCCGATGGTGATGCTGTAGGTCTCTCCGGGCGCGAGCTGCGAACCGGCCGGCCAGGTGAACCGGATGGTGCCGGTCGCGGCGTCGTAGGTGCGGGTGATCACCGCGCCGTCGACGGGCAGCGTTCCGCCGGTGGAGGTGCTGAACGTCGGAACGTTGGTCGGCACGTAGAGCAAGGAACCGTCCGCCGGCAGGGTGTCCGTGACGACGGGGTTGGCCAGGCTGCCGGTTCCGCTGTTCTTGAACCGCAGGGTCCAGTTCACCTCGCGTCCGGAGGCCGCCTGACCCGGGCTGGTCTTCTCGACCTGGAGCTTCGCGGTGCCCGGGTCGACGGTGAAGGTCGCGCTGGCGTTCGCTTGGGTGGCGTGCACGTCGTTGTAGGACGCGTCGGCGGTGACCGTGTCGGAGATGGTGCCTGCGGCCGTCTCGCCGGGCATGGGCTGCGCGACGACGGTCGAGGTCACCGGGCCGCTGCCGTCACGCAGGGTGGCGCGGAGCGACACGTTCAGCCGGACGTCGTCCTTGTCCTCCGAAGCGGAGAAGGCGGCACCGTCNGCCCGCGTGTAGGTGTATCGCAGGCCGGTCACGTCCGCGACGGCGACGCCGGCGGGGAGGGCCGCCGAACCGATCGCGGTCGGCGTCCCCGACTGCCACTGGGCGTTCGCGCCCTGACCCGTGCGCGCATCCACCTGGACCCGGTCGGCGCCGGTCGGCGTGTTGGGCAGCGTGAACGACTTCAGGGTGAAGGCGTTCCAGAAGCTGTCGTCCGCATCCTCGATGACGAGGACCTTGGGCGACAGGGTCCCGGTCGACCGGGCACGCAGGTTGACCTGGATGGGGTCGACCGGGTTGGCCTGCAGGGTGCTCGTCGGGTTGAACGTCTTGCCGGTCGTGACCTGCAGGTTGCCGTTCTGGAGCGTCACCATGACGCCCTGCTCGTCGGCGGCCTGCACGGCCGGGTAGACGTCGTCGTGGAGGGTGGCGTGCGCGTTGTTGAGGATCGTGCTGGGCACGGGAGCCGTTCCGCCGGTGCGGGTCGTCTTGCGCAGCTGCGCCGTCAGGGTCAGGCCGACCTTCTGCTGCGGCGCGATCGTGCCGCCGGTGCCGTCGGTGCCCTGGGCGTTGGTGCCGCGCAGGAGCGCGCTGACCGCGACGACATCGCTGAGGTCGGCCGGCGTCAGGGCCATGGCCTGCGCGAGCGTCACCGTCTGGGTCGTGGTGCTGCCGTCCGCCGCCAGGTGGAGCAGGGAGACGCTGCTGGCGCTCGTCTGGACGCCCGGCGCCTGGCTGAGGTCGACCACGATCTTCGTCAGGTTCAGCTGCTCGAACGGGTTGGCCGCGGCGTCGTAGGGCGCGAACACGCACGGGTCGGACGTTGTGGCGTTCACGCACTCCGTCGGGTCGGAGAGGCGCAACTGCCAGGTCTTGCTCGTGGAGGTGTTCGTGGCCGTCGTCGCATACGTGGTGCTCGGGTACGCGGACGCCGGGACGTCGGGCTGCGGGATGACGAGCGTCTGCGGGGAGGCGGTCTTCGTCACCTTCGTGGTGAACGTCGGGTCGATGATCGTGACGTGGTCGTTCGCGTCACGGCTGACCGGGTCGCCGTCGAACGGCTGCGCGCCGACGCGCACCGTGTTGTCGACGGCCCCCGGCGAACCGCCGAGGTTGTAGGTGCGGGTGCCGGTCACCCAATCGGTGGCCGTGCCGCCCCGGACGGTGTTGCGGATGGCGAGGTCGAGGTGCACGGTCCGGCCGTTCGGCTGGGCGCTCGCGCTGACGCTGGCGACGCCGCTCCCGACAGCGGGGGCGGTCGGGTCACCCGTCGACTGGATGCGCGCGGCGCGGTTCGGGCTCTCGATCACGGTCAGGCGCACGCCCTGGGTGCTCGCGCGCTGCGATGCGGTGAGCGTGTAGCCCGGGAAGACGCCGTCACAGGCGTTGGCCGTCGGACACGCGGCGGACGTGATGTCGTTCCACTGCGTCCCGTCGAACAGCTCGACCTTGGAGACCTTGTCCCAGCGGATCTGCGGGTCGAGGGTCGCACCAGCGGTGGACGTCGGCGTGATCGCGTCGATGCGGACCAGGTCGAACGCCTGGAAGACGCTGCCGCCGATGGGGCTCGGCACGGCCGGGTCCTGGATGGTCATCGACTGCATCCCGCTGACCTGGCTGCCCCAGCCGAGCGTCACGCCGGTGGTGGCGCCGGACTGCGCCTGGACGACCTTTGTGCCGTCCCAGCTCTTCGCCGCGAGCAGCGGGCCGGGGCCGCCCTGCGTCGCCTGCACGCCGACGGTGTCGCAGTCGACGGCGGGCTGGCTGGTGATGCCGGAGCCGGCGACCGTGCCGGACGCCTGGCTGACCGCGCAGTTCTGGTACGGCGTGACGGTCGGGTAGGCGCCCGGGTTGGTGGGGCCACTGCCGTCGCGCAGCTCGCCGCGCGCGGTGAAGGTGATCGCCGGCTTGACGTTGGTCGCCTGACCGAAGCCGTCGGCGTCGGTGAAGGTGAAGCGCAGGCCGCGGACGTCGGAGTGCGTCGTCCCGTTCGGCAGCACGCTGTCGAGAGTCGCCGAGTACGTCTTTGCTGCGGCCGTCGCATCGACGACGGTCAGCGTGTTCCACGTCGTGCCGTCGGTGGTGTACTCGATCGTCAGCTTCGAGCCGGAGGGCACGCTGGTCGGGGCGATCGCGGTCGCGTCGAAGGCGTTCCAGTAGGGAGCGCTCGCGGTGTCCTGCGGCTCGGTGATCACGATCGTGTCGGGCCGGACGGAGCTGGTACCGGTGGGCGTCTGCGCAGACAGCTGGACGAGGCTCGTCCCGCCCGGGATGACCGTGCTGGGCGTGATGGTCTTGTCGAGAGTGAGCTTGACCTCGGGGAAGTACACGTCGAGGTTGGCGTTCGCCGTGTCGGTCGCGGTGCCGGCGGGGTTGGCGCCCTCGACCGTCGCGGTGTTCGGGTAGGTGACGAAACCGGAGCCGGCGGGTCCCGCATCCGTCGTCGTGTTGACGGTGAAGGGGATGCTGGCGGTGGCGCCAGGGGCGATCGAACCGGTGTAGACGATCTGGAAGCCGGTCAGGTACTGCCCGCCGCTGAGCGTCGGTGCGCCGGGCAGACCGGAGGCCTGGTCGACGGTGGAATCGGCAGGGGCGGTTCCCGAGTTGACGAACCAGTGGATGGTGGCGCCGGTCGCCCCCTGCGGCCACGCGGCCGCGGAGGTGAAGCCGCCGAAGGTCACCTTGTTCGTGAAGAAGGTGCCGGAGCCCGGCTCGGTCACCGTCAGGCTGGTGAGCGGTCCGGTCGAGGTGTTCTTGGCGGTGACGGTGGCCACGGACGAGTCGCCCGCGGGGATCTGGGGGTCGACGAACGACTTGTCGGCCGAGACCGAGACGGTGAGCGGGGCGACGATCTGCTGGGCGGACGCGGGGGGCGCCTGTCCGTCTCCACTCGGCGTGCTGACGGTCGCGCCGACCTGGTTGGTGCGCGTTCCACCGGCCACCAGGCTCGCGCCTCCGGTGCGGCCGGTCGCGCGCTGGACCAGGCTGAGGGCGACCGATCCGGCGGTGCCGCCGGCCTCGATGGTGTCGCCGGTGCTCGACGAGAACACGAAGCGGAGGCCCGTGACGTCACCCGGCTGCACGCCGGACGACAGCTGCGGGGTCGCGCCGACCGGTCCGTCGACCGGTCCGCCCGCGGTGAGCGCGATGACCTGGACCTGGTCGGCTCCCGCGGGGAAGGTCACGGCGCCGAAGCCCGCGAGGTCGTAGAACTCGAAGGTGTTGCCGGCGGCGGACGGATCGGCCGGCTCGGCGACCGTCAGGCTGGTGGCGGGGATGTTGGAGGTGTTCGCGACGGTCAGAGCGACCTGCGAGGTCTCGCCCGGGTTGTACTGCGTCGAGCCGGGCGTCCAGGTCTTCGACACGGACGCGGTGATCACATCCGGGACGTGCACGGTCACCGGCACGGAGCCGCTGACGGTCGACGCGTTCGTCGCCGTGAAGGTCGCGTTGTTGGTCAGCTGCGTGCCGTCGAGGGACTTGTCCACGTTCTGCGGCATGGTGACCTGGATCTGCACCGACCCGGTCGTACCCGCGGCGAGACCCGTGCTCGCCGGGACGGTGTTCGGGACGCTGTCGGCGAAGGCGACCGTGACGGTGTTTCCGCTGACCGTCGTGGTGGCGCTGCCCGCTCCGACGACGGTCGGCTTGCCCACGATCTGCAGCGGCGCCGGGACGGGGTCGGTCAGGACCGCGTTGACGCATCCCGTCGTCGTGGACGAGCAGCCGTAGTTGAGCGTGTAGAGGAAGCTCTGACCGGGGGTGACCTCGGTGACGTTCGCCGTCTTGGAGAGGTTGAGCACACCCGAGCCGAGGTCGTCGGCGTTGGCCGCGGGAGCACCGACGGCCACCGCGCCGATCAGGGCGAGCACGATGCCCGCGGCCACACTGGCCGGAGCGCGGAGCGTACGGCGGCGGGCGTGGGCACCGCGGGCAGGCAGGAACAACGAACGGAGTCGGGTAAGCAAGACGTGGTCCTTCGGGCAGAACAGTCGGGAGATCGCGAAGGTGCGGGAACACGCGACGCGTCGGGTACTGCCGGAGTCTTTCGGAATCGGGGACGCAGCTGAGCGTTTTTCACCCCGGCTTCACCCTGCTGGAGGGCCGTATTCCCCTGTACTGGGGGCAGAACCATCGGGTCAGCGGGTCAGCGCAGGACGAGCACCGCCGCGGTGAGCGCCCACAGGGCGACGACGAACACCGTGTCCCGCGCGCGCCACTGGGGTGGGATGCGTTCGGTGCGGCGCGGATGGGCACCGAACGCGCGGGACTCCATGGTGAGCGCGACCCGGTCGGCGTGACGGATGCTGGAGGCGAGCAGCGGCACCACCATCGCGGAGGCCCGGCGCACGGCGGCGACCGGTCCGCGGCCGGGTGCGACACCGCGAACCCTCATCGCGCGATGGATCGCAGCGAGCTCGGAGGCGAAGAGCGGCACGAACCGGTAAGCCGCGACCGCGGTGTACGCGAACCGGTACGGGATATGCAGCTGCGCGGTCAGGGCGCGGGCGAGGTCGGGGCCGCTCGTCGTGAGGCCGCCGACGAGCGCCAACGCGAGGATCGCGGCGATTCGCAGCGCGGTCGTCAGACCGACGACCAGCGCGCCGACCGTGAATTCGTACGAGCCGACCGCGACGAGGACGGTCGCGTCCGCGGACCTGCCCGGTTCGGCCCACAGGCCGAAGCCGATCGCCGTCAGGAGCACGCCGGCCGGCAGCCCGAGCAGGAGCAGCACGAGCGCCCGAGGTGAGAGCCTGGCGCCGACCAGCAGGAGGACGACCGCCGCGAGGAGGAGGACCAGCGGCACGACCGCGTCCCGGGTGACGAGAAGCCCGATCCACGCGGGGACGACCGCGGCGACCTTCGCGAGCGGATTCAGGCGCGCGAGGAAGCCGGGTGGGCGTTCCGCGAGGCGCGGTGCGCTGGCTGTCGCGGTCATCGGGCGGCGGGAAGGTCGGCGAGCCGGGAGAGGCCGCGCAGGGGTTCGGGAACGGCAGGGTCCGCGAGGGCGCGCGCCAGGACGGGCTGACGGAGTCCGTGCGATTCGAGCAGCGCAGGGTCGCCGAGGATGCGGGCCGTCTCGCCCACGAGGGGCAGCCGGCCGCCCGCGACGATCGCCACGTGCGAGGCGTACTCGCCGATCAGCCCGAGGTCGTGCGTCACAGCGATCACGGTGGTTCCGCCGCTGTTGAGCTCGGCGAGGAGGTCGAGCAGCTCGGTCGCGCGGGCACGGTCCTGGCCGAAGGTCGGCTCGTCGAGCACGAGCACCGGCGCTCCCTCGATGAGCGCCGTGCCCACCGACAGGCGGCGCTTCTGCCCGCCGGAGAGGAGGAAGGGATGCGCCGAACGGCGGTCGGCGAGCCCCAGGACCGCGAGCATCGCATCCACTCGGTCGGCGATCTCTGCCGTGGGCAGGCGACGCTGCCGCAGCCCGAACGTCAACTCGTCCTCGACCGTGTGCGTGACGAACTGGTGCTCGGGGTTCTGGAAGACGAACCCGACGGTCTCGCGCAGTGCCCGGACGGACGCCCGCGCCGGGTCGAGCCCGAGAACGTCGATGGTCGAGCGCGGGGCGCGCGCGACCCCGGCGATCGCCTGCACGAGCGTGGTCTTGCCCGCGCCGTTCGGACCGACGACCGCGAGGAACTCCCCGCGCCCGACGCGCAGCGACACATCCTCCAGCACGCTCCGCCGCCCGCGCCGCACCGTCAGCCCCGCGACGCGAACCGCCGCCGCCGCCCGCTCATCCCCCTCGTGCTCCTCGCCCTCGGGGGCCTCCGCCCGCCGTCGAGTACGCACAAATTGCACACGATCCGGCGCGTCAGCGTGCAAAGTTTGCGTACTCGACGGTGGGGGGACGGGGGCTGGGGAGAGGGCTCGGGTGAGGTCGGAGGCGGTGAGGGGCAGCGGGTCGAGGGGGATGCCGGCCGCGCGCAGGCGCAGAGCCGCGGTCGTCGCGGTGGGCAGCCAGACGCCGAGCTCGTTCAGCTCCTCGGCGCGGTCGCGGATCAGCTCCCGGGCCGGGCCGTACGCGAACGGACGGCCCGCCCCGTCGAGCACGAGGACGGTGTCGGCGATCGGGAGCGCCAGGTCCAGATCGTGCTCGATCAGCACCACCGACCGCGTCGACCCCGCGACCGTCAGGCGTCCGAGCAGACGGTAGACCTCCTCCGCGCCCGCGGGGTCGAGGTTGGAGGTCGGCTCGTCGAGCACGAGCAGCGGGGCGTCGAGCGCCAGCGCGCACGCGATCGCCAGCCGTTGCCGCCCTCCGCCGGAGAGCGTGTCGGGGTCGTCGTCGCGGCGCTCCCACAGGCCGACGGCCCGCAGCGCCGACTCGGCCCGGGCTTCGACCTCGGCGACCGGGAGCAGACGGTTCTCCGGCCCGAAGCACACCTCGTCCAGCACCGTGCGCGCGACGAGCTGCGCATCCGGGTCCTGGAACACCATGCCGGTGTGCTCGCTCAGCTCGGCGACCGTCGCATCCCGCGTGAGCACACCACCGACCCGGACGCTCCCCTCGACATCGGCAGGGACGGCGTGCGGCACGAGTCCGTTGAGGGTCAGCGCGAAGGTCGACTTGCCGCATCCACTCGGCCCGAGGACGAGCAGCACCTCCCCCGGCGCGACGGTGACGTCGATGCCGTCAGGAGTCCAGGCGGCGGCTCCGTCGTGCCGCACCCGGACACCGCGCGCCTCCGCAGCGAGCACGGGGGTGGATGCGGGGGCGCCGGATGCGGACGGAACAGCGTCCACGGACCTCCGATCGCCCACGGACACCCCTCCTCTCGCCGACCCGCTCCACGCTACGGCACGGGTGGGGGCGGCGCGAAGAGTCGGCGACGGAGGAGCGACGAGTCGCATCCCGAACTCATCTCCTCCGTTTCCCGCACCCCGGCGGCGCGTCGGCCGGGATCTCCTCCGTTTCCGTCGCCGGCGGAAAGGGAGGAGTTGGCGCGCGGCGCGCCGGAGAACAGCGGGAAAAGGAGGCGGCGGGGAGCGGATGCGCCCGGATCGCCTCCGTTTCCGCAACCGCGGCCGGGCGGGCGCTACGCCCGCGCCTCCTGCACGTCGCGGGTCTTCAGGGTCCAGTACGTGGTGACGGGATGCGTCCCCAGCACGATCTTGCCGCGCGAGTGCAGGTTCTGGAGATCGTCG
>Ga0006562J51391_1109923_pt1 | contig 10958 bp, 7 predicted proteins | sample Ararhi6_input_d2_FD_51391 | JGI IMG/M metagenome (IMG submission 51391) | reverse complement strand
CTCGATGTAGGCCGCATCCATGTAGCCGAGGTTCGGGATGTTGCCGCCGCGGTCCACGCCCGGCACGCCGTGGCAGAACACGCAGTTGCTCACATAGAGCATGGTGCCGGCCTGGACCTTGGCGGGGTCGTACTTCACGCCCTGCACCAGCTTGTCCATGCGGTACTGCACGAACTCGGGCATCTTCGCGCTGCCGCCCACGGCAAAGGTGTAGACCGTGCCCGGACCCTGCCGCTCGGTGGCGCGCTGCGCGAGGCCGTACACGCCGCCCCAGCCCACCGCGACCGACACGTACTGCTTGCCATCGACCATGTAGGTGGTGGGCGCGGCCACCACGCCGGTGCCGGTGGCCGTTTCCCAGAGCTTCTCGCCGGTCTTCGCGTTGTAGGCCACCAGGCGGCCGTCGGCCGTGCCCTGGAACACCAGGTTGCCGGCGGTGGTGAGCGTGCCGCCGTTCCAGGGCGAGACGTAGTCCACGCCCCAGGCCTCCTTCTGCGCCACCGGGTCCCAGGCGACGAGGCGGCCGAAGGGCTTGCTCTTGGGCGGCTCGGCGTTGGCGAACATGGCGGTGTTCCAGCCGAGCGCGGCGTGCGGCCGGCCCGGTGCGTTCTGGTCGAACTTCCAGTCCTTGTCGTCCATCAGGTTGATCGGGATGTTCTGCGCCGGCAGGTAGGCCAGGCCGGTCTGCGGGTTGAACGACATCGGGTGCCAGTTGTGCGCACCGAAGGGGCCGGGAATGCTGTCGCCGGGCTTGTCGTTCTGGCGCGCGGCCGCGATCTCGATGGGGCGGCCGTTCTTGTCGTAGCCCGTGGCCCAGTTCACGTCGACGAAATTCTTCGCCGAGATGAACTTGCCGTTGGTGCGGTCGATGACGAAGAAGAAGCCGTTCTTCGGCGCATGCAGCAGCACCTTGCGCGCCTTGCCGCCGAGCGTGACGTTGGCCAGGATCATCGACTGGGTGGAGGTGTAGTCCCAGTTGTCGCCGGGCGTCTCCTGGTAGTGCCACACGTACTTGCCGGTGTCGGGGTTCAGGGCCACCACCGAGCCCAGGTAGAGGTTGTCGCCGCCCTTGGGGCTGCGCTTCTTGTGCGCCCAGGGCGAGCCGTTGCCGGTGCCCACGTACATCAGGTTGAGCTCGGGGTCGAAGGCGAAGCTGTCCCATGCGGTGCCGCCGCCGCCGGCCTCCCAGTACTTGCCCGAAGGGTCCCAGGTCTTGGCGGCGCGCGCCATCGATTCGTCCTCGAAGGGCTTGGCCGGGTCGCCCGGCACCACGAACCAGCGCCACTTCTGCTCGCCGGTCTTCGCGTCGTAGGCCGTGACATAGCCGCGCACGCCGTACTCGGCGCCGCCGTTGCCGATGATGACCTTGCCCTTGAAGACGCGCGGCGCGCCGGTGATGGTGTAGCTGCCCTTTTGCCCCTCGATGGTGTTCTTCTCCCAGACCTTCTGCCCGGTGGCCGCGTCGAGCGCGATCAGCCGTCCGTCGAAGGCGCCGACGTAGACCTTGCCCTCGTGCAGCGCCACGCCGCGGTTCACCACGTCGCAGCAGCCCCTGAAGCCCTTGGACTTGTCGACCTGCGGATCGAAGCTCCAGAGCTTCTGCCCGGTGCGCGTGTCGATGGCATGCACCACGCTCCACGACGCGGTCACGTACATGACGCCGTCCACCACCAGCGGCGTGGCCTCGACGCCGCGCGTGGACTCGAGGTTGTAGGACCAGGCCAGCCCCAGCTGCTTCACGTTGCCGGCATTCACCTGGTCGAGCTTGCTGAAGCGCGACTCGGCGTAGTCCAGGCCGTAGCTCGGCCAGTCGGGCGTCTTCTTCTGGGCCGCATTGGCGCGAACGAAGTCGCCGTTCACCTGCTTGGCGGCCGAGGCCTGCGCCGCGGCGGGCGAGCTGCCCAGGCACAGCAATGCACCGGCGAGCGCAAGCCAACCGGAGTGGATCTTTTTCATCGTGGGTCTCCTTTGTGGCGCAAGGATCGGTTGTGCCGCGCTCGCGTTCACCTTCGGGATTTCCCCAGTCCGGCGCTGTTCCATTGCGGAACACATTCGACGGGGGCAGCGATCTCCCCTTCCTTCCTGATCCCCCCATTTCGAGGAGCGGCGAACAGCATGGCTTTCGAACGGCTGGGCACGGCAACCGCGCCGCGCCAACTTTTTTCCAGCACGCCGGCGCAGCGCGTGGCGCTCGCGCGGCAGCAGTTCTTCGAGGAAGGCGTGCGGCCATCGGGCCTGGTCGGCGAGGCGGTGATCCAGTCGTGGCTGCGCTGCACCCGCAACCACAGCGACCGGCAGCGCATCGTGCCTTTCGATGCGGTCACGCCGAGCCGCCTGCACGCCACGCTGGCGCGCAACCGCGAGCTGCTCGAGGTGGCGCGGCAGGAACTCGCGAGCATGGAAAGCGCGCTCGCGGGCACCGACTGCCGCGTGATCCTGACCGACGGCGAAGGCGTGGTGGTGCACGTCACGCACCAGCCGGCCGCCGCGCACCAGCCGGTGCTGCGCAAGACCGCGCGCGTGGGCGTGAACATTTCCGAGCGCATCGTCGGCACCACCGCGCCGGGCATCGTGGCGACCACCGGGCTGGCCTGCACGGTCGACGGCGCGGAGCACTACTTCGACGTGCTGTCGCAGATGCAGTGCGCCGCGGCGCCGATCCGCGACGTGGCGGGCCGGCTCGCGGGCGTGCTCGACATCACGATGGAGGCGCGGCGCTTCGGCTTCGATGCGGCCTCGATGGTGGCGCTCTACGCCACGACCATCGAGAACCGCCTGCTGCAGGCGCAGTCGCGCGACCACCTGATCCTGCGTTTCCAGGCCAGCCCCACGCTGCTGGGCACGCCGATGGAAGCGCTGGCCGGCGTGGCGCCCGACGGCACCATCGCCTGGCTCAACGGTGCCGGCGCGCGGCTGATCGGCCGCCTGCCCGAAGAGGCCTGCGAGCGGGATGTCGAATCGATGCTGGGCCACGACCTCGCGAGCCTGCTGCGGCTCGAAAGGCGCGAAGCCGCGCAGCCGCTGCGCCTGGCGAGCGGCCTGGGCGTGTGGGTGCAGGCGCGCCTGAAGGCTGCGGATGGCGTGGACTTCAGGCATGCGGTGGCGATGCCCGGCGACGCCGGCGCGGTGTTGTCCGCCGAGCCCGCGGCGGCGGCCCAGCCGTTGGAGGCGCACGAGCACACGCCAGCCATCGCCTCCCACCACGTGCCGGTGGAAGCGCTGCAGGGCGAAACGCTGCGCGAGCACAGCCGCAAGCTGATCGAGGACACGCTGGCGGCGCAGGGCGGCAACGTCTCGCAGGCGGCGCGGCAGCTGGGCGTGTCGCGCGGCACGCTGTACCGGCGGCTGCGCGGCTGGCGCGAAGAGGACAAGGTCGCGCCGGACTGAAGGTTCAGCGCCTGGGCAGCGCGTAGGCGATCACGTGGTCGCCGGTGCGCGTGCCCAGCGAGCCGTGGCCGCCCGCGGCCACCACCACGTACTGGCGCCCGTCGCTGCCGCGGTAGCTCATCGGCGTGGCCTGTCCGCCCGCGGGCAGGCGGCTGCGCCAGAGCTCCTTGCCGCTGGCCACGTCGTAGGCGCGCAGGTAGTAGTCGAGCGTGCCCGAGAGAAAGGCCACGCCGCCGGCCGTCATCATCGGCCCGCCGAGGCTGGGCACGCCCATCGCAAAGGGCAGCGGCAGCGGCGAGCTGTCGCGCACGGTGCCGTTCTTGTGCTTCCACACCACGCGGCCGGTGCGCAGGTCGGCCCCGGCCACATGGCCCCAGGGCGGCGCCTGGCACGGCAGGCCGAACACCGAGGTGAAGGCGCTCAGCTGCACCGCGAACGGCGCGCCGAAGTTCTCGTTGAGCGCGGGCAGGCTGTCGTTGGGCCGGTCCTTGCCCTGCACGTAGAGCGAGGTGTCGTCGGCGCGCGGAATGAGCCTGGACACGAAGGCCAGCGAGGCCGGCGTGGTGAACGCCATCTGCCGCACCGGGTCGACCGCCACGCCGCCCCAGTTGAAGACGCCGAAGTTGCCGGGGTAGATCAGCGAGCCCTCGGTCGACGGCGGCGTGTAGCGGCCTTCGTAGCGCAGCCGGTGAAAGGCGATGCGGCAGGCCAGCTGGTCGAACACGGTGCCGCCCCACATGTCGGCCGGCGTGAGCGCGGGCGGATCGAAGGACAGCTCCGACACCGGCTGCGTGAGCGAGGTGTGGTCGCCCGCGGCCGGCCCCTGCGGCGCGGGCCGTTCATGAACCTTGGTCAGGGGCTTGCCGTCGCGCCGGTCGAGCACGAACAGCTCGCCCTGCTTGGTCGGCTGCACGAGCGCGGGCACCGTCTCGCTGCCGATGCGCAGGTCGACGAGGCTGGGCTGCGAGGGTACGTCGTAGTCCCAGAGGTCGTGGTGCACGGTCTGGAAGCTCCAGCGCACGCGGCCGGTGGCCAGGTCCAGCGCCACCACCGAGGACGAATAGCGCTCGGCCCCTTCGGTGCGCTTGCCGCCCCACTGGTCGGGCGGCTGGTTGCCGGTGGGCACGTAGACCAGCCCGAGCGCCTCGTCCACGCTGGAGATCGACCAGCTGTTCGGCGAGTTGGCCGTGTAGCTGCGGTCGGCCGCGATGGGTGCGGTGTCGTCCGGGTTGCCCGAATCCCAGTTCCACACCAGCGCGCCGGTGTCGATGTCGAAGGCCCGGATCACGCCCGAGGTCTCCTTGGTCGAGACGTTGTCCAGCACCGTGCCGCCCACGATGACGAGCGAGCGCGTCACCACCACGGGGGAGGTCGAGTAATACGAGCCGGGCTTCACGTTGGGCATGTTCTTCCAGAGGTCGATCTGGCCCGTGCCGCCGCCAAAGCGCATGCAGGGCTTGCCGCTCCCGGGGTCGAGCGCGATGACGCGGCCGTCGGCCGTGGGCATGAAAAGCTTGGCGTCGCAGTCGCCGCCGGCCGCGGGTGGCGATGAAGCAGCAGCCGCTGCGGGCGCGGGCCGCACCGCGCTGCCCGGATCGTAGGACAGGCCGCGGCAGGTCAGGTGCTGCAAGGCCAGCGGGCGCCGGATCTCGGGCGTGTAGCGCCAGAGCTGCTGGCCGGTGGTCGCGTTCAGCGCCACCACCGACTGGTGCGGCGTGCAAAGAAAAAGCCGCTCGCCGATCTTCAGCGGCGTGACCTCGAAGGTCGTCTCCTCGGGGTCGCCGCTCTGGCCGCGCACGTCGCCGGTGCGGAAGTGCCATGCCTCCTGCAGCTCGCCGACGTTGGCCGGCGTGATCTGGTCGAGCGCCGAATAGCGCTGGCCCATGCCGTTGCCGCCGTAGGCCGTCCAGTCGTCCTTCGGCGGGGCCGGTGCGGCATTGCCCGATGCCGCGGCGGGTGCCGCGGCCGCCGGCATGGTGCCTTCGATGCGCGTTGCATCGCGCGTCCACGAGAACACCGCGGCGGCCAGGAAGGCCAGCAGCACCACGCCGAGGAAGCCGCGCGCGGGCGCCACGCCCGCGGCGCTGCGGCGCGCGAGCGCACGCGCCACCCAGGGCGTGAGCAGGAACAGGCCGAGTACGAAGAACACGTCGCCGCGCGCTGCCAGCGGCCACCAGTCGAAGCCCACTTCCCACAGGGCCCACACCAGCGTGAACGCCACCACGGCCGCATAGGCCCAGAGGCCCGCGCCGCTGCCGCGCGGCAGCAGCACCGCGCAGGCGATGAGCCCGAGCCCTGCCACCAGGTAGTACCACGAGCCGCCGAGCACGACGAGCCATGCGCCTGCCGCCCCCAGCCCCAGGCCTGCAAGGCCGATGACGGCGGCAGTGATGTTGAGCAGCGCGGAAGAAGGCGCACGGACGCGCGCGGGGGCATCGGGCATGGCATGGGCTCCAAGGTTTTTGATCGAACCTAGGCCAAGGCCGCGGCGATGCGCGTAGGCGGTTTGCGCATGTCGCCGTGCATCACCGGAGGCGCGGCCGCTTGCCGCCCGTCTTCTTAAACAGAAGGTATTCGGTATTCGTCGTTGCGCGCGGCGCGGGCCCGGCGCGTGCGCGCATCGGGCTGCAGCGGCCGGAGGTATTCGTGCAGCGCCAGCGCGGCGGCACCCACGGCGGGTGCAAGCGCAAGGTAGCGCGCGATGCGCAGGTCGGGCGCGGGCATGCCGGCCGCATCGGCATGGCGCCCGACCCACTCGAAGGCCGCCTGCGCGAGGCCGAGATGGCCGGTGCAGGACTTGCCGCCGAGCACGATGGCGCGCGGATCGAAGGTGACCCACAGGTTCTGCAGCAGCACGCCGAAGAAGGCCGCCGCATGCGCCATGCCGGGCGCCTCGCGCTCGAGCGCGCGCGAGCCGAAGAAGGCCTCGGCGCAGCCGCGCCGCCCGCACGAGCACAGCGGCCCATCGAGCTGCAGGATGGTGTGGCCGATCTCGCCCGCCATGCCTTGCGCGCCCGTGAAGAGGCGGTCGTTCAGCACCACGCCGGCGCCCACGCCCACGTCGCAGCTCACGAAGATCAGCGGGTCCGCGCTTTCGCCGCCGGAGAACTCGTACTCGCCGAGCGCGGCGGCATCGGCGTCGTTCTGCAGCTGCACCGTGACACCCGGCAGCCCGGCCGCGGCAAAGGCTTCTTCCAGCGCGGGCAGCAGGCTCACGTTGCGCCAGCCGAGGTTGGGCGCAAAGCGGACCATGCCGGTGCAGTCGTCCACCGCGCCGGGCACGCAGACGCCGATGCTCGACAGCCGCAGCCCCAGTGCGTTGAGCTGCCCGTGCGCCGCCGCGGCCATGCGCGCGACCTGCGCACAGGCGCCGGCCGGTGCGCTGTCGGCCAGCGCCTGCGTGTCGGCATGCAGCACCTCACCCTGCAGCGAGACGCACACCAGGCGCACCGTCTCGACCGCGATCTCGACACCCATCAGCGCGCGCACGCCGACGTTGATCCGCAGCGGCGTGGAAGGCCGCCCCAGGCCATCGGCAACGGTGGTGCCGGCTTCGCTGAGCCAGCCCTCGTCGAGCAGTTCGCGCACCAGCAGGCTCACGGTCGACTTGGTGAGGCCGCTCTCGCTCGCGAGCCGTGCGCGCGACAGGCCCGGGCGCGCGCGCAGGAGCCGCAGCAGCACGCTGCGGTTCATGCGCTTGAGCAGCTGCTGGTCGCCGATGGTCACGGGGCCACCCTGCCTTCGTTCACCTGTGGGCCTGCTCTTTTCCTTCGGGGCGCTTGCCGGCGATGATCATGCCGAGCACTTCGTCTTCGGTGACGTCCGCGGTGCGGTAGGTGCCCACGAGCCTGCCGTTCTTCATGACCGCGACGCGGTCGCTCAGCGAGAACACGTCGGGCATGTCGTGCGTGATCAGGAAGATGCCGACGCCGTCGGCCTTGAGCTGCTTCACGAGCCCGCCGACCATCGCGGTTTCCTCGGGCCCGAGCGCGGCGCAGGGCTCGTCCATGATCAGGATGCGCGCGTTGAAGTACAGCGCGCGCGAGATCGCCACCACCTGCCGCTGCCCGCCCGAGAGGCGGCGCACCGGAATGCGGATGTTGGTGAAGTTCTTGTTCAGGCGCTGGAACACCTTGCGCGCCTGCACTTCCATGAAGTGGTCGTCGAGCGTGTTCCAGCGCGTCATCTTCTCGCGGCCGAGAAAGAGGTTCGATACGGAGTCGAGGTTGTCGGCCAGCGCGAGGGTCTGGTAGATGGTCTCGATGCCGAGCGCCTGCGCCTCGGCGGGCGTGCGGATGTGGACCTTCTCGCCCGCGATCAGCGTGTCGCCCGAATCGACCGGGTAGGCGCCCGCGAGCATCTTCATGAGCGTGGACTTGCCCGCGCCGTTGTGGCCGAGCACGGCCACCACTTCGCCGGGATGGAGGTTGATGCTCACGCCGTCCACGGCCTTCACGCCGCCGAAGGCCTTGCGGATCTCCTTCAGTTCGACCAGGGGGTGCGAGGTGTCGACCGTGGTCATTTGAATTCCTTTTGCGGTGCGGCGCTTTTTGCGTGCGGGGCTCCGATGTTCAGGGCGCGTGCCCAGGCCACCGGGTACTCCCCTCCGCGAATGTCCCCCGCCTTCGGCTCCTCCTTGATTTCGCTGCGGGGAGCACCCGATGCCCTGTGCACAGAGCACGCTCGTGGTGTACCGCCGATCAACGACTGCTCTGTCCAACGCACTTTCATCTCTAGTTCTCCCCGAACTTGCGCCGGTACAGCACGTCGAACACCACCGCCACGATCAGCACCTGCCCGATGATCACCATGCGCTTGCCGATCGGCACGTCGAGCAGCAGCATGCCGCTGTCGAGCGACTGCATGATGAGCGCGCCCAGCACCGAGCCGAAGATCGAGCCGGTGCCGCCCGCGAGCGCCGTGCCGCCGATCACGGCCGCCGCGATCACGTACAGCTCCATGCCGGTGCCGAGCGAGTTGGTGCCCGCATTGAGCCGCGCGATCGACACAATGGCCGCCACCGTCACCAGCACCGCGAGCAGCGCGAACAGCATCAGCGTGACGCGCTTGACCGGAATGCCCACCAGCGCCGCCGCATCGGGGTTGCCGCCCATCGCGAACACATAGCGGCCGAAGCGCGTGCGGTGCACGATGAACGACAGCACGATCGCCACCACGGCCCAGATCAGCACCGGGATCGGCAGGCCCTGCGGCGCGTCCTTCGAGGCGATCTGGTAGTTGTTCATGACCGCCGCGAAGACGAACACCACGGCCGCCGGCACCGCCGTGAGAAGCAGCTCCAGCCACAGCGGCTCGTTGGGCATCCCGTGGTGCGCGCGAGCGCGGCGCTTCTGCAGCATGCGCGCGAACAGCACCAGCGCCACGAAGGCCGCGAGCACCCAGGTCATGGTGGTGCCGATGCCGCCGTCGTAGCCGCCGCCCAGGCGCTGGAAGAATTCGTCGTTCACGGGCTGCGTCTTGCCGTCGGCCACCAGGAAGGCCGCGCCGCGGAACGACATCAGCCCGCCGAGCGTGACCACGAACGAGGGCACGCCCAGCATCGCCGTGAGCCAGCCCTGGTAGATCGACACCAGCAGCGCCACCGCGAGCCCCGCGAGGCAGGCCGCGGGCCACGACCAGCCCGAGGTGTATTGCAGGTAGGCGATCAGCACGCCGACAAAGCCCATGACCGAGCCGACCGACAGGTCGATGTGGCGCGCCACGATCACCAGCACCATCACCGTCGACACGATGCCCACCACCGCCGTCTGCTGCGCCACGTTGTAGAGGTTCTCGGGCGACAGGAACACGCCGCCCGACATCACGTTGAAGACCACCCCCATGGCGATCAGCAGCACGCTCATCAGCAGGAGCCGCAGGTCGACGCCCGTGCGCCGCCACCAGCCTGGCGTTGGATTGCTCATTTTTCAGGTCCTCTCGAAGGAACAACAGGTGCGCGGCGGCGGTCCGGACAGGCCCGTGGGCCCGCCGGACGCGGCAGTGCGGCGCGGATCGGCGGCGCTTCTTCTTGCTGCTACTTGCAGGCCGCGGGTGCGCTGGCGGCCGGGACGCCCTTGCAGAGCTCGTCCTTCTTGATCCAGCCGGCCTTCACGACCACGTCGAGGTTGTCGCGCGTGATCGGCACCGGCGTGAGCAGGCGCGACGACAGCGAGATCTTCTTCGGCCCGGAATTCCAGGGCGCGGCCTTCTCGACCGGCTTGCCCTGCGACAGCGCGATGGCCGCGCTGGCGGCCTCGCGGCCGAGTTCGCGCGAGTCCTTGAAGATGGTCGCGGTCTGCGTGCCCAGCGCAATGCGGTTGAGCGCCGCAAAGTCGGCGTCCTGCCCCGACACCGGAATGCCGCGCAGGCCCTTGGCCGTGAGCGCGGCCACCGCGCCGCCGGCCGTGCCGTCGTTGGCCGCCACCACCGCGTCGACCTTGTTGGCGTTCTTGGTGAGGATCTGCTCCATGTTCTTCTGCGCCACCTCGGGCTTCCAGCCTTCGGTGTATTCGTCGCCGACGATCTTGATGTCGCCCTTCTTCACCGCCGCGTCCAGCACCTCCTGCTGGCCCGCGCGCAGGAAGTCGGCGTTCGGGTCGCTCGGCGAGCCCTTGATGATCACGTAGTTGCCCTTGGGCTTGACCTTGAAGACCTCGCGCGCCTCCATGCGGCCGACCTCGACGTTGTCGAAGGTGATGTAGAAGACGCCGGGCGCCTCGATCAGCCGGTCGTACGCCACCACGGGCACCTTCTGGCGCGTGGCCTTGGTGACGGCCGGAAGGATCGCGTCCTTGTCCATGGCCAGCACGATGAGCGCCTTGGCGCCCTTCGACATCAGCCCCTCGATGTCGCCCAACTGCTTCTCGGGCGAGCCGCCCGCGTCCGCGCTGATGTACTTGGCGCCGAGCTTCTCGAGCTGCGCCTTGATCGCCGCCTCGTCGGTCTTCCAGCGCTCTTCCTGGAAGTTGGACCAGCTCACGCCGACCACGGTCTGGGCCACTGCGCCCACGGCAGAAAGGCCGAAGGCCATGGCGGCCAGGGTGTGCTTGAGTTGCATGGATGTCTCTCCTTGGAAGGGTGTGCCTGGCGAAGAACGCCGTGTAAGAAATTAGTTAGTTTGAAGGGCGAACTAACTATCCCATCGCGGCCGCGCGCTGGGCACCCGGGAATTCCCGGGGGAATGCGCTTGGCCTGCGGGCGCGTCGAGCATCGAGAAGATCGATGCTCAGCAAGAAAATATATCGTTTTCGGTTATGAGGCGCGCTGCTTAAAGTCCGGGCCATCCTGAACTCACAGACCGATGGCCGCCATGAATGCATCCCCCACGAGAATTCCGTTCCACCTGGCTTTCCCCGTCCGCGACATTGCCGAGGCCCGCGCCTTCTACGGCGAGCTGCTCGGATGCCCCGAGGGCCGCAGCGCGCCCGAATGGGTCGACTTCGACTTCTACGGCCACCAGATCGTGGCGCACCTCGCCCCCGATGAATGCGGCCACAAGGCCAGCAGCGCGGTCGACGGGCACGACGTGCCGGTGCGCCATTTCGGCGCCATCCTCCCGATGGACCAATGGC
>Ga0006562J51391_1005256_pt1 | contig 10966 bp, 11 predicted proteins | sample Ararhi6_input_d2_FD_51391 | JGI IMG/M metagenome (IMG submission 51391) | reverse complement strand
CGCACTGCTACGGCGGGTACACGACGAACGTCCCGATGGCGGACCTCCTCGGCGGCAAGGCCTGGGTCGCGTTCGAGTTCGACGGCGCCCCGCTCGCGCCCGAGCACGGCGGACCGGCCCGGCTGCTGGTGCCGCACCTGTATTTCTGGAAGAGCGCGAAGTGGGTCAACGCGCTGGTCATGCAGGACCGCGACCGGCCCGGCTTCTGGGAGCAGAACGGCTACCACCTGCACGGCGACCCGTGGACCGAGGAGCGCTATTGGTGACGGTCGGCGGGTGGCGGCCTGCGACGGTCGCCGCCGCGCGCCCCGCGACCGCGCACGCGCGCATCCTGACCCTGCACGTGCCGGGCTGGCCGGGGAACCTGCCGGGGCAGCACCTCGACATCCGCCTCACGGCGGAGGACGGCTACCAGGCCGAGCGGTCGTACTCGATCGCCTCCTCCGGACCGGGGGAGAGCGTCGAGCTGGGTATCGACCGCATCGACGACGGCGAGGTCTCGCCCTACCTCGTCGACGTCATCGAGCCCGGCGACATGGTCGAGGTGAAGGGGCCACTGGGCGCCTACTTCGTGTGGGATGCCGGCGACCCCGCCCCCGTGCAGCTCATCGCCGGGGGCTCCGGGATCGTCCCGCTCCTCGCGATGGCCCGCGCCCGGTCGGCGGCGCTCGGTGGGGAGGCGCCGTTCCGGCTGCTGTACTCCGTGCGCTCACCCGCCGACGCCATGTACCGTGCCGAGGTCGACGCTCTCACGGCGGCCGGGATCGCGGTGGACTGGCGGTACACGCGCGAGGCGCCGGGGGAGTGGGACGGCGAGGTCGGCCGGCTCACCGCAGAGACGCTCGCCGCCGGCACCTGGCCGCCCGACGCGCGGCCGCTCGTGTTCGTCTGCGGCCCCACCCGGTTCGTGGAGGCGACCGCCGACCTGCTGGTCGCCGCGGGGCACCCGCCGGAGCGGGTGCGGACCGAGAGATTCGGAGGAGCCTGATGGACGACTCTCCCCACCACGGAGCCCCGCCGGACGAGCCGCACGGCCCGGTCCGCCACGTCGACGGCAACGCCCTCGCGGGCCTGCTCGCCGACGTCTTCGCGGCCGACATGACGATGGCCCTGCTCGCCTGCGGGCACTGCGGGCAGGCCGGTCCGCTCGCCGCCGCCGTCGTCGAGGACGACGGGGCCGCAGCCATCCTCCGCTGCCGTTCCTGCACGCGGACGCTCCTCACGGTCCTCCGCGCGGACGGCCGCCTCTCCCTGCGCATTGGCGCCCTCGCGCGCCTCGACGTCGCGGTGTAGCGCAGGACGGATGCGGCGCGCCGGTCACCGGCGCGCGACTCCCGGGTGGGACGCGAGATATGCCTCGAACGCCTCGGCGCTCGTCTTCTGCGGCGTGTAGCCGAAGTCGCGCTTGAGGGCGTCGTTGGCGAGCACCGGCCGGTACCGGAGGAAGCCCACCTGCTCCGGTCCGTGGACCGTCAGGCGCAGGGCGCGGCCGACCCGCAGCGCGAACGCCAGCACCCCCGCGGGGACCGTCAGCAGCGGCTTGCCGAGCCGGTCGGCGATCTCCGCGACCGTGAGGCGTCCGTCGCCGGCGACGTTGTACACCCCGGGCGGGCCGTCGGTCGCCGCGCGGGCCATCGCGGCGGCCACGTCATCCACCCAGGCGAAGACGAACGGCGACGCCGACCCGCGGACGGCGAGGATGCGGCGGCCGTCCCAGAGCCGCGTGATCTGGTTCCGCACGGTCGGGCCGAGGATCGTGCCGATCCGGAACACCACCTGCTCGAGTTCGGGATGCGCGGTGCGTGCGGCCCCCAGCAGCTGCTCGACGAGGCGCTTGTGCTTCGCGTACGGGAACTCGTCGTTGCCGCGGGCGGGGTCGCTTTCGCGGAGCCATTCCGGATTGTCGGCGTGGTACCCGTACGCGGCGCCGGAGGAGGACACGACGATTCGGCGCACCCCGGCGTCCAGGCACGCCGCGAGCACGTTGCGCGTGCCGTCCACGTCGACGCGGTACTCGAGGTCGTGGTCGCGCCCGGGGTTCACGATGGCGGCCAGGTGAACGACGACGTCGATGCCGTGCCGGCGCAGGAGCGGGGCGAGGGTGCCCGGGCGCGTCACGTCGCACTCCTCGAACACCACCCCGTCCGCGGGGTCCGCGTGCGGGCGGACGTCGCCGGCGACGACGAGCTCGACGTCGGGGTGTGCGCGGAGGGCCGATGCGACGTGGGTGCCGAGGAAGCCGGCGCCGCCGGTGATGAGGACGCGGGTCACGACGCCGCCGCCTCCGGGACGGCGTGGCGCGTGGCATCCCCCTTGGCGGACCCGGTGCGTGCCCGCGTGTGTCGCGCCCACAGCGTTGCGACGACGAGGCCGGCGATGATGTCCCAAATGCCCCACCATCCCGCGACGATGGCCATGCCGCCGAGGCCGCCGAAGAAGGTGAAGACGAGACCGAGCCCGAGTCCGGCATTGCGGATGCCGACCTCGAAGGTCATCGCCTTGCGCTCCCGGGTGCCGAGGCCGCCGACCGCGGCGGTGGACCAGCCGATCGCGAGCGCGACGGCGTCGTGGATCGTGACGGCGAGCAGGATGACGCCGAGGAACGCGACGAAGTAGGTCCAGTTGCCGGCGAGGGCGGCCGCGATGAACCCGAGCAGCGCGAGGAGCGAGAACCACTTCACGAACGGCTGCACCTTCACGGCGAGCCCGGGCAGCCGGTGGCGGAGGGTCAGGCCGACGGCGAAGGGCAGGCCGATGATGAGGAGGATCTCCAGCAGCATCTGCCAGCCGTTGAGGGAGACGGCCGTCAGGAGCTCCCGCGTGTCGGCGCGCAGCGACCCCCAGAACGCGATCGAGAACGGCAGCGCGACGATGTACAGCAGGTTCGACACCGCCGTCATCGACACCGACAGCGCGACGTTGCCGCCGGAGCGGTGCGTGAGCACCTGCGAGATGTTGCCGGGCGGGCAGCAGGCGACGAGGATCATGCCGAGCGCCATCGACGCGGTCACCGGCAGCAGGAAGGTCAGGCCGAAGGTCACGGCGGGCAGCACGAGGAGCTGCGCGATGATTGCGATGATCATGGGCTTCGGCTTGCGGGCCACGACCTTGAAGTCGTCCACCGTCGTGTCCAGGGCCACCCCCAGCATGATGAGCGCGAGCACGACGTTCAGGATGACGAGGGTGCCGGGGGTGAAGTTCAGGACGACGTCGTCCGGGTTCATGCGCGGGTTCTCCTTCGACGGGGAAGCGGGGGACGAGCCGGCGCGCGGAGGGACCGGGTCATGTCGCGGACCGTGCCGCGGTAGGCGTCCTTGTTGACGTAGTAGGCCATCCGCTCCAGGCCGAGGTAGCGGTAGCCGCCGGTCAGGTCGGGCCACGGCACGTTCACGCGGCGCCGGAACAGCGACGCGCGCTCCGGCGCGTCCAGCTCGGCCCGGAGGTACGCGGCGATCAGCTCGGCCTGCTCGTAGCGGCCCTGCCAGCCGAGCCCGGATGCCTCGACCATCCCCATCACGAAGAGGCCGTTGAAGGACGGCGGGAAGATGTTGAGGAAGAGCCGCGGCGCCATCCCGGTCCAGTGGAGGTCGGCGCGGTCGACGAACGGGTAGTCCAGGCGGTAGCCGGTCGCCAGCAGCACGGTGTCGTACTCGCCCTGGGTCCCGTCGCGGAAGTGGACCGTGTCGCCGTCGAAGCGCGCCACGTCCGCGCGGATGCGCAGGTCGCCCTGACCGAGATGGTTGAGGATCAGCGTGTTCACGATCGGGTGCGACTCGTAGATCCGGTAGTCCGGCTCCGGGAAGCCGAACCGGACGGGGTCGCCCGTGAAGGCGCGCAGCACGCGGGTGTCGACGAACTGCTTGATGCGTGCGGGGAGGGGCCGGCCCTGGTTCAGCGTGTCCGCGGGGCGGCCGAACAGGTAGCGAGGCACGAAGTAATAGCCGCGGCGCACGCTCATCTCGACGGATGCCGCCGAGTGGACGGCATCCACCGCGATGTCGCAGCCGGAGTTGCCGGCCCCGACGATGAGCACCCGCCTGCCGTCCAGCTGCCGGGCGCTCTTGTACCCGCTCGTGTGCAGGATCTCGCCCGTGAACGTGCCCGGGAACTGGGGGACCTGCGGTTCGGCGAGCGTGCCGTTCGCGATGATCACGCCGGCATAGCGCGCGGTGCGCTCGCCGTCCGGACCGGAGGCCGTGATCGTCCAGGCGCCGTCGTCGTCACGGCGCACCGCGGTGACGGTCGAGTCGAACCGATAGTGCGCGGTCAGGCCGAAGTGCTCGGCGTACTCCCGGAAGTAGGCGATGAGTTCGCGGTGGCTCGGGTAGTCCGCGCTCGAGCGCATGGGGAACTCGGTGAACTCCGTCGTGGTCCGCGAGGAGATGAGGTGCGCGGAGTCGTACATCGTCGACCGCGGGTTGTCGATGTCCCACAGCCCCCCGACGCCGTGCCCGGCCTCGTAGCCGTCGAAGGCGAGGCCTTCGCGCTGCAGGGCGCGCGCCGTGGCGAGCCCGGACGGACCCGCGCCGATGATGGCGTAGCGACGCTCCCGCATTCCCCAGACACTCCCTCGTGACCTGCGTCGCGCACGCGACGTCTCGATGCTATCGGGAAGACGGGATGCCGCCGGTCGGCGGGTCGGTCAGGCGCCGAGCTCCTTCTGTCGCCGGCCGACGAGCGCCTCGACGCGCGCGAAGAGTGGGTGCTCCGGCTCCAGCCCGGTCACCGACGCCGTGAAGGCCGCCGGCGTCTCGTCGCGGAGCCGCCGCTGCAGCTCGACCGCCTGTTCGTCCTCGGGGTCGTCGAAGCGGAGCGCCGCCCCGACGGCGGCGAGCAGGCCGTCGACGGGCAGGCCGCGCTCGGCGGCCTCGGCCGCCGGTGCGATGAACCGTTCGTGCCGGGAGAGCTTCCGCAGCGGCTGTCGACCCACCCGGCCCACGGTGTCGGGGAGCGCCGGGTTGGCGAAACGGCGCAGGATCGTCGCGCGGTACTCCGCGAGCTCACCGGCGTCGAGCCCGTGCTTGGCGACGAGGAGCGCGGAGGTCTCCTCCAGGGCGGCCGCCACGCTCGCGGCGATCTCGGGGTCGGCCAGCGCGTCGGAGATCTTCTCCACGCCGGCCTGAGCCCCGAAGTACGCCGTCGTCGCGTGCCCCGTGTTGACGGTGAAGAGCTTCCGCTCGATGTAGGGCGCCAGGTCGTCGACGAAGTGCGCGCCGGGGATCGTGGGCGGCTGGTCGCCGAACGGCGGCCGCTCGATCGCCCACTCGTAGAACGGCTCCACCGTCACGTCCACGCCGGAGCCGGCCGGCTGCGCCGGGACGATGCGGTCCACGGCCGTGTTGGCGAACACGGCCCGGGCGGACAGCCCGTCCCACGCGTCGCCGGCCTGCGCGCGGATCTCGTCGCGCAGCTGGTCGGTCGCGTTGATGGCGTTCTCGCACGCCATGATCTGCAGGGGCGGGGCGGCGGGGTCGCGGAGGGCGAGGGCGGCGAGGATGTGCGGGGCGACGAACTTCAGGATCGTCGGGCCGACGGCGGTCGTCACGACATTCGCCGTCGCGACCTCGTCGACGACCGCCTGCGGGTCGGTGGCGCTGTTGAGGGCGCGGAATCCGGTGACGACCTTGTCCGTGCCGCCGTCGCCCACCTCGTGCACGGTGTACTCGGACACCGCGTTGATGGCGTCGACGAGCGGCGCGGCGACATCGGAGAAGACGAGGTCGTACCCGCCCTCGTGCAGCAGCAGGCCGACGAATCCCCGGCCGATGTTGCCTGCGCCGAAGTGGACGGCCTTCATGAGTCGTTCACCGACGAGAGCATGCCGAACAGCTCTTCGGGTGTCTGCGCCTGCTTGAGCCGGGCGACCTCGTCGTCGTCGGAGAAGATGAGGGCGATCTGCGACAGGATCTCGAGGTGCTCGTCGCCCTTGCCGGCGATGCCTACCACGAAGGTCACCGGCTCGCCGCCCCAGTCGACGCCGCCGTCGTAGCGGACGAACGACAGTGCGGAGTCGAGGATCGTGTCCTTCGTCTCGTTCGTGCCGTGCGGGATCGCGAGCTCGTTGCCCATGTAGGTGGACACCGTCATCTCGCGCTGCTGCATCGCGTCGAAGTAGGCGTTCGTGACGGCGCCCGCCGCCTCGAGGATGTCGGCGGCCTCCTTCATCGCGGTCTCCTTGCTCACCGAGCCGGAGTGGATGCGGACCTGTCCGACGTTGAGAACCTCGCGTGCCATGTCTGTCTCTCTTCCTTGGGGTCGTTCGGACTCGGAAGGCCACGAGGCCGGGTGCGTCGCGCTGCCCGGCCCCGCGGCGGTCTTCCGAGATTACGCGCGGCTCTGGTGCTGATCCACGACCATCTTCACGACCTCGTCGTACTTCGGCGAGTTCATGAAGTTGTCCACCGAGACGTGCATGGCATCCGGTGTCTGCTTGCGCGCACGGTCGGTCAGCTGCTGCTGGGTGATGACCAGGTCGGCGGAGGAGTCGAGGTTCGCGATCGCCTTGTTGACGACCGTGACGTCCTCGACGCCCGCCTTCTTGATCTTGCTGCGCAGCACGCTCGCACCCATGGCGGAGGAGCCCATGCCCGCGTCGCACGCGAACACGATGTTCCGCACCTGCCGGTCGGTCGCCACCGCGGTCGCGCCGGCGCCCGCCGCGGCCGCCTCGTCGCCGCGCAGGCCGCCGAGGTACTCGGACTTCTTGCCCTTGTTGGCCTCGGTGCGGTCCACCGCGGAGGTGAAGCTGTCGGTGCCGGCCGCCTCTGCCGCGAGATCCTTCTTGCGCGAGGCACGGAGGATCACCGACGCGACGACGAAGGTCACCGCCGCGGACAGGATGACGGAGAGGATGACCCCGACGTAGCTGTCGTTCGCGGTCTGCAGCATGACGGCGATGATGCTTCCCGGCGCCGCCGGTGCCCGCAAGCCCGTGTCGAGGAGCATGTTCGTCGTGACACCGGTCATGCCGCCGGCGATGAGCGCGACGATGAGGACCGGCTTCATGAGCGCGTACGGGAAGTACACCTCGTGGATGCCGCCGAAGAACTGGATGATCGCCGCGCCCGGAGCCGACGCGCGTGCCGCGCCGATGCCGAAGAACGTGAACGCCAGCAGCAGACCCACACCGGGACCGGGGTTGGCCTCGAGGAGGAACAGGATGGACTTGCCCTGCTCGTCCGCCTGCGCGATGCCGAGCGGGGTGAGCACGCCGTGGTTGATGGCGTTGTTCAGGAAGAACACCTTCGCGGGCTCGATGAGGATGCTCGTCAGCGGCAGCAGGTTGTTCTCCACCAGCCAGCTCACCGCGTTGCCGAGGACGGACATGATGCCGTTCACGAGCCACGCGATCGGGTAGAACCCGACGATGGCCATGATGAAGCCCCAGATGCCCGCCGAGAACATGTTCACCAGCATCTCGAAGCCGGCGCGGACCTTGCCTTCCCAGAGGCTGTCCAGCCACTTCATGGTGTACGCGGCGAGCGGGCCCATGATCATCGCGCCGATGAACATGTGGATCTGGCCCAGCTGCGGCTCGCCCTCGGCGAGCGTGGCGTTGAACTGCGCGATCAGCAGGTCGGAGCCGGCGATCGCGCCCATCGTGGCGATGGTCGCCACGACGCCGCCGCGCTGCTTGTAGACCATGTAGCCCGCCGTGTAGGCGATGATCAGCGGCAGCAGGTAGTGGATGAAGGGGCCGACGATCGTCGCCAGGTCGGCATTGGGCGTCCACCCCACGTCGATGAAGAACGCGGTGAAGATGCCCCAGGCGATGAGGGCGGGGATGTTCGGCATGATCATGCCGGAGAGGAACGTGCCGAATCGCTGTACGCCGACCCGGACACCTCCACGCGTAGTGGGAGTGGACGCCGTTGTCATTGCTGGTTCTCCTTCTGGTGAGCCGTGGCTAGGCCACGGTGTCGGCTGCGGCCTGCGCCGCAGCTCGGGCTGAAGCCGCCCCGTCGGCGGCGAGGGCGGCCGCGGCGATGCGTTCGGCATCCGCGCGGGTGTACTGCAGGAGCGTCGCGCGGACATCCGCGATCGCGGTCGGCGCCATCGACAGGGTCGTGGCGCCGAGGCCGACGAGTACGACCGCGAGCAGCGGGTCCGCCGCAGCCTCGCCGCAGATGCCGACCGGCTTGCCGGTCGCCTTGCCGGCGGCGCCGGTCATGCCGATGAGCTGGAGGACGGCGGGATGCCACGGGTCCTGGAACGAGGAGACCGAGCCGAGGAGCCGGTCGGCGGCCATCGTGTACTGCGTCAGGTCGTTCGTGCCGATCGAGGCGAAGTCGGCGATGGCGAGCACCTTCTCGGCCATGAGCGCCGCCGACGGGACCTCGACCATGACGCCCGCCGTCTTGATGCCGTAGTCGCGGCAGAGGCCGGTGAAGTACTCCGTCTCCTCGACGGTGCCGACCATGGGCGCCATGACCCACAGGTCCGCCTCGGTCGCCGCCTGCGCCTGCTGCAGCGCCGTCAGCTGCTCGCGGAGGATGTCCTCGCTGGCGCGCAGCGCGCGGATGCCGCGGAGGCCCAGCGCCGGGTTCTCCTCGTGTGCGTCGTTGAGGAACGCCAGCGGCTTGTCCGCACCGGCATCCAGTGCCCGAACGACGACCTTCTTGCCGGGGAAGGCGGTGAGCAGCTCCGTGTAGGCCTTGGCCTGCTGCTCGACGGTCGGGGCGTTCGTGGAGCTCAGGAAGAGGAACTCGGTGCGGAACAGTCCGACACCCTCGGCCCCCAGTTCGACGGCTTCGGCGGCGCCGCCCGGCTTGCCGAGGTTCGCCAGCAGCGGGATGGGGGTGCCGTCCGCGAGGGCGCCGGGCGTGATCGGCGCGGAGGCGGCGGTGCGCCGCGCGTCGGCCCGGTGCTGCGCCTGGCTCAGCTCGTCCTCGGTCGGTTCGGTCGTGACGACGCCCTTGGCGGCGTCGACGATGACCGTCTCGCCGTCGGTGAGATCCTTCGCGGCGGCGGCGCCCACGACGGCGACGATGGACTTCTCCCGGGCCAGGATCGCGGTGTGCGAGGTCGGTCCGCCGTCGGTCGTGACGAGCGCGAGGACCTTGTCGAGGTCCAGCAGCGCGGTATCGGCGGGCGCCAGGTCCTTCGCGACGAGGACGAACGGGTGCCCGGGGTCGGGGACGCCGGGCGCCGGAAGCCCGCGGAGGCGCGCGATGACCCGCTGGGCGACGTCGTCCAGGTCGGCGGCGCGCTCGCCGAGATAGCCGCCCATCGCGGCGAGGGTGTCGCGGAACGTCGCGAACGCGTCGTGGACGGCGAACTCCCCGGTCTTTCCGGCGGTCGTGCGGGTGAGGACCTCCTGGTCGAGGGTGGGGTCCTCGGCCATCATGGCCTGCGCCTCCAGGACCTCGCGGGCGAGGCCTCCGGCCTGCGAACCGCGCGTTTCGAGCTCCCGGGCGACGACGGCGACGGCCTCCCGGACGCGCGCGATCTCCTCCTCCGGCGAGAGCGTGCTGGGCACGTCTTCGGGGGCGGGCAGGGGTTCGGCCATCCGGGCCACCGGCCCCTGGGCGACACCCAGGCCGATGCCGACTCCGCGCAGTTCGCTCATGCTCTTGTCCTCGTTCCGTTCGTCGTCTTCACTCGTCGTGATCGGTCGTCAGCAGCTCGGCCAGCCGGTCGAGCACGTCGTCGGCGTTGTCGCCGTCGGCGACCAGCGTCACGTAGTCGCCCTTCTCCGCCCCCAGCGAGATGACCCCGAGGATGCTGGCGGCGTTGACCGGCCCGCCGGAACCCTTCGAGATCGTCACGGGGATGCCGGCATCCTTCACCGCCTGCGCGAACAGCTTCGCGGGGCGGGCGTGCAAGCCGTTGGAGGATCCGATGCGGATCGTGCGGGTCGCCTGCGGCGTGGACTCGTCCGTCATGGGGTGTTCCTCTCGGTGGCGTCTTCGTCCGCGGGTGCGGCCAGTGCGGTGTCGACGAGGGCCAGCGTGCGCGTGCCGTCGATGTCGGCGAACACGTCGTCCGGCAGCAGCACGACGCGGGCGCCGCGGTAGGCGGCATCCCGTCGGATGTTCTCGAGGGAGCGCCGCAGGTGGGGGCCCACGAGCACGACGTCCGCGGCGTCCAGGTCGATGGCGAGGGACTGCTCGGTGCCGGCGACGGCACTGAGGTCCCGTCCGGCCGCCTGGGCCGCATGGCGCACTCGCTGCGCGACGAACGTGCTCGACGCTCCCGCGCCGCACACCACGAGGATCCTCATCGACCCGCCTCCTTCCTCGCCATTCTTGTGAAAGCGCTGGGAGCGGACAACCACGTTCGCTTCCGCGGGGGAGGAAACTCCGTTCGGGTGTCGTGGTTGACTGTCCTGCGTGAGCAGAGCCAGGCAGGACCGCGTCGTCGCCCTGCTCACGCGTCGCGGCGAGTGGACGACGGCCGCCGAGCTCGCCGACGCGATCGGCGTGACGCCGCGCAGCATCCGGAGCTACGTCACCGCGCTGAACGCGCGCGTCCCCGACGGCGTCGTGGTGGAGTCGGGCCCGCAGGGCTACCGGCTCGGGCCGGACGCGGGAGCCGCGCTGCGCACCACGGGCCCGGATGCCTCCGCGCCGCGCGAGCGGCTGCACCGCCTCGTGCGGGCGATCCTCGCCGCCCCGGACGGCGTCGACGTGTTCGAGATCGCCGACACGTTCCACGTGAGCCCCGCGACCGTGGAGGCGGACCTCGGCCGGGTCCGGGCGCTGCTGGGCGGCACGGAGCTGACGCTCGAGCGCGCCGCCTCCCGCGCGCGCCTGCGCGGCACGGAGATGGCGCAGCGGCGACTGCTCAGCCGGCTCGCGCACGAGGAGACCGAGGACGGCGCCTTCGATCTGGAGGCGCTGCGCCGCACGCTCGGGGAGGGGTCGATCGGCGCCCGCGCGTTCGGCCCGTTCAAGGCCGAGCTCGTCGCCGGGCTCGGGAGCCTCGGCTACTTCGTCAACGAGTTCGGGATCGGCGACGTCATGAT
>Ga0006562J51391_1000525_pt1 | contig 10975 bp, 9 predicted proteins | sample Ararhi6_input_d2_FD_51391 | JGI IMG/M metagenome (IMG submission 51391) | reverse complement strand
GAGCCGTCCGATTCGTCCGCTTCCGCCACCAGGTACTGGCCGGTGCCGAGTCGTGCGTTCGCGCCGGCCGCGTTGAGCTGGCCGCCGATCACGAACGTCGGATCGTAGTCCGCCTCGGCCAGCACGCTGGCGACGAGGCTGGTGGTGGTGGTCTTGCCGTGCGTACCGGCGATCGCGATACCGCGGCGGAAGCGCATCAGCTCGCCGAGCATTTCGGCACGCGGCACCACGGGAATGCGCGCGGCGCGCGCGGCGACGAGTTCCGGATTGTCCTGGCGGATCGCGCTCGACGTGACGATCACGTCCGCGCCGTCGACGTTCGAGGCTTCGTGACCGATGTGCACCTCGACACCGAGGCCGGCGAGACGGTCGGTCGTCGGCGACGGCGCCCGGTCGGAGCCGGACACGCTGTAACCGAGGTTGCATAGCACCTCGGCGATACCGCTCATGCCGACGCCGCCGACGCCGATGAAGTGGACACGGCGGAACGAGGTCATGAAATCTTCGTGGGCGCGCAAACGACCGGGCGTCATGCGGAAACCTCCATGCAGTGACGGGCAATCGTTGCTGCTGCGTCGGGCTTGGCCAGCGTGCGGGACGCATTGGCCGCGGAAAGGATGCGCTGGCGATCCAGCAGCATGTCGAACAGGACGAGCGCGAGCGCTTCGTGCGCCCCGGGTGCGTTGAGCATGGCGTCGGTCGCGATGCGCGCGCCGCCGGCGTTGACCATGGCGCGCGCGTTCACCGTCTGGTGATCGTCGACCGCGTGCGGGAACGGCACCAGCAGCGCTTCGAGGCCCGCCGCGCACAGTTCGGCGACCGTCAGCGCGCCGGCCCGGCACACGACGATGTCCGCCCACGCGTACGCGCCGGCCATGTCCTCGATGAAGGGCACGATGGTCGCCGCCACGCCCGCCTCGGTGTAGGCGGCATTGGCTTCTTCGAGCCCACGCTCGCCCGTCTGGTGCACCACTTCCGGATCGAGGGTGTCGAGGTCGGGATTGGCACGCAGGTGAGCGAGGGCCTTGGGCACGATCAGGTTCAGCGTGCGCGCGCCGAGGCTGCCGCCCAGCACGAGGATGCGCGCGCGGCCGTCGCGCCCCGCGAAGCGCTCCGCCGGAGGCGGCAGCGCGGCGATGCGGGCGCGCACCGGGTTGCCGACCCATTCGCCGTTCGGCAGGACGTTCGGAAAGCCCGTCAGCACCTTCTTGGCGAACCCGGCCAGCTTGCGGTTGGTGAAACCGGCGACGGCGTTCTGCTCGTGCACGACGAGCGGAATACCGGCCAGTCGCGCGGCGACACCGGCGGGGCCGGCGACATAGCCACCCATCGAGATCACGCAGCGCGGACGGAGCTTGCGCAGCAGTCTGAGCGAGTCGAGCAGCGCGCGGACGAGCATGAAGGGGGCCTGCACGCGGGTCTTCATGCTCTTGCCGCGCAGGCCACCGACGGACACCGTGTGCAGGTCGAGGCCATGCGCCGGCACGACGCGGGTCTCCATGCCGCCCTCGGCACCCAGCCAGGCGACGGGCACGCCGCGCGAGCGCAGCTCATCGGCGACGGCGAGACCCGGGAAGATGTGGCCGCCCGTACCGCCGGCCATGATCAGCACGGGGCCGCTCATGCGACACCGCCCGTGGGGGCCGCCGAATCGGGTACCGCGCTCGCCGGCATGCGCACGGCGGTCTGGCGCGCGTCCTCGGCGCGGTTGATCTCGAACGTCGCGCGCAGGAGCACGCCGACCATCGCGCAGGTCATCAGCACGGACGAACCGCCCGAGCTGATCAGCGGCAGCGTGAGGCCCTTGGTCGGCAGCACGCCCAGGTTCACGCCGATGGAGACCATCGCCTGGAAACCCATCATCAGCGAGATGCCGTAGGCGACGTAGCCGGAGAAGCGGTGGCCGAGTTCGACGCCCTTGAGGCCCATGTAGAGGCCACGGCCGACCAGCACCACGTAGAGGAAGATCACCAGCATGATCCCCGCCAGGCCGAGTTCCTCGGCGAGCACGGCGAGGATGAAGTCGGTGTGCGCTTCCGGGAGATAGAACAGCTTCTGCACGCTGGATCCCAGGCCCACGCCCGTCCACTCGCCGCGGCCCACCGCGATCAGCGCCTGCGTGAGCTGGAAGCCGTCGTTGAACGGGTCCTTCCACGGATCGAGGAACGACGTCAGTCGCTTGATGCGGTAGTCCTCGGCGGTCGCCGCGTAGATGAGCGCGGGAACCAGCGGCGTGCCGAGCAGCAGCAGGTTGCGCATGCGCGCGCCGGCCAGCCAGACCATGCCCACCGTGGTGGCGACCACCAGCGCGGCCGAGCCGAAGTCGGGCTGCGCGAGGAGCAGCAGCACGATGAAGCCGGCGACGCCCACGGGCTTCACCACGCCGAACAGTTCGTACTCGACGCCCTCGCGATGACGCACGAGATAGCTCGCCAGGTACGCCACGAGGATCAGCTTCACCGCCTCGACGGGCTGGAAGCTCGTCACGAGCAGGTTCACCCAGCGACGCGCACCGTTGATGCGCATGCCGAAGACCGGCAGGAACACCATCAGCAGCATGATGATGCCGATCAGCAGGAGCAGGAAGCTGTGCTTCTCGAGCGTCTTCAGCTCCGTGCGCATCGCGGCGCCCGCGAGGCACGCGCCGAGCACGAGGAAGACGAGGTGGCGCTTGAGGTAGTAGAACGCGCCCTGGTGCGAGCCGTCGGCCACGGCGATCGAGCTCGACGTGACCATCACGACGCCCAGGGCGGCCAGCGACAGCGCGGCCACGAGCAGCGGGAGATCGAAGCTTCCCCGCGGGCCCTGGCGGCGTTTCGCCTGCTTGTTGCCGAAGCCGAACATCGTTCTCAGCGCACCTTCAGGGTTGCGAGGCCAATGAGCACCAGCACGACGCTGATGATCCAGAAACGGACGATGACCCGCGGTTCGGGCCAGCCCTTCAGTTCGAAGTGGTGGTGGATCGGCGCCATGCGGAAGATGCGCTTGCCGCGCAGCTTGAAGCTGCCGACCTGCAGCATCACCGAGGCGGTCTCCATCACGAACACGCCGCCCATCACCAGCAGCACGATTTCCTGGCGCACCACGAGCGCGACGGTCCCGAGCGCGGCGCCGATCGCCAGCGCACCGACGTCGCCCATGAAGACCTGCGCCGGATAGGTGTTGAACCAGAGGAAGCCGAGGCCCGCGCCGGCCAGCGCGCTGCAGAAGATCGCCAGCTCGCCCGCGCCCGGGATCGCCGGGATGCCGAGGTATTCGGAGAACAGCTTGTTGCCGGCGAGGTAGGCGAAGATGCCCAGCGCGCCGGAGACCAGCACGCTCGGCATGATCGCCAGGCCGTCCAGGCCGTCGGTGAGGTTCACGGCGTTCGAGAACCCGACGATGATGAAATAGCCGATCACCACGAAGAGGATGCCCAGCGGGATCGCGACCTGCTTGAACAGCGGCACGTAGAGCGCCGTCTCGGCCGGGAGCTGGTGCGTGTGGTAGAGGAACACCGCGGCGCCGAGGCCGAACACCGACTGCCAGAAATACTTCCAGCGGCTGGCGAGGCCGCGGCTGTCCTTCAGCACGAGCTTGCGGTAATCGTCGTAGAAACCGATGGCGCCGAACGCGAGCGTCACCGCGAGCACCACCCACACATAGCGGTTGCCGAGGTCGGCCCAGAGCAGCGTGGCGATCGCCACGGCGAAGATGATCAGTAGGCCGCCCATCGTCGGCGTGCCCGCCTTCGACAGGTGCGTCTGAGGACCGTCGCTGCGCACGACCTGCCCGGCCTTGAGCGCGGCGAGCTTGCGGATCAGCGCGGGACCCAGCAGCAGCGACACGGCGAGCGCGGTCAGCGCGGCCATGATCGCGCGGAAGGTGATGTACTGGAACAGATGCAGCGACGTGAAGTGCCGAGCCATCCATTCCGCCAGTTCAAGCAGCATGGGATGCTCCTTCAGCGTACTTCTTCATCGCAGCCGCGACCCGGTCCATGCCGGAGGAACGCGACCCCTTCACGAGGCACGTCACGCCCTCGTGGATCTGCGCGCAGGCGGCTTCGATGAGCTCTTCCTGCGTCGCGAAATGTTGCGCACCCGCGCCGAAGGCCTCGACCGCCGCCGCGCTCTTCGCACCCGTGGCGAGCAGCCGCTCGATGCCACGTTCGCGGGCGAGGCGACCGATGCCGGCGTGCAGCCTGACGGCGTCGGGGCCGAGCTCGGCCATGTCGCCGAGGATGAGCCAGCGCTCGCCGCGCGCGAGCGCGAGCGTGTCGATGGCCGCCGCGGCGGAGCCGGGATTCGCGTTGTAGCTGTCGTCGATCAGCGTCCAGTTGCCGGGCATCGGCTCCAGGTTCAGGCGGCCCGCCATGGCGGGGACCTGCTCCAGGCCCTCGACGATGGTCTCGACGGGCACGCCCAGCGCCGTCGCGATGGCGGCGGCCGCCAGCGCGTTCGCCACGTTGTGGCGGCCCGGCATCGGCAGATGCACGTCGCCATCGCCATGCGGCGTCGACAGCACGAAGTGCGTGCCATCGATGCGCTCTTCGACGATGTCGGCACCGATGTCCGCGCGATGATCGAGCGCGTAGCGCAGGATCGTGCGCGACCCGGCGAGGTTCGCGAAGAAGCCGGCGAAGCGCTCGTCGTCGGCATTGACGATCGCGATGCCATCGGGAGGCAGCGACTGATAGAGCGCGCCCTTGGTTTCGGCGACGCCTTCGATCGTGCCCATCCGCTCAAGGTGGGCGGGCGCGATGGAGTTGACGAGGCCGATATCGGGCCGTGCGATGGCGGCGAGGTAGTCGATGTCGCCCGGCTTGCCGGCGCCCATCTCGAGGACGGCGTACTGCGTGTCCTCCGGCATCGCCAGCAGCGTGAGCGGCATGCCGATCTCGTTGTTGAAGTTGCCGGCGTTCACGTGCGTGCGGCCGTGACGGGACAGGATCGACGCGGTCAGGGTCTTCACGGTCGTCTTGCCGTTCGATCCCGTGATGCCGACGACGCGGACGTCGCGCTGCGCGCGCACCGCGCTGGCGAGATCGCCGAGCGCCGCCTGCGTGTCGTTGACGATCACCTGCGGGATCGGCGCGTCCACGGGGCGCGTGACGAGCGCCGCGACCGCGCCGCGTTCGGCGGCGGCGGCGACGAAATCATGGGCGTCGACGCGCTCGCCGGGCAGCGCCACGAAGAGGTCGCCGGCCCTGAGCGTGCGGGTGTCGATGGAAAAGCCGCCCACGTCCACGTCGGCGCCCTGCAGGCGGCCACGGGTCCAGAGGGCGACGGCGGACAGGCGCATCATGCGCGGACTCCTTTCTTGCCGGATGCCATCGCCTCGCTGGCGACGGCGAGGTCGTCGAAGGGACGCTTGCCCTCCGGACCTTCCTGATAGGTTTCGTGGCCCTTGCCGGCGATCAGAACGACGTCGTCGGCCTTCGCGTCGGCAAGCGCCAGGGCGATGGCCTGCGCGCGGTCGCGCGTCACCATGACGGTTTCGGGATGGACGAAGCCGGCGACGATCTGCGCGACGATGGCATCGCCATCCTCGGTGCGCGGGTTGTCGTCGGTGACGATGACGACGTCGGCGAGACGTTCGGCGATCGCCGCCATGAGCGGACGCTTGCCCTGATCGCGATCGCCGCCCGCGCCGAACACGCAGATCAGCCGGCCCTTCGTATGCGACCGCAGCGCCAGCAGCGCCTGCTTCAGCGCGTCGGGCGTGTGCGAGTAATCGACCACGACCAGCGGCTTGCGGCCGTCGCCACCGAGGCGACTCATGCGGCCGTTCACCGGCTGGAGCGATTCCAGCGCGGCGTGGATGCGATCGAACGGCTCACCCAGCGCGCCGAGCACGGCGGCGACGGCGAGCAGGTTGGCCACGTTGAAGCGACCAAGAAGCGCGCTGCGCACGGTGCGCATGCCCCACGGTGTCGTGAGGTTGAACGACAGGCCCTTCGCCGACGTCACGACGATGTCGGCGCGAACCTCGGCGTCCTTCTCGGTGGCGTCCGTCGCCATCGACGTGCGCAGCTTCGCCACGCCCTCGGGCAGGCCTTTCGCCAGCTTCGCGCCGAACGGGTCGTCGACGTTGACGGCGGCGGCACGCAGGCCTTCGAAGGCGAAGAGCTTCGCCTTCGCGGCGCCGTAGGCTTCCATCGTGCCGTGGTAGTCGAGATGGTCGCGCGTGAGGTTGGTGAACACGGCGACATCGAAGGCGATGGCGTTGACGCGGCCCTGCTCGAGCGCATGCGACGAGACTTCCATCGCCACGTGCGTGGCACCCGCATCGCGGAATTCGCCGAGCAGCGCCTGCATGCGGATCGCATCCGGCGTCGTGCGCTCGCCTTCGGCGATCGCGCCATGCAGGCCCGCACCGAGCGTACCGACCGTCGCCGGCTTTCGACCGAGGAACGCGAGCGCCTGCGCGACGAGCTGCACCGTGGAGGTCTTGCCGTTCGTGCCGGTGACGCCGATCACCTCGAGCGCGGCCGAGGGATCGTCGAAGAAACGTGCCGCGATGGCGCCGGTCTTCTCGCGCAGACGTTCCACCGCGAAGACCGGGACGCCCGCGTCGACGGCGTCGAACGGCGGCTCGGCGAGGATCGCGGTCGCACCGTTCGCCACGGCCTTCGCGGCGAAGGCGATGCCGTGATCCTTCGTGCCGCGCAACGCGACGAACGCGTTACCCGGCTGGATCTCCCGCGAATCGATCGCGAGGCCCGAAACAGCGAGATCGCCGGCGCCTGCGGCGTCGGCGAATCCGTCGAGCAGGTCGGCCAGACGCATCGTCATGGCACCACCTCTTCGGCGGCGCTGTCGTCGGCGGCCGGAGGCGGCGCGTTCGTCGTGCCGATGAGTCCGCCCTGGCTGGGACCGCCCGCGTACCATCGGCCGACGTTGTCCGGCGCGATGTCGAGCAGGCGCACGGCCCCTTCCATCACCTGCGCGAACGCCGGACCCGCCACCGAACCACCGAAGTAGCGACCACCCTTCGGATCGTTGATGACGACGACGGTGACGAGTCGCGGCGCGCTGGCCGGGATCATGCCGACGAACAGCGAGATGTAGTTGTTCGAGTAGTAGCCGCCGACCGAGTTCTTGTGCGACGTACCGGTCTTGCCCGCGACGCTGTAGTTGGCGACGGAAGCGAACCCGTAGCCCGTGCCGCCAGGCGACACGACGGTCTCGAGCATGCGAACGAGCTCGTGCGCGACCTCTGGCGTGACGACCTGCACCGGATCGTTGTCGGCGCCCTTGATGAAGGTCGGGGAGCGCAGCCCACCGCCATTGCCGATTGCGGCGTAACCGGTGGCCAGCTGCAGCGGCGTGACGTTGAGGTTGTAGCCGTAAGCAAGGCGCGACTTCTCGATCGGCTTCCACGTGCGACCCACCGGCAGGTAACCCGCCGCTTCGCCGGGAAAACCGCTGCCGGTGCTGTTGCCCAGCCCGAACGACTTGTAGACGCCGTAGAGGAAATCGGTGTCGAGCGTCATCGCGATTTTCGCGGCACCGACATTCGACGACTTCGTGATCACGCCGGTGGGGGTGAGCGTGCCCCAGTTATGGGTGTCGCGCACCGGATGGCCGCCCATCATCCACGTGCCCGGCGACGTCTCGATGAGCGGCGAGGTCGGCGTGTATTTGCCGCTCGTCAGCGCCGCGGCCATGGTGAAGGCCTTCATCGTCGAGCCCGGCTCCACGACGTCGGTCACCGCGCGGTTGCGGCGCTCGGACGGCGTGCTGCCGCGCACCGCGTTCGGGTTGAACGACGGCAGGTTGGCCATGCCCAGCACTTCGCCGGTGTGGACGTCCATCACCACGATCGACCCGGAATCGGCCTTGTTCTTTTCCAGGGCGTCCTTGAGCGCGCTGTACGCGAGGTACTGGATGCGGCGATCGATCGACAGCGTGAGGTCGCGGCCCGGCTGCGGCTCGCGAAGCAACTCGACGTCCTGCACCACGTGCCCCATGCGATCGCGGATCACGCGCTTCGCGCCCGGCTTGCCGGCCAGCCATTCGTCGAACGCGAGTTCCAGGCCCTCCTGGCCGTGGTCGTCGATGTTGGTGAAGCCGAGGATGTGGCTGTTCACCGCGCCCGACGGGTAGTAGCGGCGGTACTCGCGCTGCGCGGCGATGCCGGGAATCTTGAGGTCGACGATCGCCTGCGCGTCCTCGGGGCGCAGCTGGCGCGCGATGTACATGAACTCCTTGTCGGCGCGCTGCGCGATCTTCTGCTTGAGGTCGTCGGCATCGACGTGCAGCGCTTTCGCGAGCTCCGGAATGCGGTCCTCGTTCTCGAGCACTTCCGGCGGATTGGCCCAGATGGACGCCACCGGCGTCGAGACGGCCAGCGGCTCGCCGTTGCGGTCGAAGATCGTGCCGCGCGACACGGCGATGGGCATCTCGCGCAGGAAGCGCGCGTCGCCCTGGTCCTGATAGAACTGCTTGCGGACCACCTGCAGGTCGAACGCGCGCACGACGAGGCCCGAGGCCGCGACGCAGAGCACGGCGACGATGACAGTCATGCGCTTGCGCGGGCTCGGGCCCTGGCCGCGACGGCGGGTGGGCACGACCGGCTTGCCGTGACGGGCCCTCATCGGCGCACCAGCTGGATGTCCTGCGGCTTCGGCGTGAGCATGCCGAGCTTGCCGCGGGCGTCGGCGTCGATGCGGCTGGGTTCGGCGTAGGTGGCCTGCTCCAGTTCGAGGCGACCGTATTCCACACCCAGGTCGTCTTTCTGCGCCTGCAGCTTCGAGAGCTCGATGAACAGCTGGCGGCTCTCGTGGCGCGTCCACACCACGCCGATCGCGCTGGCGATGACCGCCAGCAGCAGGATCGAGAGGCAGATTGCGCCGAAGACCTTCATGCGAGTTTCTCCGCGATGCGCAGCACGGCGGAGCGCGAACGCGGGTTCGCGGCGACTTCGGCGTCGGAAGGGAAGATGGCCTTGCCCACCGGCTTGAGGCGGGCCAGCTTCGCTTCCGTCGGCGGCGCGCGGCGACTGCCCTGCACGCGTCCTTCGTGCGAGCGGATGAACTGCTTGACCGTGCGATCTTCCAGCGAATGGAAGCTGATAACGGCGAGCCGTCCGCCGACCTTGAGAAGCTCGAGGGCGGCGTCGAGGCCACGTTCGACGGATTCCAGCTCGGCGTTGACGCGGATGCGCAACGCCTGGAAGGTGCGTGTCGCGGGGTTCTTGCCGGGCTCGCGACGACCCACGCAGCGAGCCACCAGCTCGGCGAGTTCGCCGGTGCGCAGGATGGGCGCGGTCGCGCGACGCTCGACGATGGCCTTCGCGATGCGTCGGCTGAAGCGCTCTTCGCCGAAGGTCCACAGCACGTCGGCGATCTCGGTCTCGTCGGCGTCGCGCAGGAAGTCGGCGGCGCTGATGCCGCGCGTCGTGTCCATGCGCATGTCCAGCGGCGCGTCGGCCATGAAGCTGAAGCCGCGGCTGGCGTCGTCGAGCTGCGGCGACGACACGCCCAGGTCGAGCAGGATGCCGTCGAGGCCGCCTTCGAGCGCAGACCACTCGCCCATGGTGGCGAAGTTGTCGTGGCGGAGCGCCACGCGGGCATCGGTGGCGAGACCGGCTTCGGCGACCGCGATCGCGGTCGGGTCGCGGTCCATCAGGTAGAGGCGGCCGGCGTCGGAGAGACGGGCAAGGATCGCCCGGGCGTGCCCGCCCCGGCCGAATGTCCCGTCCAGATAACGCCCGTTCTCGCGCAAGGCGAGGCCCTCCACCACTTCGTCGAGCATCACAGGGATGTGCACATCGCGCCCCGCCGTCGCCACATCCCACTCCCGTTCCACCGAAAACCTCGAATTAGTTCGTCACAACCGTAGTTCCGCCATGTCGTCGCTGATCTCGTCCTCGCCGATCGTCTGGCGGATCTTCGCGAGGTGAGCCTGTTCGCTCCACAGCTCGAACTTGTTGCCCATGCCCAGCAGCACCGCTTTTTTTTCTATGCCCGCCGCCGCGCGCTGACTCGATGGAAGGAGGATGCGGGCCGCCCCGTCGGGTTCGACGATCGCCGCGGCACCCACCAGCTTCATCTGCAACGCGCGATGGACGGCCTTCACGCTGGGCAGCGCGTTGACCTGATCGCGCACCTGCTCCCACTCCGCGTACGGGAAGATCCAGAGGCAACCGGTCTCGAAGGGGTTGTAGGTGACGACCAGACGATTCGCGCAGGCGACGGCCACCTGATCCCGATACGAAGTCGGAATCGTCAGACGACCCTTGTCGTCGACCGTGATGGCTGTCTCGCCCTGGAACATATTCGTTGGTTGCCCCACCAAATCCCACGATTTCACACTGGGGCCCACGATAGTCTCGCCCCCTGAGACTGTCAAGGAATTTTTTCTTGTGAATCAAGGAGAAAGCTCACGTTCATCACCATTTCCAGCCGTTTCTGAGGAACGGGCGCAAGGTGATTGAATCGTTGGGGTTTTTTGCGATGGACTTCGCGCTTTCGGGAGGCAGGTGAAGGGCAATTCACGCAGGCCGATGAACTCACGTTCATGGAAGATGGGGGAAATCGCCGCAGAAACGAGTGAAGCGCGCTGGCGCCCGAATGGGCGCTCGAGGCAAGCACCCATTCGCGCGCCAGCGCTTCCCACATACCGCGAAGAAGTTGGAGTCGGCCGATAAGCCGGGTTCTGTGCGTCTTGCGACGTGACAGTCATTCTTCTCGGCCTGGCGTCGCCGCCAGGCTCTAGCAACCTACCCGGGAACGACGCGGGCCGCGTCATGGTTCCCTTATTTGGTCTTGCTCCGGGTGGGGTTTACCGTGCCGTGCGACGTTAGCCCCGCACGCGGTGCGCTCTTACCGCACCCTTTCACCCTTACCTGATCCCCTCGCGGGGCCATCGGCGGTCTGCTCTCTGTTGCACTGGCCGTCAGCTCACGCTGCCCAGGCGTTACCTGGCACCCTGCCCTGTGGAGCCCGGACTTTCCTCGAAACGCACACGGCGTCTCGCGACTGTCTGGC
>Ga0006562J51391_1000961_pt1 | contig 10980 bp, 8 predicted proteins | sample Ararhi6_input_d2_FD_51391 | JGI IMG/M metagenome (IMG submission 51391) | reverse complement strand
ATTGTATCTTTTGGTTTTCCATGAGTCCTTCAGGGAAAAGAAAACCTACTGGTCAAATGCTTCGTCTCATTGATCAATCATTTGGCAGCTATGAGGCGTTCAAGTCACATTTTTCAGCTGCTGCCAAACAAGTAGAAGCGTGTCGGATGGGCGATTCTTGTATGGTCCCCTCGATCTCAGCGTTTAGACATTTTACAAGCAGAACGCCATCAGTTCCTCTCACAATGGGACGTCATCCCCCTTCTTGCTCTTGATGTGTGGGAGCATGCCTATTACCTCCAATATCGAAATGAAAAGGCGCAATATGTAGACCGGTGGTGGAATGTCGTTGACTGGCGTGAGCCAGAAGCAAGACTAAAACAGGCTCAACAAGTAAAATGGACACCTTTTTGATCGCATACTCCACATAGTTCATTTACTATGTGGGTTTTTATTAGTTTACATAATAATATTATGAACACCCCTTGCAAAATCATAGGTTGTTTTTTCAGAAAATTCATTTAAAATAGAAAAGATATGAAAAGAAAGAGAGTTGAACGATAGTATGAACACCCTTTTACACATTAGTCACTTTGCAGGAAGAACATTCGCTATATGGGTCATTGTCTTTGCTTGTCTAGGTTTTACTTTTCCTGCGGCATTTTCTTTGATTGGACCTTATATCCCTTTTTTACTGGGCATTATTATGTTTGGCATGGGGCTGACGCTGTCTTCTGAAGATTTTAAAGAGCTTTTTAGAAAGCCTCTTTATGTATTGATCGGGGTTTTAGCGCAGTATACACTGATGCCACTCATAGCATTTTTATTGGCCTATGGGTTACATTTGCCTTCTGAAATCGCTGTTGGTGTCATTCTCGTCGGCTGCTGTCCAGGCGGGACTGCATCCAATGTAATGACCTTTTTGGCGAAAGGAAATACGGCCTTATCCCTTGCCGTGACAACGATCTCGACACTACTTGCTCCCATTTTGACCCCTGTTTTTATTTATATTTTTGCAAAATCTTGGTTATCTGTATCACCGGGTGCTTTGTTTTTGTCGATTGTCCAAGTTGTCTTAATTCCGATTATTTTAGGTGTCATCGTCAAATTGTTTTTTAAAAAACAAGTGACGTATGCTGTACAAGCACTTCCACTTGTATCTGTTACTGGCATTGTCGCCATCATTGCAGCTGTTGTCAGCGCAAATAAAGAACAGATTCTGCAATCTGGACTGCTTATTTTTGCCGTTGTTGTTTTACATAATGCTCTTGGTCTATTATTGGGTTACCTCATTGCAAAATGGTGTAAAATGGACATTCCTTCTCAACGAGCAATTTCAATAGAAGTAGGGATGCAAAATTCTGGACTTGGCGCAGCCCTTGCAACCGCACATTTTTCTCCACTTGCCGCCGTTCCCAGTGCCATTTTTAGCGTATGGCATAATTTATCTGGCTCTTGGCTGGCAACATTTTGGTCAAAAAGAGGCTACTCAGAAAATAAAGACCAAAAAAGCTAGTACCCTCATCGGTACTAGCTTTTTCTTTCGATTATCCTTCAAGCAATAGCTGTTCAGGATCTTCAAGTAGATTTTTAATCGTGACAAGGAACCCAACAGCTTCTTTACCATCGACAATACGGTGGTCGTATGAAAGAGCTAAATACATCATTGGACGGTTTTCAAAGCGTTCTTCATCAATTGCAACAGGACGAAGCTGAATTTTATGCATACCTAAAATTCCAACTTGAGGACTGTTTAAAATTGGTGTTGAAAGCAGAGAACCAAATGTTCCTCCGTTTGTGATCGTGAATGATCCACCTTGTAATTCATTGAGCGATAATTTGTTATCTCTTGCTTTTTTCGCAAGATGACCGATTTCTTTTTCAATTCCTGCAAATGATAGTCTATCTGCATCACGGACAACTGGTACCACAAGCCCTTCATTGGCGGCTACAGCAATACCGATGTCATAGAATTTTTTAATGACAAGCTCATCACCTTGAATTTCTGCGTTGAGAAGTGGATATTTTTTAAGTGCTGCTACCACTGCTTTTGTGAAGAAGGACATGAAGCCCAGTTTCACATCGTTTTGTTCAAGGAAGGCATCTTTGCGACGCTTTCTTAGATCCATGACAGCTGTCATATCGACTTCATTAAATGTTGTCAGCATCGCTGCCGTTTGTTGAACTTCAACTAAACGTTTTGCAATGGTTTGTCTGCGGCGTGACATTTTTTCACGCTCAACTGGTTTCCCTGCTTGATCATTTTGCACCGCAGCATTTGCTTTTGGCGCGGCTTTCGGTGCACTTGCAGGAGCTTCATTCTTTTGGTAAGAAGCTACATCCTGCTTTCGTACCCTGCCCAGCGGATCTGCGGTTGGAATCTCAGATAAGTCTAACCCCTTCTCTCTTGCTAGTTTTCTAGCTGCTGGAGAAGCGATCGTTCTGCCATTACCAGATTTCGGCTCTTCTTTTGCTGCCTCTTCTTTTTGTTCAGCTGCTGGTTCTTCTTTCGAAGCTGGTGCAGAATCTTGCTCAGGTGCTGGAGCTGCGGACTCGCTTCCGCCAGCTTCACCTGCTGCAATCGTTCCGATGACTTCTCCAACTTGGACAGTGTCACCAGAATCTTTCAGTACTTCTTTTAGAACACCAGATTCTTCAGCTGTCAATTCGACATTGACTTTATCTGTTTCAAGTTCTAACAGGTATTCCCCCTGCTCAACATAATCGCCCGGCTGTTTTAGCCACTGAGCAATTGTTCCTTCCGAGATTGATTCCGCTAGTTCAGGTACTTTAATTTCCGCCATTTTTCATTTCCCCCTTAGTTTTTGCGAGTCAAGCTATCAGATACAATTCGTTCTTGTTCTTTTTTATGAACAGTTGGATCACCCTCAGCCGTACTTGAACGTCTTCTGCGGCCGATGTAACGTACTTTTACTTTTTCAGATGCAATTTCACGTAAATATGGCTCAATATATCCCCAAGCGCCCATATTTTGCGGTTCTTCTTGCACCCATACGATTTCTTCTAAGTTCGTCAGTTTTGATAAAATGGCTTTAATATCTTTGGCTGGGAATGGATATAATTGTTCCACTCTCGCAATATGAAGCCAATCTTTTGAGTCTTCCATTTGAGTAAAACGATCACTAATATCGATCGATACCTTCCCGCTCGATAGCACAAGGCGTGTTACTTTTTCATGATCATGCACAAGGCCCGGCTGTTCAAGAACTGGACGGAACTGTCCATCTGTTAGTTCTTGGACTTCGGATAATGTGTTCGGGTTTCGAAGCAGACTCTTCGGTGTCATGATGACAAGAGGACGAATCTCTTCACGAAGCAGCATTTTCGCCTGTCTTCTAAGAATATGGAAGTATTGAGCTGCACTTGTCAGGTTCGCAACTGTCCAGTTATTCTCAGCAGCTGATTGCAAGAAGCGTTCTGTTCTTCCACTAGAATGTTCTGGACCTTGTCCTTCATATCCATGTGGCAAGAGCATCACAAGCCCTGACTTTTGTCCCCACTTGGCGCGGCCTGCTGAAATAAATTGATCAAAATACACTTGAGCCGCATTTGCGAAGTCTCCAAATTGAGCTTCCCAAATCACTAATGTTTCAGGAGAATAGACATTATAACCATATTCAAACCCGATGACAGAGCCTTCTGACAGTGGACTATTATGGACTGTAAATGATGCATTTGCATCACTCAGTTCATGAAGAGCAATGAATTCATCACCCGTTTGACTGTCGTGAAGAACAAGGTTTCTTTGAGCAAATGTGCCTCGCTCAGAATCCTGTCCGGTCATTCGAATCGGCGTACCGTCTTTTAATATAGATGCAAATGCCAGTGCTTCACCAAGTGACCATTCCACTTTGCGATCATCTGTAAACACTTTTGCACGTTTTTCAAGGATCCGCTTTAGCTTACCGAATACTTGGAAGTCTTTCGGCCAGCTAATTAATTCTTCATTCAGCTTTCTTAATACATCAAACTCTACAGATGTATCAACTGCAGGGAAGCCGTTAGATACAGGCTCTGGCAGTTCGATTTCTTGAATCGTATGTTCTTTCTTTGAAGGTACTTTTTTATAAGCTTCTTCAATTTTTGCCGTGACAGCCTGCTCAATTTCTTCTCTTTGTTCTTTTGACAGAAGGCCCTCAGTGACAAGCTTATCTGCGAAGATATTCTTGACCGTTTTGTGCTTTCTGACCGCATCGTACAGCATTGGCTGAGTAGTAGAAGGCTCATCCATTTCGTTATGGCCATATCTGCGGTAGCCAATCAAGTCAATTAAGAAATCCTTTTTAAACCGTTTACGGTATTCTACCGCCAGCTGAACAGCTGCTAAACAAGCTTCTGGATCGTCTGCATTGACGTGAACAATTGGAATCTCGAAACCTTTTGCAAGGTCACTAGCGTATTTCGTTGAACGAGATTCATTGCTTTCTGTGGTAAATCCAATCATATTGTTGGCAATGATATGGATCGTTCCCCCCACTTGATAGCCGACTAATTGACTTAAATTTAATGTTTCTGCGACAATTCCCTCTCCAGGAAATGCAGCATCCCCATGAATTAAGATGGCTAACGCTTTTTCAACGTCTTGAACTGGATAGCCTTTTTGAGTACGCGATTCTTGAGCAGCACGAGTGCTTCCTTCAATAATCGGATCAATAAATTCCAAGTGACTTGGGTTATTGGCAAGTGTGACTCTTGCACTCTTTGTATCTTCATCTTTGATTTGGCGGTCAGCACCGAGATGATATTTTACATCCCCTGTCCATCCGTAGCTGATGCCGATAGAGCCTTCTGATGGTACAAGCTCTTTATTAGGCGCATGCTGGAATTCTGAGAAAATGATCTCATATGGCTTTCCTAACACATGTGCTAATACATTTAAACGGCCTCTATGTGCCATTCCAATGTTAATATTTGAAGTCCCTTGTGTAACAGACTCGGATATAATTTCATCAAGTACTGGAACAAGTGCGTCTAATCCTTCTATAGAAAAACGCTTTTGTCCAACAAATGTTTTATGAAGGAACTGCTCAAATTGCTCGACTTCTGTTAATCTTTTGAGTACAGAAACTAGTTTATCTGCTGGTTTTTTCTTAAATAATTCACCAGACTCAATAGATTTAGAGAGCCAGTTGCGCTCTTCGAAGTCATGTACATGATCAAACTCAAATGAAATGGTACGCTTATACGTATTTCTCAAATGGTTAATGGCTTCTATGCCGTTTGAAATGTGTTTAGGTGCATCTGGACTAATAATTGATATTGGAATATTCTTAACGTCTTCTTCAGTTAAACCGTATTCCTTTAATGGAAACAGCTCTTGTAATTCCTTTTCTTTGCGAAGAGGATTGACGGAAGCATTTAAATGGCCATACGTTCTGATGTCTTCTGCCAGTTTAACGACTGATGCTATCTTTTGGATTTGTTCAGAAGTAACTACGCTATTTTCTTTTTTCCCAATTTCCTCCTTCATTTCACTCGGTGGTGCACCAAGTTCATCAAATATGCCTCTTATGTCTTCATCAACACTAGTAGGATCCTGGACATATTGATCGTAGAGCTCGAGCACGTAGCCGAGGTTCGGACCATGAAATTCTTCCCAACTCAACGGTTGTTTCACATCATTTTGAAACATTTTGAACACTACCCCCAACTTTGATCATCAAGTGATTGAACACTATCTCGATATAACTTCCAGAACACAATGACCAAATTTATGTAATAAAACGCTTCCAATCATATTCTACCACTGTTTCGGATTACTTTCTACATTCTTTGTTCAATTAAAGATAAAAAATTCAAAGAAAAACAAAAAATTTAAATCATTCCGAAAAATATTTTAAAGAAAGGGGCAAAACCTTATGCCCCAATGCTTTTATGCAGCAATTTCTTGAGTAATGGATATAGCACATCTGGCAATGTATCGACATCCGGTACAAAAATGCTGAACTTGCCATACATATCTTGGATCGTTTTCATCTGCGCCTCTTCAATCGGAGAATTGGATAAAAACACATTGATGACTTCAATTCCCTTTTTTCTCGCTTCGAGAACCGCTTCATGTGTATCCACGATCCCATTTTGTTCGTAGCTGAATGCAGCCGGCTCTCCGTCTGAGAAAACAATGAGGAACTTTTGCTCTTCTCTTCGTTTTAAAATCATTTTTGTCATTTGGCGAATCGCATAGCCGTCCCGGTTATCCTCTTCTGGCTCAAGTGACATGATGGATGGTCCTGCGTCAAATAAGGAATCTTTGAACGATACGACGGTGTTAAAGTAGTTCGGCTGACTTGTTTCAGTTGCGTCATTTGTATCTTCCCAGAACCCTACAATTTGATGAGGTACCTGCACTGATTTTAAAGCTTCATGAAACAGAACAATCCCTTTTTTTGTCTCATCCATTTTGTCAAACATACTCGCAGAACAGTCAACTAATAAAGTGAACACAGCATCAATTTGAGAAGATGGCGCTTGTTTTTTATAAAATAGTCGAGGATTGGACTCTGTAAAATAACGAATGAGCTTTTTACTGAGACGTCCTGCATGAAGATCTGTTTTTGGCCATGATTTTTTATGCTCAAGTGTTTTTTGAATCATTTGTTTTAAGCGTTTCTGATAAGGCTCGATTGCCTTTGCGTGCTGCCTGTACACATCTACTTGCTCTGGTGAAGGAGATTCTGGTGAAATCATGACTGGAAATGCATATTTGTTTTCTTTTCCATTCTCATGCGAATCTGCCCCGCTTTCTTCTCCTTCTGCCTCTTCTAGTGCTTCAAGCTTTGAATAGTCTTTTCGATGGGTTTGTTTGGCTGAACCTTGAACCGTTCCAAGCGCCTGATCTCCATCGTCACCTTCTCTTGCCGCATCTTTACCGAGATCGCTTTTACCACCGTGTTCTAAATCAAATTGAAGGAAACTTTTAGATGGTGCTTCCGTTTCTCTATGCCATACTTCCATATATTCATTATGGATGTCTTCATCCCCCTCTTTTTCCCGATCGACTTTTATATCCTCACTTAATTTTGGCTTTCTTTTGAGGTCATGGAAAAGCGGTTCTTTTGCCGCTTTTTCATAGTCCAATTCTGGGAAGAAAAAGTATGTGTTCAGCATATCCTTTTCAAGGAGCTCATCGAAGCCTTCTGTCAATTCCTTCACAATGATGGCGATATCAGATGTCGAGCGTGCGTCATATACACGTTCAAGACTTGACTCAATAAACGGAATCATTGGATCTATCCGCTCATGAAGGGGTGGAATTTCTTCAAGCGGAGATTCGGCTGTCAGCTTCACGTATATCGCACAAAAGAGTGCATCTGTTAAAATACTGCGCTCTTGGTTAATCGTTAATTGTGTTTTAAAGTGACGTCTGTAAAGCTCTCTTCTCCGTTTAAATACCTTTTTTGTTCCTGGGCGGTCACGTTTAATCCGCTCTTCAATGCGGATATCTTCAAACAGCATAAACAATTGTTTGCACACATCAGGAATGGATAATGTGTGGGCATAGGAAATGATGTCTTCAAACACTGTAAGATCGCTATACACTGTCCCTACTGCTCGCAGAAACACATCACTTTTTAGGCCTGCCATCATATCCTCTTGATGACGATCATCCCAAAAATGGCTGATGAAAATTTTCTTTTCAAACGGTTCATAGTACGATTGAACACCGTATTCAAGCTCCACATCATCACTTTTGGCAAGTGTTTTGGCTAAATCCGTTAATTCCATAAATAGAAATGAATCGATTCTGCTGTCATTAAATTTGATGAATTTCAAAAGTCAGAACCTCACTCGAATAATGTTTGAGCGATATTTCTTACCGCTGCTTTTTCCCGGTCATCTTCTAGCTTCTCTACAATTCCTCGTTCAATTGCACGAAGCGGCGGAATATATTGCGCAAGATCACATGTATCTAACAGTGCGCGAATGGATGCGGCTTCTTCACTGACCTGTCCATTGTGTGCTTGGACGATGAGATCTGATGAGAGCTGTACGAATTGATCGATTAACCGCTCATCCTTTAATACGGACTGAGTGTGCAGTACTTCTTTTAAAATGCCACCGCCAATGTAAGGAACTTCAATGACGACAAAACGGTTTTTCAGCGCTTCATTGAGCGGCACTGTCCCCACATATCCCTCATTGATTGCTGCAATCACGCCAAAACCTTCTTCTGCTCTAACGACTTCACCTGTAAATGGGTTTGTCATCATTTTTCTGTAATCAAGCACACCGTTTAAAATAGGCAGTGTTTCTGGTTTTGCCATGTTGATTTCATCAATATATAAAAGGTGTCCTTTTTTCATTGCTTTTGTAACGGGTCCTTCAATGAATTCTATAGAAGCAACTTGTCCATCATTATGGATGGTTTTATAGCCAATAAGACTTTCTGCATCAAGGTCAACTGAGCAGTTTACACTGTGCATCGGCTGTTGAAAGAAAGCGGATAAAGTTTCTGCTAGTTTGGTTTTACCTGAGCCCGTCGGTCCTTTTAACAGAACATTTTTTCCTAGGGCAAGTGCAATCATGGCATCTTGAATAATAGACGTATCTTGTGATTCATAGCCGCCTGTTCCGATAAGCGGACGAAATTCTTCTTCGAGAACTTTTCCTTTTGCTTCGATCATTGCTTGAATTTCTTCTGGGAGTGATGGTTGGTTAAACATATATGATTAATTCCTCTCTTCGATCATTTTCCTCACCAAGTATACTAAAAAAACCTTTATGCACTCAATACATAAAGGTTCGTCTTCTGTTATTTTACCATTTCTTTTGTGATGGCTCCGCAAGCAATGCGTTTCCCTGAGTTGCCAGAAGGGTTGCTTAAGTAATCATCTGCTTCTGCATGGATGATGAAACTTCGCCCGTTTTGATCAACCAATTGATTCGGGCCTCCCTTTAACGTCACATCTGGTACATTCACGACAACATCAATTTGTCCATCTGCCCCTACCTCTAAATTAGGCATATCTCCAGCATGATGCCCTTTTGGGTTGTCGAAGCCATGCTCTCTATGGGTCGGATTAAAATGTGCACCTGCTGTTTCAAAATCTGGCGTTTCACATATTCCTGTTTCATGAATATGAAAGCCGTGAGGACCTGGTGGCAGTCCTTTCGCTTTCACATGCAGATCCAGCCCATTTTCTGAGGACTCTCTTATTTCAATGCTCCCTATTTTTTGCCCGCTTTCGTTTATGAGTGACGTTGTGACTGGTGCTTGTTTAGGTGCGGCAACTTCTCTTGTTTCTTCTGTCGTTTCTTTTTTCGGCGGTGCATGACATGCTGATGCGGTAAAGATCAAACATATCATGATCATCCACACTGACTTTTTCATTTATGACTGCCCCCTTTTGATATCAGTATGGACAATCACAGCAACGGGCAAACAAAAAAAGCCGAAAATCGGCTTTTTTAGAAGAAACGTTTTGCGCCTAGGTAGGCTTTTTTCCAATAAGGATTGCTTAAGTTTGAAATTCCTACTCCGCTGTCACTTGCATGAAGGAAATCTCCTCCACCTAGGTATAGTCCCATATGAGAAGGACCTGCTTTGTACGTTGTGAAATAAACAAAATCTCCAACTTGTGGTGTGCTGACAGGCGTCATCATATTCCAGTATCCTGCTGTACTCAATCTAGATACTGATGAAACCTTATTAATGAGATAGTAAACAAAGCCGCTACAATCAAATCCAGCTGGTGTATTGCCACCCCATCTGTAAGGAATGCCTGTGAGTTTTTTACCTTCTTGAATCATTGTCGTGATTTTTGCATTCATTGGAACGTCAGTTTTATTATTGTTGACCGGTGTTGTTGAACCGTTTGACGTAGAACCATTAGATCCAGTTGAACCGGAAGCTGTTCCGTTGATTTTTAATACTTGTCCAATTCTCAGCACATCACTTTTCAAGCTGTTTGCTGTGCGGATTGATTGAACCTGCACCTTAAACTGATTCGCAATTTTCCATAATGAATCACCTGATTTAACCGTATAAGATGTTGTTTTACTACTTGAAGACTGATTGCTGTTTGAAGGCGTGCTAGGTTGAGCAGGTGCTTTCGGCTGACTTGGTTTTGACGTCACCGTTCCTTTTACCTTCAATACTTGATTTGGATAAATCATATCAGATTTTAGCGAGTTCAATGTTTTAATTTCACCAATCGACATATTTAACGAATTGGCAATTTTCCAAAGTGAATCGCCTAATTTCACTTTATATGTACTAGATGCTGACGACGAACTATTAGAATTCGTTGATTTGTTACTTGAGCTAGAATTAGATGTTGAGTTTGAATTTGTGGACTGGCTGCCGCTCGTTTTCGTCGTTCCAGACACTTTCAGCTTTTGTCCAGGACGAATGAGGTCACTGTTTAAGCTGTTCAAACTTTTCAAACTTGCAACTGACATTTTGTGATTCTTCGCAATCAGCCATAATGAATCCCCAAGCTTGACTGTATAGCTAGATGTTGTTGAAGCACTTGATTTCGTTGCTTTTGAACTTGTTGATGAGCTGGATTTTGAACTTTTTGCACCAGGAATCTTTAAGCTTTGTCCTGCAAAAATCATCGTCGTTTTTAATTGATTAAGAGATTGAAGTTCCGAAATACTTGTGTTGTACTGTTCGGCAATCTTCCAAAGTGAGTCACCGCTTTTCACCTTGATCGTCTGTGCTTCTGCCGGTGCAGCAATAACAGCTGAGCCTGCGATCGCTGAAACTGTGAGGCCGGTTACTACTTTTTTCTTCATAGATAAATCTCCGCCTTTCATGATTTCGTTCCATAAGACTTATGTACTAGTTTTGAGTTTAGCATTTAATGGTTCTGCTTCTCTTGCACTATTTTATCTTTATTTCTATTATATTACTCGACATGAAGACGTTGGGCAATACTAAATAGGTTAGAGCAGCAAACTCAAAATGCTAAAACAAAGCCATATCGTTTCTATCGGCTGTTTGCTGTATTTATAAACAATTTTTAAGGAATTTTT
>Ga0006562J51391_1002516_pt1 | contig 10990 bp, 10 predicted proteins | sample Ararhi6_input_d2_FD_51391 | JGI IMG/M metagenome (IMG submission 51391) | reverse complement strand
TGCTGCGGGCCATCGAGACCAACCGCGAACTGCTGTCCGTCCTGCTGACCGACCGTCTGCCGCGCGCTCGCTACCGGGAGCCGCTCGCCAGCTACCTGGCCTGGATCGACCTGCGCGCCCTCGGCTGGGGCGACGACCCTGCCACGCGCATTCTCGAGGAGGCCCGCGTCGCCGTCAATCCCGGCATCGAGTTCGGTGCGCCCGGCGCCGGTTTCATCCGCCTCAACCTGGCGTGTTCTCAGGAGGTCCTCACCGACGCGATCGACCGGATCGCCGAGCTCAGCGCGCGCGGCTGACCCGCCGCTCGTCCCACACCGGCTCGTCGGTCTCGTAGACCGCGCCGTCGGAACCGAACACCAGGAACCGGTCGAACCCGCGAGCGAACCAGCGGTCGTGCGTGACCGCGATCACCGTGCCCTCGAAGCCGGCGAGGCCCTCCTCGAGCGCCTCGGCCGAGACCAGGTCGAGGTTGTCGGTTGGCTCGTCGAGCAGCAGCAGCGTCGCACCGGAGAGTTCGAGCAGCAGGATCTGCAGCCGCGCCTGCTGGCCCCCCGACAGCGATTCGAACGTCTGCTCGGCGGCACCGGCGAGACCATACCGATCGAGGACCCGGCTCGCGGCCTCCCGGGGCATCCCGTCGCGGCGTTCGTCGCCGCGGTGCAGGATCTCCAGCAGCGTCCGTCCGACCAGCTCGGGATGCTCGTGAGCCTGCGCGAACAGGCCCGGAGCGACCCGGGCACCGAGTTTGGCGTTGCCCGTGTGCGGGACGGGAGCGCCGGCGTTCTCCGCCGCGGCGAGATGCCCGGCCGACGGGTCCGGATCCGTGCCGCCGGCCGCGAGCAGCCGGAGGAAGTGCGACTTCCCGGACCCGTTCGAGCCGAGCACCGCGACGCGCTCACCGAACCAGACCTCGGCGTCGAACGGCCGCATCAGCCCGGTCAGTTCGAGATCTGTGCATTCGAGCACGCGACGGCCGGTGCGTGCGCCGGTCAAGCGCATCCGGACGTTCTGCTCGCGCGGCACCGCCTGTGGCGGACCGACCGCCTCGAAGCGGGCGAGCCGGGTCTGCGCGGCCTGGTAGGCGTTCGCGAGGTCGCTGTTGTACTTCGCTTTCTCCTTGAAGCGCAGCACCAGCGCCTTCAGCTTCGCGTGCTCCTCATCCCACCGGCGGCGAAGCTCCTCGAGCCGCTCCATCCGCTCGCGCCGAGCGTCGTGGTAGCCGACGAAACCTCCCCCGTGCGTCCACGTCGTGTTGCCGGCGGCCCCCAGCTCCAGCGTGATGATGCGGTCGGCCGCGTTGGCGAGCAGCTCACGGTCGTGCGAGACGACCAGCACCGTCTTCTGCGTCGCCCGGAGCTGCTCCTCCAGCCAGCGCTTGGCCGGGACGTCGAGGTAGTTGTCCGGCTCGTCGAGCAGCAGCACCTGTTCCGGACCGCGCAGCAGCGCCTCCAGCACCAACCGCTTCTGCTCTCCGCCCGACAGGGTCCGGACCGCCCGGTATCGCGCTCGCTCGAACGGGACGCCGAGCGCGGCGACCGTGCACTGGTCCCAGACGACTTCCTGCTCGTATCCGCCGGCGTCGGCGTACTCGGCAAGCGCGTTCGCATACCGCAGCTGTGTGTCGGTCTCGTCGCGCTCGATGATGGCGTTCTCGGCCGCCTCCAGCGCTTCGGCCGCGGCCTTCACCGCCTTCGGAGCCACTCCCACCAGCAGGTCGTGCACCGTTCGGTCGTCGCGGACGTGCCCGACGAACTGGTCCATCACCGCGAGGCCGCCGTCGATGACGACGCCGCCCGCGTCGGGCCGGAGTTCACCCCGGATGATGCGCAGCAGGGTCGACTTGCCCGCGCCGTTCGCGCCGATCAGTGCGCCGACGCGCCCATCCCCGACCCGGAACGAGACGTCGTCGAGCAGCGGCCGGCCGTCGGCAAGGGTGTACGAGACGCCGGAGACGTCGATGTGGCTCATGGAGTGATCCTGTATCTCGGGAGGCGGGCAAAGCCTTCCAGAGTAAACGAAACCGCCGCCCGAGGGAACGGGCGGCGGTTTCTCAGACCTGAAGCTGCGTGTCAGCGGCGGTAGTTCGGAGCCTCCACGACCATCTGCACGTCGTGCGGGTGCGACTCCTTGAGCCCCGCCGCGGTGATGCGCACGAACTTGCCGTTCTGCTTGAGCTCCGGGATGGTGCGGGCGCCCACGTAGAACATCGACTGCCGCAGACCGCCGACGAGCTGGTAGGCGACGGCGGAGAGCGGGCCGCGGAACGGCACCTGACCCTCGATGCCCTCGGCGATCAGCTGCTCGTCGCTCGGCACATCCGCCTGGAAGTAGCGGTCACGCGAGTAGGAGGTCTTCTTGCCGCGCGTCTGCAGAGCGCCGAGCGACCCCATCCCGCGGTAGTTCTTGAACTGCTTGCCGTTGACGAACACGAGCTCGCCCGGTGACTCGGAGGTGCCGGCCAGCAGCGATCCGAGCATGACGCTGTCCGCACCGGCGACGAGCGCCTTCGCGATGTCGCCCGAGTACTGGAGGCCGCCGTCGGCGATGAGCGGGACGTTGGCCTCGCGCGCGGCGAGCGACGCCTCGTAGACCGCGGTGACCTGGGGCACACCCACACCGGCGACGACGCGCGTGGTGCAGATGGAGCCCGGGCCGACACCGACCTTGATGGCGTCGGCACCCGCGTCGATGAGCGCCTGAGCGCCCGAACGGGTGGCGACGTTGCCGCCGATGACGTCGACGTGCGACGCGCGGGGCTCGGCCTTGAGGCGGCGGATGATGTCGAGAACGCCGGCGCTGTCGCCGTTGGCGGTGTCGACGACGATCACGTCGACCCCCGCGTCGACCAGGGTCATCGCGCGCTGCCAGGCGTCGCCGAAGAAGCCGATCGCGGCGCCGACACGGAGCCGGCCCTCGTCGTCCTTCGTGGCGTCGGGGTACTTCTCGCTCTTGTCGAAGTCTTTCACCGTGATGAGGCCGCCGAGCTTGCCGTCGGCGTCCACCAGGGGGAGCTTCTCGATCTTGTGCTCGGCGAAGATGGCGACGGCCGCGTCCGGGTCGATGCCGATCGGAGCCGTGATCAGCGGCTGACGGGTCATGACGTCGCGGACCTTGGTGGTCGACCGCTCGAACGGCGAGACGAAACGCATGTCGCGGTTGGTGATGATGCCGACGAGGGTGCCGTCCGGCTCGACGACGGGGAGACCGCTGACGCGGAACTGGCCGCACAGAGCGTCGACCTCTTCGACGGTCGCGTCCGGGGTCGTGGTCACCGGGTTGGTGATCATGCCCGACTCGGACCGCTTGACCTTGTCGACGTGCGCCGCCTGGTCCTCGATCGAGAGGTTGCGGTGGATGATGCCGATGCCGCCCTGGCGCGCCATGGCGACGGCCATGCGCGACTCGGTGACGGTGTCCATCGCGCTCGAGAGCAGCGGAGTCGCCATCGAGATGCGCTTGGTCAAGCGGGTGGACGTGTCCGCCTCACTCGGGATGACGTCGGTATGCCCGGGGAGGAGCATGACGTCGTCGTAGGTCAAACCGATGAAACCGAACGGATCCGCCTGATCCATCTCACCCCTTCAAAGATGCATCCCGTGTGAGGACGCGCGACTGTGGATGCTCAATGGTAACGGCAGAATCTGGACGGATATTCCGGCCGCTTCGCGGTCAGTCCACCGGGGCCAGGTCGAGCTCCGCCGCCCGCTTGCCCTGCCGCGCGGCGACGATCATGTCGATGCTCAGGATGAGCAGCGCGAGCCAGACGATCGCGAAGCCGACCCAGCGCTCCGGCGGCATCGCCTCGTGCAGTACGGCGACGCCGACGATGAACTGGATGAACGGGGCGAAGTACTGGATGAAGCCCATGTAGACGAGCGGGAGGCGACGGGATGCCGCGGCGAAGAACAGCAGCGGGACGGCCGTGATGACACCGGCTCCGACGAGCAGAACGGTGTGCCACACCCCCGCGGTGCCGATGGTGAGCCCGGCGGTGACGCCGACGACGACGAGCTGGATGATGGCAACCGGGGTCAGCCACATCGTCTCGAGGGTGAGGCCGGAGAGCGCATCCACCCGGTTGCCCACGCGCTTCTTGATCAGCCCGTACAGGCCGAACGAGAAGGCGAGGATGAGGGCGATCCACGGCATCGAGCCGTAGCCGACCGCGAGGACGATGACGGCGACGACGCTCACGCCGACGGCGACCCACTGGGCGACGCGCAGCTTCTCGCGCTGCACGACGACGCCGAGGAACACCGTGACGATCGGGTTGATGAAGTAACCGAGGGCCGCCTCGACGACGTGGCCGTTCACCGTCGCCAGCACATACGTCTGCCAGTTGACGTAGATGAGAGCGCCGGCGAGGCCCATCGTGAACAGGACGCGCTTGTCGGTGAGCAGCGCCGTGAACGCGCGCCAGGAACGGGTCACCGTGAGGGCGATGGCGCAGAACCCGAGCGAGAAGATCACGCGCCAGCCGACGATCTCCCAGGCCGAGGCGGGCGCGAGCGCCAGGAAGTAGATCGGGAGGATGCCCCACAGGACGTACGCGGAGACCGCGTAGACGAGTCCGGATGTGCGGTGGGAGCTGAGGTCGTCGGAGGGTGCCACTCGTCCGACTCTACCTGCGACCGCAGACACCACGACGGCCCGGATGCTCAGAGCATCCGGGCCGTCGAGAAGAGGGGGTGCGTCAGCGGACGACGACCGCGAGCACGTCGCGAGCCGACAGGACGAGGTAGTCCTCGCCGCCGAACTTCACCTCGGTGCCGCCGTACTTCGAGTAGATGACCTTGTCGCCGACGGCGACATCGAGCGGGATGCGGTTGCCGTTGTCGTCGATGCGACCAGGGCCCACCGCGACGACCTCGCCCTCCTGCGGCTTCTCCTTGGCGGTGTCGGGGATGACCAGACCGGAAGCAGTGGTCTGCTCAGCCTCGACCTGCTTGATGACGATGCGATCCTCGAGCGGCTTGATGGAGACCGACACGTTGACCCCTTTCCTGTGAAGAACAGTGTCTCTACTAAGACTGATTAGCAAACTCGCACTGAGAGTGCTAACACGAGTCTAGGGGGTGCGTTAGCAGTCACGCAACGTGAGTGCCAGACCGGGCGGGGCGGCACGTCCAGGGTAGCGTTGAGCGCATGGAACGCTCCGAGCTGGTCGCCCTCCTGAGCCCGGAGGGACTGCGGCTGCTCGACTCCCTTCCGCCCTACAACAGCGAGCGGGACGTACTCGCGATCGTCAGCGACCTCCGCAAGCAGGGCCACTCCCCCGCGCTGGTCGCGGCCGTACTCACGCAGTCGAAACTGCGCCGCAAGGCCGTGGCCAAGTTCGGCGACTTCGCGTCGCAGATGCTCTTCACCGAGGCCGGCCTGGAGCAGGCCACCCGGCTGCCGGTCGCCGCGCGGCACGCCGGACGGTTCCGCGCGGCGGGGATCCGCCGGGTCGCCGACCTCGGCTGCGGCATCGGCGGCGACGCTCTCGCCCTCGCCGCCCTCGAGCTGGACGTCCTGGCGATCGAGGCCGACGAGGTCACCGCGGCCATCGCCTCCTTCAACCTGGCCCCGTTCCCCAGCGCGCGGGTCGAGCAGCGGCGTGCGGAAGACGTCGACCTGCGCGAGATCGACGGCGTCTTCCTCGACCCGGCGCGACGGACCGCCGGGCACACGCAGACGGAGCGCCTCACCGACCCCGACGACTACACGCCGTCGCTCGGCTTCGCGTACGAGCTCGCCACCGGCCGATCGGTCGGCCTGAAGCTCGGTCCGGGATTCGACCGCGACCTCATCCCCTCGACGGCGGAGGCGCAGTGGGTGTCCGCCGACGGACAGGTCGTCGAGCTGGGCCTCTGGTTCGGAGCGCTGGCCCGGCCCGGCATCCACCGCGCCGCACTTGTGCTCCGCGGCGATCGGGCGGACGAACTGACCGCCGATGCCGACAGTCCCGACGAGGAGACCGGTCCGCTCGGGGAGTTCCTCTACGAGCCGGATGGCGCGGTCATCCGCGCGCGCCTCATCGGCGATCTCGCACGCAGGCTGGGCGGCAGGATGCTCTCGGAGCAGATCGCCTACATCACGACCGACCGGCCCGCCGAGACCCCGTTCGCGGCCGGCTTCCGCGTTCTCGAAACGCTCCCGTACGCCGAGAAGGACCTGAAGAAGGCTCTCCGTCAGCGCGGCATCGGCACCCTCGAGATCAAGAAGCGGGGGGTGGATGTGGACCCCGCCGCACTGCGCCGCCGGCTGAGCCTCAACGGCGACCGCCCGGCGACCCTGATCCTCACCAGGGTCGCCGGGCGGCACACGGCGCTGCTCGCCGAACGGCTCTGAGGCCGTCGGCGAACCGCTTCACAGGGCTTTGCTCAGTACGTGCCCTGGTAGTTCGCGATGCTCGCGAAGATGATCGCGAGGAAGATCCAGTAGATGATCGCGATCGCGATGCTCACGAAGCCGAGGATGATGCCGGTGAGCCAGAAGCCCTTGGCCTGCGGCTCCTTGTTGCGGCCGATGAAGCCGAGCACGACCGCCGCGATACCGAACAGGAAGCCGATGCCCCAGGCGATGTTGAGCACGATGCCGAGGATGCCGCCGACGAGCGACAGGATGCTCAGGATCGGCGACTTGGCGGCGGGCTGCCCGTAGGGCTGGGTGTAGCCGGGGGCGGGCTGCCCGTATGCCGGCTGGCCGTACGGCTGCTGGGGCTGGCCCGGCTGCTGGCCGTAGGGCTGCTGGTACTGCTGGCCGTATCCCGGGGCCGGTGGCTGCTGGCCGTATCCCGGCGCGGGCGGCTGCTGACCGTATCCGGGAGCGGGCGGCTGCTGACCGTAGTCCGGAGCCGGCGGCTGCTGACCGTAACCCGGCGCGGGCGGCGGCACGGCCCCCGTGTCGGACGCGGGCGGGGCGGGCGGCGGCGGCGGCGGGACCGATCCGTTCTGCGAGTTCGGGTCCGTCGGTTCGACGGGGGCGTTCGGGTCGGTCATGAGACCCATCTCCTTCGGTGCGGGAAGCTGGTGGTCGGCGCCTCAGCGGAAACGGATTTCCTGAGAGAACGCTGTATCACACCCATCGTGGCAGGGGGTCCGGGAGGGTGTCAACGCACCACTCAGGCGGTGACCTGAATCTCCGTCACCGGGAGCGTGGAGTCCGCCGAGAAGGTGAGCTCGCTCGGGCCGTGACCCGCCATGATCAGCTGCGCCCCCAGCGCCGCGATCATCGCGCCGTTGTCCGTGCACAGCGACAGAGCCGGGATGCGCAACGCGACACCGGCTTCGGCCGCCCGTGCGATGGCGAGCTGGCGCACCCGGGCGTTCGCCACGACGCCGCCGCCGAGCAGTAGCCGGGGCACGTCGTGATCACGGCATGCGGCCAGCGCCTTCGTGATCAGCACGTCCGCCACCGCCTCCCGGAACGACGCAGCGACATCGGCGACCGGCACCTCTTCCCCGGCATCCTGACGCTGTTCGACCCAGCGCGCGACCGCGGTCTTGAGTCCGGAGAAGGAGAAGTCGTACCGGTGCTTCTCCAGGTCCTTCGGCCGGGTCAGCCCCCGCGGGAAGCGGATCGCCTTCGGGTCGCCGTCCGCTGCGACGCGGTCGATCTGCGGGCCGCCGGGATACGGCAGGCCGAGCACACGGGCGACCTTGTCGAACGCCTCACCGGCTGCGTCGTCGATGGTCTCGCCGAGCAGCTCGACGTCCGAGACGAGGTCGCGGACGAGCAGCAGGGAGGTGTGGCCGCCGGAGACGAGCAGGGCGATCGTCGGCAGTTCGACGGGATGACCCGGGCCGCCCTGCGCGTCGAGCAGATCGGCGCCGACGTGGCCGACGAGGTGGTTGACGGCATACAGCGGCTTGCCGAGGGAGACGGCGAGCGCCTTTGCCGCGCCGACGCCGACCATGAGCGCACCCGAGAGCCCGGGGCCGCTGGTCACAGCGATGGCGTCGACGTCGGCCAGCTCGATCCCCGCGTCCGCTACGGCGGTGCGCAGCGTCGGTTCCAGGGCCTCCAGATGTGCGCGGGCGGCGACCTCCGGGACGACGCCGCCGTAGCGGGCGTGCTCCTCCATCGACGACGCGATCGTGTTGGCGAGCAGAGTCGTGCCGCGAACGATCCCCACACCGGTCTCGTCGCATGACGTCTCGATGCCGAGCACGAGCGGCTCCTTCACGGACGCCGGATCGAGGCGAGTGGATGCTGCACTGGTCATGCGAGGGTGGTCTCCGGACTGGGGACGGCGAGACGCATCACGATCGCGTCCACACCGTCCGGCTGGTAGTACTTCGGGCGCACGCCGATCTCCTCGAAACCGAGGTCGCGGTAGAGGGTCTGGGCGCCCGGGTTGTCGGCACGCACTTCGAGGAACACCTCGCGTGCGCCGCGTTTCCGCGCCTCGGCGATCAGGGCGAGCATGAGCTGCCGACCCAGCCCACGGCGACGGGCGTGCGGGGCGACCGCGATGGTCTGGATGTCCCCCTCCCCTCCCCCGCGCGGGGCGAGGAGTCCGGCATACCCGGCGAGGCGGTCGGGCGACTCCGGTGCGAAGGCGACGAGGTAGTAGCCGTGCTCGCCGGCGACCTCCGAGCGCATGGAGCGCTCCGACCACGCGTCGTTGAGGAAAACACTGCGCTCCAGCTCCATGATCGCGGGCACGTCGGCGGGCTCGGCGCGGCGCAGCTGGTGCACGGTGCGGGCGGGATCGGTCATGCCGTCACCCGCTTCGGCCCGGCGGACGGCGTCACATCCGGCGAGCGCAGGTAGAGGGCGACATCGGGGTCCATGGGCAGCCGGTTCGCGTAGCGCAGCTCGGCGATCATGCCGAGCCGGCCGGCGGGCACGACGTCGGCGTCGACTCTGGCGATATCGGGATGCGGCAGCTCGTCCGGTCGGGCGAGACCCGGCCCGTCGAGACGGATCGGCAGACCGAAGCCGTCGACGCCCGAGTAAGCGGTCCAGTAGCGTTCGCGGCGCCGGGCGTCGGTCACGATCAGCAGCGGCCCCGCGTGGCCGGACGCGTAGCGGTCGTAGGCGACGGCGTCATGGCTGACGACGGGGACGAGCGGCTTGCCCGCGCCGATCGCGAACGCCTTCGCCGCGGCGATGCCGACCCGGAGTCCCGTGAACGGGCCCGGCCCCATCCCGGCGACGACGCCCGACAGAGCGCGCACCTCGATGCCGGCCACGGTCAGCGCCTCGTCGATCAGGGTGCCGATCACCTCGGCATGGCGCATGGTGTCGGTCTCGATGATCTCCGAGAGCACCCCGCCCTCCCGGTCGACGACGGCGACGCTGGTCCCGGCGGACGTGTCGATGGCGAGCAGCATGCATCCAGCCTAAGCGGGATCGGCGGACGAGGAGCCCGCGAGCGGCACCCAGCGCGGACCGAACCCGGTCAGCGTGACGGTACGCGGTTCGTCCGTCTCGTCGACCGCATCGGCGTCTACGGCCGCGCCCTCCGCTGCTCCGGTCGGCCGCTCGATCGCGACCTCGAGCCACGACTCGGCGACGCCGTCGAGCATCCCGGCGCCCCACTCCACCACCACGACCGAGCGCGCGAAGTCGATGTCGAGGTCGTCGAGCTCCAGCGCGCTCGACAGGCGGTACGCGTCGACGTGGACGAGCGGCGCGCCGCCGGAGAGACTGGGATGCGTCCGGGCGAGCACGAACGTGGGGCTGGTCACCGGGCCGCGCACGTCCAGCGCTTCGCCGATCCCACGCGTCAGCGTCGTCTTGCCCGCCCCGAGTGGACCGGACAGGATGACGAGGTCGCCCGCTCGGAGGACGCCAGCGAGATCCCGGCCGAGTTCGTGCATCTCGTCCGCCGTGGCGACCCGCCGGACGGCGGGCACCTGCAGCGCGTCCGTCATCGGCCGCCTCCGGTGTAGCTCCGTCTCAGCCGCCCGCCGAGACGCGTGACGATCTCGTAGTTGATGGTGTCGGCGGCCTCAGCCCAGTCGTCCGCCCCCGGCACACCGCCCGCGGGGTCGCCGAACAGGACGACCTCGTCGCCGACCGCCACGTCCAGGTCGCCGACGTCGACCACGAACTGGTCCATGGCGACGCGCCCGCTGATCCGGAACGTGCGGCCGCCGATCGCGACGGGTCCGCGGTTGGACGCATGACGCGGGATGCCCTCCGCATAGCCGAGGGGGACGAGGACGAGCGTCGTCTCCTTCTCGGTGCGGTACGTGTAGTCGTAGGAGACGCCTGTGCCCGCGGGCACGCGCCGGACCGCGGCCACCCGCCCGCGCAGCGTCATCGCGGGACGCAGCCCGAGCTCGACGGCCGACTCCCGGCCGAAGGGCGACAGCCCGTACACGGCGATGCCGAGGCGGACGAGATCGAACCGCGACTCCGGCAGCGAGAGGGCGGCCGCACTGGCCGCGATGTGCCGCAGCTCGGGATCGAGTCCGGCGGCGGATGCGCGATCGAGAGCACGTTCGAACACGGCGATCGCGGCGCGGTCGTCCTCCGGCGACGCGTTGGAGAGGTGCGAGAAGATGCCGCGGACCCGGACCAGCCCCGCGATCTCGAGCTCACGCGCGCGCGCGACCACCGCATCCCACTCGGATTCCGGGACGCCGTTGCGGCTCAGACCGGTCTCGATCTTCAGCTGGACGAAGGCCGGCCGCTCACCGGTGGCTGCGGCCGCTGCGGCCTCCAGCTGGACGCGGGACGATATCCCGAGGTCGAGGTCGGCGCGGACGGCGTCGGCGAAGTCGTCGTCGGGGTCGTGCAACCACGCCAGCACGGGCGAGGTGATGCCGGCCTCCCGCAGCGCGAGGCCTTCGGAGATCTCGGCGACTCCGAGCCAATCCGCCCCGCCGGCGAGCGCTGCCCGGGCGCACTCGACGGCGCCGTGTCCGTACGCGTCCGCCTTGACGACCGCCATGACGTGCGGCGTGCCGACGAGCTCGCGCAGGCGTGCGACGTTCGCACTCACCGCATCCAGGTCGACGACCCGCTCCCGGAACACGGCGGTCACGGCGCG